>Ga0209088_10000151_pt1 | contig 51443 bp, 35 predicted proteins | sample S_140625_EF_Meta_FD_187324 | JGI IMG/M metagenome (GOLD analysis project Ga0209088, IMG submission 187324) | Freshwater microbial communities from Lake Simoncouche, Canada to study carbon cycling - S_140625_EF_MetaG (SPAdes) (version 2) | ecosystem: Environmental > Aquatic > Freshwater > Lake ... | reverse complement strand
CTGCAGAACGATTGGACGAAATGCAAGACCCCGAACTGAGTATTGACCGAGCCTTGGAACAATATGTAAAACTCGGCTATACAGAAAGCTGGATTAACCAACGGCTAAAAAGTATTGAAATACGTAGGGAACTAACGGACGAGTGGAAAAGCCGGGGATTAAAAGAAGGGCAGCAATTTGCCACATTAACTGATATTATAACTAAGGCCTGGGCAGGTAAAACCACCAAAGAATACAAGGTTTTTAAAGGCTTGAAAAAAGAAAATTTGCGAGACAATATGACCAATACGGAATTGATATTGAACATGCTCGCAGAAGCATCTACCAAGGATATATCGGCAGCAGTAGAACCTCAAAATTTTGAAGAAAGTAAAAACGTGGCGCAACAAGGCGGTAATGTAGCCAGGGTAGCCCTCAAAGAGCTGGAATCGAAAACAGGAAAACTGGTGGTGAGTACCTTAAATGCAAAAGGGGAATTAGACATAGAAAAATCCAAAAAAAATGAGTAAAACCTGATTCAGACTATGAGCGATATAATCATCTTCCAAACCGAGGATGGCAGCACCAAAATACAGGTCCAACTCAATGAAAATAACGTTGTCAAGGAATACTTGTATAAATAAATACTTATGAATTAAATAGTATATCTTTATTTACGTATAAAACGAGACGATCCGTCGCTAATACAGACTAAAATGAGTGGCTATGCGAAAGATTGTTTCGTGTACAAGCGAGTTATGGGCAATTTTAAAAGACGACCAACAACAATGAAAAAAATACTTTCTTTTTAATAGCAACACTCATTATTTGTTCCAATAATCTTTTTGGACAGACAGACAATAATAAATTTGACCCATTATTAAATAAAGTGAAAAACTGGTTCAACGCTTGGGACTTAGTTTTCAAAAATGTTTACGCACTTAAAAAAATAAAGCCTCGCTAATTTTTTGATGTTTAAGTATAAAAATCATTTAAATTTTGTTGCCCAGTTGAAAATCGACTTTCGTTCGTTACATCATTGGTTTTTAACCATTTTTAGGCTCCAATATGCACGGCATAATCATAATTTCTATCGATATTCCCCATAAGGAGTAAAAGTTCTTACATAATAAGTTACGCCCGAAACCTATCATACAGTATGAGTGGAAAAATATCAAATCGAATTAACATTGATAATTTTACTGTCAGAAATAGTCAGATTTCCGGGACTATGAATTATACCTGTTTTTCAAATCTTCAATAATTTTGTTTTTCGCCATCAATTCCTTAGCCATTTGGTCTAATTCCTTATCTTTTTCACCCAATGCTACATCCTTTTCACCAATCGTCTTATCCTTTTCACCTAATGCTATGTCTTTTTCAACTATGGCCTTAATATAGCCGCGTTCCTGATCTTCTAATAAGGCATTAATGCTTCGCCAGGCTTCCTGTTCAATCTCGATGAGTTTCTTTTGTTCCGGATCAACCCCGGTATGATGCAGAATATCTGTGACCATTTTTAAATCTTCATTCTCAATTTCATGTTTAAAATCTTTAATTATTTTGCCGCCATCTAAGAAATTCGATTGCTCAAAGATACTTAAAATCTTATCCAGGCTGGTTTGATACCTTTCTGTAATTCTATTTACCTGAACGATAAAACAATCGTGGGTTAACCTTTCGACAAAATCACATTTGCGATTGATAATTTTTTTCGCGATAAGATCTTTATAGTTCCGGTCCACTTTTATACAGGCAGTCTCAATTTCCGGCAGATTAAAACCTAAGATATATATCGTGGTAATAGGCAAAATATGTTTTTCATTATTGATCATATCTTCCCTTTTATATTGCTCTCCCAGATAATTTCTGAATCTCATCAGGTCAATATTATTCCTCACTTTTTGAATTTCGATGAGGACTTTTTTTCGTACTCCCGTTTCTGTTAAAATGGTCGCAATAAAGTCTAATCGAAAGAAATTAATAGATAATTGCTCTTTAATTTGTTGATTTATGAATCTCTTTTTTTCAAGACTACTTTTTTTGACATCTTTTACATAGGTAAATTCCTGGGGCTTTACTTCGACGGCTTCGATATTTTCCTCTAAAAGCGTGCCAATAAAGAATTTAGCAACCCTATCATTCTCCATCAATCTTTTAAATACTATATCATAAATAGGATTTGCAATGACCATTTTATTATTTATTTAATCAAAGGTAAGCTTATAATACCCATGAAACCGTGGCTTTGAAAAAACGTTAGATTGTAAGATAAACTAATATATCCCAGAGTACTCCTCATTCCGACAAAATTATATTTGGTTAGGTGAAATAAATCAAAAAAGCATAACATTACGTTCTGGAAACTTTAGAACCTAACTCAAATTAGTTTAATTTATTTCCTAAAATGAAAATTCAATTTAAAAATAAGTCTATGAATAGAAAAAAACATATTGAAAAACCTTTATGCTAAAGTTTTTCAATTTCTTCCTCCGTCAAATCAGTTGCTTCAATAATTTTTGTTGTTAAAATGCCCATTTTTTTTAATTCTTTTGCAGTTTCCATTTTCCGTTCTAACATTACTTCCAAAATACCCGCCAATTTTCCTTCATTAAAGGCCGTGTCAAAGGCGCCATTAAAATCTCTGAATATCTTCAAACTTTTCTCATAGTTATTTATTTCCTCAGATCCAATATTGGAAAGTTCCGCCTTCTCAAATGCCTGCTTAAACACTTCGTCTGTCATAATTTGCGGAATGGTCTCGAAATCCTCTAAATGTTTAATAAAAAAGAGCCATTTATCCAATCTGGTTTCCAACTCCGTTTCATTCTTCTGGAAGTTTGGCAGCTCAAAATAAATGAATGTTAATTTTTCGTAATAGGTCTTTCCATTTTGATTCTTAAGCTTTATAGTATGCTTAAATTCGCTGGTTTTAGGATCAAATTTATAATGATCAAAGGTAAAGTCTAAAATGCCGATACAATAAACGGCTTTCATATTAGAATCCCAAAAGCCTTCTTCCGCATGTTTCATAATTGGGAAGCTATTATAGTAGCGAGTTCTTCCACTGAAAAAATTTTTCTTTGCCTTTTGCAGCTCTACAATGAATTTTTCTCCCTTTTCGTTCTCACAATATATCTCATAGACGTCTTTCCATTTCGAATTAGTTTCACCTAACTTAAAAGTTAGTTCCACAATTTTGTCCCATTCAGGCAAAAGTGCATTGAGAAAATCCAACAATAAGGGTTTACTCGCTTCTTCCCCGAAGATTTTGTTAAATCCAAAGTCTATGAATGGATTTATAAATTTTGCTTTCATCCATTATTTTTACCACCAATTTTCTGGCTTAAGTAAACATACAACTATTTAAGGTGGTATGGCGATCGAGGTCTATAAAGATCATCTTCGTTCATTTTTGCGATTTAAAAAATCCGTGTATTTTGTCTTAAAAAATCTTTGCTTTTTATAAATATTATTTCTGATTATATTTAAAGGGATGAATAATAAAAAGAAAGCATCATAATTACAAATCAGCCTTATCCCATGAAGAAATCCCCTTGGTAGCAGGCGAAAAAACAATAAAATTACCATTATTGGTTTATTTCGAAGTCGCTAGCTAGCTAGCTAGCTAGATGGCTTTTGGATATTTAAATATGTCCAAGGAATTCAGATTCTGAAATGATTTCAATATTTGAACCATCTTCCACCATCTTAAATGCTTTTTGTTGTTTTTCGCTAATTCCTTTTTCACCAACTACTTTATAATCTAGCTGTCCGACAATTAAAAAATCTGTATCTTTAGTTAATTCTGATGTAGCATTCCCACCAATATCTGCTATGATTTGCTGCGCATTTTTCCGAACCATGGACAATAATTTACCAGTAAAAACCACTTTTTTATCATAAAAAATATTAGAAGGATTGTGCTTTGTTCTGTCACTAACGATAACATGGGAACTTTTCCCAGTCTTACTAATTCTTTTAGCCTCCGTAGGTATGCTCCCTCCGTTAAACAGTTTTCCAATTGTAATTTTATATTTTTCAGAAATCTCATCCAAGGAAGAGATCCCAGCTGCTTGAAATGCTTTTAAAATCAACTGAGCCGTTGCCCTGCTATCATCCCCTGCCCTATGATGATTAAAATCAATTTGGTTATAATTACAAAGTGCTTTTAGCCCATAAGATGGTAATCCTGTCCAAACCAGCTTTGATAAAATATAACTACAGGAATAATCTAATGTTGGATATGCTAAATCGTAGGTATCTAAAGTCTTTTGCAACACATCAAAATCAAATCTTGCGTTATGGGCAAACAAAAACTTATTTTCAATAATTGGTTTTACCTCCTCCCAAATTTTATCAAATTCAGGCTCATTTGCTACATCTATTGGCTTAATGCCATGTGTCATTATATTAAAATAGTTGAAAATCGGATAACCGAAAGGTTTAATTAACCAAGATTTCGTACTTTGTATTTCCAAATCCTTAACAATGGTAAGACCAATCTCGCAAGGACTATTTCTGTCACTGGTTGCAGTTTCAAAGTCAATAGTTATGAAATTCATTATGTATTATTTTAATTAAGATATTACTTCCTATAATTTAGGTATAAAAAACGATAATTTAGAAATAGATTTTCAGAACAAAAGTCAACTTTCTATTTCTTTCCAAAAATCATCTTCATGAATAATAAGTAGTTCACAACCCTTATTTGTCAAGTTAATGGCACTTTCAATTTTCCTTCCATAAGTTGCAAATGCCCAGCATGGATTCCCCTTGTCTCCCACAATTAAATATTTAGTTTTAGAACTAACTGAATCAACATATTTACCCCCATATTCTAATATAATATTCTTAATTTTTCCTCTCGAAACATTTCTTGAAGATTCTCCAGTAAAACAAAATTGATTTTCAATTATTTCAACCCTGGAAACTTTGTGGTAATATGAATTCTTATTTAAAATATTTCTGGTCTCTAATTCAATTTTTTCTTTAATGTCTTCATTATTGAAAATAATAAAATCTTTAAAAAAAGTTTTAAGTAATAGTCTCTCTACTTCATCTATTTTTGAATCTTCCACCACCTCCCCCACTATATTAAATATAGTATCGTAAGGATAAAAAGAAGATAAATGTTGATTATCTTCCAACCAACCAGCTAATGAATGAATTTCTGAATCTAATAATTCGCCATCAGCCATTATTCCATGTAATATTCCATTAAGGCTTTGCAAGTCAGAACTAAAGGTATCATAGTATGTGAAACCATCTTTATGAATTTCACATAACCACCTGATATCTTTAAGCGTCTCAAAGCTAAAATCATCACTATTGATTAATAAAGATTGAATATTGCTCACAATATCTCTAAAAGGATTAGAATGCATCAGATGGGAATGATTTTCACACCAAATATCAAGTTCCTTTAGTTCAATGTCATTTATGGCATTATCCATAGCTATGCCATCAACAATACCACATAAAGTATTAAATGCTTTATGTGCCTCCGCTTTAGAAGTGTAGCTCCTGTAACTTAAATATTCGAAATTATCCATGAACGGCTTTTTTTACTTTATCCATGAGTTTTTTTACACTTACTGCAGAATCATGTTTAATAGCTTCTTCAAAAGAAAATAAAGCCTTATCAAAATCATTAATTTTTATATACCTTTCACCTATTTCTTTCCATGTTAAGGCAGCTTTATTCTCTGAACAACCTTTAGCATATTCCTCCAAGTGAAATATTGCTTCTATAGGTTGATTAAGTTTATCATAAAGGCCTGAAATCCATACATGAGGTATAAATCTATCTTTAACTGCCAAAGCGTCAGCGTATAATAAATAGGTGTCGATTGCATTTTTGTAGGTTATTTTCTTTTTCGTAACTCATTCCTAACCAAAAAAGGTCATATCGTTTGTTTGTTACTTAGTATGTTATATTCATAATTATGATTTTTTAAAATAGTTATTCTAAATGGGAATAAGCCCGGTTTCAATTAAGTTTATTAAAGATAAGAAATTCCATTTTTACCTGAAGCTTTTTATAAATCTTTTGTGCTGTTTATGACCAATCATAAACTTTATTGTGAAAAGGTTTGGTTAAATTGGATAATTCAATTACTTCGATGCATTCATTTTGTGGCATGTAACCAAAGCTGTACAAGTATGGTTTTTTCACCATCATATAATACCATAATATAATTTTATGTCCTGACGAATAAAAAACGATGCATGCATCGCCTCTACGGGATCAATTCCATAGCAATACCTATATTTTTATGGGATGGTACAAGTAAGGTTTTATTATCGAAGATCAAATAGATTTTGAATTCCTGGTGTTCTGACGGTGGTAAATCCTTCCGCATAGGTAAAACCTGCTTCTCTGCCATAACTTCTGGCTTTTGCAGAAAGAAAATCTAAAAAATCAGCTCCTGAAATAGGTGTTTCCTTTTCTTCTTGATACTCCGTTGCTGCAGGTAAATAAAATTGAGATTTAAATGTTTTTACCAGGTTCAGCTTCTCATCCATAAATTCACTTATATCTACTACAAAATCAGGTTTAAGATTATAATCCTGTATGTAATGATAGACATATTTGGGCCTCCAGGCATCTTGGGGCAATGAATTAAAAGAAGTTGAAATCTTAGTTAATCCAGCATAAAAACAGGCATCAGCAACCATCTTTGCAGCTCTGCCATGATCTGGATGCCTATCCTTAACGGCATTTAATAGCACGAGAGTAGGTTTAAACCTTCTAATGACTTCTATTATTTTAAGTTGATTTTCTAAATTATCCTGAAAAAAGCCATCTGCCATATCTAAGTTTATCCTAAATTTTGCATGAAGCCTTTCAGCTGCATTTTTAGCCTCTATCGTCCTTATCTCCGCAGATCCCCTGGTGCCTAGTTCTCCCCTGGTTAAATCGATAAGACCCACCTGATAGCCCATTGAAATATGTTTCAACAAGGTACCACTGCAACCAAGTTCAACATCATCGGGATGAACACCGAATGCCAGAATATCAATATTTTCCATTTATTTTCTATATTTAATTTCCCCTCCAACTACGGTCATTAAGACATTGGTTTTTAAAATATCATCATCTGAACAGGTGACCAAATCATTTGACAAAACAACAAAGTCTGCAAATTTACCCGTTGAAATGGACCCTTTATCCTTTTCTTCGAAGGCCGCAAAGGCATTCCATAGGGTATATGATGAGATAGCTTCCCTTCTGGTCATACGTTGTTCTGGGAAAAATTCAAACCCGGTATCTGCTCTTTTTCTGGTGACTGAAGCATAGAAGCAAGCAATGGGATCTATTTCTTCTACAGGCACATCGGTACCATTGGCTATTAAAGCACCATTATCTAATAACGAACGCCACGGATAAGCACCCGTTCGAGATCTTTCATACCCAAGTCGTTTAACCACAAAAGGGGCATCAGAAGTACAATGTATCCCCTGCATGGAAGCAATAATGCCAAATTTTTTAAATCTTGGAATATCCAGGGTATCCAGATGTTGTGCATGTTCCATTCTCCAGCGAGGAGAAGCTTGCCCCTTCATCGATTTAATTCTTTGTTCAAAAATATCAAGCACTTCCTTATTTGCACGATCACCAATCGCATGGACACAAAATTGCAGCTGATGTTTGACCGCTAAACCAGCAATTTTGTCTACTTCCTCCAGTGGCGTGGTATTTTGCCCTGAAAATCCATATTTATCTGCATAAGGCTTTAATAACCAGGCACCAAAAGCACCCAATGCACCATCAACCTCCGATTTTATAGCTCTGACCGTAAGGTGATTATCTCCTAAATTTATCCATGGAAAGCCATCTAATTTTCCATTCATTTCATCATAACTTTCCCTAATCATTGCCCATAAGCGTATATCCATTTTACCAGATTCAGCCCATTCTTTTAACCAGTTAAGATCATTTAGCTTGGTACCCGCATCCTGAAAAGAAGTGATTCCATTTTTCAGACATTCCTTTTGAGCTAATTCAAGCCCTTCAAACCATATTTTTTTTAGTTCCTCTGGTTTCAACGATTTTAGATAATCTTGATAAGACAGAGAAACGAGGTTCATAGCGCGCTCCTCAAATACTCCAATGGCGTCACCCTCTCTATTTCTGACAATTTCACCTCCCATGGGGTTAGGTAGTTCTTTAGAAATACCAGCAGCTTTCATTGCTTTTTCATTGGCAAATACTGCATGTCCACTTGCATGTCTTAACAACACCGGATTATTAGGAGAAATTGCACTTAATTCGTCGTGAAAAGGATAACCCAAGACATTTTTCTCTGGTATTTTATCCCATTTTTCCTGATGCCAACCTCGACCAACAATCCATTCCCCAGGTTTTGCCGTTTTAACTTTCTTTTCAACCATTTTCACAATCTCGTCCCAGGATTTTGCGCGAAGAAAGTTTAAATTTTGCAGACCTTCACCAAATCCACCAAAATGTCCGTGCCCTTCAATAAATCCAGGCATAACAAATGCCTTATTTAAATCTATAATTTCTGTTTTAGGACCTTTAAATTCACTCATTATGCTTTGTTCCCCAACGCCAATAATTCTATTATTACTGACGGCAATAACAGAAGCCTTGGGTAATAAAGAATCGACGGTGTAAATATTTCCATTAATAAAAATAACATCCGCCTGGGTCTTCTCCTTTTTACAACTCCAAAGAGATACAAAAAGAAGGAATAAGCAGGTATAGTTGAAAAATGTCCTCATAGGTCTAAATTGTAGAAATTAAGTGGAAAAATAAACTAATAAATAACAATAAAATAAATTAGCTTAGCTAATGTATAAAAAAAAACAATATGCCTTTAATAATTAGAAAAGCAGAAGAGAAAGATCTTCCCTTTATTCATGACCTTGTGAGAGAATTAGCCATATTCGAAAAAGAAGAAAAAGAATTTACGGCCACTTTATCCATGTACGAAAAAGATTTCAAAGAAAACGTATTCCAATCTATCGTAGCTGAATTGGATGGAGAAATAATGGGTATGGTGTTATATTATTTAACCTATTCCACCTGGAAGGGTAAAATGATGTATTTAGAGGATTTTGTTGTGAAGGAAAAAAACAGGGGGAAAGGTATCGGGAAAGCCTTATATGAAGCTTTTATCGAAGAAGCAAAACACCAACAATGCCAGTTAGCTAAATGGCAAGTTTTAGATTGGAATGAACCAGCCATTCAGTTCTATACGCAGAATAATGCTATTTTAGAGAAAAATTGGTGGAATTGTAAAGTTTTTTTCAATAAAAACAAGGATTTTTCATAATTTTTTTATTAAATAGTTGAAATATAGCTATAAACACATTAGATTTGTTATATAAAATTCGAAATTAGTTTTTTTTAGTGTTTCATAGTGTGGAGGGTAATCAATTTTTGATTACCCTTTTTATTAAAACCTTAACATGCTTATAATTACAGTTTAAAGTAAAATACGCTTTGAAATTATCAAATAAGTGAAACCAATGAGGAGTACTTTGAATATTGTTTTAAATCACCCTTTTTTAAAGATTCTCTTTATCGCTAAACCTGACATAGCAGCTTTTTGTCAACAATTTAAATAATCAACAATAGCATTGTTGTTATTCATAAAATCCTTGAAAAGAAGTCATAAAAAGCAGAATATTAGTCCAGTGATTGAACAACCTGACTCGCAACTGTTACCAGCTCCTTATATTCTTGTACAGAAAGTCCATCTAAACAGTATGATATTGGATTAACAGGTTTACCGTTTAAATGTACTTCATAATGACAATGAGGAGCTGTGGAAATGCCACTGCTTCCTACTGCTCCAATTAGTTGGCCTCTAACAACCTGTTCGCCTTGACGAACATTTATTTTAGAGAGGTGAGCGTATATTGTTTGATAGCCAAATCCATGATCTATGATGATATGATTTCCAAAACCAGCATTTCGGGCAGCTTTAACCACTCTTCCAGAACCAGTTGCCTGAATAGCTGTTCCTTTGGGTGCTGTAAAATCAATCCCATAATGCATTTTCTTAACCTTAAATATGGGATGTATTCTGTAACCAAATCCAGATAGGAAGTTAACTCCTTTTGCTAATTTATCAGATCTAACCGGTTTAATAGATGGGCGGGAAGCAAGAAATTTTTCTTCTTTTTTAGCATAGTTCATGATGGTATCCAACGATTTAGATTGAATAACCAATGAATGCTTTAATCTTCTTAATCTTTTCTGGGTTTCAATAATCGTCTCTCCTACCCTTTTGTATTGTTCGAAATTCTCGTATTCATTATGTCCGCCAATACCTCCTCTCCAGACATTATTATCGATAGGGTCAAGTCCGAATAAACTTCTATAGGTATAGGAGTCCCTTTTTTGAACATTACCTAATACCTTTTCCATTCGTTCCATTTCATCAACTAAACGTTGATACTCCACTTCCATGACATCTATTTCAGATAAAAGCGTTTTCTCTTGAGGTGAAGGAAGATATTTATGTAGGAAAATAGTTAATAATAAGGCTGTGGTTAAAACAGCACTGATTACGGAGAAGAAACGTACAAATTTACTTTTCAAGGATTCCTCGATTCGTTCATAACGAAGTAAATTAGCGTCAAAGAAGAATTTTTCTTTTTTCATAATGGTATGTTGTTAAATCGCAACCAAATAAACTAAATGGCTGCTTAACACCTTGGGGGGTATAGATTCAACGAATGTCTCTCAATTATTGCTCGACGCTAAATTAAGAATCCTACCGGAAACCCCCTAATTATCAAAGGTTTTTTTTAAATCTTACGCCGCTTTACTAGCGCAATTAAACATAAAATTGATAACTTTGAAGCTTAATTGAACAAATATCGAGTGTTTTTATACCTGAATGAGACCGTTAAGTAGATAAAACCTACCGTTCTACCACAATATAAGACCATTTCGTAAATAATAATCCTTTTTCCCTTAAAAATTTAAAAATATGATGACCGCTCGACAAATTAGGAGTCACTTTTTAACCTTTTTTGCGTCTAAGCAACACAAAATTGTGGCCTCTGCCCCAATAGTCAATCGAGAGGATCCTACCTTAATGTTCACCAATGCAGGAATGAATCAATTTAAGGATTTCTTTCTTGGAAATAAAATACCTGATAATCCTCGTATTGCCGATACCCAAAAATGTTTAAGGGTTTCCGGAAAGCACAATGATCTGGAAGATGTTGGCTATGACGGCACCCATCATACGATGTTTGAAATGCTTGGTAACTGGTCTATTGGTGATTATTTTAAAAAAGAGGCTGTCGATTGGTCCTGGGAATTGTTGACCAAAGTCTATGGAATGAATCCTGACAAATTATATGCTACTGTATTTGAAGGAGATGCCGGAGAAAATATCCCCGCAGATATAGAAGCTAAACAGTTCTGGCTTAAATATCTGCCTGAGGATCATATCTTGTTTGGAAATAAAAAAGATAATTTCTGGGAAATGGGTGACACAGGTCCTTGTGGTCCGTGCTCTGAAATTCATGTTGATTTACGAACAGATGAAGAAATTGCTCAATTACACGGAAGTCTTTTAGTTAATAAAGATCACCCTAAAGTTGTTGAAATCTGGAATAATGTATTTATACAGTTTAACCGCAAAGCGGATGGAAGTTTGGTTGAACTTCCTGCTATGCATGTTGACACAGGGATGGGATTCGAGCGGTTATGCATGGTTTTACAAGGAAAAACAGCCACCTACGATACTGATATTTTCACTCCTTTTATAGAAATCATTGAAAAAACTTCCGGTTTTAAATATCAGGGTAGTTATGCACGCGATGCAAAGCAAGACATAGCCATGAGGGTTATTTCTGACCATATCAGAGCCATTTGTTTTACCATTGCTGACGGCCAGTTACCTGCAAATTCTGGTGCTGGTTATGTTATCAGAAGAATTCTTCGCCGTGCAGTGCGTTATTATTATTCGTTTTTAGATATAAAAACACCTTTTCTCCACACGCTGGTGGCTCCTTTGGCTAAAGCCTTTGATGATGTTTTTCCAGAATTAATTGCACAGGCTTCTCAAGTGGCGAAAATTATTGAAATGGAGGAGCTTTCCTTTTTAAATACCCTGGAAAACGGATTAAAAAGATTTGAAAATATTTCTGCCCCAAATAACCTGATTTCAGGAAAAGATGCCTTTGAGTTATATGATACTTTCGGCTTTCCCATCGATTTAACCCGCTTGATTGCAGAAGAAAAAGGCTGGAATATTGATGAATCAGCCTTCGAAGCCAATTTGTTGGAACAAAAATCGAGGTCTCGTGCCGATGCACAAAAGCAAGTAGGTGACTGGGTCAATCTCTTACCTGATCAACCTGTTGAATTTACAGGCTATACAGATGATGAAGTTCATGATGCTAAAATTATTAAGTATAGAACGGTATCCATTAAAAAAGCACTCCAGCATCAAATTGTTATTGATAAATCTCCCTTCTATGGCGAAAGTGGTGGACAGGCAGGTGATCAAGGTATCTTGTGGGTCGGAGAACAACCCATCCAAGTAATTGATACGCAGAAAGAAAATGATCTTATTTTACATATTGTAGATCAATTACCTGATAAGCCGTCTTTAACGGTCAGAGGAATGATTAATAAAAACAGAAGAACAGCCATTTCCAAAAACCATACAGCTGCTCACCTCATGCACGCTGCTTTTCATAAAGTTATTGGAAAACATGCTTTGCAAAAAGGTCAGGATGTAGATGAATTAAAATTAAGATTTGACTTTTCACATTTTCAAAAAGTAAGCAGGGAAGAAATATTGGCTATTGAAAAAATGGTGAATGAAAAAATTCAGGCGAATATTCCTCTGGATGAAAAGAGAAATGTCCCAATGGCCGAAGCAAAAGAATCAGGTGCAATGATGCTTTTCGGTGAAAAATATGGTGAATCAGTTCGAATTATCACTTTTGATAAAAATTATTCAGTAGAACTTTGTGGGGGCACTCACGTCGCTGCAACAGGTGAATTGGGCCTTTTTAAAATAGTTTCTGAAAGTGCCATTGCTGCAGGAATTAGAAGAATTGAAGCCGTTTGTGGTTTCGAAGCTTTGAAATATATGCAGCAAGAAATAGATGAACTTGAAGAAATTCGTCAGCTATTTAAAGGTAATCAGTTTCCTATTAAAGCGATTTATCAGCTTCAGGAAGAAAGTAAATCGCAAAGGAAATTATTAGATAAATTTCAGCAGTTACAAATTCAACTATTAAGAGATCAGCTAATCAAAGAAGCGATAACTAAAGATGAATACGCATTGATCATTAAATCGGTAGATATAAAGGATGCTGCTCATCTAAAAGAACTGGCTTTCCAGATTGATAATGCTTTCGAAAAAGTAGTTTTAGTCCTAACTGCAATTATTCAGGACAAACCTCAAATTCTGGTTTCTATAAGTAAATCAATTTGTAATGCTGATCATTTAAATGCAGGAAATATAGTTCGAACCTTAGTAAAAACATTGATGGTGGCGGAGGTGGACAAGCATTTTTTGCTACGGCAGGCGGAAAAAATATGGATGGTTTATCTCAAGTTTTGATTGACGCATCTACGTTATTTGGTTAAAACCTATCTTATTTTATTTTGGAGGTGTCATTTAAATGGCATCTCCAGAATAAAATAAAATGACACTATTTTCTGGAAATCGATCCTCTAAATAAGATGGAATTTCCTTTTGTTCCAATAAAAATGAGGCACTCGCAGGTCTGCCAGGCATTAAAACCAATAAATCTTCTTTATTTACTTTATGGTTTTCCAAACTTCTAAACCAATTTTGATTTAGATCAGTGACTTTAAATTTCCAGTTTTTAAAATTATAATTTGGGGAATTTAATTTCTTTATATATCCTTTAGTTTCTTCCGAGCAAAAGATAATTACATCCAGGTGTAATTCTAAAGATAGTTGCATCCATTTTTTAAAGCAATCCGTAAAACCTGGTTCCGTAAAAGCAAGAGGAGGTAAACTAATGATTAACTTTTGATGGGCGACCAAGGGCAGTTGTAATCTACAGACCAAAATATGCTGGGGTGCAGTATGTAATACGTTGTCTAAAATTTCTCCAAAAACACGGTCAATTAACCCTGGTTTTTGTGGCCAGCCTAAAAGAATATAATTGGCAGATAATTGATTGGCTACTCTGGAAATGCCACTTGCTATGTGAAAATCAGGTTCTCGTTGAAATAGAATGGGGGTATCGAGGGCTGCAGCTGTTTTACGTAAATTCAAGGTAAATTCATCTTCTATCAGCAACTCATTTTCTGGAAAATCAGGAGGTACAACCTGAAGAATATGCAGTGGGCTATGTTTTACATTTTTCCGAAAAATGACAGATAATTCCAAAAACCTATTGATGCTCCATTGATTAGATATGGGAAGTAAATATTTTTCTAACACATTATGCTGATCAATCCGATTCAGATTTTGATCTATTAGGCCCTCTTTAAGCAAAAGCTCCCTTGCCGCACGCTCTGTAACAATAGATGAGACGACACAAGTAATTAAGATAAGAATTATGGTTGCGTTCAGCGTATTCTCGTCCAAAATGCCCGCTTCATACCCTACTAAAATGATGGCTAACGTGGCGGCAGCATGGGAACTACTTAAGCCAAAGATAAGGCGACGGTGCACTCCTTTGTAGGAAAAAACAATTTGAGTTAACCAAGCTGCAAGCCATTTAACTATCAAAGCAACTGTAGTTAAAACAAAAGCAATAATGAAGGCATGCTTACCATTAAAGAGTACCGATAAATCAACAAGCATTCCCACGCTTATCAAAAAGAAAGGTATAAATAAAGCATTTCCAATAAACTCAATTCTATTAAATAAAGCAGATGTATGAGAAATCAATGAATTTAGGGCCAATCCAGCCATAAAGGCACCTATGATAGGTTCTACTCCTGCAATTTCGGATAAAAATGCGGCAAAAAAAATGACAGCTAAAACAAAAATATAATGGGAGTGCTTCTCACTTTCTACTTTTCTAAAAAACCAGCGGGAAATAGGTGGGATAACTTTAAACATCACCAACGAAAACAAGCTTAATGATATGATTAATTGCAACCAAAAAGCGCTGCTTACCCCTTCACTATTCGTTTTCAAGATAACTGCCAGCATAATTAATACGGCAGTATCAGTTAATATAGTACCTCCTACTGCGATAGCAACGGCCTGTTGAGATACTATGCCCCATCGGCTTACAATAGGATAAGAAATCAGCGTATGTGTTGAAAACATACTTGCTACAAGAAAACTAGCCTGAAAATCAAATTTCAGGACATAAAAACAGATTGGAAATCCAACTAATAAAGGAATAGCAAAAGTGAATAATCCAAAAAGTAAACTCTTATATTTAAATTTATTAAATTCATTTGTATCGAGTTCCAGACCCGCCATAAACATAATGTAAAGCAAACCTATGGTAGAAAAAAGGCTAATAGCATCAGATTTTTCCAATATATTCATTCCATTGGGACCAATGAGGACACCTGAAAGTATTAGCCCCAAAATGCCAGGGATATGAAATCTTCTAAATAGTAAAGGAACCAAAAGGATAACAAAAAACAATAAGGATAAGATAAGGACAGGGTTCCTAACTGGAAGTTCTATTTGTCGGAATAAATCGATCAGGTATTGCGGCATTGCTTAAAATAATAGAAAATATAATTAAAATATACTATTTAAAACAAGCAAACCGGGAGATAAGAATTTCCCGGTTTGCATAATCATCGATAAATTTAAAAATAATTCATTTGTTATTCAGCATCTATATAATGTAGATGAGACACTAAATCTGAACTTTTATCTTTGTGCGCAACGATAATTTGATCAAATTCTCTTGCCCCAGTACCTGCAGGAATTCTCTTACCTACAATAACATTTTCTTTAAGTCCACTCAAATCATCTTTTTGAGCTGCAATGGCTGCTGTACTTAAAACTTTTGTTGTTTCCTGGAACGAGGCAGCTGAAATCCAGCTATTTGTTCCTAAAGAAGCCTTCGTGATACCCATTAACTGAGGACTAGAAGTAGCCGGAACTGCATCACGGAAAGCGACCAATTTGCGGTCATTCCTTTTTAGGAATGAATTCTCTTCTCTTATTTGTCTTAAAGAAACAAGTTGTCCTGCTTTAAGTTTGTTTGATTCTCCAGGATCAGTAATGAATTTTTTATCGAAAATGATATCATTTTGCTCGATAAATTCACCTCTTTCAACTGTTTCTCCCTCCAAGAAGGTAGTATCTCCAGAATCTTCAATCAAGAATCTACGCATCATTTGCCTTACAATAACCTCAATATGCTTGTTATTAATGGTTATGCCCTGTGAGCGGTAAACCTCCTGAACGCCATTTACAAGATATTGCTGAACGGCAAAAGGACCTTTAATATTTAAAATATCTCTTGGTGCTATGGCTCCATCCGAAAGTGGCGTTCCAGCTCTAACAAAGTCCCCATCCTGAACAAGGACGTGCTTAGACAGACCAATTAAATATTTATGGTTTTGATCATCTTTTGATGTTACAATAATTTCTCTGTTTCCTCTTTTAATTTTACCGAAGGTTACGACGCCATCAATTTCAGAAACGACTGCAGGATTTGAAGGATTTCTAGCTTCAAATAATTCCGTTACACGAGGTAAACCACCTGTGATATCTTGAATTTTACCTAAGCTTCTAGGAATTTTAGCTACCTTATCACCCGCTACTACAGAACTATTATCTTCAACAGAAAGATAAGAACCCACAGGAAGGGAATAGTTTTTAAGAATTTCCCCGTCTTTGGAAGAGATCGTGATAGAAGGAATTTTCTTTTTATTCTTAGATTCAATAATCACTTTTTCAGAGTAGCCGGTTTGATCATCTCTTTCAAGACGGAAAGTAACCCCTTCCTCGATTGAATCATAATGAACGACCCCTGAAAATTCAGAGATAATTACTGCGTTAAATGGATCCCAGTCACAAATAGTTTGTCCCTTGGTCAGTTTATCTCCATCTTTAAAATAAAGATTTGAGCCATAAGGAATATGTAGAGAAACATATAATTTATTCGTGTCATTATCAAGCAATCTTAATTCACCTGTTCTGGAAAGAACAATCGTATTATTTGACCCGTCTGTAGCTTCCGTCGTTTTAATTCCATCATACTCAACTTTAGCATTAAAGCGAGAAATGATTTCCGATTCCGTTTTTGACAAAGAAGCGACACCACCCACGTGGAAAGTACGCAAGGTAAGCTGAGTTCCAGGTTCACCGATAGACTGTGCGGCAATAATACCTACAGCATCTCCATTTTCAGTAATTCTACCTGTTGCCAGATTTTTACCATAACATTTGGCACAAACCCCTTTCTTAGATTCGCAAGTTAATACAGAACGAATAGTTATTGATTCTATACTAATTTTTTCAATATGGATAGCCATTCTGGCATCAATATAATCACCTGCATAAAGTAAAATTTCATCAGAGCCAGGCAATGTAATATCATAAAGCGTATAGCGACCTTCGATACGAGAAGATAATTGTTCGATGACTTTTTCATTATCTTTCAGGGCAGAAGTTTCAATTCCCCTCAAGGTAGCACAATCCACTTCTGAAATAATGACATCTTGTGATACGTCAACTAAACGTCTGGTGAGGTAACCTGCATCGGCTGTTTTAAGGGCAGTATCCGCGAGACCTTTTCTTGCACCGTGTGTAGAGATAAAATATTCCAATACAGAAAGACCGTCGACAAAATTGGCAAGGATTGGGTTTTCAATCACCGCGCCACCAGTATCACCTGATTTTCTTGGTTTTGCCATCAATCCTCTAAGTCCGCAAAGCTGTTTAATCTGCTGTTTAGAACCCCTTGCGCCAGAATCGAGCATCATAAATACAGAATTGAATCCTTGCTTATGAGAAGCAAGTTCACGCATTAGAGCTTCTGTAATTTTATTATCGGCATAAGTCCATTTATCTATAATCTGATTATAACGCTCATTATTGGTAATGAGACCCATATTATAATTTTCCCAAACTTCATCGACCTCTGCTTGCGCTTCAGCCAGGGTATCTTCCTTAATGGTTGGATTAATAAGATCTCCTAAATTGAATGAAAGTCCGCCTTTAAACGCCCAGGTAAAGCCCATATCCTTCACATCATCGAGGAAACCAGCTGTTACTGCAAGATTAGTGCGCTCAATAACATCACTAATTACCTTTTTGATATTTTTCTTGGTCATCAGGTCATTCACGAAAGGAACCCCTTCAGGAACATGCTGATTAAAGATAACCCTACCCGTTGTGGTATCGGTTAACTTATAAGCCCATTCACCATCAGGCATTTCTGTTTTTACCCTAACTTTTATTCTGGCATGTAAATCGATTACCCCTTCATTTAAAGCGATGATAACCTCTTCAGCAGAATAGAATTTCATCCCCTCTCCTTTCACTTTAATCTCAGGGGTAGATTTTCTTTCCTTTGTAATATAATAGAGCCCGAGTACCATGTCCTGTGAAGGAAGTGTTACCGGAGTTCCATTTTGAGGATTCAACATATTATGGGAAGAAAGCATCAACATCTGAGCTTCTAAGATAGATGCATGGCTCAAAGGAACGTGCACAGCCATCTGGTCACCGTCGAAATCGGCATTAAAAGAACCACAAACCAGTGGATGCAACTGAATGGCTTTACCTTCAATTAATCTTGGCTGAAATGATTGAATGGAAAGACGGTGTAGCGTCGGGGCACGGTTTAGTAAAACCGGATGACCTTTTAGAATATTTTCAAGGATTTCCCAAATAACCGGATCTTTCCTATCCACTAATTTCTTAGCAGATTTAACCGTTTTTACAATTCCTCTTTCTATTAATTTACGAATAATAAAAGGCTTGAACAGCTCGGCAGCCATAGCTTTAGGGATTCCACACTCATGTAATTTAAGTGTTGGACCTACCACGATAACTGAACGACCTGAATAATCGACCCTTTTTCCTAAAAGGTTTTGACGGAAACGACCTTGTTTACCCTTAAGAATATCACTTAAGGATTTCAGTGGACGTCCACCTTCCGCTTTTACAGCATTTGATTTTCTGGAATTATCAAATAAGGAATCGACTGCTTCCTGAAGCATTCTTTTTTCATTTCTTAAGATAACCTCAGGAGCCTTTATTTCTAAAAGTCTTTTTAAACGATTATTCCTAATGATAACCCTTCTATAAAGATCATTCAAATCGGAGGAGGCAAATCTACCACCATCTAAAGGCACTAAAGGGCGCAATTCGGGTGGAATAACAGGTAAATACTGGATAATAGTCCATTCCGGTCTATTTTCCATGTGCGTCATACCCTGACGGAAAGCTTCAACAACCCGAAGACGTTTCAACGCCTCCGATTTACGCTGTTGAGATGTTTCATTAGCCGCCTGATTGCGAAGTTCGTAAGAAAGTTCATCTAATTTAAGGCGATTAAGCATATCTTTAATTGCTTCCGCTCCCATTTTAGCAATGAACTTATTCGGATCATTATCATCTAATTGAATATTCTCATGTGGAATATTGTCCATTATTTCCAAATATTCCTCTTCAGTTAAAAGTTCATGTAACTTAACTTTATCTGATTCTGCAACACCTGGCTGAATAACGATATAGCGCTCATAATAAACAATGGTCTCCAGTTTTTTGGAAGAAAGTCCGAGAAGGTAACCAATTTTATTAGGCAATGATTTAAAGAACCAGATATGTACGACTGGAACAACCAATTTTATATGGCCCATTCTTTCACGACGAACCTTCTTTTCTGTTACTTCAACACCACATCTATCACAAACGATACCCTTGTAGCGAATTCTTTTATATTTACCACAATAACATTCATAATCTTTAACAGGACCAAAAATGCGCTCACAGAACAGACCATCTCTTTCCGGTTTATAACTTCTATAGTTAATGGTTTCCGGTTTAAGTACCTCCCCAAATGAACGTTCCAGGATATCATCTGGCGAAGCGAGACTGATAGTAATGCTATCGAACTCTTGCTGTTGAATCTGATTTTTCTTCTTAAAAGACATAATTATAGCAATTTAATCTCCGGAGAGATCTCGTTATTCAAATTTGATATCAAGGGCTAAACCACGTAATTCGTGAATTAATACATTAAATGACTCAGGAATATTTGGTTCCGGCAGATTATCACCTTTTACAATGGCTTCATAAGCTTTTGCACGGCCGTTAATATCATCTGATTTAATGGTTAGTAACTCCTGAAGAATATTCGCTGCGCCAAATGCTTCGAGTGCCCAAACCTCCATCTCTCCGAATCGTTGACCACCAAACTGAGCTTTACCACCCAGCGGTTGTTGAGTAATAAGAGAATATGGTCCAATGGATCTGGCATGCATTTTATCATCTACCATGTGAGAAAGTTTCAACATATAGATAACGCCAACCGTTGCTTGCTGGTGGAATCGTTCCCCTGTTTCACCATCGTACAGATAAGTTTGACCTAAGCTTGGCAGACCTGCTTTTTGAATAAATCCATCAATTTCTTCCTTGCTTGCACCATCGAAGATAGGCGTTGAAAATTTAACACCCATTTTTTCACCAGCCCATCCAAGAACGGTTTCGAAAATCTGTCCTAAATTCATACGAGAAGGTACACCCAATGGATTAAGAACCACATCAACAGCTGTTCCATCTTCCAGGAACGGCATGTCCTCCATACGAACAATCTTAGAAACGATTCCTTTATTACCATGTCGACCAGCCAATTTATCTCCAACTTTCAGTTTGCGTTTTTTAGCCATATAAACCTTAGCCAGCTTAAGAACCCCTGCTGGAAGTTCATCACCGATGCTGATATTGAACTTTTCTCTTTTGAAACGACCTACTTCTTCATTCACCTTAATGCTATAATTATGTAAAAGTCTAGCAATGAGGCTATTTATAGAAGAATCATCTGTCCAGTTTGAATAATCAACAGAAGCATAGTCAATATTTCTAAGAACCTGCTGACTAAATTTACTACCTGAAGGAATTAAAATATCGTTATAAACACTGCGAACGCCTTTGCATTGTTTACTTTTAACCAACTGCAATAATTTATCAACAAGTCTGGTTATCAACTCATTAAGGATAATTTTATGCTCGTCTTCCAGTTTTGAAAGCATATCTTTCTCAGAAGATTTCTGAACTTTATCTTTCTTTGCTCTGGCAAACAATTGTTTATCTATAATGACGCCATTCGTAGAGGGTGGAGCTTTTAAAGAAGCATCTTTAACATCGCCCGCTTTATCACCAAAGATAGCACGGAGCAATTTTTCCTCAGGTGTTGGATCTGATTCCCCTTTAGGCGTAATTTTACCAATAAGGATATCCCCTTCTTTAACCCATGCACCAACGCGAATAACACCGTGTTCGTCAAGATCCCGAGTGGTTTCCTCACTTACATTAGGTATATCATTAGTTAATTCCTCTTCACCTAATTTTGTATCTCTAACTTCAAGTTCAAAGTGTTCGATATGTAAAGAAGTAAAAATATCCTCTCTGACCACCTTTTCAGAAATAACGATGGCATCTTCAAAATTATAACCTTTCCATGGCATGAAAGCCACCTTTAGATTTTGGCCGAGGGCTAATTCTCCTTTTTCAGTAGCATAACCGTCACAAAGAATCTGACCTTTGGTCACTCTATCCCCTTTTCTTACAATAGGTCTTAGATTGATACAGGTACCTTGATTCGTACGAAGGAATTTAGTTAATTTGTAAGCTTTAAGACTATCCTCGAAAGAAACCAGCTGGTCGTCATCTGAACGATCATACCTAACTTTAACTTCCACTGCATCAACGTATTCTACTACGCCATCCCCTTCAGCATTGATGAGCATACGAGAATCTCTGGCCACCTTTCCTTCCAGACCGGTACCTACGATAGGAGAACTTGGACGAACCAGAGGAACGGCCTGACGTTGCATATTGGAACCCATTAAGGCACGATTGGCATCATCATTTTCCAAGAAAGGAATCATAGAAGCAGACACCCCAACAATCTGGTTAGGAGCGACATCCATGAATTCAATTTCCGAAGGAGAAAGGACGGGGAATTCACCTTGCTCTCTACACTTAATTCTATCTCTGGTAAAGGCACCAGTATCATCAACACGTGCATTTGCCTGTGCAATACGCTTTAAATCTTCCCCTTCGGCAGACAAATAAATAGGATGATCTAATATTTTAAGTTTTCCTTCAACAACTTCTCTGTAAGGAGTTTCCAGGAAACCCATTTTATTTACCTTGGCGTGTACACAAAGCGTCGAGATAAGTCCAATATTTGGACCTTCCGGAGTTTCAATGGTACATAATCTGCCATAATGAGAATAATGTACATCACGCACCTCAAAACCTGCTCTTTCACGAGAAAGACCTCCAGGCCCAAGAGCTGAAATTCTACGTTTGTGCGTAATTTCAGACAGCGGATTTGTTTGATCTAAGAATTGAGAAAGCTGGCTTGTTCCAAAGAACGAATTAATTACCGAAGACAGCGTCCTGGCATTAATAAGGTCAATAGGGGTAAAAACCTCATTATCTCTAACATTCATACGTTCCCTGATAGTACGGGCCATACGAGCGAGACCCACACCAAATTGAGCATACAACTGTTCCCCAACATTACGAACCCTTCTGTTACTTAAATGATCAATATCATCTATATCCGCTTTTTGGTTCATCAAACTCACCAAATACTTTACAATATTTATGATATCCTCTTTAGATAGAACTAAATTCTCATAACTGGCATTTAGATTAAGTTTGCGATTAATTTTATATCTGCCTACTTCACCGAGATTATATCTTTTATCAGAGAAGAAAAGTTTATCAATGATTCCACGGGCAGTTTCTTCATCGGGAGGATCAGTACCTCTTAATTGTCTATAAATATATTGAACGGCCTCCATTTCAGAACTTGTTGGATCTTTTTGGAGCGTATTATAGATAATAGAATAATCCTGATCGATATCTTCTTTTTGAAGAATGACCACATCACATTGAGCTTCAAGAATAAGGTCAATATTATCATCGTCAAGAAGAGAATCTCTTTCTAAGATAATTTCATTTCTTTCGATGGTAACGACTTCGCCTGTATCTTCGTCAACGAAATCTTCCGTCCAGGATCTAAGAACCCTTGCGGCCAATTTACGACCTATTGATTTTTGAAGTTCCTCCCGATTTGCAGGAATAATATCTGCTAGATCAAAAATATCTAGAATAGCTTTATCTGAATCGAACCCAATAGCTCTAAGGAGCGTAGTAACTGGAAATTTCTTTTTACGATCGATATATGCATACATAACTGTATTGATATCGGTTGCAAACTCCATCCAGGCCCCTTTAAAAGGAATGACTCTGGCAGAATAGATTTTCGTACCATTTGGGTGAACGGATTGGCCGAAAAACACCCCAGGAGATCTATGTAATTGAGAAACGACTACCCTTTCCGCACCATTAATAACAAAGGTACCTCTTGGCGTCATGTAAGGAATATTTCCTAAGAAAACATCCTGCACAATTGTTTGAAAATCGACGTGTTCCACATCATTACAAGAAAGCTTTAATTTAGCTTTAAGTGGAACGTGAAAAGTAAGTCCCCTTTGAACACATTCTTCCATGCTATAGCGAGGCGGATCGACGAAATAGTCAAGGAATTCGAGTTGAAATATACTTCTGGCATCAGAAATAGGGAAATTTTCTTTAAAAACCTTATAAAGGCCTTCATTCATTCTATTTTCAGGAGTTGTTTCCAGTTGAAAAAACTCTTGAAAAGATTTTAGCTGAATCTCCAAAAAATCAGGATATTCAGCGGGAAATTTAGTTTTCCCGAAACTTATTCTTTTTGACTCGAGGGCGAGTTCATTTCCATTGGATATCATCGGCACAAAATATTTTTCGGTAAGAACGAAACATTAGATCAACACGAGATATAATGCAATTCGAGACAATAAAGTTTTAAAACATCCATTACCAGTAAGAAAACTACATTTACAAAAGAAATGCCAAGAGGCTTAGCGATATAAACCATCGCTAAGCCACATAGACACTTTCGCATTAATTGCCAAGACTGTAAGTCTGGATCATAATAAATTCGCAAATGAGCAAATAATTACTTAATTTCAACTGAAGCACCAGCGGCCTCCAGTTTTTCTTTCAATTCAGCAGCCTCTTCTTTAGAAACGCCAGATTTAAGTGTGGCTGGAGCTGCATCGACTAGGTCTTTTGCCTCTTTCAAGCCTAAATTAAGTAAAGTTTTAACTTCTTTAACAACTTGTAGTTTCGCGGCACCGCCGGAAGCTAAAATAACATCAAAAGAAGTTTGCTCTGCAGGAGCAGAAGAAGAATCACCACCACCAGATGGAGCGGCTACGGCAACAGCAGCAGCTGCTGGTTCGATACCATACTCATCTTTTAAAATAGCAGCAAGTTCATTGACTTCTTTTACCGTCAGATTGACAAGCTGTTCCGCAAAAGCCTTCAAATCCGCCATTGTTTTTCGTTTTAAGATTAAATAATAATTTTATGTGCGGGTTAGCTTGGAAGCCTAACCTAGGGGGAACTTTGCCTAATTAGGCGCGTTCCTGCAGTGTTTTCACCAAGCCAGCGATTGTTTGACCGCCAGATTGAAGAGCACTGATAACATTTCTTGCTGGAGACTGAAGTAAACCAAGAACTTCCCCAAGCAATTGTTCTTTCGATTTTAGCTTAGTAAGCGTATCTAACTGATCATCGCCAATAAATACAGCGGTGTCAATATAGGCAGCTTTAAGAAGTGGTCTTTCGTTACCAGCACGAAATTCTTTCAAAACTTTGGCCGGAATATTCGCAGCTCCCTCTGCATAGAGTACAGCTGTCGGGCCTTTTAATTCACTGAAGATTGCCTCATAATTCTTATCTGCAGAAGCAGATTCAAGAGCTTTACGAATGAGCGTATTTTTAATTACCCTCATTTTAACTCCCTTATTAAAACACAATCTTCTGAAATTATTAATTTGTTCAACGGAAAGAGTTGAAGCATCTGTAATATAGAAAAAATCTAGATTAGCAAAGACACCTTTCAATTCCTCAATTACCGCTGTTTTTTCCTGTTTGGTCATTTCCGATTAACTTTAATGATTAGCGAACGACTTTGGGGTCAACTTTAATACCTGGGCTCATCGTACTAGCCACAGTAATTGATTTCATGTAAGTGCCTTTTGCACTTGAAGGTTTCATACGCAACAAAGTAGAAAGCAATTCATTAGCATTTTCAACCAGTTTATCAGAGGTAAATGATACCCTGCCAATTGAAGCATGAATAATACCATACTTGTCAACTCTGAAAGAAATTTTACCTGATTTAACATCAGTAACTGCTTCACCCACATTCATGGTAACGGTACCAGTTTTAGGGTTAGGCATCAAATTTCGAGGACCTAAAATCCTACCTAATCGACCTACCTGTGCCATAACCTGAGGTGTAGCAATGACTACATCAACATCAGTCCAACCACCCATAACTTTTTGAATTAATTCATCAAGTCCGGCATAATCAGCACCTGCATCAAGCGCCTCCTGAACCTTGTCAGGAGTACAAAAAACAGCCACTCTTTTTGTTTTACCTGTTCCGTGAGGCAAACTTACAGTGCCACGAAGAGACTGGTCAGGTTTTCTTGGATCAACCCCTAAACGAGCGTGGATATCGACAGAAGCGTCGAATTTTGTTGTATTTATTTCTCCTACTAAAGCCATCGCTTCTTCCATAGAATACAACTTTTCCCGATTCACTTTCGGGTCGACCAAGGCTCTTTTTTTACTTACTTTAGTCATATTGAAAATTTTGAGGTTATATCATTCATACGCAAAACGTATAAACTCCCTTCATTAAAAATTAATTTTCAGCTGCAGACCAAGGAGCATCACCATTCACGGTAATACCCATACTTCTAGCAGTTCCTGCAACCATTTTCATGGCAGCAGTAACTTCATAGCAATTTAAGTCAGGCATTTTATTTTCTGCAATAGCTTTAATCTGATCCCAGTTAACGGAGCCAATTTTATTTCTATTTGGTTGTGCAGAACCTTTCTTTGCTTTTGAAGCTTCCAAAAGTTGAATAGCCACAGGAGGCGTTTTGATAATAAAATCGAACGATTTATCTTTATATACCGAAATAACGGTTGGAAGAATCTGTCCCATTTTATCTTGAGTCGCTGCATTAAAACGTTTGCAGAACTCCATAATATTTACACCCTTAGAACCTAAGGCAGGACCAATAGGAGGAGCTGGGTTAGCCTGTCCACCTTTTACCTGTAATTTAATTAAAAATCCAATTTCCTTTGCCATATCAATACTTTTTTAACATTTCATATTCTCCTTTGGAAGCGTCTAAAAGGCTCACACCAGAAAGAACAAATTTGAATAATCCGTGTCTCTATAAATAAAATCAGCTGGTTTTCTCCACCTGCATGAAATTCAATTCTACTTCAGTACCTCTTCCGAATATTTTTACAATAACTTTCAGTTTCTTTTTATCCTCGTTTATCTCCTGGATATCACCAATAAATTCAGTAAAAGGACCATCAATAATTTTAATGGTTTCACCAACGATAAAAGGCTCAATAAGGGCTTCGGCAGATTCATGAGATTCATCAACTTTACCTAACAATCTATTAGCCTCCATCTCCCTCATGGGAATTGGGGAATTTTTCCCTAAAAAGTGAATAACATTTTGAAGATTCTGAATACCTGTAACCACTTCACCAGAAAGTTTTGACTCAATAGCTTCAATAAGAATATAGCCTGGAAGAATATTTCTCTCCGAGACTACTTTTTTACCATTTCTAATTTTATATACTTTTTCAAGAGGTACAACAACTTGAAAAATAAAATCAGCCCAGCCATTACGTTGGATTTCAGTATCCAATCGTTCCTTAATTTTCCTTTCTTTTCCACTAATTACGCGGAGAGAATACCACCTTTTTTCTTCGGACATTTAACAGTATATTGATAGATATAAATCAGAGTCCGTAGATCAAATCAAGTAAAGTACTGGAAAAAACATCCATTACAAAAACGATTAGCGCCAACAAGAGGCTTGCAACCACAACAAGAATTGCATTTTCTTGAAGGCTAACCCAAGAAGGCCACGTCACTTTGTTTACAAGTTCATCGTAGCTCTCTTTGAGGTACAGTTTTAATGATTCCATAATAAAGATATTTTAAGCTGCACGGGCGGGAGGACTTGAACCCCCAGCCTACGGTTTTGGAGACCGTCGCTCTACCAGTTGAGCTACGCCCGTATACAAATGTAAGGTTTCGATACCGAAACCTCACATTTATATTATTCCCCTAAGGATTTATTATTCTAATATTTCAGTAACCTGACCTGCACCTACGGTACGACCACCTTCACGAATCGCGAAACGTAATCCCTTCTCCATAGCGATTGGGTTAAGTAAAGTAACTTCTAAAGAAACGTTATCTCCTGGCATAACCATCTCAACGTTTTCAGGTAATTTAACATCACCTGTAACGTCCGTTGTGCGGAAATAAAACTGTGGGCGATAACCATTGAAGAAAGGAGTATGACGACCACCTTCATCTTTGCTTAAAACGTAAGTCTCACATTTGAAACGGATATGCGGTTTAACTGAACCAGGAGCACAGATAACCATACCACGACGAATCTGAGATTTTTCAATACCTCTTAAAAGTAATCCGGCATTATCACCAGCTTCACCTCTATCTAACAGTTTACGGAACATTTCTACACCAGTACATACCGAAGTTAACGGTTTGTCCTCTTTGTCCATCATACCTACAATTTCCACTGGATTACCAACGTTGATAACGCCTCTTTCAATACGACCAGTAGCAACAGTACCACGACCAGTAATTGAGAATACGTCCTCGATTGGCATCAAGAATGGTTTGTCAGTAAGACGAATTGGATTAGGGATATCGTTATCCACAGCATCCATTAATTCCTTAATTTTGCCAACATAAAAAGGATCATCTTCTAATGCCTTTAATGCTGAACCTTGAATTACAGAAGCGCTATTTCCATCAAAACCGTAGGTATCAAGTAATTCACGAACTTCCATTTCAACTAATTCAAGCATCTCTGGATCTTCAACGATATCCACTTTATTCATGAATACGACTAACTTAGGTACACCTACCTGACGTGCAAGCAGAATGTGCTCCCGCGTTTGAGGCATTGGACCATCTGTAGCTGCAACAACGATTATAGCACCGTCCATTTGAGCAGCACCCGTAACCATGTTTTTCACATAATCCGCGTGACCTGGACAGTCTACGTGAGCATAGTGTCTGTTAACGGTTTCATACTCAACGTGAGCAGTATTAATTGTAATACCACGCTCTTTTTCTTCCGGAGCAGCATCGATTGAATCATACGATCTTTTTTCCGCAAGACCATCTTTTGAAAGAACATAACTTATCGCGGCAGTCAAGGTTGTTTTGCCATGATCTACGTGACCGATAGTACCAATGTTTACGTGTGGTTTATTCCTTTCGAATGTACCTTTAGCCATCAGTTTTGATTTTTTAAAAATTAATTCATTAAACAAAAAAATCTCCGGAATACGAGAGCCAATGAGGGGAATTGAACCCCTGACCCCTTCCTTACCATGGAAGTGCTCTACCCCTGAGCTACATTGGCTGTTATTGTCGGAGCTAAACTATAATTGAGCGGGCGAAGAGACTCGAACCCTCGACCCTCAGCTTGGAAGGCTGATGCTCTACCAACTGAGCTACACCCGCTTATTAAATAAATATTTTATTCTTGTAAGGAATAAAATATTCGTGAGGGTGATAGGAATCGAACCTATTCAGACATAATCACCAGATTTACAGTCTGGCCCGGCTCTCCAGCTCCGGCGCACCCCCTATTCTCCAAAACTAGGAGAAAAACTTTTAAAAAAATCTATCGCTTTTCGAAAGATTATACCTGAGCCAGCAGAGGGACTCGAACCCCCGACCAGCTGATTACAAATCAGCTGCTCTACCAACTGAGCTATGCTGGCCGACTATTTTTCTTTTAAAATTGCTATCTTCAGATACCCTTTTCGAAAGCGAAGGCAAAGATAAATAGTCTTAAGAACTATTCCAAAGGATTGTTGAAAAAAAATCATTTTATTTTCTTCGATTCTTATATTTTTCGATTTGCCTCCTTAAGGAATCAATGGCTTCATCCGTGGCCGCTTCAAATGTCATTTTACTTGTTTTCACAAATAGCACTTCTCCAGGCACATGTACACTTAATTCGACAATTTTTTCCTTTACCTGTCCTGAATTTTCAAGTTTCAATAAAACCTGCGTATGAATGATACGGTCGAAAAAATGATTTAATTTTTCAACCCGCTTCTCAATAAACAGTCTTAATTTTAGATCCGCACGAAAGGATACTGCTTGCATGTCAATACTCATAGTGATGTTTTTAATAACTAATGAAATAAGTGATTCTCTAGCCGTTTGTTTCTGGCAATTGTCGTTGTGCTTTTGGATGTGCCTGTTGGTAAATTTTTTTTAATCGTTCTGCAGAATTATGCATATAAACCTGGGTGGCAGCCAGATTAGCATGACCTAATAATGCTTTTACAGATTGGATATCCGCCCCATTATCCATTAAATGTGTTGCAAATGTATGGCGTAACAAATGAGGCCCCTTGTTTTCTATACTTGTTACAAAACCAAGATATCGCGTACTGACCTCATATATAAATCGGGTATAAACTCTTTTTCCTTTATTGGTCGTTAAAAAGGTTTCTGCTCCCATTGGAAATAATACATTTCTTTCCTTTTCATATTCTTTCATCAAGGCAAACAGCGATGGATTTAAAGGTATCACGCGCGTTTTGTTTCCCTTTCCCATTACCTTTATTTCCTTTCTGTCCCAATGTATATTCGTATCTTTTAAACTTGCTACTTCTGCCCTCCTCATGCCAGTACCATATAATATTTCTAAAATTAACCTATCTCTGATCCCACCAAAATCAGTGGGGTAGAAATTCGGGGAGGTCAATTTTTCCATGCCTTCAACCGTTATAAACCTAGGTAATCTTTTAGGTACTTTTGGCAAAGGAATACGCTTCACTGGATTAATACTTACGATACCAGAACGCTGTAAAAAGCGATACATTGCATTAAGGCCAGCAATTCGACGTCTTATGACCGTTGGTTTTTTACCTTCGTTTGCCAGATTAACAACCCAGTTCCTAATAGTTCCCGATTCGACATTTTCCCAGGTTAAATCTGATTTTTGAGCTACCAGATAAGTTATAAAATATTGAATATCATCATTATAACCTCTCAGCGTTTCAGGCGAAACTCTCCTTTCCTTTTCTAAATAATTTAAAAATTGTACTAAATAAGCTTTTTGCATACCCGACATATCATCTTATCTTAATGATATCATAATATACAAACACTATTTAAGATAGTCAAGTTTATTTAACCATTAAATATTATTAAGCTGGTCAAAATATTGACAAAAAGATTTTAAAGCCTCCTCATTATTCATAATGATATGATATTCCTTTAAATAAGATTCCATTTTTTCTGCTTTGGTGTTTGTGATTTCTAACCAGGATTTTTTATTTAAATTTGTTTCCTGCCATTCCCCATCGTTCAATTTTGAAAAATAGATTGTCTTCAAATAATAGTAAGCATTTTTATCCCCAATAGATAAGGCAACATGATACGTTGGTTCTTTTTTCTTTAAAATGGGAAGACTAATAACTTTTAAGTGCTTTCCCTCATAGACTACCTCGAAAAAACTATCTTCAGAATAGTTTTTAGGCCCTTCAACACTGGAATGAAGATAGGTTTTCAAAACATTCCCTCTTATATCAAAGGTTTGTATTTTTTTTATAGCTTTAAAATCAATTCCCTTTACTAATTCACCAATTTGAAATTCAACCAATTTTTCTAATAAGTTTATCCGCATTTTATACCCCGAAATAGAATCAGAAGCATTGGGATCATATCTTTTCACAACCTCCTTAAAAAAAACGATAGCGGATTTTCTAAAAGTGGTGTCTAAATGTATATTTCCAAGTAGCTTTCCTGGTTTTTCTGCAATCCCATATCTAGGTGCCAGATTATTTGGCCTGAATTCTCCATAATTAAGGTCATCCCGGGTACTTTGGTATAATTCATCCTGGGAGAAAACAAAAAAAGGAAATGCCAAAAAAATTAAAAAAAGGAAATTTTTCATGATAATGGTTTATTTATCAGACCCATAAAAATCGAGATATTCATCTCCTGCTTCGTATACAAGGAATTCAAAAATAAGATTCATCATTTCATCTTTTGTTCCCCAGCCATAGCGCACTTTCGCAGGCGGGAAATATGGATTTTTAGGATTATTCCTTGTATTGTCAAAAGTAGCTTCAGCATAAATTACTGAACCTCTTGGTATTTTTAACAAATTTTTATACTGATACGTTTGTTGCCAGTTAAAATCCCATTCGGGAATATGGATTAAGGGGATCATATCACCATCTGGTGTTATGGCAAAAGATTTAAAAGATTTCCCCAATAGGTGCATGTGGGGTAAAACACTAAGCAGAGAAAGATCAGTGGGTAAGACCGGCGATCTCATATAAAAAGTAATGATGGTATCCGGTTGAAATTCAAAGGGTTTATTCATCACCCAGGTTTCATCAAAAACGATCGTTTCAATGATTCTCCTTGGTTTACCTTTTGCATAATACAAATGAATTTCAGATTGATCTGTTTCTTCTTTAGCAGAAGGTGCATAATGCATGTTTACAATAAGATCTGCATTAGCAGGAAGAATTTTTGCCACTCCATCTGGATAAAACAGGGGGAAATTACCAGGAACCCAACCTGTCCAAAAAGAATTTGCCAATGGAATATTCATTTTTTCTAACTGAGGACCTGCCTGCCAAACGGAGGAAGCATCAAAGGGGCGAATTCTTTTTGTGGTATCAATCATAATTCTACTATGATGTGCCAGAGTCTTATTTTGAGGAACAAAGCCCACTCCCTTTAAATAAATCGGTGTTGCATTTTCCACAGGAATGACAAAAAACCTATATTGCTCTTCATTATCCCCAGGAATAGTAAAGGGTTTTTGAAACTTAACAATTTTGTCCGGAGAAGGCCATCTTAAATGTTTGGCCGCCGTTGTTTTTTGCGGAACTCCAGCTGGAGCACCGTTTTTAATCCACCGAAGGATTTTATTAATTGATTCTTCTGAAAGAGCCCGTTCATTGTGAAAAGATCTAAATGAAGTATCGGCATGCCAGGGAGGCATATACTTTGATTCCACCACCAGCTCTATCATGGCGATTCTTTTTTTTAAATCATCATAACTTTCTAACGAAAATGGTCCAGTTTGTCCAATTCGATGACAGTCAGTGCACTTTTCATCGATAATAGGCTTTATATGCTTGTAATAAGTAAGCGTATCTGAACATATTGCCCTACTATTTCCAAGTTGAAGAATGATAAAAACAAATAAAGATTTAAAAAAGATATTCCTCATCATCGTTGGTCATATAAATTAATCAAATGTATAAATTAACCAGATTGAAAACAAGGAGAACCAACATTAGAAACTTATAAAATGAACCCTAAATTGGAAAAATCATCAGACTGTATAAAATAAAACCTGAAAAGGCTACCTTTTAATATTGAATAAAAAAGCTTAAGGGATAAAGATACAACCAATGGGATCTGTTTTGAAAACCAACACAGGTTGATTATTCTGATATTCCTTCATCGCATTTTTTAGATAAAAATGTTGGGGCACTGTCTTATTCTTTCCCAGTGCGTAAAACCAATCATCGGTAGCTCCACGATAAATAACAGCAGCATTTGGGCTAATAAACAAGACCTCTGGAGTGGTCTTAACTTTCAGAAAATTGGCTAAATTATTATTTTCATCCATAAACCATTGAAAGGGTAAATTATAATTTCTTATAAAGCCCTTTGCTATTTTTTTATTTTCAAAAGAAGTAAAAACCGCAATAAAAGTTATTTCAGGAAAGTCAGCGGCTAATTTTTTCCAGATACCTGGATATTTATTACAAATTGGACAGGCTGAATTTAGCCATATAAAAACATTCCCCTGAGGACTTAAGGTGATGCTTTTGGGTAAAAACAAAAAAAGACTATCTTTTAAATCCTTTGAGTTTCCTACTAAAGTCTCTTCCCTTGCCAATAAAATTGAAAGGGAGGAAATGGAGAAAAATAATAGGAAAAGTAAGTATTTCATAAAAAAAATTGCTCCCCGAAAATAAGCATCGGGGAGCAATTAAACGAGTAAAAAAGGAAATATTACTTTTTAGGGGTCAAAAGCACCGTAGCTTTATCGCCGTAGCCATTTACCCAAGCATAACTAATAGTTCCATTATCATTTACTTTACCTGAAGCTACCGTTTTCTCACCGAAAGGTTCTGTGAAATCTGGAAACTTAACTGTACCACAAACATCAAATAAAGTAGCCTCCATTTTAGTTGTAGCCGAAATACCATAAACCTCATACCATTTAAGATAAAGGCCTGCACTCCAATCGGAGATCGTGTATTTACCATCCCCAGTTTTAGTCAGTTTAACTTCTTTGGTAGCAGTAATAACCCCTTTGCAACAATCGTCTGTGGAAGTTCCTGAAGTAGTTGCTATATAAGTTCCCTCAATTTTAGAGTTACAAACGACAGCCCAGTTAATGTCACAATTAGCCCCTGGGAACTCTGAACAAACAGAATCGGACCAAGAATCAAAATAGCGACCATCAGCTGTTGTAAAAGCCCAAGTCATTTTAAAACCATCATCAGATGTGAAACGAACGGCAGAAGTTCTGTCTTTTTTAAAGGTATTACTGAATACAGAAACTTTACCTTTACCATCACCATAGTCAAAAGTTACATCTTTAAAAGCGGCATACACATCTGCTGGCGAGATGCTAAATTTAGCATAAGCTCTATTAGCAGGAACTGCACTACCTTCCAGTGTTTTTACTTTTTTAGTACCGTGATTAGCTACCCTTGGATTTCCTTCCGCATCGACGTAGGATTCCTTAAAATTGACAAAAATGTCCATTTTGGTAACTGTATTGATTTTATCTATAGATATCCATTGCAATTCAATACTAATTGGCGTGGTCATATCTTTATAGAAGAAACTCGTAGCTGAGCCAGTGGCTGTTTGTGCATAACCGTGAACGGCAGTTTCCGGTGCAAGCACAGGATTTAACGACTCGTCCTTACAGGATGAAAACGGCAACAACAATGCGGCAGCTAGAGAATAAAGCAAAATTTTAAATCGCTTCATGTTGTGTTTTTTTATTAAAACAATCAATGAAAAAAATTAGTTTGGATCCCAGAAAATCCTGTCTCTGTCATAAATGACATCCTTTGCTGTTTTTGCATTTGGATTCAATGTCAGTTCTTCCTGTGGGTAAGGTAAACGAACAGGGAATTTACGAGGTGCGAGAATTGGATCCTGGATTGTGTTTGGAAAACCAGTCCTACGGTAGAAGTTATATAATTCATAACCATTACCCCAGCTTGTAAACCAAAGCTGTTTTCCAACGACATTTAATTTAGCGTTGTTATTGGCAGCATTGTCATAACGGCTCATCCATAAATCAACATAAGCTTTTATATCCAAAACACGACCATCAACCATAGTAATTGGTGGAGCCACCGCGTTCAAGTCTGTAGCTCTGCCAAAAGTGACCACTTTACCAATATGATCTTCTATTGCTTTTTTGAATAGAGCTTTAGCATCCCCTGCAACACCTAGCGTTAAAATGGCTTCTATCTGATGATAAAGTACATTTACTGAAGTCAAAGCAGGGAAAATTCCACCACCTGATGCTCTATTTGCAGCAGGAATAGATGGCGCAGCAATGTCATAATAACCACCAGCAGGATAAACACCTGGTATTAATCTGAAGTCACCGTCAAGTGGAACGCCTGCCGGGTCAGCTCTATCGCGACCGAATAGTCCAGCTAAGAAAGTTTTAGCTTTATCATCGTATTTTAGATTCTTATTATCGTATAAACGCTTAATTACCAAGTTACTAATTGGGAAATACCCATAAGTACAAGAAGGCGTTTGAGAGCAAGGCGATGTATTTCTCTGAGAAGGGTCTGCCTGATCAAGGACAGAACCTTGTATTCTGCGAAAATAGAAAGGCCAGCGTGGATCAGCATCTTCCAGAGACTCCAACATGAATTGGTGTAAGATATAAGTAAAACCATTTGTACCAGCGGTATAAGAAGCTTGGTACCAAGGATGGCGATTATCTGGCGTTACTGTTTTAGAATACTGAAAAGTAAAATCCTCCGCAGCAGCTGAGATTAATTTTCCAGAAGCAATAACTGCATCAATCTGCGATTTTGCATTGGTGTTCACCAATCTCGTATTCATCAACAATTTCAACTTCAAAGAATATCCAAATTTTTCCCAACGCGCTGTATTACCTGCATAGATAAGGTCACCACTTACGGAAACGGGACGACGGGCATTAGTCACCCCTTTAATTCCATCATCCACTAAGGTTAATAATTTTGCATAAATCGCAGCATCATCCTCGAAATTAGGATTGGTAATCTTATTTTCAGCATCTCCACTTAGTGCTTCAGAATAAGGTATATCACCAAACAAATCCACCATAGTGGAAACGACATAAGCCTTTAGCAGTTGAGCTATTCCAAGGTATTGAGGTGAACCAGTATCACCAGAGTTAGCTTTAATAATTCCATCAAGATCTTTAAGCACATCAGCATATAAGGAACGCCAAGTACCATTATAGGAAGATTGACCGAGGTTCCAATTATCACCACTGCCAATAATACCCATGAAACCCATGAGGTCATCATTTACGCCACCACCCAAAATACTAACGAGACTATATTGAGATTGGGCAAGTAGAAGATCCGAACCAGCTTGAGAAGGGTTATTTGGATCTTGGTTAATGTCTAAGTCAAACATGTCACCACAGCCACTTAAGACAAAAATCATAAGGGTAGCGGCGAAAAATCTGACGGTATTTTTTAATTTATTCATTTTAAGCATTTTTTCCTAATATTTTTAAATCAGGATGAACAAAAATATCAATTCGTCAGAAAGTTATGGAAAGGTTCACACCAAAACGTTTTGTAGTTGGATAAGAACCATATTCAAAACCTTGAACATTTGAAGATGCAGACTCAGCCAATACCTCAGGATCACTATTAACCCCTTCAAGAATATTTGGAGCTCTCCACCAAAGGTTACGACCAGAAAGTGATAATCTTGCAGAACCAATAGGCGTTTTAGCTAATAACTTTTTAGGCACCTGATAGGCAAGTGAAATTTCTCTTAAACGAATAGAGGTGATATCAAAGATATTCGTTTCATCGGCACCATAAGCACCAAATCCATTAGAGAAGAAATAATCAAAAGCAGTAATTGCTGTTGTATTTCTGATATAATTACCTTTTTCGTCTAAAACTGGCTCAAACGTCTGAGTATTACCATAAACACCTGGAATTACTCTAAGCGCCTCTCTGTCTTCTGTAACTTTAATCTGACCTCTTAATAAAAGGGAACCTGCTGTAGTTAAATACATATCACCCCCTTGACGCCAATCAATCAAGGCATTTAGAGAGAACCCTTTAAAAGAGAAAGTATTAATTAAACTTGTTGAAAAATTAGCATTTGGATCACCGATTATTTCAGACGTTGGTTCTAAAATCGTTAAGCCCAGCGTCTTATCAATTAATATATCTCCTTCAGGCGTTTTTGCATTGGCAGAACCAAAGATTTGCCCATAAGGAAAACCTGTTCTATGAATGACACCAAGACTTGAGAATAAACCACCTACATAAATATCTCCACCTTCACCAGCATCAACTACTAAAGAACGGATACGTGTGAAGTTTACAGTAGCATCCCAGGTAAAGTTTTTCGTTTTAATTGGAGAGAAGTTCAAGGAAACTTCAAAACCTTTATTTTGTATTTCACCAGCATTTACCACTGCACGGGTAAAACCTGAAGAAGCTGGTACCTGAGTAGAAGTAATCTGATTTGAAGAATTACGTTTAAACCAAGTAAATTCCAGCGCTACTCTATTTTTCAATAATCTTAGATCAGCACCGAACTCAATTTCTGTTGTTAATTCTGACAATAAATTACTATTACCCAGCGTATTACCTAAAGAGGCTAAGTTGAATTTATTTCCACCTGCAGTGGTGAAAGGAGTAGATAGGAAATAAGGCGTGGCTGTTCTATAAGGAGTCGCTTCGTTACCAACCTGTGTCCAAGCTCCTCTAAGTTTTGCGTAACCTAAGAAATTATTCGAAATATCAAAGGCATCTGTCAAAACAAAGGAAGCATTTACACCAGGGTAAAAATAGCTTCTGTTGGCAGCAGGAAGGGTAGAAGAGAAATCATTACGGGCGGTAATTCCTAAATACAAGTAATTCTTATAGCCAAGTTGCATATCACCATAAGCAGCATAAAAACGCTGTAAGCGATTATACTCGTCACTCAATTGCGTAACAGTCGCATCAGTATTATACAAACCTCTTGATATGATACCATCACCTACAACATAGCGAGTACCATAAGAACGTTGATTCCAGTTTACCCCAGCGATTAATCTAAAATCTATATTCTCACCGAATTTGGTTGTAACGGTAGCTAAATAATTTAAATCAATTTCAGTATTAGTTACATCATTGGTCCAGACTTCGCCATTGGCATCAGCTACACCACCGGCAACTTTGACATTTTTCTGAAAGTCTGAATAAGTATTCATACCACCTCTTGCAGTTAAGGCTAACCAAGGAGTCACATCATAATTAAGCGCTACATTACCATATACACGATTAACATTAGATTTGAAATAGTTATTTTTAACCAACCACAAAGGATTATCCAGCGCGCGGTAAAAAACATTTGTACCAGTAACAGGATTTTCAAACGGATATGGAATACCCTCTGGATTAGTTCCATTTAGGTCAAAGTTTCTTGGCAAAAAGAAAAGACGGGTAAAAATAGAGCCGTCTGTAGAACCAAAGTTACCACCGAATACAGAACCGCCTGAAGGAGGCGTTTTCTGATCGGAATTAACGTAAGTAACATTACCAGAAACAGAAAGGCCATTATCCAGTTTAGCATTTCCACCCACACTGACAGAAGTACGACCAGAATGTGAATTAGGCACAATACCTTCATTGTTCATTCTACTTACTACTGCATTTAAAGAAGATTTTTCATTTCCACCATTAATATTGATGGAATTTTCGAATAAGCCACCATCTCTGAAAAAAGGGTCAATAATATCATAAGGTCTAAATGGAACTGCCATCGCTTTTCCGTCTTTCATTAATTCAGGAAATACATTAGGAAAACGAGAACCTGCAAAACCACCAGAAACCAATGGGTGAGGAACCGTACCTTCAGGATAACCTGGCACGATTACTTTAGAATAGCTGGTTCCATAAGCAGCATTCAAGCGATCCACTTGGTCTGCGAATGGTTGTCCCCAGTTGCCAATAAATCCACCGTTATAAACCTGGTTAGAACCCTGACCATAAACATTCTGATAATCAGGAATACCTGAAATCTGTTCAGACTGAAAAGAAGTATTATAGGTAACCTCTAACCCCTTTCTTGAACCTTTGCTACCAGACTTTGTCGTAATAACAATGACTCCATTCGTAGCTCTTGAGCCATAAAGAGCAGAAGCGGCCGCACCTTTTAATACGGTCATAGACTCAATATTATTAGGATCAATATCAAAACCACGATTCGAGAATTGAGCACCTGATCCTGCGCCAGTAGTGGCGTTTACTGAGTTGTCAAAAGGAACCCCATCAACGACAAACAAAGGCTGCGTATTTCCAGTTAAGGAAGAGAAACCTCTGATGTTTATTTTTGTTGAAGTACCCGGACCACCACCAGAACCTGTGATGGTTACACCAGGAATTTTTCCTGCCACAGCTCTGAGTGGGTCAGCTTCAGAACGCTGAAGAACATCGCTTGAGCTTAAGTTCGTAACAGCATAGCCCATCGATTTTTTACTTCTTTCGATACCAATCGCGGTAACTAATACTTCCGAAAGTTGTTCTGCACCTTCCTCTAAGGTAGCATCTACCATATTAGAAGCACCTAAAGCTACATCTTTTGATTCATAACCTGTGTAAGAAAACACCAGCACAGTGGCATTTGCTGGCACAGCTAAGCTGTAAGTACCGTCGAGATCCGTTACTGTACCTGTGCTAGATCCTTTCACAAGGATACTTGCACCGATAAGCGGTTCTCCACCTGAATCAGTCACTTTACCGGTGATTGTTCTTTGCGCAAAAGCACTTAATGCAGCAAAGAAAACCAACGAAAGTGCTAGTAAGTGTTTTTTCATACTAATCCATTTTTCGTTATTAATAAACAATAGTTATCACAAATCTAATTTTTTGTAATCAAGAGACGAAATAAAATGATTAAATTTTACTTAAATAGAAATAATAAATAGAAAAAGGCATAAAAAAGGCGGTGGATTTATGAAAAATCCACCGCCAGGTATAAAATCCAAATTATATTTGGAAATTAGTTTACGACATTTGCTCTGTATAAAAATGGAGAAGAATAGAATGCACCACCCACGATATCACCGCTGGAATTGGCCGCATCAAATACTTTACCGTCTTTTAATTTCATTTTAGCACGAATTTCAAAACGATCTCCAGTAGCAATCTGATCTGCAGTTAACTTTAAAGCATCCTGCATCTCTTTTCCCGTTACCACTAAAGTAGTACGAGGATAGCCTGTAGCAGCATCTTTAGCAAAATTGCTGGCATTAAGTGTTTTTAAAGCCGCGTCAGTCTTAGCATTTGAACCATTCGCAGGGGTATTATCCAGAAATCTGATAACCATTTCGTAGGTATCAAAATTGTCACCTGCATTAGGCGTTACTGCTTCTAAAACCATCGTCATGTTTGTACCCGCCATATTTGCTTTACTCACTGAAAAGATAGGAATAGGGAAAGGTGTAACCGTTCTCATATAACCACCTTGTTCAAAACTAAATTCATCAAGACGTTCTACCATTTCCGTTTCACAGGAAACCAAGAAGAAGGCAGAAAGCAACATCCCGATTTTTAATAAATTTTTCATATTTATCAATTTTTTTATCCGTGAAAGGATTATTTAATAAAGTTAGCTGGATTGTTGTCCCAGAATACCTGAACAGCAGCATTAGCCTTTTGCTTTGCATTTTTATTACGCGTTACATAAGATAACGGGTAATATAATGACCTTGCGAAAGAACCCGGATTTGGGTCTAATGCTGGTTGTTGACCAGAAGGCTTACCAGTACGACGATATAAGTTATAAGACTCAATACCATTTCCATGAAGGGCAACCCAATATTCTGTAGCTACAACATTTAATTTTGCATCTGCAGAAGGAGCAGCATCATACTGAGCTAGTACATAATCAATATATTTTGTCACATCATCAGCCCATTTAATTCCTTTATCTGCTTCAAAGCCTGCAATTTTAGATGCCTCGGAAGTACCTAAAGCTAAAGAACGAACATCGGCGAAAGATTTTTCCAAAGCAGATTTCAATAATGCTCTGGCATCACCTGTTGTTTTCAAAATTAAGGCTGATTCTGCGAGCATAAAGTCAACAAAAGAGCGCATCATGATTGGGTGAATACCTGCACCACCTGCACCAGCACCTAAAGAAACACCTCTATTACCGTCATTATCATAAAGACCACCAGCAGGGTAAATACCCCAAGCCGTACGCTTTAAACCATCAGGTGGAATACCTTCATTATTTAAATGGTCACGACCCCAGTATCCAGCGTTTGGTGATGCTACGCAAAATACATCTTTTGTGCCATAGTGATTAGGCTTCACTAAGGTAATACAACGTAACTCGTTGATATCTTTAGTATTGGTTGTTGTTTGACGGTAGAAATAATATCTGATTCTTGGATCCTGGAAACCACGACCTCCATCAAATAATTGAGCCATGTATGAATTTGACTGATAATCACCCCCACCTGTTGGGCTATATTGACCAGCATATCGAGGATGGCGGGTATCTGGATTCGTCAAATTTGTTCCAAATTTGAAAGAAAAATTTTGAGCTGCTGATGAAATCAATTTATTTTCTGCAACTAAAGCATTGATGGCAGAAGTAGAACCAGCTGCATCTATAAGTCTTCTGTTCAAATAATATTTCAATTTCAAGGTATTTGCTACACGAATCCAGCTATCTGTATTTCCACCATAAAATAAATCACCTGTAGCACCAGACTTAGATTTCGCATTGAAATTTTCAATCGCTTTATTCAAGTCAGCTAAAGCTGCTGCATAAACATCAGCTGCTTTATCTGCATTGGGATTAAAATTTGAAGGATCAACAGCCTCTTTAAAAGGAACATCTCCGAAATAATCTACTAAGTTCATCAAGACCATAGCACGAACCACTCTGGAAATACCTGCATGCACAAATAATTCTCCCTTTTCAGCAATGGTTATAGTTGCTGCCACGTCAGCCAGTACGCCCGCATAAGAACTACTCCAGCGGCCATCAGAACTACCTGGGGAAACGGCGTTATCATAAATAACAGATCCTTGATTTAACATTCTTGTTAAACGCATTCCAGGATCACTAAATCCATTGAAATTTCCCGCATATCCAGTGGTCACTGAATTGAGGAGATAATTGATATCAGCATTATTAACCGTTACAGCATTGGGGTTATCAAGCAAATCTAATTCGCATGAACTAACCACGGTAACCGCCAATATCAAAAACAACATTTTGATTTTATGTATCATTTCTTTGTTTTTTTATTAAGACGAAAAAAATGTGGCAATAATGCCAATTAGAAAGTTAGTTTTAAAGTTCCACCTACTCTGCGGGCACTTGGACCAGTTAAAAGCTCAAAGCCTAAACCGTTACCTACACCTAAGCCTAGGTTATCCGTATCAAGATTAAGTCCTGAAGGAAGATTAACTGCTTTATACCAAAGATTATTTCCACTTACAGAAAGAGAAATAGCTTTAAAAGGTGTTTTTTCTACTAACTTTTGTGGAATTGAGTAACCTAATGAAACCTCTTGTAAACGAATAGTTGTACCATCATACATACGACCTTCATCACCAAAGAAATATAAATTGTTGAAGCCTACATCCGCCGCAGTAACCTGCTTGTTGTTTGGCGTACCATCAGATTGTAGAACACCAGGGAAAATAAAGGTTTGTGCACGGTCATATACATCTTTACCCGTATCGCTGGTAAGACCTCTTCCCATCAATGCACCTGCAGTACTACTGTATAATGCACCACCATGACGATAAGAAATCATGAAATCAAGGGTAAATCCTTTGAACGTAAAACCATTGATTAAACTTGTTGTGAACGCTGGATTAGGGTCACCTAATTGAATAGCGTCAGGAGTACTTACCAAATATCCACCGCCATCAACCAGCACTTTACCTTCCGCATTTCTTCTATAACCAATACCTTTAATCATATTAAATGGCTTACCTACAATAGCATAGTTACCTAATGAGCCGCCAAAACCACTCACCTGAACTTCTTGAAGCGTTCCACCAAGGTCTAATACTAAAGGTTTATTTCTTGTGTAGTTCAAGGTAACATTCCATTGAAAATCAGGTGTTGAAACTGGGGTAGCTGTTAAAGCAACCTCAACTCCTTCGTTTCTGATTTTACCAATATTGATGGTTGTTGAAGAATAACCAGTGGCAAAATCTAACGGTGCACTGGTAATCAAATCACGTGTGTCACGACGATACACAGTAACATCAAGACCAAGTAAACCTTTTAACAATTTAGTTTCTAAACCAAACTCAAATTCTGTATGTAATTCAGGACGTAAATTTGGGTTACCCAAAGAATTATTTACGGCATGACTTTGAACAGCAGCACCTGATGGCAATAACCAGGCACGAGCACTTTGATCTAATATGTTTCTTGTTTGATATGGACGAGGGAAACCTGCAGAGGTACCTACACCCGCTCTAATTTTCAAGAAATTCAAGAAATCGCTGGATAAACCAGGAAATGCAGAAGTTGGAACGAAAGATAAACTTGCAGAAGGATAAAGAATACGACGGTTTTCTTTTTCAACAGTTGAAGTCCAGTCATTTCTTCCCGCAAGGTTTAAGAACATGTAGCTATTGTAATCTACGGTTACCTCACCGAAAACACCCATTCTGGTTTCCTCTTGAATACCGTCAGAAGCAACGTTATCAATGAAGTTAGAGTGACGGAATAAATCCCTTGCCAATTGATTCTGGCTTTGTACAAATACGTTGCGATAAGTATCGTTACGCATGTTTCCACCAAGACGTGCAGCAACGCTTAATTTTTTGGAAATAGCTTTATTATAACCTAAGATTACCGTGTTATCCCAAATGGTATTTTGGATATCCCAGGTATTATAATAACCATTTACAAACTGAACGCCCCCTTTGTTAAATCTGAATTCCTGAGATTCACTGTATGTATCCAAACCAACTTTATACAATAAAGTTAAATCCTTCGCGATTTGATAATTAAAGCTGGTCGCGGAGAAAATACGATTTACAACACCAGAAGTTTCGTAGTTCTGCAATACCCAGCGAGGATTAGGTATATCATTACCTCCTCTAAAGTAAACAGATGCTTTTGAGGTTGGATCTTCGTAAGGCCATCCCATTAAGTCAACCTGACGAGGAGTGTACATTACGTTTGCTAAAACAGAAGGGAAATCATAAGCATTATTTCCACCACCACCACTTAAAGGTGGAGAATACTGGTCTGTATTAGAATAGCTGAATGAAGTAGTTACCGATAATTTATTCGATAATTTAGCATTCAAACCTAAACCCAGGTTTAATTTTTTCAAACCATTGTTAGGAATATAACCCTGCTCATCTAAATAACCTGCAGAAATGTTATAACTAACATTGTCACCACCACCAGAAGCATTTACACTTGTGTTGTAGATATTACCCTGACGGAAGAAATCACTGATGTTATTAGGAAATACCTCCATTTTGTAAGGAGAAACTGAAGCAACATAATCAGCCTGACCAGCTCTTAATGCAGCATTTGAAAGGAATGCATAAGGGTGGTTAGTCAAAGCAGCATTTGTATTTTGAGAAGGATAAAGCTTTGCCTCCTCAATCGTTGGTCCCCAGTTACTGAAGAAATAGCCAATATTCTGTTGGAAACCTCCAACATAAGTATTCTGATAATTTGGTAAATGAGCTGTATTGGTAAATACAGATTGAGTTACCTGGAATTCTGCTTTTCTGGATTTTTTGGAACCACTTTTTGTAGTCACAAGAATTACCCCATTACGACCCTGGTCACCATAAGTTACCGTTGCAGCAAGACCTTTCAATACCGTTACACTCTCGATACTATTTGGATCAAGATCTAAGAAACGACTTGAAGAAGATTGACCACCTTGGGTAAATCCACCTCTTTGATTTGTGTTAGAATTAAAAGGCACCCCATCTACTACAAATAATGGTTGATTAGAACCGGTAATAGATGAATATCCTCTGATGACGATGTTAGTTCCTGTTCCAGAAACACCTGAAGTAGATGTTACAGAAACCCCAGGAATTTTACCCTGAAGTACTCTACCAACATCGGCCAAAGGTCTGTCCTGAATTTCCTTCTTGTCAACTCCGGAAACGGCATAACCTAATGCCTTTTTCTCACGAGTAATACCTTGAGCTGTAACTACAACTTCAGAAAGCTGCTCAGCTCCTTCAGCGAGTATAACGTCCACAGTGTTTGAAGCACCCAATTCGACATCTTTTGATTCATAGCCAGTGTAAGAATACACCAAAACTTTTGAATCAGAAGGCACAGATAAACTGTAACTTCCATCGATATCCGTTACGGTTCCAGAGCTGGTTCCCTTAACCACCACGCTGGCACCGATGAGCGGCTCACCACCTGCATCGGTCACTTTACCACTAATCGTTCTTTGTGCAAAAACACTAATCGCACCAAAGAAAGTTAGTGAAAGCACTAGTAAGTGTTTTTTCATACCAATCTTAATTTTGTTAATGTGTAAAAAATTCAAGTAAAAGTAATACAATTATATAGTTCAACAAATTTTTGAGAACTAAAATTGAGCAATACTATCATTTAACGTCTTAACATTAAAATCGCTGCCAGGTATGAAAATTATTTTTCCCTTAGATAAGCTATTATGGTTTTGTTTCCTGTTGAAATTTCTCCAATTTTTACATTTATTCTTGCATCTAATGGTAGAAATAAATCTACCCTTGAACCAAATTTTATAAAGCCAAAATCTTCTCCTTGCTTAACTTCCTGACCTTCCGTTAGATAATAACAAATTCTACGAGCCACGGCACCAGCAATTTGCCTGACCAAAATAGCATTTTCACCTTCACCGAAAACGATCGTTGTTCTTTCATTGTCCGTAGAAGATTTTGGATGCCAGGCAACTAAAAATTTGCCAGGATGATATTTTACAAAATTAATGATGCCACCTATTGGATTTCTATTCACGTGAACATTTAAAGGAGACATAAAAATGGAAACCTGAATTTTATCTTCCTTAAAATACTCGCTTTCAAAAACAGGCTCAATCACCACTATTTTACCGTCTGCTGGCGCGTACACGATCTGATTGTCAAACCGTTCAATGGTTCGGACCGGATTCCTGAAAAACTGAGCAATAAGTACAAAGATTAACAGACCAATACCTGCACCCACTGCTAAAAAAGCAGGAAATAAAAGGTAGGTAATACCCGAAATAAAAACAAAACCAAGGGTGGCTACAGATAGCCAAAAAAGACCCTCTTTGTGAAAAATCTTCATTTTAAAATATTTAAATCATTTTATTTATTAGCGAACCAAAACAAGTATATGGCACAAAATGGCAGATGGAAAATAAAGGCATCGAACCTATCCAGGAAACCACCATGTCCGGGAAGCAAACTTCCAGAATCTTTAGCTTGCTTTTCTCGCTTTAACAGAGATTCAATAAGGTCGCCTACAGGGCCAAAAACACTAATAATGACTGCTAAAAACCACCAATCTGATGCTTTTAAACCTGTAAAAGGCATGTAGGACAAAGCAAAACCAAAGAGTAAGGCAAAAAACAAGCCGCCCATAAATCCTTCCCATGTTTTTTTAGGAGAAATTCTTTTCATCAATGGATGTTTACCAAATAGATTTCCCGCAAGGTATGCACCTGAATCGTTTGCCCAGGTTAAGAACAACAGGCCTGCTACTCTTCCAGGCATATAAGTGATATTTTCCATACTTATAACTAATAAGATCGCGAAAGGAATACCTATATATATGGTTGCCATGGCATAATACCCCATATTTTCAACAGAGTGTCCTTTACCATTTAATAATTCAATTATGAAAACGGCAAAAAATAAAACAGGAAATAGTAAAAACTCCTTACCGGAAATCTGATTTTTTAGAAACAATAGCATAAAAAAGTAAGGAAACAAACCCAAAAGTACTAATATAAGCTTTGTTTTTAAGGATGAATCACTTAACACTAATTTTGAGAACTCCCAAAGGCATAAAGCAGTAATTAAACAAAATAACAAAGAAAAATAACTAAAGCCACCAAAGACGCTGCCTAAGATGATAATGACAAAAACTAATCCTGTTAAAAATCTACTTTTCATTTATTAACCTTTAACTTATTGAAATAAAAGAAAATAACTATGGTTAAAAGGGAGGAAAGTATAACCCAGATTAAGTCCGGATTGGGTATAAAACCGTCGGCAGTTACCTCTTCATTTTGAATATTCAGATATTTTGATAGCACCTGAATACCATTGAAGACAAAATGCCCCCAAATGGATATCCAAATATTACCTGAAAAGAAATAAAGATATCCCAGCATAACGCCTAAAAATAAACGAGGAATAAATCCAGCAAATTGAAAATGAATAGCACTAAAAACGATAGCTCCGAGGAGTATCCCCAGCCAAGGTCTTGGCATTGCATCGACCAGTTTTTTTTGAATGACCCCTCTAAACAACCATTCTTCGCAAAGAGCGGGAATGGCTGCCATAACAATGACGTTTTGGATAAACTCAAATTTATCCTCCATTTTTAATAAGGCCATAAGGGTTTCATTAGCTCCCTTTTCCAGTGAAATCAATTTTTCTGGCAGTGGCAATAACAGGTTTTGTCGGTAAAGCCATTCCACTACCGGGAATGAACCGAAAATCCATATTGGTGCCATGATGATAAAAAAATAGAAAAGTTTATTTGGTGAAAAAGTAGCCCCTACCCTTTCTTCTTTAAAATAATAATATCTAAAAATTAAAGCAGGAATAAGAAAAGTAAAAAGCTGGCTAGCCAGATTCACCCAACGCAAAACATCCCTTTCCAATCTATTAAAGCCTGATGCGGGAACTTTTATCAAGTCAGTTACAGAAAAACCAAACAGATTAGCGATTGCAGTACCAATACCAGTGCCGATTAAAGCACCACAAAGAACCACTATGGTAAGTAATAAAAAGAAGGATAACAAGTCTAGCTTTCTTGAAAACATGGGTGTTTTTAAATCTATTTTTCATTTAATTTGGTAAAATTAGCTTAAATTTTGATTTTTGTCCCACATTTGACTGAAAAAGCCTCTTTATGACTAGATTAAGCGTTAATATTAATAAAATAGCATTAATTAGAAATTCACGTGGAGGTAATCTTCCGAATCTTTTGCAAGTTGCTTTAGACTGTGAGCGATTTGGTGCAGAAGGTATTACCGTTCATCCAAGACCTGATCAGCGTCATGTTCGCTATGATGACATAGGACCACTTAAACAACATATTCATACGGAATTAAATGTTGAGGGCAATCCTACCCCTGACTTTATTGATTTAGTTCTTGAAAATTGTCCAGCTCAGTGCACGCTGGTTCCAGATGCACCAGGAGCCTTAACATCTGATGCTGGCTGGGATACTATAAAAAATGAAGAATTCCTTATTGACGTCTGTCGTAAACTAAAGCAGGCAGGAATTCGCGTTTCTCTTTTTGTTGATCCACAATCGGAAATGATTGTTGGGGCACAAAAATGTGGCGCTGATTGTGTTGAGTTTTACACCGGACCATTTGCCCTTAATTTTTCAAAAAACCCTCAAGCAGCAGTCAAAGAACACACTGAGGCAGCCATATTGTCTCACTCTCTGGGTCTAAAAATCAATGCAGGACATGATTTAAATAGAGATAATCTAAAATTTTATGCTCAAAATGTCCCTTTTTTAGATGAAGTGTCGATTGGTCATGCTATCATTTCAGATGCTTTATATCTGGGTCTGGCAGAAACGATAAAGCAATATAAAGCAGCTTTAAAATAATTTATTATTCTCCATAAATTTAAATAAACCGGTATGACAGAGGAATTGAAAACCAGTGCTACGCATTTAAAACGAATATTTGTAGCATCCAGGTTACCTGAGGCATTAAAACCTTTGCAAGAAATTGCAGGAAATTTATGGTGGTCATGGCACAGAGATGCCATGGATTTATTCGAGTCCCTACAGCCAGAAGCCTGGGAATCAAGTCAATGTAATCCTTTAACGATTCTTGATCATTTAGGTAGTGAAAAATCATTGGCTTTGGCTAATGATTCCCAGTTTATGGAAAAAGTAAATCAGGTTTATGCCGATTTTAAAAGTTACATGCATAAAACGCCTGAAAAGAATGTACCTAAAATCGTTTATTTTAGTATGGAATTTGGGTTACATATTTCAGTGCGTTTATATTCTGGTGGCTTAGGAGTTTTGGCAGGTGATTACCTTAAAGAAGCCAGCGATCAAGGTGTTAATTTAGTGGGGGTAGGATTACTATATCGGTATGGGTATTTTCAACAAACAATCTCTTTACATGGAGATCAAATAAATGAATATCCACCTCAGGAATATACTAAAATGCCTATGGAACCTGTAAGAGATGAACAGGGTGAATGGCTTAAAATACAAATTTCTTTGCCAGGCCGTATTGTTTGGGCTAAAATCTGGGCATTAAAGGCAGGGAGAATAAATCTATATTTATTAGATACAGATATTGCTGAAAATTCCTGGATGGACAGGACGCTTACCCATCAGTTATATGGCGGTGATAATGAACATAGGTTAAAACAAGAGATTTTATTGGGCATTGGGGGGATAAAAGCTATGGAAGCCATTGGAATACAAGGAAATGTATATCATTGCAACGAAGGGCACGCGGCTTTTATGACGTTAGAAAGGATTCGGAACGCCAGACAAGCTGGATATACCTATCAAGAAGCTCGGGAATTAGTCAGAGCATCTTCCTTATTTACAACGCATACGCCAGTTCCAGCAGGTCATGATTATTTTCCTGAAGATTTATTATATACTTATTTTCAAGATTACATTCCCGAGATAGGTTTATCCTGGAGAGAATTTATGGCTTTGGGTAGAATTCATAAAGATGATGCCAGTGAATTATTTTCAATGAGTCATCTGGCAATTCATAACTGTCAGGAAATCAATGGGGTTAGTGAATTACATGGGGCAGTTTCACGAGAAATGTTTAAGGAATTATATCCTGGTTATCATGAAGCAGAATTACCCATTGGATATGTAACTAATGGAGTGCATTATCCGACGTGGATTGCATCGGAATGGCATCATTTATTTAAGGAATATTTATCACCCGGTTTCCTTGAAGATTTATCCAATAAAGAGCGCTGGGAAGGAATTTACAAAATCCCCTCAGAAAAGATTTTAAAAACAAGGAACTCCTTAAAAAGTAAATTGCTGGAAGCTGTCAAAAAGCAATTAAAAGAAGATCTTACACGTAGGGGTGAAAAACCAGCCATAATATTTGAGACGCTAAATAATATCAAGGATGATGCCTTAATATTAGGTTTTGCCAGAAGATTTGCAACTTACAAAAGAGCCCATTTAATATTTTCAAATAAAGCACGTCTGGCTGAAATCATCAATCAATCTGATAAACCCGTCATTTTCCTTTATTCGGGAAAAGCACACCCGGCAGATGCACCTGGTCAGCAATTAATTAAAGAGATCGTTCAGATTTCAAAATCACCGGAATTTTTAGGGAAAGTTATATTCCTGGAAGGATACAATATGGAATTGGCCAAATTAATGGTTCAAGGGGTAGATATATGGTTGAATACGCCAACCAGACCTAAAGAAGCTTCGGGAACAAGTGGGATGAAAGCTGCGATTAACGGCGTGATCAATTTTAGTGTTCTCGACGGTTGGTGGGCAGAAGGATACAGATCTGATGCTGGTTGGGCATTACCTCTTGAAAACACCTATAATGAATCGAATTTACAAGATGAGTTAGATGCCGAAACACTTTATAATATACTTGAAATGGAAATCATACCTATTTATTTTAATAAAAATGAACAGGGAATTTCTGAGGAATGGACTCAATTCATCCGTAATATTATAGCAAAAGTAGGTCCAGATTTCACCACAAAGAGAATGATGGACGATTATTTTAGCCGCTTTTATTCCCCTCTCATTAATCAAGGGACAAAATTATTACCTGAAAATAATAAAGTGTCTGATTTATGTTCCTGGAAAAATCATATCGCACGTTGTTGGGATGGAATTTCTGTTTCGTCGAAATCGATGATGGACACTGACAATCACTCTCTTCCTTTAGGTGATAACTTAGCAGTTGAAATTCAGCTATTTAGAAATGGGATTGATGCTGAATCATTAGGTTTGGAATTCATCTTATATAAAAGAGTGAGTGAATCGAAATTAGATATCCGATGGACTCAAACCTTAAATTTAATTAAGACCGAGGGTGATTTTAGTACCTATAATGGGAATATAACCTTACCTAATCCAGGTGTATTCGAGTATGGATTCCGTCTATACCCTTGTAATCCATTACTTTCGAACAACAGATCTTATGAATGGGTAAAATGGTTGTAAAAATAAAAGAGCCTGCCGGTATGAAAGCCAGCAGGCTAAATAATAGCAACTATCTACTTATCTGAAAAAATTCTTAATATCCTAATATTTTCAGCATTTCATCTGCTGTTTGTTCTGGTCTTGATAAGATGTCCACCAAGTTACCTAATTCATCCCGATAAATCAAAATTTGTTTTGGAGAAGGAAGTAGACAATGTTTAATTCCACCATATCCACTGATGGAATCCTGATAAGCCCCTGTATGAAAGAAGCCTAAATAAAGCGGCTCAGATTCTTCCGGATCAATCATAGGCAAGTACACTTGAGCCTGGTTCACCTCTGCATTATAATAATCGGAATTATCACAACTCAAGCCACCAATATTTACTCTTTGGTATTCATTTTTCCATTTATTAATAGGAAGCAGAATGAATCTTTCGCCAATTCCCCAGGTATCGGGCAGCGTGGTCATCAAAGAA
>Ga0209088_10000150_pt1 | contig 51601 bp, 60 predicted proteins | sample S_140625_EF_Meta_FD_187324 | JGI IMG/M metagenome (GOLD analysis project Ga0209088, IMG submission 187324) | Freshwater microbial communities from Lake Simoncouche, Canada to study carbon cycling - S_140625_EF_MetaG (SPAdes) (version 2) | ecosystem: Environmental > Aquatic > Freshwater > Lake ... | reverse complement strand
AACAAAACGAAATAGAAAACAAAAGAAAACTAGAAGAAACAAAAAATAAAATAATCTAATAACCAAATTATATTTACAGACAATATAAATATAATTATTGATATAATATATACGATGTTTGCTATATTTGCAGCAACATTTTTATGCGCATTATGCGTAAATGCTGTTCCGCAGAGATATCCATTGGATATAGAGGGGCTGCATAAGTTGCAGGGAGAAAACTCTAACAAAGATTCATATTTACACACTAAAGCGCTTTTTGACACAGTTCACTCTGGAAAAAAGTATTTTGAGAAAACAGAAGTTAAAGAAGCTTTAGACAATTCAACTCTCTCATTACAGGCTTTTCATACGACAACAACCAAGACGACCTTGTTCAACGAAAACAATTATTTCTCATTGGATGACCTCACAATTTCAAAGAACATTCAATCTATTGACGCGGTGTCGTTAATTGATTGCGGTGTCCGCGTAGTTAGCAGGGGCGACTATTATATTGGCACCGATGCTTCACCTCATGCAGATGTGTTATTACAATCTAATCAAGGATCCAAGGTCGGATTCATTTTCTCTCGCCAAGTTGTTGGTGCAAAGGAATTAACCAGTGGATGCAAGCGTGTTTTAACAACCATTGTTCATCCTCTTCAAATTATGGACACTCAAATTGAATCTGCTATTTATTTTCCATACGATCGTGTTTACATTCCGAATTCTGAAAGCGTCAGAAATCTCAGAGGAGACGCGTTTATTGAACCAGACGCGCCTTTACTTGAATGTTCTAATGAAAAGATTACATCAAAAATGGCGACCATTCATAAAACTGGTGAAGACTCTACTACTATTAAAGGTGTCCCATTTGATTACAGTTATGCGTTGGACGTTAAGGGCAATGAGTGTATGTATGCTGCTGCAACTCTTCCTGGTTCCATTAATTATAATCACGCATCCGGAACAACTGCTATAAGACAAAACATTGCATTAGGTTATGGTGCTACGTGCACTAACTGCTATTCTTTTATTGGAGCAAGCGTTTTGGCTGTTTTCAATATTTTTGGCGGACAGATGTCAACATTTGCTTTTCAAGCCAAGGAAGGTGGAGGTGCAGGTTTTAACATCGGCATTCTTATTAAAGACCCCACCTTTTCCGCTGCAAAATATTTGAATTTGGCTGGACCTGGAAAGTCAAGTTCTATTCCTATTGTTGCAGGATTGTCATTGGATGTTCAATTTGGCGGTGCATGGGCAACAATAAAGGGATCTGGAAGCGCTAGGGGCGAGGCCAGATTCTCTTCAGGATACACTCTTTATGAGGAGGATTATATTATGTATTCTAAATCTAAGTGGACAGCCAATCACGAGTTAACAAATTCCAATCAGTTAAAACCCACCTATTCTATAAATGGTTTCAAGGTTTCTTCCATGTCATTGTCGGCCATTGTCTCGCTTTCAGCAAGAGTTGAATTCAAATTTGGAGGTTCAATTCCAGTAGTTAATGTTGGCGCGACTATTGATTTCTCGTCTATTTTAACTGCAACTGCTCAATATGTTAAAAAGGGGTCAGGTTCTCTCGCTGCATACAGAATGGTTTTGGATTTTTCTGATGCAGACCGCGTTTTACTTGACGAATCAAAAGAGAAGCATCCTGGAGACAAAATTGAGTTTCGCGTGCAATACGAGGGCTTAAATCCTAACGAAGAACACGAATTATATTTTAATTTGCATCATAACGGTTCATTTGGTCTAGGCGTCCCAATCAAGAAACATAATTTCAAATCAAGTCGCAGTGGAAAGGGAACTGTGACCGTTGAATGGAATGTTCCACATGATTCCAAGTTAATGCAAAAGGATGATGATACACCAAGGACCCATTTCTCAGTTCATAGCTCCGCACGTTTAGATAGATTCCATTCAGATAAAAAGACAAAGTTGACTCAGAAGAGAGAGTGGGTTGGGCCTTCTATTTTCCAATACCCCAACGACAAATCCGTTGTTCCTACCGGCCAAAAAATATCAATCAAATGGGACAAGAATCAGATGAAATATTTTAAACATCGTCCTGGAACTGATGGCATGGGAGAAGATAAAGTCTCACCCAAAGTAAGTCTCATTATTGCCGTTGAAAATGGAACTGCGTATCAACTTGCAAATAATATTGATAATAGCGGAACTCATGAAACCACACTTCCTGATGAATTGCGCAATCTTGGCAAAAAGTTCTTTTTAATTATTCACGACTTTGAAGAATATACCAAGATGGCGTGGCATCATGGAACTTTTACGTTGACGCCACCAAGGAGACGCATTCCATTAAACGCTACAAATGTATTGGAACCAGTTTATGTGGAACCACCCATTGTTGAACATGGTGCGCCATTATGGGGGTTAGCACTTACTATTCCAGAGGAGTCCCAAGATAATAAAAATATTGAAGTAGAACGCCGACTGGTGACGTGCCCCAACTCGGCACTTTCTCTCTTGCTTCAAGTTGAGTTTGGATTTGATGGCTTTACTTTGCTTGGTAAGAAATACACACTTGGTTCAACACATTCAAACCCATTTACAATCATTCCTCAGAAGAATTTCTGCTTATAAAAACTAGGGCATTATGCTTAGAAGATACGTGTTATTATTCTCACTAATTTTTAGGAGGGGCTGGCGAAGTTGAAGACATTGATTCCCCACTAATAAAATAATATATCATTATATATTATATTAATATGGCATCAATGTCTATGAACTCTGCGTTGTCACCCTTTCCATTCAAGAATGTTCCTGATCCATTGGCGAATGTTGATCCAAAATACGTCAACGTTACCAATTCAAATGATCCTAGAGGGTTTGGTTCAAATGAGACAAATCGTCAGTGGGGATTAAGCGGCATTTCAAATAATGTCCAAGCTGCCGCCGCGAGCGCGTTAAAAGGTGGCTCCAAGTCCAAAACCTTGCGTAGAAAAATAAAAAATATTGCTAATAAGTATAAGAAGATGAAGGGCGGAAAAAGCAGAAAGATGACTTTAGGGTCAATTAAAAGAAAGTTATCATCAATTCTTCGTATGGGCAAAAGCAAGAGACGTCACGCTAAGAAGTCAAAAAAGAATGTAAGCCGCAGACACAGAAGCACAAAGAGACAGCGTGGAGGATATTCTCAATACATGAGCAATATTGCATACACTCCTAGTTACTCAACTGGTGGACACCTTTCCGCCAATGAGAGCGCTTTAGCAAACCCAGTTCCTTATCAACCATCAAACAACTGCGTAGATAACTACAACCACTACACCAATAAGGGTTTCCAGATGTAAATCAACCTTTGGGAAAGGTTGAGCCAAATTCCACTTTAATAAAGTGGATTAGATATTTTTGTAATACTTTTACAAAATTATTAATTTCAATTGACATACATAGATGTGTTTTTAACGTCGGCTTTTTCTGACCTAAGATATTCACGAATCATAAACTTATACTTACTTGGATCCTTTTCTCCATCTTCGTAAAAAACATTAATTCTAACTCTAGAAGTTTTGTTAATTCCTTCTGCCTTTTCTTTTAATAGGTCTGTTTTAAACCATATAGGCGTTGCACTTTTACCTTTTATAAATTTATCTCTAGAACTTCTAACGTTTGTCATATAAAATCCCTCCAAATGGATGTATTTTCCCCAATTTTTTATGTTGTATTCTACTTCCTTCTTTTCTTTTTTATCATAACTTTTCATTGTTGGTTTTAGTTTGTAATCTTCATTTATGTGAGAATCTAAAGAACGACCCTTTTTATATTCCTCAGGAATTTCAGCCCAAGAGTTGCAGATCAATGGCTCTTTAACAATAATAACTTCATTTTTAATTTTAGTGTTAAGACGTGAATTCAATTTTCTGTCTGTCATGCTATCATATTGATCAATTGTTAATTCTCCAGCGGAATATTCTGCGGCAGGTTTATCTCCGTATAATTCAATAGAAATGGTATATCCTTGGTAAGCAGTTATATAATAAACAACTCTTTCTTGGTCTTGAATAATTGTGGATGTTGGAGTGTCATCGGTTCTGCATGTATGATACCAACACAAATATGGATGGCATCTCCATTCTGTGCTTCTTCCAGCAACTTGGTTAATTATAATCAAGAATGATTTAGTGCTTTCCAAATCTTCCCAATAGTTTGTATTGTCCCATTGAACGTCTTCATCTTTGCTTCCCACAAATTTTATTCTAATATTGCATTGTTCTTCAATTTGGTTTTTATAATCTTTTACAGTTTCAAATTGAGATTTCAAACTGCCATCATTTGACTTAAAGTTTCCTGCAAGCCTTAAAACACCAATGTGCCGTTTGTCTGCAGTATTTTTAGTGGTATCCGTTAATTTTTTTATTAATTCCGAACCCTGATTAGTAATTTTTAATTCATCGTTATCGTATCTAAAAAATGGAGTTGCTTGTTTAAAGAGGTTATTTTGCAAATACTTTCCAATTCCGTAATATATATCTGGTGGAATAAATTTATCAATCTCCTCATACTCACTATCGTCAATATTATTTGGACGAATGAACTCTTTTTTTGCGACTTCAATGGTGGCGCTGTAAAGTATAAAATTAACATTATCATCGTTTTTAAATCTTTTATAGATGTCGTTTAACAATTGTTTATCACCGCAACCAAAATCTAACTCATCAAGATGAATTTTAATCTTCTTTTTCTCTGCCAATGTTTTATTTATAAATTCAATGCAATCATCCTTCTTCTTCTTATTATTTATAGAAAACACATTAAGACCATAAGAATAAAGCTCTTTATGTTGTTCTTTATCAGCAATTCTATGCAAAGCTGTTAAAAAAATATGAACGAATTCAGGGTTTGATAAACGTGCTACTTCAACCATACCCCTTTTTCCACACTTCACTGGTGCAGGGACAAGTTTGATTTTTTTATTTGTCTTTTGAACTTTATTTATAACATAATTGTAAAGCTCCGAGCGGTTAGTTTGGAACCATTGTAGATCGTTGACCTTTGGCCGATCCTGCTTGATCTTGAACATATTATAGGATCATATAATAATTTTTCTTTAAGTTATTTTTTGGGCAATTTAATAAAGCAAGTTTCTAAAAGTGCTTCGTCGGATTTTGGGCAAGGTTTTTCCTTCTTTGACGTTGGAACGTGTTTCCAGAACCTGATATCAGGATCATACTCTGCAATAGATGTCTGAATAATTTTATAATTCTGTTTCTTATAAAATGTTTTCCGTTTGTTCCACTGATTCTTGAAAGGATCATGTTCGTCAATAATATCAACCACTACTGGGCTGCCGTGTCGTTCTCTCAGAATTCTGCCAACGGATTGCTCAATATCTGTTTTTGGTGTTGCCATAATAAGTGTGGTAAGGGACTTTATGTCCAAACCTTCCGCAGCCATAGCATAGGACGCTACAATAACCTTCTTTGATTCACTTTCTTTGAGAGCGGCCTCTTTCATTCCTCCAACATAATATCCAACCGTCGCAATATTTCGCGTTTTAATTGCATCGTGAAAGTAGGTAAGCAAAATACGGTTGTGTGCAAGAATCATAATTTGTTGTGCCGGATTTTCCTTCAACATGTCTCCAATAACGCGCAATATGAACTCGCTCCTATGATTAAACGAGCACAGCTTTGAAATCATTGTGCTGTATTGGACATTGCCTCTGAAATCAGTTGCAACTGTCTTGAAATCTGAGTCATTACTAACGTATTCAATGGCTCTGACAACAACATCGTGTTCCTCATCGCGCTTTCCTTTAAATACAACTTCGCCTAAAAACATTTTGAATACTTTGGTAGTTCCATCTTTGCGATTCATGGTAGCCGATAATCCGAGTGTATATTTTGTCACTATCTTGAAAAGAGCGCATGAGAATACTTCACTAGAAATATGATGCACTTCGTCAATAATAGTCAAACCAAAACTTTGAAACGTTGATTCATGATAATCTTTCATGGAAAGTGATTGCAACATTCCAATAACAATATCTTTGTCTTCAATGTCAACAATCTGACCTTGTATCCTGCCGACGCGCGCCCCAGGAAGAAACTGTTGAATGCGTTCTATCCACTGATTCAAAAGAAATTCCTTGTGGACAATTATTAAAGTTTTCTTCTTAAGTTGTGAGCATATATGCAGTGCTAAAAATGTCTTGCCAAATGCGCAGGGAAGCTCTAAAAGACCACCACCGCTATTGCCATTCTTTTGAACTTGGTCCAAATAGGTTTTTACAACAGGCTTTTGATTATCACGCAAGTCACCTGCAAACTTGACGTCAATATCGGTTCCCTCTGGAATGCGACAGTCTTTCGCTTTACCAAAATGAGTCTCGCCAAAATACCTAGGCATGTAATATTTTTGACTAGATTCGCGATATACAGGAAATGAAATAGATTGAGTATTTGTGCCTGGAGCGCCAGGTGTGTAAGGTTTAGCAGTTAATTCAGTTTGAATAAATTTGTGTTGTTCTGGAGATAATTCTTTTTTAAATAGAGTATAGCCTTTTTGACCAAGATAAGTGTTTAGCATATTTGGGTTATTCATTCTTTATTATATTATTAGTTGATCAATTTTTATATGATTTATTTAATGTTTTTAAAGATAACTAGAAGAATAAAATCTACAATTATGATATATATGGATAGTTTTTCAGACTTATTTAAAAAGGAAAATATGGGTCAAGTAATTTTGTGCATATTGTTCATTATTTATTTAATCATGGGTTACAAAATGCCTGACTCTGTTGCTGGAGTTTTTGACTCAGTTTTTGGCAAAATTGCTATAGTTGTTATTGCTCTTGTTTTATTTTCATACGCCAATCCTATTTTAGGTGTTCTTGGATTTCTCGTTGCTTTTGAGTTGATTAGACGTTCATCCATGACAACAGGAACATATGCGCTTGACCACTACGTTCCAACTGAAGTTAAGAAGGAGACCCAATTAAATGCTATGAATCAATTCCCTTACACTTTAGAGCAAGAGGTTGTCAAGAAGATGGCCCCCATTAGAGAGACAAGTGACTTTGGACCTGAGACATCAACTTTTTCACCTGTGTTAGATGACACTTATGATGCTGCCCCAATTAACTACACCGGCGTTATCTAAATCAACTTAAAAAAAAATAATTTTAAAATACAATAATTGTAAAATTATTTTCATGAAGAATCTCCGCTTCCTCCAGTTAAAACTACAAGACCTTTGTGAATCAACATTATTATAATGACAAACACAAATGCAAATAAAAACATTAGAAAGACTGGATTAAAAATAATGTCTACAAAATTAATCCCAACGTCATAATTTGTATTTGCCTTTAAATCAACTACTTCATTTATTTCCTCTTCAGAAGAATTTGTAGGCTGGCAATCAATGTAAATGTTATCGCTCGTTGCGCCATTTCCAGGACCATCTGGATTTAAGAACAAACTAGGACCACTTGGCACCACAACACCATCAACCGGTTTAATCACTTTTTTCAAGGAAGCCAAATTAGATGAAGATATATAAATAGCATTTTGTGATCCAAAAGCTATAAAATCTGTGGTAGGCGTTGAATAATTATAAAATTCTTTCATAGGAATAAAATCATTTAGTGTGAAATCTTCAATGCCCTGACTAACGCTTCCGCCCTGAGACGGCGCACCATTTGAAACAGCTTGAACAATTTTACCAATAATATTTGACGCATTATTAGACGTTCCATTTGTTGATATTGGAATGCAAATAATTAATTGTTTTCCGCCTTCTATTGGAGAATGTATAATAAATAGTTCAGCATCTGCCTGCATATTATTATATGAATGCAATGATGGACTATATATGTAACTTCCAGCAACATTATATTTATTTTTATTAAATGTTACAGGAGATGTTGAAATTGTGGAAGAAAGTAAAATAATATTGCCATAATTTGTAGCAGTACAGCTGCTAACAGGATAATCAAATGACAATGCGCATTTATAATTGCAGGTTCCCACTACATTCTGTGGTGAAATATTCATGGGTGTTGGTTTTTGATTAGTTTGGGTGCTCATTAATATAACTAAACAAATAAAAATATTATTTTATTTATATAAGGCAATGAAATTAACAAAAGGAAAATTATCAAAGATTCAAAATAAGAAAAAGCAAAGTTTGAAGCGATATAAAAAGGGTGGTAAAACCCATAAATCAAAAACATTTAGAAAGAGAAAGCATTTAAATCTTCATAACACTAGTCTTAAGAAATACAAAGGTGGAAATGGTGAAATACAAGCTAAACCTGCAACTATTCAAACAGAACCTTTAACAAAAGAAGTTAAACCATTAGAACAAGTAGAAGAACAAGTAGAAGAACAAGTTCAACCATTAGAACAAGTTCAACCATTAGAACAAGTTCAACCATTAGAACAAGTAGAAGAACAAGTTTTACCGTCAGAAGAAGTGAAACCCTTAGAAGAAGAAGAACAAGTTCTACCGTCAGAAGAGGAACAACAATCTTTAACTCCTTTGGACGATGCTGCGCCTCAAGAACCTATATCATCAGATCCAGGAGAAGGCCCAGGAAGCCACCAAGAGTTACCTCCTCCAGTTTCAGAAGAAGGTTCATCTCAATTATCAGAATCTGAAATAGCAACAAACAATTTAGATAATGCTGAAACTGGTTCCGATGCTGGGTCAGAAGCAGGTTCTGTTGCTAGTTCTTCAGAAGAGTCTCCTAAAATGGAATCAGAACCAGCAACAACTTCTGCAGAAAGCAATCCTTCTATTGCAGCAGAGTCGCTTGACAATTTGCTTGACTACATATCAACAAAGATTGCCCAGAAATTAAAACAGTCTTCATTTGGTTCAGGGTCTGATTCAAATTTAAACAGAGATTCATTCAATTCAGTCGCAACTGCTAATGAAACCTTAGCCGAAGCTTAAAATATTTTTATTACACATTAAATATAAAAATATTTATATAGATTAAATGATTGTTATTAATGATTATTCAAGACCAATATACGTTATATTTGATCATTGCGAGAAAATAAAGAACTTTATTTTGGATGAAACAATTTTTGATAAGAGTGGGTATGTATTTATTTTAACTTCTTGGTATAACACAATATATGCTGTTTCAATTGCAAATTTAAACCCTGAATTTAACGTTGCAATTCTTGCAAATTCTGTAGAAGAAAAGGCATTTTATGAAACTAAAACTAAGAGAGATGTCTTGTTTTGTAATCACAATGCTTTCTTAAACGAAAATAAGTTTAAGATTCTTGGAAACTTACCAAAATTTTACGACTTGGTTATAGATAGCGCTTTTCATGAGTATAAGAACACTGAAAAGGCTAAAAAAGTTGGGAACGTTTTGCACATTGGTTATTTTAAACGGCCAAATAAATATTTAAAAGATAAATTAATTCCAAGCTATGGAAAATTGGTCAACTTTGTAGACGGTGAATATAAACTAATGAATAAAATTCAAATAAACACATTTTACAATCAATCTCGCGTGGGAGGAATATTTTCTGAGTGTGAAGGCGCTTGTCTCGCATCGTCTCAGTATTTGTTAGCAGGATTACCTGTTATTAGCATTAAAAGCCGCGGTGGAAGAGATATTTGGTATAACGAATATAACTCAATTATATGCGATAATGATGAGGATGGTATTTATAATGCGCATCAATTGGCCCTCCAAAAACTAGAATCTGGAGAGTTCAATAGAGAGAAAATTAGAGAGCTTCATTTAAAACAAATGGACGAACATAGGAATACACTTATTGAATACATAAAATGCAAGGTTTTGACAGAAGAAATAGATGTTGCCTTGGTTAAAAGGAGATTTGCATGCTTTTAAAGGTCATTTGGCACCACCTTTATAAAAGGTGGTTATATGAAGGGAATATATTTTATAGTGTCGTTGTCATATTTGGTTATTTTGAATGCCTGATTGTAACCCTCTACATACACTGTATCGCCATTGTATAATTCGTCGCATCCGTATTCATTTGTGCAGCTGCGACCACTTCTAACAATTGGCAGTTTAACGCTGTTGTTCTGGTCGCTCATAGTGTAATACTGCCATTTATAACGATTCACAAATAATGGGCGACCCATTAATGGAAGAATTTTTCCAGCGCCGTTAAGTGGCGTTAAAATTCCAATTTGACGATAACTAGTATCAACCGCACCAATGTTTGTGGAAACGTTAATAGGAACAGTTCCTGGAGGCGTGTATGTGATATTTGGCACTAAATATCTCTCATCTCTTAATGGTGGAACATATGGATTCATAAGAACATCTCCAGGCAAATTGTTATAACCATAGTTTGGGCGAGTGAAAAAACCAAAACCGCCTGAAGGTGAGCTCTGCTCTTGGTTAATTATTATTTTTTCAGTAGGTCTGTAATCGTCATTATTTAAACTTCTATAAACAAAGTAAAATACAACCGCGATTATTATTACTAAAAATAACATAGTTGCATTTTCTAGACATATAACTCCTGGTGGACACTTTTTACTCATTGATATAAGTATATATTATATTACAAACAAATACAATATATAGAATGTGGGTTTAACGCCTTCTAGTATTATTGCGTTTTTTGAAATTCTTTCGTTTATTTCTGCGACGCGTTTTTCCGCCCTTATTATCTTTTTTACCAAATAAACAACCAGTTACTTTATCGCAGCACGTTGGATCGTCAGCCTTACATTCGGCGCCTTTTCCAACCGAAAATGTAGCGCTCATTGCAGCAGCGCGCCCAGGTCTTTGACGTAAAAGAGGAGCCGCGTCTCTTTCCATAACTTCTTCAGCAACTGGATCTAGAGAACGCCAAACAGTCATATCACTTCTATCATAAAAACCATTTGGTTTGTCAATCCTAATGATTTCACCAGTTTGAATACGTCTATCAACGCTTTCTCTACTGGTAAAGCTGGTTTGTTGAATTCTTGCCGCTGTAAGAGCTCTAATTGTGGGAATTATGCTTGCGTATGCAGTTCTGGCAGCAGGAGTAAGCGTCCAGTCAGGTTCACTAGCTCCCCAGTCTTCGCTAAAAGTGGGTCCATATAAGTATTGCAAAAAAGTTTTTAATTGAGGTCTATTCATGTGACTCATGTCAAAATAAGTTATGTTTGTTGCATAGTCAATACACGCCATAAATTTTACAATTAATTCCATTCTCTCAATAACTTCATCTTCACTCGTTCTTCCAGCAACGTATAAATCGGTAAAGTCAAAACTTTTTGCGGCTGCGAGGTCTCTCGCAAATTTTTGTCCAGAAACACTTTCGTATACTGCAATTATTTTCTTTTTGTCGCTTGTAAAAGGATTTGCTGAATTAAAATTTAAGGTTCTTCCAAAATCAATTAGAACAGATCTTTCTTCTAATCCAGCGGAAGCCGGAGGATTTCTACTAGCTAATACATTTCCTGCGTGACAGTCATAATTCATTACCTTCAATTTTGTAAACAGAATTAAAATTTGAGCTAGCGCATAATTGCAGTCGCTTGCAAAAGCCGCTGGATTTTCAACACTCCATAATTCTCTAAAATTACTGTTAACCAATTCCATAGTTATCATTCCCAATTGTCTTGTTGCAGTTACATTATTTCTCATATATTCCAACATAGCTTGAACTGTCTGGTTATTTCCAGGAATACCAAGAAGTTGTGTTAATAAAGCGTCAGACGCGGCTTTATTGAAGTATGAAAAATCAACAACAGAAATAGTAATAGGTTTTCCTTGTGGTGCAAGAGTTCCAGTGTAAATGGCCTGTTGAATGTTTGCTTCCGTTTTAAAACCATCTAAATCTTCGGTTTCTTTTGCGCGACCGCGAACAAAACTACCATTACTGTCATTATAACCAGCATCACGGCCAGCGTCATCTTTATCGCCTGGAACAACCAATGGAGGTAAAAAATCTGCTTCTTCAGAAATAATCGCAAATTTAAAAATTAAACTGTAAACAGGTTCGTTTAACGCAGTTCCTGCAGCATTTAATCCAAAAAACTCGGAGTTAGCTGGGTCGTGTGGAACGTCTAATCTAAAAATAAATCCTTTTAATGAACTAAATGAAATCTTTGATAATTGTGCTCCTGGAACGCAGATCATTTTATAAACGGCTTGCCAACTTGTTAAAGATGGGTCCTTTTGACGCAATCCACCCTTAAGTTTTCTTTTTGTGCTGTGCTTTTTTGTTGTATTGTGTTTTTTTGCCATATACATTAAATATAGAATAAAATTTTATATTTAATATTAACTAGTGTTGGATCATAACTTTATTTAGCAGCACCAAATTGTTTTGCCATTGCAGTAATATCTCCAAACTGTTTCATGTCAAAGCCGGCCATTAAGCTTTTGGCTTGTGACAATAAGGGAGTCATGCTTTTCATCGCCTCAGCCAATTGCATTTGCTGTCCCATTAATTTTTGAGTGTCGTCGGTAAGACGCTTAATTCCATCACTACCTAAGAGATTATTTAAATCACCATAAGCGTCTTCTACCGTGGAAGCGTAATCAATTCTATTTCTTTTCTTATACATGGTTGTCATAGGACCAATGTCCTTGGCTGATTCGTCACCAACTGGTTCGCCAGTTTCGCCCTCGGTTTTAATTTCTTGTTCCGTTCCGTCAGTTACCACACCTCCTTCTTTCATTTTTCCTTCTGCCTTGGCTTTAGCATCTGCCTTGGCTTTAGCATCTGCCTTGGCTTTAGCATCTGCCTTGGCCTCTGCCTCTGCCTTGGCTTTATCCTCGCCCTCTTTGAGGGTTTTGTCAACTCCTTCTCTCATTACTCCACCAGCCATAAAGATGCTGGTTAAAACAAGAGGAGTTAATAGAACAATAATCATGTTTTTATTGAAACAATACACTAAATATCCAACCAAGACGAACAATGCAATTGCTTTATAGTTTCCCATAACCATATAACCAAAAACATTGGTTACTGCTAAAAAGAATACAATGTATAGAACGTATTTGTTCTCTAATAATTTGGAGACAGAGCTTGGCACTTTCATTATATATATAAACTTTGATAAAAAAATTGATAGAATCTAATATTAATTTTTTAATTGTAAATAGTAAAATGAGTAACAACGAATTGTCTCGCGGAAAACTTAATTTAGTTGTTTGTGAAATGTATAACAAGTTTATACATGGATATGACGAAAATAGCTACGACGACGTCAAAGGACATTATTTATGCATGCACGTATCAAGAAATAGAAGCATATTTGATGAACGCGACACAGAAAGTGATTTAGAGGACGACGAATATGAGCGAGATCAGTTGTATGAAAACGGTGAATGTCATATCAACGACATTGTTGATTTGCATTCTGCTTACTATATAAATTACGTTAAAAACCCAACTAGAAGGCATGATATTATTAGAAATTATAGACGAATAATCTCTAAGAATGATTACATTCAACCGCAATTAGCAGAGGTTTTGTATTTGCCCAGCGGCGAATGCGTTGCAATTATTAAAACTATGTGGCTTAAGGTAGTTCAGCGTGCGTGGCGACGTCTTTTCAATCAACGAAAGGATGCTATTAATAAGCGCAAAAATCCAAATTCTCTTTATTACAGAGAAATTCATGGAAATTGGCCAAGAGACTGTAACTACCCTGTTGTAAATGGAATGTTTTGGCGATAAGTTTAATTTAATTTGAACTGGATGTAGTTTTGCGTGTAGAACGTCTACGAGTATTTTTGTAAACAGCTCGGTAACCTCCACGTTGAGTCTTCTTGGCCTTTTTGCCTTTTCTGGTTTTCTTTCCTTTCTTACCTTTTCTTGTCTTTCTGGTTTTGCCACCTTGAAGTGCGCCGGTTTGTTGGTTAAATTTAAAACCAGGAGAAGATAAAGCAGCCTGCACATCAGCCACAGTTTGAGCGGCATGGACTCTTTGTAAAACTTTTGCGTATTTGTTATTAGGGTCTCTTCCTCTCATTTGCTGATTTTTTTGATTTAACTGAGCAACTGCTTGGCCCAATGTCATTTGTTGTGGACCAAGTTGCACCATCGTATCTGCGGGAACCACGAGGCGAGGTCCTTCTCGGGGAGTATAAAAATCTCCAGGTGTTCCAGGCGTCTCAGCTCCTCCTCCTGCTCCTGGTTCTTCTTCGTCTTCAGGAGGAACTAAAGGTCCTACTCCTCCAGGTGGAGGAACTCCGTTACCAGCATCTCCACCTCCAGGGGGAGGGTTAGGGCCACCAGCAGGAGGCGCAAGAGGCGCGCCGGCAGGAGGAAGAGCTGCGTCTAAATCTTGTTGCAATTGATTTAATGCGTCTTGGATCTCTTGATAAGTTGCTCCTGCAGTGTTATGCAACTCGTCAATTGTGGCATTGTTTGCGCCAATAGCAGCATCAATGTCATTAATTGTCTGAAGAAGAGCTGCAATTTGCTCTTGACAACGAGCAGCATTAGCGTTGCACTCGTCTAACTGTTGTTGCACCGCTTGCAATTGTTGTTGAATTTGTTGATTTTGACCCTGAGCATCTTGCAATTGTTGCGTTAATTGTGCAACCTGGGCGAGAGCAGCATCTCTCGCGGCGTTGGCTGCTTGTAATTCATTTTGAGCAGCGGCTAATTGAGCTCTGGCATCATCTCTCTCGCGCGTCAAATCCTCAATGGCTTGTCTTGATTGTTCCGCTGCTTGAGTAAGTTGCTGTATTCTAGGCGCAATTTCAGCTATTTTTGCACTCAAAGCTTGGATTCTTGCTCTAATCTGATCTCTAAAAGCTTCATTTGCGGTTCGTTCTCCAACAATTCTATTATTTAATTCTCCAATTCTTCCTACAAATGCTTGTAATCTTTGCACTTGATCCGCAGGAATGCAATCTTGTGGTGGTGGGGCGGCCATATTTATATATATTACGCGTATAAATTTATTTATTTAATTTGCTATTTATTCATTGTTTAATAATTTCATCTAAATCACTCTTAAGTTTATCCATTTCTCCCAATATTTCTCCTTGTTCTCTTCTAGTATTATGAATATCTTTTTCTGTAAGTTTCCCACTTACCATAATATCACCCAGATATTGGTTTAACATATTCATTGCGCGCATTTGCTCCTGATTTTGTTTAACAATATAATTGTGATATTTCTGATAATCGTTTCTCACACCTTCTAAAAAATGATTTTGATTTATTGACCCTTCTAAAGTTTTTCGTTTTTCAAGCAACAAATTGCGTTTTGATTGTATTTGTTGTTCTATTTGTGTCAAATAGTTGTCTCTATCCGCTAACGATAAATCATATACTTGCATCTTTACTTAGACTATAAATGGATTTTAATTTTATGAAACGTTCTAAAATTAATAAAATTCAAAATAAAAATCTTAAAAACTAAAAAACTAATTTTAAAGACTTAACGATTAAAATATAAAATCTTTGCTATATATTATTTAGGATGTCTAAGAACAATGTTGAACCCCTACTCGCACCTGACGATAACAGGTTTGTTATGTTTCCAATTCAAGACCAAGATATATGGAAAATGTATAAAAAACAAGTGGATTGCTTTTGGCGAGCCGAAGAGATTGATTTATCAAAGGATCAATTGCATTGGGATGCACTAGAATCATCAGAAAAATATTTTATTTCTATGATTTTGGCGTTTTTTGCTGCGAGCGATGGGATTGTTTTGGAGAACTTGGCTGCAAGATTTATGAACGACGTTCAACTTTCTGAGGCTAGAGCGTTTTACGGATTTCAAATTGCTATGGAGAATATTCACTCGGAGACTTACTCACTTTTGATTGAGTCTTACATAAAAAATACCGAGGAAAAAACCAGATTATTTCACGCTATTGAGAATTTTCCATGCATTAAAAAGAAATCAGATTGGGCGCAAAAATGGATGCATGACAACCGCAGTAGTTTTGCTACTCGGCTTGTTGCATTTGCTTGCGTGGAAGGTATCTTTTTTAGTGGTGCATTTTGCAGCATTTATTGGTTGAAGAAACGTGGATTAATGCCTGGACTCACATTTTCTAACGAATTGATTTCTCGTGACGAAGCACTTCACACCGAGTTTGCTGTTCTACTATACAATAAACTTCAAAAAAGAATGACCAAGGCAAGAATTCACGAAATTATTAAAGAAGCAGTTGATATTGAAACCGAATTTATTTGCGAGGCTCTTCCTTGCCGTTTGATTGGAATGAATTCTGAATTGATGACAAAATACATTCAATTTGTTGCAGATAGATTGTGTTTACAACTTGGATACGACAAGATTTATAATGGTGCAAATCCATTTGATTTTATGGAACTTATTTCATTGGAATCCAAGACCAATTTCTTTGAGAAGCGCGTCGACAGCTACGCGTTGGCTGAGAAGACAAAGGCTGACGATGTATTTGACTTTGCCGCTGATTTTTAGAACCGATGACGCGCGCAAAAATATTTATTAAACACACTTAAAACAACAATACAATAAACGTGTATAATGTTGTCTAGAACATTCGCTCGTAAGTTTTCATCTATTGTGACTCCGGTTTCGGCAGTTGATGTTTTTAAGAAGAGTTGTTATCACAAGATTGATTTCAAGATTAATGAAGAAAGTTCAGTCCAGGAAGCGGTAAATCGTTTTACTGCATTTAATATTGGGTGTCTTGCTGTTACCGATGGAAGCAATAAGGTTGTTGGCGTTTGTTCTGAGCGCGATTTTATTACCAAGGTCGCGTCATTGAGAAAGAATAGTGATACTGTAAAGGTAAAGGAGATTTGCACTTATGGACCAAATACAATTATTGCAAAGAAGAGCGACACGTTGACAATGTGTATGAATAAGATGATGTTCAAGGACATTCGCCATTTGCTTGTTATTGATGATAATAATGAGGAGTTTATTGGGATGATTTCAATTAAAGATTTGGTAAAGGAGATGAACGAGAAAAATCACGAAATTATTACACGTCTTACTGATTTTGGAATGGGGAAGGGTGCTTATTTTAGTAGCGAATAATTTCTTTTAATTTTATTTTTGGGATCAAAGAACATAAAAATAAAAACAAGATATAATACAAATATAAAATGATATCTTGTGAATTAATGGGAGGATTAGGAAATCAACTATTTCAAATATTTGCAACAATTTCTTACGCAATGAAGCACAAACAACCTTTTAAATTTTTATACAAGGATTTTTTAGGTAACAGGCCTACTTATTGGAATACTTTTCTGAGAACTTTAAAGACATTCACTATAAAACAACGCCCAACAATGACGGTTATAAAAGAAACAGGTTTTGAATTCCAACTAATACAAGATCCAGTTCAAAGTGAAGATTCAACATTAAAAGGATATTTCCAAAGTCATAAGTATTTTGAAATGCATTGGAATACCTTGGCACGATTAATCAAATTGGAAGAACAAAAAGCAGAAATAAAATCCGAATACACACACAACTATGATAATATAGTAAGCATGCACTTCCGATTGGGTGATTATAAAAATTTACAAGATTGCCATCCAGTTATGAAATATTCATATTATAAAAACAGCATTCAGCGCATTGTTAATGCAACAGAAAACAATAAATTAAAAGTCCTTTATTTTTGCGAGAGAAATGATGCAGATGACGTTTTAATAATTATAAAACAACTTAAAGAAGAATTCCCAGAATGCAAGTTTGTCAAGATAGACCACGATATTGTTGATTGGGCTCAGCTTTTAATGATGAGTCTGTGTCGTCACAATATTATTGCAAATAGCTCGTTCAGTTGGTGGGGAGCATATTTCAATTCGCGTGAAGATAAAATTGTATGCTATCCGGACGTTTGGTTTGGACCCAAACTTGCACCTATTAATGACACTCGCGATTTATTCCCAGAAACGTGGACCAAAATATCAACTAATGAATAAAAAGTAATATAAAAATAAATATACAATAACTTTTATAAAATAATCAATGATTTCTTTTATAAATGACAGTTCATCGCAAGATTTAATAAAGGGTTATAAATTTGTAAATCCGTTCCCTTTTACGTATATTGATAATTTTTTGAAACCTGAAAAAGTTAAACTAATTTTAGATGAAGTTAACAAATTAAAATCTGAAAACGCTGATTCAAAATTCATTAATCCCTATAATTTTAACGAGTTTAATAAATTCGCATTTTCTTTTAACTTTGGACCGAACGTTCAAAAACTATTTGAAGAACTAGTTAGCGATGCGTTTATTGATACTATTGAAAAATGCACAGGAATTTCTTGTATAATAAGAAATGACACCAGGTTGTTTGGAGCTGGTGTGCATAGAATACATAAAGGTGGTTATCTTGGAGTTCATACTGATTTTAATATTTTCTACCATGAAAAATACGGCCTAATTGACAGAAGGATTAATTTATTAATTTATTTGAATCCTGATTGGAAAGAAGAGTATGAGGGTGAATTGTGGTTGTGCAATCACAGCAATGCAACTTTAAGTTATAGAATATTACCCATATTGAATAGGTGTGTAATGTTTAATACATCCTGTATAAGTTTGCATGGACACCCAAAAATATTAAATTGTCCTGATAATAGATGCAGGCAATCTGTTGCTGTATATTATTATACTAAAAATCCAAATAAAGATGCAAATATGAGCAATGAAATACTGTGGAATGGTAACAATGGTATACGCGATTATGAAGGGAATGAATATCATGGCACTGTTTTTTATGAAACATCACAATTTAAACTATGAGAGATAAATAAGTTAAAAGTAATTTATGTTATAAAAAATATAATATAAATATGGAAATTGAACGGTTAGAACAAGATTATGTTTTGCTTATTATGAACTGCATGAGATACCGAGAGAAAGCTCTTATTCAAAAGGGTAGTTGGTTGCAGAGTTTACCTGAGGGCGTAGCATATTATCACGTTATTGGAAACCGCGAATTGGAATCTCCTTATGTATTTGATAATGAAGAAAGAATTCTATGGGTAAAAACGCTTGACGACTATAATTCATTGCCTAAAAAGGTTGTTGCTGCATTGCACGCAGTTCGCAGCACATTTAAATTCAAGTATGTGTTTAAAACAGACGACGATCAAATTTTGCATGACCCTGGATTTTTTGACATGATCATAGATAAGCTTGTAAGAAAGCCAGCAAAGATGAAGTCGCATTATGGTGGCCAAGTTGTGGATGTGCAGATTCCTTATTTATCGCAATATTTTCAGATTCATCCAGAGTTGCCGCAAGATATGATTATACAAAAGACCGAGTATTGCAGCGGCCGATTCTATTTTCTCTCTCCAGAAGCAGTTACTAATTTGGTTTCAAAGAGAGAAAATATTGAGAAAGAGTATTTGGAGGACTATGCTATTGGTCTAAATTTGAACCCTGTTTTCAAAAAGGTTATGATTCCTGTTCAAAGCGACGAGTATTTCAAAGATATGGAACTAAATAGCATTCTTGGTTAGAATTTATTGGTTAGAATTATAATCATTTCTATTCTCGGCATTTCATAAGTTTTTATTATGTTGTGCGTCATTCCAGGAATAATATATAATTTTTAATTTAAAGAACTGGCATTGTGGGAGCTGCTACTGCAGGTAGCTTGGGTGGACCTCAGCCTCCAACCATTCTCTTTTGTCTGCGAGTTTTGTTGCATTTGCAACGTTTTGTCTGTTTCTTAGATTTGCAACGAGCTGAACGTGACTTTCTTGGCATTATATATTATATAAAGATTATAATATATAAAAATCATATTTTTCAATTAACGTAACAAGGGCTTGTTAACTAGATTCCTCCAAGATGCAATTCTTTGCAATGCATTATTATGCAATATCAAAGACTCCTTTTTTGAATAGTCAAGCAAAAATAAACCATGCTCGTTGTGCTTTAAAACGCGATTGTTAAATAAATCTTCCGCGTCATTGAATGCATCATCAACATTACCTCCATTTTTATTCATCTTATAAATCATGCACCTATCAAAATCATATGCCGTTAAGAGGTCTGCTTCCCTCACAACGTGATAAGCCTTCTGATAACCTCCAAGAACAGGGAATCCATCAACCTTTACCTTTGAATAAGACATTGTAGACATAATTTGTTTTGATATGTTTACCTCTGTTGGATTCAATGCGTCATTATCTTGCAAAAAATCTTCTATTTCTCTAATCCCTTCTTTTTCATTCATATATTTCTTATCACACATATCATGAAGAATGGCCGAAACATAAATCAACTTCTCATCTTTCTTTAAGATCGGATAATTAACAACAGTATCTTGTATATTTTATTAGCGTAAATTAAAACATTCATACTATGAGACACTCCGTGAGATTCATCAATTCCGTGCTTCTTTGATGCAAACAAGACAAAATGCAATAATTTAGATAACAATGACATGTTGTTGTTATATATTGTTGTTATATATTTAATATCATTTAACTTGATATAAAATATATAAAGGGTTCAACGTAAATAATAAAATAAGTTAATGAATTTATTTTACGTCTTAAAAATTGCTTTTGGATTTATTGGTATTTTTAATGTTAATGCTTTTATAAAAGTCAACAATTGCAAACATCTTCGGAGGTCTCTCGTGAAATATGCGCCAACAGAACCTATTGAACCTTTTAAAAATAAAATAAATGGGCTTGTTAAATTGATCCGCCCAAAAAGCATTTTTCCCACACTACTTTTGAACCTTTCTGGCGGCTGGATAATGAATCCTTCGTTCAATAATTTGATTCATTCCACGTCTTTTATTGTGGGAACTGTGAATACAATTTTGATTCTTATGAGCAGTATGGTAGTTAATGATATATATGATTACAAAATAGATAAAATAAATAATCCTTCCAGACCCATTGCGTCTGGTCAAATTAAAATATATGAAGCCGTTTTATTGCATATCTTGTTGGTTGGAACAGCCGAGGCCCTGAGCCTACATTTTTTGCCTGAAAACTTGCAATTAATTATTCATTTGGCCATAATAACCGCGTCTTTTTATACACCAGTTTTTAAGAGAATCCCTTTTATCAAAAACATATCGTGTGCATCTTTAGTTTCATTTACTGTATTTTTTTCTGGATTATCGTCGTCAACTGGCGTAATGTCTCAAAACAAAAATTTTGGATTTCTTGCCATTGCGCTTGGTTTAGTTTTTTATGGATCGTTGAGCAATGAAATATTACTTGATATAAGAGATTATGAAGGCGATAAAAAACATAACATAGTCACTATACCGGTTCTCTTTGGAAAGGACGTTGCGTGGATATGCGCAAAAGTAATTGCCAATTTGAATGTCATGTCAAACACTCTCTCTTTATATTATTTGTCTGATTTTAACAGCGGCGCATTTTTGGCACTTATTTGCAGTCCACTAACGTTTAATTTATTTAAGTTGAAAGGAGACGGTTATACAAAAGAAAATATTGAAAAGGTTGTTAATGATACAAATATTCCACTCTTTTTCACGCTCTTATATTTTTGTTTGTTGTCTTCTTATGGAGGTGGAACAGTTCTAAAGTAACTCTTCTTATCTAGATCTGTCATAGGTTTCTTATAATTTGTTCTGCGTTTTTCAATGTCGCTGTAATCTTCTCTCTGCACAACTGTTAGAGGGGTTACTAAAAACCAGTAATCTGATTGTTGAAGACTGAACCAATACTTATCAATAGCATATAAACGATGATTATGAGGCTCTCGCATTAGTTTTTGAATACCCTCTTTAATATTATTAATTAACTTGTCATAATAATGCTGTTTCACTAGGTAACCGGTTGTTGTTTGACATTGGAAAACGCGGACAGAATAGTCGTCTTCTAAACCATAAGGAGGCATATTATTGCCTGCGATTAAAACAACGTCCCATGTAGAGTCTTCTTCGTGGTTATCTAGAAACCCATTCAACTGTTTAACAAATAGCGCTGGATCTAAGAATTCAATGTCGTCTTCGCATAATAATAAATGCGGCCAGCCTTGTTCCTTTGCTAGTTGCAAACATTTTAAGTGACTCATACTGCAACCAATTGCGCCATTTGGCAATTTAATTGCGTTAAAACGAGTTGCCTCTTGGATTCCAATAGATGCAAGTTGTCGTTCCACGTGAACCTTTCTATCCGTCCTGTGTTCCAAATTAATATAAACCACGTGTTTAATGTCTGAAATGCTTATAAGAGCGTTCTCTTCTAGTTTCTGCATCAGTTAAATAATAATTATATGTTAATTAGTATTTAATTCACTTTCTTCCAAATATAAATGTATTCTTTATAGTCATTTTTGCTGGATTTTTTCAATAGAATAGTTTCTAGTGCTGGACCAAATAAAGGCTCCAAAATCTTTATATATATGGTTTCATTGATATTGATAATATATGTTCCCATTGGTTCTAAATTATCCCACAGTTTTTGAAATACTTCTTTATAGAACTTTGCCCATTCTTCTATTGTCTTTTTCTCAGAGTGTTTATAAATCTCTATATTCTCGTAAGGTGGTGATGTAAAAACCATGTCATATTTGTTTTTATATGCAGTGTAATCAACTGCGTTTGAATCTTGGAATAACAACTCAATTTTTGATATAGTTTTCTCTCTGAAGTCGTTGAGAAGTTTATTATATCCTGGCTCTAAATCCTTGTTCAAATCAATTCCAATGTAATTTATGTTCTTCATCATTGCGGCAACAAGTCGGCCACCGAAACCACAAAAGGGATCCATTACTGCCACCTTTGGAGAATAAGTATTATAAATCTGTAGTGCGTTTGTTATTTTAAATGCATTGATGCGACCAAAGCATAATCCATAACAATAATAATACTTTTTAACCAGGCTATCCTTATAGCGATTATTGTTGTCACAGAACGTGAGTAATGTTTGAATGTATTTTTTGGTCTTGTAGAATTCAATCTCGTCAACGAATTTGAAAAAGTTGATGCCCTTGTTTCCAATAGTTTCTATTCGCTGTTCAAAAAAATAATAGTCTATTAAATTGCAACCGAGACGACTTCTTCCGTTAATATTTTGAATTTCTTCTGCGGTTTTATCTTTGATTTCAGACCAATCCTTAATGGCTTTCTCAAAGGTTACATCCTTAAGTTCCTTGACAATTTGACTTTGGTTCATTAAGTTCAAGAGAGAAAAAGTAATTGAAAACCTGCCTTAAATAAAAAATGTCTGTGAATATAGTATAATGAAGTTTAATATAAAAAAATTTATATTCAGAAATAAGAAAACTTTATTGTTTTTAGGTGCATTATTTTTAGGAGTAATTATTTTTATTAATTTTAACAAAATAAAAGAGGGATTTGACAATTCTAGCATTGGCGAATATGCTTATTTGAAACCTGTGCCTGCAAATAATACGTGGTCACAGGCCACGCAAGATGCCTTTTTACCGATTTATACAAAAAGTTTTAAAGATAGTGGATATGGTGGAAACGCTCCAACTATTGCAGATATTATGAAAGATGCATTAGAAGAAGAGGGGAAATACTATATTTCAAACAGTAAATTTCCTTGGGGTTCATATATAACAAACGCTTATAATAGTGCGGTCAAAAAGTCGTTAGCTGGTTCAGACGCTGCAAATAGTCCAGAAACAATTGCAGATCTTTCAGCTAAGGCGCAGTCCGTCGCTTCAACACGAAATGCGTATAAAGCAGCGTCTGCACTAGACGAATCTAAACAAACTCCTACACCATTATCATATCAAATTTTTATGGGGACCGCTCAACCCCCAGCAGCTCCTTCAACTACTTCTTCTACTTCTTCAACTCCTTCTTCAACTCCTTCACCTTCACCATCAAATCTTTCTACCGCCGACTATCAAAGTTTAACTTCAATTTGCAAAAATGTGTTACCGGCGAACACCGCCTAAACCAATATTTGCGCTGGTAGTTGCGCGAGGTTTAACTCCTGCTAGACGTGCGTATTCTGGAGAGAAAATATTGATTCTTGCGAGAGCTTGTTGTCTCAAGAATTGTTGTTGTAATGCAATCCTTTGAATTTGCTGTTGCTGTTGTATTTGTTGTTGTTGCATTTGTTGCTCCTGATTTCTCTCGTCATCTGATGGGTGATAAGGAATATTGGACCATTCTTCCGTGGGTATAGCAGTTCGGTCGGTAGTTTCACGGTCAGGGAAAACCACTTTGCTAACTGGTTCTCTCAAATCGTATTCATGATAAGTATCTGCTTCAAATCTCACTGTTGTCATGAAAGACGTGACATTGACGACGAATGTTCTCTCACTCTCTACTACAAAAACATTGTCATCAGGGTTCAACGATTCTGCGTCCACACTGAAAACCAATTTATGAATTGTTCTTAATCCGTCTTGACCGTTGTCAGTTTTCATGCGTTGAGGATCCTTTCTGGAAACAATACGAGAGACGCCGTCAAACAATTGGAGGATTTCAGGACTTCCAATGTTGTAAAAATTGCTGCGATCAATTTGAAGACCAAATGCGAAGCAGCGTTTTTGTAAACAGGCGTCTTCCATACCCCAGCCCCAATAATTAGGATAACCGTTAATAAGATCAAAATCGGAGCCTTTTATAACAACAATTCCTCCTAAAGCTGTTTCAAATCCGTAATGATGCTTGACAATTCCTTGAGTAGTTTCATATTCAAACAGCTTGTGGAATGGTAAGGTGTCTACGTCGTTGAAAATGAAAGACATTTCTTGGTAAGAATCCGGATACTTTTCCTTGATTGCTAAAAAGCCGATGTTCTTCATGGCTCCACGATTAAAATTTCTGGCGTCACATTGGTGAACAAATAGAATTTCATAGTCGTCTTGCCCTTCAAGGATGAAATCCATTTGCTTGCAGAAGAAGAACTTTTGCTGAATGCGATCTCTATAAGGAACAATAAAAACACGTTTAGGCGGTTGCTTATCGGTCATTTAATAATAAAAGTATTTTTATTTTTAATATTAAATGCAAAAAAAATTGCCGTGCAAATATATAATGACGTCTATTTAAAATATAATTGTTAAAAACTTATTTTTTTGAGTTGATATGAATAATTAATCTATCATCCTTTGCCAATTTGCTATCTAAATGAAAAACTTTATTAATTCGTGGCTTTAAAATGTTTAACAATTTTTCTTTATTTATGTTACTCCAATCTTGGTCGTTAGATAATCCAAATAATCTAACATCGTCAATAATAATAATGCCATCATTTTGGAATAAATTGTTGATATGAGTTATTTCTTCTTCCAAAGGGCAATCTTTTTCAGAGTGTCCTGTGTCACCACCAGACCAATGGCCGTCTAAAAAAAATACACATTTGTCTGTAATATTTGGCAATAAACTTTCAAAAACAATACTGCTATCTCCAAGTATAAAATTTATTTTATTACCATTATATTTATTTTTAGTGTTATTATAATGTTTTTCACTAATATCAATCGTATATAATTTATTAAAATATGGCTCTAAAGCAAAAATTGTTTCTCCGTTTAAAGTTCCAGTTTCAATAAAGCATGGATAGTTTTTGTAATCATCTTGCAAGAAATTCAAAAAGTGTGGTTTTAGACTTGGCATATTATATATTTATAAATTAAGCTAATTTTAATTTATAAACGCAAAACAATCAAGCAACAGTTTTTCTTATGTAAAATGCATCACCCCATTTACAGTCACCAGCCCAACACGTTTCAACTCTGTGCAAATTAAACTTCAAAAGATATTCATCTATTTCATTTATTAATGCACAACCTTCATAAACATAGTCGCAGTTAACTTCTGTATAAATATAGTCAACATCATTTAAATATTCTTCCATACCTTTTAACGCCTTTAATTCTGCTCCTTGTATGTCCAAATTAATAAAATTATATGAAATGTCATACTTTCCAATAAAATCACTTAATGGGACGGCTTCTCTTTTTCCAGAGACTATATAATGAACTTCTGGATGAAATTTTTTATGCAATCCAAGATTGAGTATAGAAGAAGATTGTCCATTATTGGAACGATTCCAATTAACTATCTCGTTTTTATCAGAAACAACCGCAAATTCAATTAATAAATTAGGATATCTAGACTTGCATAATTCAACCTTGTCATATAAAGCGTCAACCCAAAGTATTTTATTTCTAGGCAAGTTTTTTTCATATACTTGAATTTCTTCGCATTCGTGTGCACCAACGTGGAGAATGCCTTTAAAATGCATGTTATATTTTTTTATCAATTGCTCTAAGTTGATAAGCATTATAATATTAATTTATATTATAATATTATGATTAATACGACAAAAGAAACCGGTGGTAGATTTGCAAATCATTTTTTTAGAAATGCGGTTGCAAGTTTTTTAGCTAAAATTAACAACCTTAACTTTATGTATTCATACGAAAGGGAGTTTTTTAATTTAGGAATTAAACTGTTTAAAAATGGAAGCGAAACTTACAGTGAAAATCTTTTAATAACAGATGATAATTTTTATAATCTAATTAAAACCTCTGAAAAAATTAATAAAAACATTTATTTTGATAAAGAAATGTATGGTCAAACAAAAGAGTTTTCATTTTACATTAAAAATTATATTTATGAAGATAATCAAAAAAACCACATAATTGAAAAAAATCTATTTAAAAGTCGTTATAACAATAATAATGATCTGTTTGTTCACGTAAGATTGGGAGATGTTGTTCAATATAATCCAGGATATGTTTATTATGATAAAGTGTTGTCTCAATTAAAGTTTGAAAGAGGATATATTTCATCAGATTTAATAGACCATCCATTATGCATTGCACTAATGAGAAAATACAATTTGACCGAAATTAATGAAACAGAAGTTAAAACAATAATGTTTGCGTCAACCTGTAAAAATATAGTATTATCAAACGGAACATTTTCATGGTTGATGGGTTTAATGGGGTTTTATTCAAACGTTTATTATCCAAAAATAAAAGAGCAGTGGCATGGAGATATATTTATTTTTCCAGAATGGAATGAAATAGATACAAGCGATTCTACCCCACCATTACCGTACGACAAAGCATTGAAAATAATGCAAAGATTTGGGATTAAAAACTTTTCTTAACTTGTTTTGCGCCCTTTTCGCATTGATACAAAAACAAAATTTCATAGTCATCACAATCTTCACGAATGATTTCCATTTGCTTGCAAAAAAGATTTTTTGATAAATGCTATCTTATCTCTATAAGGAACAATAAAAACACGTTTAGGTTGTTCCTTGTCGGTCATTTAATAATAAAAGTATTTTAATATTAAATGCAATACATTTTTCAAAAAAAAAATAAAAAAGTATAAAATTTATTGCAATCTATTTACAAGATATAAATAAGTTATTTTTGTTTTTACAATATACGTTTTAAACTTATTGTTATTTTTAATAACATAATCTATAATTTTCCAATTTTCTACATGGTTTATACTTATATCTTCAATAACAATCCAACCGTTTTCATTAATGTTGTTTAAAGCAAATAAAAGCGTGTTAAAATTTGCTCCAATTGAGTGAAGACCATCGTCTATTATTAAGTCGTATTTTATATTTCCAAAATTTTTAGATACGTCATCAAATGTTTGCATTTTTAATTGATCAACAAAACAAGTTTTTATTCTATCGCTTTGAAATAATATCTGTTTATCAATATCGCATCCATAAATATTAGAATTTGGAAGATACTCCCTAAATGAATATAAAGAAGCTCCTGGTCTGCCTCCAGAACCCATAGTTGAAATTAACGAAGGATTATTTGTTCCTAAACCAATTTCAAGAATATTTAAATTCTTGTTAACACCAAGTTTGTTTAAAATAAAAGAATAAACAATATGATAATTGTGAGACGTTGATTTGTCTGATTTATTATTTTCAAATATATTCCCAAGAACACTACAATCATTTTGAAAGTTTTCTATATCAATAATTTTAAAATCATAATCAGAATGCGAATCTAATAAATTATTCAATTGTGGTATAAATAAAGATGCACCAACTAATCGTAAATTCTTACAGGAGTTTTCATTTGCAGAATTTGCCGAAAACAAATACAATGGTTCCATTATAATAACATATACTTAGAAAAAAATTATCATATTAAACTCTATTATACAAATAAAAATTTTCAGCGTAAATTTATTACTGATTATAATATTTAGTTAAAATATAATGCCAAAATTTTATAGTAATATTTTTTTTGAAAAATACTCTAAAAACGTTTATTCTCAAAATGGAGAGGATGGAATAATAGAGGAGTTACTAAAACGATTAGAAATATCTAATGGATGGGTTTGTGAATTTGGAGCGTGGGATGGAATTCATCTTTCAAATACTTTTAATTTGGTAGAAAAAGGATTCAATGCTGTATTTATAGAGGGAGATTCGGATAAATACAAGGACTTGTTGAATACTGTTGAAAAGCATAAAAATATTATTCCTTTAAATGCGTTTGTAGATCACAATGACACTGAAAAATCTTTAGACAACTTGTTAAAACAAACAAATATACCCATAGATTTTGATGTATTATCAATAGACATTGATTCATATGATTATCAAGTATGGAAGAGTTTAAAAATATATAAACCAAAAATAGTTATAATTGAAATAAACTCATCCGTTAATACTAATAATGGTCACTACATTCATGATTCAAAAAATTACCAAGGAACTGGATTTAAACCTATGTTTAATTTGGGAACTCAAAAAGGTTATTCCTTTGTATTACACACTGGCAATATGTTTTTTATTAGAAATGATTTATTAAATAAATTAAACATTCACTACAATAATCCTCTTGAAAACTTTAGAACTTGTTGGGGTGGGAAATTATAAATTAAGCAGTGAGTTATAAAAATAAGAAATTTGTAAAATGTCCTAATTTAATTTGCGTCCATTTCGCATTGCCCAAATAGGATATTTTTTAGCATTATCTGAATTAAATGACCCATTATCAAAGTAAGTTTCGTCCGGAATTATTAAACTATAATTCATTTCTTTATACAATAAACTAGAAATAGATTGATCGTGGCGATGATTTTCATTAGAGTTTGTATAAACGTCAGTAAATAATCTTGGGTTGTCATTTAATATTTCCAAGCATTTATCAAAGAAATCTACAACAAACTGAGTCTTTCGCATTATTAATACTCCACCTAGTAATTGATGCGTATTTAAATAATTGTCCAACTGCTCTTCGTCTATATCAAATTTGTTTTTGAAATACTCAATAGTTGATTTATTTGTCCAGTTTTTTTCCAAAAGACCGGTTAATTCAAATCTTAAAAATCCAAAAGAATTCTTGTTAACTAAATCTATATATTCTTTAAAACGAATGGTTGAATCAATTGTAACATTTAGTTCGCATCCACTATCATAATAAATCAATATATCATCATCATTCATATTTTGTAATCTTTTTCTAATAATATAAGGCTTCCAGATCCAATATCCTCCACCACGGTTGCTCATATTCCAAACTTCATTATATTTTTTTTTAAATTCTTCAGAGACATCGTTTTCATCAAAACATTTAAACGTGTTAAAAAATTTAGAATTAAGTGCTTGAATGTATGTGTCATTCTTTCTATTTCTAAAATGTCTTGATGCGTAAGTTATTCCATGAATTTGTTGCATAAAACCTTATTATAATAATATATAATAATGTTTGTAGAAGCATTTATTATTTTTTAATCATAAGCATTAATGTAAAAATATTATTATAGGCATTTACTATAACGATGGTAAAAATAGCATTTTGGGACAATTGTTTGTGTGAAAGAGGAACAACTATTGCTTTATATGATTATGCATATTATAACAAGATTATTCTAGGAAATGAATCAATAATTATTTATAATAAACTGCAAAATGAGAATGTTGATAGTGTAATTGAAAAATTTAAAAAGGAGTTTCTGGTTATTGACGTAGATAATTTTAATTTAGTTGACACTGTTTTAATAAAGCATAATTGCGATATATTGTATATTATAAAAGCTGGTGATAATGAAGGTCAAATTAGTAAAGTAAAAAAAACTGTTGTTCATTGCGTTTTTCATTGTAGAAACCCACATGGCTCAGTTTATGCTGCGATTTCTCCTTATATAAAAAACTATAACAACAGAATCTCTGTTGTTCCACATATGATAAATTTACCAGAAACATCAGAAGACATGAGAGACTTATTAAATATACCAAAAAATGCTATTGTTTATGGTAGATATGGTGGATACAATGAATTTGACCTTTTATATGTTAAAAATATAGTGTATAATGTTGCAAAAAATAACTCCAATATATATTTTTTATTTGCAAACACCAAAAGATTTTGTGAGGAATTGAATAATATTATTCATCTAGATAAGATTATTGATTTAAATAAAAAAGTAGAGTTTATAAACACATGTGATGCAATGTTATGGGGTCGCAATGATGGGGAGACATTTGGGTTATCTATAGCTGAATTTTCAACAAAGAATAAACCTATTGTTGCTACTCCAAACATTAAATTAAATCCGAGAGTAGATGTAGCACATATTCATTTTTTAAAAGAAAAAGGAATTTGGTATAATCAAACAAATTTATATAATATTTTAACAACGTTTATAACAGAAGAAAATAGAGAGGAAGTTGAAAAACAGGATTGGAATGCTTTTAAAGAGTTTACGCCAGAAAAGGTAATGAAAATTTTTAACGACGTTTTTATTAAATAATAATGATTGTATTATAATAACGTTAAATAAAAAATATAAAAATCTGTTTATATTTTATATGTCATTGAGTGAATTGGCAAATAATGCAAGAACTGACAAAAATACAACCCATTCGTATTTGCCTCTATATGATAAATTATTTAGAGGAAAAAAAGAAACTGCTACAAATGTTTTTGAAATTGGAATTTGCATGGGAGGAAGCGTTAAGTTATGGTATGACTATTTTGTAAATGCAACTATATACAGTGTTGATATAATTCCTATTAAAGATGTTTGGGAAGAAATAAAAAATAAAGACAGGATAAAATTAGGTAGATTTGACGCATATGATGAGAATTTTATTAATGATCATCTATCCAACACCAAATTTGACATTATACTAGACGATGGCCCACATACACTTCTTTCTATGAGAAAATTTATTAAATTGTATTTGCCATTATTAAAAGAAGATGGAATATTAGTGATAGAGGATGTTCAAACATTAGACTGGATTGATACATTAAAAAATGACGTTCCTGACGATTTGAAAGATTTTATTGAAGTATACGACTTAAGAGAAAACAAAAATAGATACGATGATATAGTATTTGTAGTTAATAAATCAAAATAAAGTTATTTTTTTATTATTGCTGCGGTCTTTTTATTATTAATGTCAACAAATTCATACTGAACGTTTATCTTTTTAAAAAACTCATCTGTTGCCTTTCTTTGACCATTCCAATGATAATAATCATCAAAAATAATTAAACCACCTTTTACAACATTATCATATAATTTTTCAAGTTCAAATTTACTTGACTCATACCAGTCTGTATCTAGTCTTAAAATAGCTATTTTATATGGAATATTTTCTTTACAATTCAATGTTTTCATTACGTCTCCTTTTACATAGTGTAAACGGTAAGGCGGATATCCGGTTGATTCAAGTTTATTTTTAACGTAGTTTAATGAAAAAAAGCACCAATTATTAATATCTTTATTTATAATATGTTTTTTCCATTCGGTATAGACATCGTCTTTACTCATTTTATATAACTTTGCGTCGTCACAAGTATAATCCTCTTCAGATGGCTCAGTTAAACCAGCAAATGTATCAAACAAATATATATCTCTTACAACATTGTGTTTCATTAACTCTTTAATCCAGGCATATTCCATATTTGCTTCAGCAACTCCACATTCAACAATATCACCTTCAATATTGTTTTCTAATATATACTTTACAGCATCTGCACCATCCATTATTTTATAATAACATAATAATTTATTTTTATATTATTATATAAATGAATGTAAATTATTCAAATATTTTATTTGTAATTACTTCTATAGTAAAACTAGAAAACCCTAAATCATCTATATACAATCCAATTGAAAGATATAATCAAACGTCTAATACAATAAGTAGTATAAAGTCTAAGCTTCCAGGAGCAAAAATAGTAGTTGTTGAAGCATCAAAAACAATTAATGATAGAAAATTTTATTTTGAAGGTGTTGATATGTTTTATGTAAAAAATGATGATGTATATAAATGCAAATCAAGCGGCGAATGCATACTTTTAAAAATATTTTTACAATCAGATTTTTTTAAACAATATAGTGACGTAAACCTTTTATTTAAGATCTCAGGAAGGTACTACTTAAACGATAACTTTAACATAAATAATTTTGATAGCACAAAAATAAATGCTAGAAAAATTGATACAAAAAATGATCCTAATGAAAAAAACTATAATCCTAATGTTCTATATTCCACAAATCCAGACTTTTGTCACGTTACAAGTTTATTTTGTTTTCCTTTTTTAAAGACTAGAACAATTTGTGAATGCTTAGATAATTATTTAAAAAGCGGAGAAGGTAAGGATGTTGAACACATTTTATTTAAATACTGCACTGATGTTAATAATGTGACTGAACTAGGTCTTTCTGGATATCTAGCACCAAATGGCGTGTTTATAAATTATTAAAAATCTATACTTTTATTATACAAAATGGACGAAGTAGAAAAAGGCTTAATAAATGCAATAATTTTAAATATGAAAAAAGTAAATGTAGTCTTAATAGACTCATCAAAAGATGTTTGCAATTTATTTAAATCATTTGAATGCATTAATTTGTTAACTGTTATTGATACTAGTGAAGAAAAATCTTACAATATACCAAATAAAAGTGTTGATTTTTTATATATAAACTCAAATGAAAACTCATTGGAGAATATTTTAAACGTTTATTATTCAAAAGTTAAAAATAATGGCTACTTGCTAGGAAATGGAACTTTAAAAAATATAACAAACTGTATATATGAAGAATTTATTAAAAAAAACCTTTTATCCGGCGACGTTTACTATAATAATTTTTTAATTAAAAACGTTTTAGAAGATAATCAAAGTGACAATGACATTAATAAAGAAAACATAATATTTGTTACAGCTTTTAAAGATATTGGTAGAATAAATTGGAAAGATTATAAAAGAACTAATGATGAATATTTTAATAACTTTTACAACTTAGCAAAAAATATTAAATACAAGTTAATTGTATACGTAGAAACTTATATTAAAAATCAGTTAGAAAAAAGGTTTTCTTTTAACGATAACATTATTTTTAAAGACTTCAATGAAGTGGAGGATACATTTTTTAATAAATGTATGATAGAAGAAAAAAAAATTATGTCTAGTTCAATATATCAAAAAAAAATACCACTTTCAAGAAAACTTAAAAATCCAGAGCACATATATGCTGAATACACTTTAATTAACCACAGCAAGATTAATTTTTTAACTCACTCAAAAAAAAACAATCCTAATTATATATTTTACGCTTGGATTGATTTTGGATATTTAAGAGACATTAACAATGTTCCAAAAGATATAGATATATTAAAATTACCAAACAAAATTATTTATCATGCATTAAAAATTCCTCCAAAAAATAGAATTAGTCCAAATGCAATGTTAGCAAGTGAAGAAGTTTATTTGACAGGGTCGTCTTATATAGTTCATAATTCATTAGTAGAAAAATTTGAACTTATGCACGAGTATAAAATATTAAAGTGGCAGTTAAATTACATTGCAGACGATGATCAAAATCTTATTTTGCAAATTTATTTTGATAATCCAGAGTTATTTCATTTAATTCAGTATGAAGAATGGTTTTCACTTTATAGGTTAATAAAACAAAAATAAACACTGTTATATATTATATGAAAATATTTGTGAACGGTTTTTGGGGAGGATTTATTGAGAATACTGATCCAGTTGCAATTAAGTTTTTTAAAAACGTATTAGAAAATGTATTTGGAGAAGAATTGCAAATTGGAAATTTAGAAGAGAGTGACGTATTATTAGAGAGTTTATTTTCTGATAAAACATACATAAACGATAAAAAGTGGAAATATACTTTTTTTTTCAATGGTGAATCACAACAGAGAATAATAACTGATACTCTAAAAAACAATCAATATAGGTTATCGCAAATTCAAAATTATAGTTGTATTTTAACTGGGAAATTTACAAACAAATCAATTAAAACTGTAAATCTTCCTTTATTCATCCCATACATTTATTGCAATAATTATTTGAATATATTAAAAAATCCTCCTCAAAGAACAAATATTCCTAGGAAAAACGTTTGCGCAATAATATCCAATTCAAACTGTCCTCGTAGAAATTATTTTTTAGATAGACTTGGTCAAAAAATGCACATTGATTATGCAGGAAATTTTAGAAACAATGTTCCCAGGATACCAGGTGCTTATAATTCCAAAGAAATTTTTGAATTTTATTCTAGTTACAAATTTGTTATTTGCATGGAAAATACAAAACAAGAAACTTATATTACAGAAAAAATTGTTAATGGATTTTTAGCGCAAACAATACCAATTTATTGGGGTTCTGATGTAATAGGTGATTATTTCAATTTGGAAAGGTTTATTAACATTCCAAATCTTAACGCGAATACAATTGATGATGTAATTAATCAAATTATCTTTATTTGCAATAATCCAAACGCATATTTAAGTATTGTAAATAAACCTGTTTTAAAAGATGGTAGTTTAACTAGAGATTTTGATTCTGTTGTTAATGATATTAAACAACTAATAGTTTAAAATATATAAATAATAACTAATTTTGTTATTTTTAAATTATACTGTTAAATATATATTAATGAAAATCTTTGTAATACATTATGATAAACTTATTGAAAGGAAAAATAACATGATAAACCAACTAAAAATAAATAACATTGATGCTGAATTTATATCTAATAAGGGAAAGGACGTTTTAACCTTTGAAGATAAAAGCCCTTTCTCAAAGTTGAATGATGCCGAAATATCGTTATTTTTACATCACATTGAATGTTTTAAAACAATTGTTGAAGAATGTCATGATTTTGCGTTGATCTTAGAAGATGATGCTTTATTTAACGAAACATTTTTTGAAACTCTCAAAAATTATATGACCCATTTACCAAGAGATTGGGATATGTTGTTTATTGGCGATGGAGCAAAACTTCATATAGAACAAAATATTTTAGATTCGTGTAAAAAATGCAACATATTTAGAGCATATACGAGCAGATGCACTGATTCTTATTTATTATCAAACAAATGCGCTAAAAAAATCATGAATATAATAAATAGCGATAATTTTTCTTGCAATCTTCCTATAGACCACTGGTTTAATGTAGTTATTGAAGACGAAACGCTAAAAGTTTTATGGGCCGAACCAACAATTGTTACTCAAGGTTCAGAAAATGGAAGCTTCAAATCTGAATTAAGAGAAAATATTTATTTAAACATTAATCTGTCTAGTCCAACATTTGAGAGTTAACTTTTCGTATTTGAATTCCCTAGTTTTAAATTCTTCTATTGTTTTATCTAATAATTCACGCGTTATTTCACACCATTCACTAACAATTAACACAGGCAAATCTTCAAACATCTTTTGAAAATTTGGCGCCTTTAAAATTGGAATAGCTCCCAAACAAAGAGCTTCCCACGTCCTATGACAATCCATACCTATACCAAAAGGAGATAATACAAAAGCATACTGTGTTATATTCCTCCAATTCTCAGTTCTTTTTGTAAAATTGTGATTTATTGCAAGAAGATTATTTGGAATTTGATCAAATGCGCTTCCACGTTGTCCAAATCTATCGTTGCCTCTTGTAAAATTAACATAAATTAATGGATTCCTATCATAAAATGGTTTCATTTGTTGTCTTAAAGTTATTAATACACCTTCTTGAAAACGCGGTTTAAATCCTTCGCCGTGCGTTTTCCAATTATGATTTGGATCATTTGAAATTGTGTGGTAATCTAAACCAATTGGCAATTGAACAATCTTTTCGTGTCTTTGTATCTGGGTGTTTTGAGCGAACCATTTTAATAAACGTGGATTGTTAATAAGGGACGCCGTTTCTGAATTGCTAATAGCCTCTTTGGGAACACACACATCAGAATCGCCTGTTACCAATACAAAAGAATTATTTATCTTTGGCAATATTTGTAAAACAAAAAACTTCAATAAATCGCTGCACACATAAATAGACATGCCGTTAAACATTTTTCCAGAAGTTAACATTTTTATTAAATACGCAAAGTCATTGCCGCAACTTGATTTTGGATTTAAGGAATGAAAAGTGCAAGATTTTAGCAATCCGCGCGAACAAACAAAATGACAAAAATTTTCCATAATGATTGCTTATAATTTAACTGTATAAATTTACTTATAATTTGTTACGTAAAGCTAAATAATATATTTGCAATATATCATGAAATGTTTTGTTGTTCATTATCCAAAATTGCATAAAAGAAAATTTACTCTTAATAAACTTCTTGAAATTAACGGCATGTCAGCTCAATATGTAGAGCATTATGATAGAAATACTTTAACTATTGAAGATACAAAATATTTTGATGCAAATAAAGTTGATAATACAAACATGGCGATATCATTGTCTCATTTTTACTGCTATAGAGAGATTGCGAATAATTATAATTTTGCTTTAATTCTAGAGGATGATGCTATATTTAACAAATTATTTTCTAGAGCTCTCGGATTTTATATGCAACATTTGCCATCAGATTGGGATATGTTATTTTTAGGCGATGGTTGCGGTATGCATATACCAAGAAATATATTGAAACAAAATAAAAACTGTCACATATTTAGAAATAATAGAACGAGATGCACGGATTCTTATTTAGTTTCAAAAAAATGCGCAGAGAAAATAACAGCGGAAATTGAAAGCAATGGTTTTATATGCAATATGCCAATTGATCATTGGCTAAACATTGTTATTAGCAAATACAATCTAAAAGTCTTTTGGGCCGAGCCAACAATTGTAACTCAAGGTTCTCAACAACATGTTTACAAGTCAAGCAATGGCAATTAAAATAAAATAGTAAACAATAGTATGAAGTGTTGTATTTGTGGAGCTGTTAAAAACGTTGGGGGCTATTTGGATAGAATTTTTAGTAACATGGAAAAAATAGGAACATTGTTTGAAGATTATGTTATTATTTTGCATTACGACCCATCAAATGATGATACATTGCAAAAATTAAAAAATTATCAAGCAAAAAATTCAAAATTGAAATTTTACGTCAATAAAGAAATTATGAGTAAAGCTAGAACTCATCGTATAGCTTATGCTAGAAATAGTTGCTTGCAAATGATTCGCGCAAATTATAGAGAATACGGAAGGTTTATTATGATGGATTGTGACGATGTTTGCAGCTCAGAAGTTAGATTAGATGTTTTAAAAAAATATTTATATAGAAATGATTGGGATTCATTGTCGTTTAATAAGTCCGGAGATTATTATGACGCTTGGGCTTTATCTATTAGACCATATATATTCAGTTTTCGTCATTATAAAAATCCAGATAAAATTCGCGATCAAATGAAACATTATGTAACTGATTTATTATCAAAACTTCCTCAAAATGGGCTTTTAAGATGCGCTTCAGCCTTTAATGGATTTGCAATTTATAAAACCCAAAAGTTTTTAAATTGCAACTATGATGGAAGAGCTAGATTTGATTTAATTCCAAAAAACTATTTAATTAATAATGCAATTGCTAATAATTCTGAATTGATTTTTAAACAAAGATTTGGATCTGAAGAAACCATTCATGAAGATTGTGAACATCGCGCATTTCACTTAGAAGCGATAAATAAAAATGGTGCTGTAATATGCATTTCTCCTGAAGTTTTATTTTAAAAATTTTGCAAATTATAATCTTAACCAAATAGTATTAAACATTTGTCTAATATTATTGTATCAACCATGAAGAAAACTGGTGTTCTACTTCTTGCCACAACAACTGTTTATAGGGGGTCTCGCGTTCTAGTTCCTGAAACCATTAAGAACTTGCACGCACCTAAATGTCATACATGCAAGCACTTTATTCCTGAATCCTCATCCCATTTTCTTTTTGCATCTGATTTGCATACATTTGCCAAGTGCAAGAAGTTTGGAAATGCTGATCTTGTTTCAGGTAAAATCAATCACGATTATGCCGAATCTTGCCGTTCAATAGAATCCAAGTGTGGCACAAACGGCACTCATTATGAGTTTGACGAATTTTATAAAGTAAAGAGCGACTTGCGGATAATTAAACCGCTTCTCACTTGGGTTGCTATATTTTCTCCTGCTGCTTTAATGGGCATTGCCACTTATTTTGCGCGACAAAATTAAATGAAATCATACGAGCAAAACAGTCTTAATAAAATCACATACGTTTGCACTATAAAATTTGGAGTAAAACTCCGCCAAACGTTCCTTGTCATTATACGCGTCCTCCTTAGTAATTTTCTGAATCACCGATCTATCAAGTCCAAAAATCTTTATTTGAGGATATTGTGTTAAAATAGAGCAGTTATATTCACAAGAATTCCACGAAGTAATTGGTCCTGATACAACGCTTCTAAAATTTCTAGGAGTCAATTTGTATTTTTGTAACTTGTTAGCAAATATCAAGTAAGTAGAATACAAGTAGAAATCAGTAAGGTCAGAATTTGCTCTCAAGAAATAATTATAAAATGGTTCTCCTTCTTTTTTTGTAATATATGCAATCATTTCCAATACATCACTCTTACATAATAAATAAGGCGTCGTTGTTATCAACTTACCCCCAGAACCCTCGTCGTAGTTAAAAGGGCATTTTATATTATAATATTCCAAACAGCTATAATAATTCCTTATCAAATTTCCTGGATTACACACAAACAACCGTGGTTTGTCCTTTTCATCAAAATAGTCACTGCGAAAAATTGGCTTTAAAAAATGATTTTTTGTCTCCAGGACAACATAGTAATCAGTCTTGACTAAATTTGCGGCTTGAAATTTATGAATTTGTTGGTCGTTGCTGCACGTGTTAAAGTTCTTAATCTTATTTAATACATTTATTCCAGTGACTTTTTCTCTCATGCTTTCAGGGTAGCAATCTATAATCTCCTTAAAATTGCATCTCTTCATGTCATTGCAAATGAGCCATATCTTGTTCACTAATTCTGCGTCCACGTATGTAAATGAGACTGCCTGCAATTTAAGTAAATTAATTTCTATTTTATCATTAAAAAAGGTGGTTACAAAATCCATAATTGTTATTATATATTGAAACTATAATATTTTTACACTATTTAACTAGATGCCGAATATTTCTTCAAAATGATGGCAGGAACCAAATCGTCTTTAAGTTTCTCTATCTTCTTAAAACATTTATTAATAGTCACCTCACTAATCTCGCTCACGTTCTTGACATCCTTTTTGCTAATGTTCAGTTTGCAAGTTTGAGCAATGAAATAGACAACCCCTGCGGCAATGGAATGCGGTGTGTTTTCCGGCATTAGTCCTTGTTTCTCAATCTTCATTGAGATAAACTGGCTCACTCTCGTCAGCTCAGAGTTAATATTCAGCTTAGAGCAATAGCGCTCAATGAATGCCTCCGGTTTTGTCCTGCAAAACGATGTCTTCTCATTGTTCTCCATGTCCTTCTCTAGATTGTTAATAATCAGTTGCGCATTTTTGCATCCCTTAGTCGCGCTTGTCACGTCCAAATGAAAGATGGTGGCAATTTCCTTTGCAGTTCTAGGGTAGTTGTTAATCCTGCACGAAATATAAATAGATGCTGCTAAAATTCCATCGCGATTATCCCCCCTAAAAGTTAGCTCATACTCAGAAATCTTCTTGTGATACCTGATTGCGTCGTCAATTATCATTTTTGGCACGCCAGCATTTTGCGACATGATTGTAATCCTTTGGAATTCGTCGTATTGCGACTTCTCCTTGTAAGGCATAGACTGCCACTCAGTGTATCGTCTGATTTTTCGCATCTCATATGAGGTTGAACCGCAGCATAAAACTTTGCAACCAAAAGAGGACTCTTGCAAGAGTGGATTAATTGGCATGCCACATCGTGTAGGATCATTGCCGTGGTTATCGTCTGCGCCATAATATCTCCATTCGGCAGATTGATCAACTATGTCCTTGTAAATGATGCCACATTTTGTATTTGTGCATGTCAAAAACCCTTCCTCTGAGAACGCTAAATTAAATTCGCAACGCTCGCACTTTTCACGGTTGCCACACGCTCTATATATACATTCCAATGGAGCCACTGGTTTTGAATCGTTTGTAATTTGTTCGTCAAAGATGTTCCACAATTCAGTCTTATTTTGCAATTGATTTTCCTTCCGCTTTTTGCTTCGGTCTTTACTCATGTCTCTTCTTTCTTAATGGAAATATATTTTTAATACAATTCAATTTTATTTTAAAGTCAATTTTATATTTTGTATTATTAGTATATGGGAAATAGTATATCATCATATTCAAATTTTCAATCAGGTGGTTCAGATAGCGATTCAAATACTAAAGAAGAAGAAGTTATCACATTGAGCGACTCTTTGGATTTTATTGCAACATATTACATCTTAACTATGAACTTCCAAAGTTTAAGACAATTAAATGAAAAAAAATATTGCGAGGATTTGGTAGTTTTGACATCCGACATTATTAATAAGTATTTTAGTGATTTAGAAGTAAAGGATCTGTCGCAGCGTGTTGAGTCTGGCAAACAAAAACTGGTATTTTTTAACAAGTCCGACATTGAGAGTCTTAATATTCCTGATTCGGAAGTTAAAAGAGGATATTGTAATGACATTGCTAAATTTTATATCAAAATTGCACACGTTTTTGCTGCGATAGTTACTACAATAAATCCTGAATACACATACAAGGACGCTTTTGGAACCGTTGTTAAAAAGTCTTTGATGCAAAAGGACGCCATTCCCAGTAATGCTGACGTTACTATTTCTAAAATAAATTTGTGCAGCGAAAGAATTGAAGCGTTAAAGGGAAAAGGTTTAGATGTAGCGCCAGAAAAAGAAAAAGAAAATGAAGACGAAGAAAAAGCTGATGAACCAGATGATATAGATGAAAACAAAGTAGAAGAAATACAAAAAGGAGGTCAAGAGAAGATAACAATCCATCCAGAGATTTGTTCTGTAAATCTTGATAAAAACGGAGAGACCAATTATCTAAATGAAGAACCAGGAATAAATGAGCTTATTGATTTGTATTTTGATGGAGATTATGACTATAAAACCGGAAAATTTCTTGGCATGTCAACTGAAACGGAGAAAAAGTTCCAAGAGGATTTAAAACGATTTTACCTAGCATTTACTGACAGTGAGGACATGCCTTCAGATATTAAAAAGTTCAGCGACATAAAGTTGAGAGATTATAGTCAAAAGAAGTATTGCGAAACTCCTCAAAAAGCATTTACTGGAACTTATAAGGACAAATTGTTTAATGACTATGCGAATAACTTGAAAACGATGATTCAATCTGTTAACAAAAAGCAAGATGATTTATTAGAGATAATTAACAAGATATTTGTCTACGTTTTAGATCCTGTGACAAAAAAGGATGTAATCCGTGTTAACCCTGATTTAACACAGGATGGTCTTCAAGAGATAATCGGTGAAACAAGAAACCTGATTGTTGAGCTGTATTTGAAATGCGAGGAAGATTTCGTGGAGGGTGTCAAAATTTATGAAGCCATTGTAGAGAGCCAAATATTTGAAACAACGCAAAAGCATATAGACCAATTAGAAAAGGAACACGAAAAGTTAATAACACCTTATATACCTGCTCAAAAACCTGCGATCACAGATCAAATACCAGTTGCAAACTAAATAAAACAATTGTTACGATAAAATATTATTTATTACACGAAATAATAAATAATAAATCTATTTGGCGCCACCTTTAATGTCGCCCTTTGGGGGCTTAAAGGTGGTTATGCTAAACATTTAAGCGCGAGCGCGGGAAGCGGCAGCGGAGGCCATGCGAGCAGCGGAGGCCGCACGGGAAGCGGCGGCAGAGGCACTGCGAGCAGCGGCAGCTGAGCGAGAAGCAGAGCGGCCTCTAGCGGCGGAGGCGGCGCGTGAAGCGGCCGCGGAAGCACTGCGAGCAGCGGCGGCTGTGCGAGAAGCCATGCGAGACGCGGTGCGAGAAGCCATGCGAGACATAGCGCGGGAAGCTCCGCCCTTGCGGTGGTGACGACGACGATGGGTTTTTGCCATTTATATATATACCTCACAAAAAAAAATTAGTTAACAGAAAAATATGCTAAATAATTTTTAAATTCTCTTAATATCAAAAAGTATTTTTACCAAACAGTACTTGTGGACGGCCAATACATATGATCGCCCTTTTGAATATTATATAAACTCCTAAACAATTCCAAACGAGACATTGGAACATTCACCCTATATTTATCCGGAGGATGGGGATTTGTCTTTAATTGTGCCGCAATAGCTTGTTTGTAAATGTGTTGTCTTTGTTGCATTGCAAAATACGCGTAAAAGGCTTGAAATGATAAAGAACGAATTGGAACAATGTCTTCATGCATATCTTGAAAATCCCTTAAGTATTCCTGACATATTGCTAAACCAGATATATCCGCTAAATCTTCTCCTATACTTGGCGTAGCATCAAACTTAATCTTGTCATATGATGCAAATTTCTCATATTGTTTAATAATATCTTCTTGTATCGCCTTAAATTTACGCTTATCCTCAGGAGTCCACCAATCGTGTAAATTTCCTTGGTAGTCATATTTGCTTCCCATATCATCCAATGCATGAGACATTTCGTGCGCTAAAGTAAACCCAATGTGCGCCAAGTTATATTCTATACCACGTTCGTCTAAATCCACAAAAGGTTTTTGCAAATACCCTAAAGGAAGATATATAGAGTTTTGAGTTGGCGTATACATTGCGTTTACAATATACGATTGTTGACCAATTAATTTGAACGCATTCCAACTGATTAATGGGACATCTTCAACGTCAGCTCCTTCTAATAAAATGTATTTATGTGTGCGCCAATTTGTAATTTTCATTAAATTTCCCCACGCGTCATTGTCCTTATAATCCAATAAAGGATCTTCTTTCATATTTTTTGGCAAAGCTACTCCGAAGTTCATATGTTCCAATTTTAATAATGCATATTGTTTTGTTTTATCTGTTAACCAAGTGTTTCTTTTAATAATGCGTTTAAAAACGGTTATCAAATCTTTTCCCATACTAGTTACATAATTAATAACCTCATCATCCTTGTATTTCTTAACATATTGATTCGTCAAAAATGTATTAAACGTTAAAGACATGCCAAAAATTGGATATAGGTCCCATGGGAAGTGACCAGGTATTCCGTGAATATATTTTCCATTAAAATTGTAATGGATATAAACAAGTTTCTTATCAAAACGAATAATTTGACGAAAGTAAATATACAACCAATAACTCTTCCATTTTTTTGTCTTCCAATTCTCCTTCAACACCTCACAAATGCATTTCAAATAATTCAAACTATCGCAAATAAAAAATTCCGGTGCCTTTTTATATCCCAAATACTCTGAAAATTTAATCCAGTTAAATCCATACTTTTCAAAAGCTTCTTTTGGTTTAACAACATTATAAAAATCTGGAGAATCGTTTTTAACAGAATCGCACCCCATTGCGTTCAATATGTCTCTCTCCACGTCAAATACATCCTGTCCACTCAATCCGTGTTTTTTCCCCAAACATCCTTCAAATATTAAATTAACATAGTCAATGTATTTTTCTTGCACTTCTTTTCTATACTTAATAAACTCTTGAGTTTTTCCACGGTTATCGTCCAAATAAAGTTCAGCATCGTATAATGATAACTCTGGCAATGAAATAAAATTGCGAAATATTTTGGCGTTCTTTTCGTCGGCCATAACTTTCCAACGAATCGGACACCCCCAACACACAATTTCGTTGTGATTAATGTGAGCCATATACCTCCACAAATCGTCATTCTTTATAGCTTCATTATATGCTTCTACTGAATGCTTAATGTGTTTCTTTGTGCTATCTGGATTTAAATTTAATAGAGAAGTATATACGTTGCTTATTAATTTTGCCTTGGTATCATTATGTGTTTTTATATAATCTTCTATTATTTCAATTAATTGTCTATACACCTTGTCTTGAGTCACGCGAAAATCGTCAATTTGAACGTAATATTTTTGCTCTTTTGGTGCTACAATAGATTTCTTACTAGTATCAGTTAACCAAATATAATTAATATAGGTATAATAGTCGCTGCGAGGGGTTACCTTTGAAGGGGAAAATGGTTTTTTGAACAACGCTATTAATTCTTTTTCAACATCAGTTCCTGGCATTACTTGTTTCAATCTATTTTTGCCATATTTTATTTGTTTTTTGCTTTTGCTTTTGTCTTTGCCCCTTTTATGCTCTTTTAATTTTAATTCTTGCTGCTTTTCATATTCCTCTTCAAAACTGTGGAATCTAAATTCTTTTACGCATTTTTGTGTTTTATTTTTATTTTTTTGGCTTTTCATTTTATCGCGTTTTTCGGTTATATTTTTTTTCATTTTTTTCATTGTTTTGTTTTTTGTATTGTATTGCTTTTCCATATTTATACTGTATTATATATACTATAGAAATATAAATAATGCATGCGTCTAAATTTGCAAGTTATTAATTGAACCTATCTTCTAATTTATTAAACAACTCATCATTATAAACTAAATTTCCTTGAGGTTTATAAGAAGCAATTGGTGTGAATTTTTTCTGATTTTGAGCCTTTGCAGAAGGGGTGGAAGGGTCTTTTATCTTAAACATCATTTCTTCCAAAGATTTTGGCTGAGAATTGTTTTGCGAGCTATCCGCTATCGCTGCATCATTTAGTTGTTTGCCATTCTCGTCAATAACAATACCAGTCTTCTTTTTAATTTCGTTTCTGACATATGAGGGCACAAAGTGCTTCCAAGAGATCATTAATGTATTTGGATGAATGTAACGAACGGCAAATCCATTTTCCTTTAACTTGTCTAGCAAATAAGCAATGCACGCGGCCTGGTTATACTTTGGAACCCCTATCATTATTTCTGGAACTATAAACCAGCAAAATTGTTCGTCCGTTTTTTGTCTAGCAGTTGTTTTAATTCTTACATGAATGCGATTCAGCAATTTATTATAGAGAGCTAATTGATTCAAATCATGCTGCCTCTTTCTCTCATATAACTCGTCAATATTTAACTTTTCGGTGAAATCTGCAACATTCTCTAGTGTGAAAATATTCGCCATTTAAAAACTACTAGAAAATTATTTTTTATTTTTACAGCATTAAATTCATTAAAGTCGGCAAATATATTAAAAGCATTTTGATAACTTAAATATATTAAAACGATGACAATTAAACACCTTGTTATACCTGGAGGAGGTCCAGTCGGCCTTAAAGCATTAGGCGCGTTACAATACCTTGAACAAAACGGTTTTTGGAATATTGCTGACATTGAAACCATTTATGCTACATCTGCTGGAGCAATTATATCCGTTTTACTCTGCCTTAAATTTGACTGGGAAACTATAAATGATTACATTATTAAACGTCCATGGAATGAAGCATTCCAACTTGGAGTAGACCAAATATTTGAAGCTTATTCTAAAAAGGGACTATTTGATAAAAACATTGCCGAAATATTTTATAAACCGTTTTTTAATGCAAGAGATATTTCACTTAAAATCACATTGAAGGAATTCTATGAACTTTCAAATATTGAAATCCATTTATTCTCTCTTGATATCAATAATTTTAATCTAGAAGATCTCTCGCATCTCACACATCCTGACCTGCAATTGTTAACTGCCGTGCAAATGTCTTCTGCAATACCTGTATTAATTTCGCCTGTTTGCGTGGATAATAAATGTTATGTTGATGGCGGAGTTGTTTGCAATTACCCAATAAACCAATGCATTCTAAGAGCTGGCGACGTCAATGAAATATTTGGGTTGCGCAATAAATATATTAAAAATGATGATAATATAGTCAAAGAAAAATCAACTATATTAGAATATGTAATGAATTTTATTGGCAAACTAGTTAATAACGTCGGCCTGCGCGTTGAAGAACAGAATGTTCCAAATGAATTAATATATGACGCTGAATTAATGAACTTATCTAAAATTCAATTGGCCTTATCTTCCAAAGAAGTTAGGCAGGAACTGATTGAATCTGGAATTGAAGCAGGGAGGGCGTTCCTTCTTGCGAGAGAAAAAGTTGAAAAAGAATTGACTAAAGTTGAATCAATGGTTGAAATGATTGATGCAGTTTTTTTAGACGACTGTGTTCAAGAATTGGGTTAAAGTGGCCTTAGTTGGCTTTGCATCATAGTCAATTATTTGGTTATCCTTTACTAACTTAATAGTAGGGTATCCATCTATTTTATATGTATTCATCATCTTCTCCACATCAGGAGACTCATTTGTGCAGTTCACCTCTGTAAAAATGATTGTGTAACCGTGAATCTGTTTTCCATTATACTCTGCCTTTACTTGCTCCCACTCAGGCTTAGCTGTCTTGCAGTGTGGGCACCAATCGGTTGAAAATAACATAATCTCAGCTTCTTTTCCTGAATTGCCTGCAGCCGCGCTTCCAACTGGCACATTCTCCCTGTTTGCTTTATAGCTGGGGTTTTTTGAAGAGTCTGTAATACTTTTATAAATAATGTATGAAATTACTGCTAAAATAATTACTAAAAAAATAATCCCAACTGTTCTCAAACTTAAAGAAGGAATCATATTTCTTACACTTGAGAACATTCCTGAGCTAGCTCCGCCGGTGCTCGCTGATAATGAAGTCATACCACTAAACCTTACGTTCTTATTACTCATTGCGTATTATATATATTTGATAAGAATAAATTACTGTTTAAACGAAATAAAGATACGTAATTAATATAATGTAGAGAACATGCTTTTTAGGAACTCTGACGGATTTATTATTGAGATTAAGAAATCAGATTTCAAAAATGATTATACTTATTATTCAACTTTAATGAAAATAAAAACGCAGATAATAGAAAAACCAGTAAATCAAATTAAAAATAAAACCAAAATGGAAGCATTCTTTGCAATTTGCGATTCAGAATTAAATTTAACTCAACAACCTAAATGCAATTTTTATTCAAAACAAGCAATCAACAAATTAATGGATGAATTTTAACCACCTTTAGAAAAGGTGGCGCCAAATGGATAATGTGTATTAAATGCTGATAAACTTTACTGTATTAATTATTTTATCCTTTTATTATAGGAATGCCCTTAACGCGTAAAAATAGAAAAGCAAATACAACAACAAGAAAACACAAATCTTCTAAACGAGTGTATACCAAAAATGAATATAACAGCGGCGATGGAATGCTTACCACCGTGTGGGGACCAGGTATCTGGCACTTTCTTCACACAATGAGTTTTAATTATCCTGTAGAACCAACGAACGACCAAAAAAACCATTATCGCGATTTTGTTTTGAATTTGCGTCACGTTTTACCGTGCAAATATTGCCGAATGAACTTGGTTACAAATTTTAAACAACTACCACTCACAATGAAGCATATGAAAAGCAGAGAAACGTTCTCTCGTTATGTTTATGATCTTCATGAGCTAGTTAACAAAATGCTTCACAAGAAATCCAATTTATCTTTCTGTGATGTGAGAGAAAGATATGAACACTTTAGAGCTAGATGCACCGATGAAAAACCCAAACTTTTTAAGTTTACAAAACTAAATAAAACCAAAAAAGAAAAGGGCTGCACCGAACCATTATATGGAAAGAAATCTAAATGCATTATCAAGATTGTTCCACAAGAAGAAAGGGGTGCCACATTTCAAATGGATAAGAAGTGTGTTAAGACGAAGGGGTAAATAATATAAACATAAATCGTAATATTTATTATTATGGATAACATAAATCCTATTCATAATAATAATACTGTTTCCGTATTTGACATTGAAAATAATAATACTGAAAATGATGATGAAAAATATGGTAATTTTTGTTTGTTAATTTGCTGTTCTATTATTGTTGTTATTTTTGTTATAATTGTAATTTTTTTAATATCTTTTGAAATGCTGTAGAATAATTATTTGTTTACATGCCAAATGTGGAGAAATTGCTTAAAACAGGGACCGGTAAATAGCTATCATTCACCGCGTTGTAATTGGGGACTTTCTTGCACTCAAAGTTGGGTTCAGGGCATCTAGCGCACGCTGGGCATGGAGGACATTTCTCAGCATCTTTTGATGGACATAATGATGCCGATGGACACATAGGGCAAACAGGAGGGACAACCTCTGACTTTAAGATGTATAAATCTTCTTGACCACGAGGAATCATGCGAGCTGGAATTCCTGCAGGCAACGAGCTATTGTATTGGCCATTGGCATTAGCAGATGAATTTGAAGTTGAAGATGAAGAAGAATAATCGCTAAAAGGGAATATGCTTGACGAGCTAGAACCTGTATTGGAACTTGTTCCTGATGAAGAACCATTTGATGAAGACCCAGATTGTTGATTGGCGTATGTGTATGTATACGTATTTGTCGCTGTGTATATTGTGGTATTTCCATTAGCTAGGGTTTCTTCAATAGCATATTGCCCATCCTTTCCTGTAAACAATCTAGCAGAACCGCCATTTGGACCATAGAAAGTTTTGTTTGCAAATTGACTCATCATGCTGCTCAAACTGCTAGAAAAGCTTGAATTGCTCGCACCAGTTGCACTTGTTGCACTTGTTGCACCTGTTGTTCCTGTTGCACTTGTTGTTCCTGTTGCACTTGTTGTTCCAGTTGATGAGCTATTGGCCACAGACAACGTGTATTGTTTTGTTTGACCATTAGTATTTGTTACTGTAATTGTATAGGAACCACTAGAACTAGGTGTAACAGTCGCAGTGCTTCCATTGGGACCGTAATAAACAGTTGGAGAAGATGTGCCGCTAAAGTGGTCATAGTTGTCGTAACTTCCACCGCTTGGTGTTCCAGTTGTTGTTCCAGTTGTTGTTCCAGTTGTTGTTGTTGAAGTGGGATCCTTAGTAACTCCTGAAGCTAATGTTACCTTGTCGGCCCATGAGGTTTGTTTGTTTTCATAACCTTCTCTGTAACTGCCTCCTAAAAAGGGAGCAAGAATTAATCCTAATATCAAAATTATCAAAAGAAACAATGCACCATTTTTCATTATGTTCATTCGTATAATTTATATAGTGAAAAAATTTAAAAACAAAAAGAAATTGATTTGATATAATTATTGTAATTCTAATAACAGATTATACTAGACATGTCGGAAGATGAAAAGAGTTCAGAAATTTCCGAGAAAACGGTTCGCAAACCACGAGTCAAAGCAGAACCATTGTTAAAATATTACTCTGAACATCCATACATTAGCGAAATTGGAGTTGATGAAGTCGGTCGCGGACCACTTTTTGGAAGAGTTTATACTGCTGCTGTAATTTTACCTAAAGATGACTCGTTTGACCATTCTAAAATGAAAGATAGTAAAAAATTCCACTCTAAACAAAAAATCCAAGAGGCTTCCGAGTATATTAAAGAGAATGCAATTGCTTGGTCTATCTCATATGAAGACGAAAAAACTATTGATGAAATAAATATTTTACAAGCCACTCAAAAGTGTATGCATAAGTGTATTAGAGAAGTAGTAAAAAAAACCTCAAGACAACCAGATCTTATTCAGTTGTTAATTGACGGAAATTATTTTAACTCATACACTGAGTATAATCACTCTCAAAAAAAATTGGAAGTTTTAAAACATCTTTGTATTGAAGGTGGTGATAACAAGTATTCATGTATTGCTGCCGCGTCCATTCTGGCAAAGGTTGCGAGAGATGCTTATATTGAAGAGTTGTGCTCAGAGCATCCAGAATTGTCTGAGCGCTACAACATTGACAGCAATAAAGGTTATGGAGCAAAGAAGCATTTGGATGGAATTAAAGAACATGGTATTACAACATGGCACAGAAAGACGTTTGGAATATGTAAAAAATATTAAAAATGTATAGTGTTTTATGCTCCCAAATAATTATTATAAACTTGGAAACGTATTATTAAAAATTCCCATTTTTTCCATATTTTTACTATAATAATCAATAAATTCATTTTTTTCATTTCCGTCCAATCTTTCAAGAACTAATATTAACAATCCAAATGCTTTTCTATACTCATTTTTGTTAATATAACCATCAATATTTTTTTTTGAACCTATGATATACTTTGCAATATCGTCTGCTTTATTTTTTTCCATTTATAATAAAGATAAAAAATTATATTTTTATACTATTATTGTAACAAACAATAATTGGCAACGCTATTTGAATTAAAAATTGAACATAACAATTAGCATTGTAATAAACTTAAATCTAATCACAGGTGTTATATAACGCAAAATGATTGTTCTTGTATTTGACACTGAAACGAATGGCTTGCCAAAAAATCAAAAAGAAATGCCAAATATATTAAATTGTTACGATTGGCCAAACGTCGTGCAATTTAGTTATCTATTATACGACACCAATGCGCGTGAAATAATTCTGAGAAAGGATCATATTATTCGCGTTCCAAAAGACGTTGTCATTTCAGCCGAGTCCACAAAATTTCACGGCATTACAAATGAAATCTCGGAGGAACGCGGCATCCCAATAGAAGGGGCTTTGAACGCGTTTTATGAGCATTTTAAACTTGCTCAGTTGGTTGTTGCGCATAACGTGGACTTTGATAAAAAATTTGTTGTTGCAGAGATATTAAAACTTACTGAAACGAGAAGGGATTTGCTTAATTTGTTGGGTATGGCAACTGACATTGCTTGCTCTAAAAAATACTATTGCACAATGCAAGAAGGCACCGATTTATGTAAAATTGTTGCTTATACAAAGGTTGATAAGAGAGAATATATTAAATTTCCAACATTAACTGAACTTTGCAAACATTTGTTTGGGTATGAGCCCAAAAATATGCATAATGCAATGAACGATGTTATAGTTTGTTTTCAATGCTTTTATAAAATGCGATTTGATATAAATATTTGCGAGGAAAATGAAGAAATTTTTGAAATGGCTTCAACCTTAATGTAAAATAAAAAAATAAAAATAAAAATAAAAATAAGAACTTAACAAATGATGGGATCCAAAAAAAAATTGATTCGGAAATTAGCATTTGAAAGTAATTTACTAAACTATAAATCAGAATGGCGCAATTCAACCCTAAAGAATTTGTTTATCATTACCGCAATGGCAAGCCGGCATACTATTCGTATGACGAGGAACTATATTGCGGAACCTTTCCGGAAGAGTGGGTTCTGGACCATTTGCCAGGAACTGGACCCAAAGACTGCGGCAACTGTTCCTATTTTGGTTCCTGGAATGGAGTGTTTCTCGGATACTGCTCAAATTGTGCGCATTATGTATACAACGGCGAACGCGGTCGTGGACTTATAGAGATTGGAGAAGAGATCAATGAAAATGATGTCGCTGATTTTCCAAGCATCTTTGACACTTATTTGAAAGACGTTTCCCTTGATGACGTCGGCGACAAGGATTTT
>Ga0209088_10000148_pt1 | contig 51825 bp, 56 predicted proteins | sample S_140625_EF_Meta_FD_187324 | JGI IMG/M metagenome (GOLD analysis project Ga0209088, IMG submission 187324) | Freshwater microbial communities from Lake Simoncouche, Canada to study carbon cycling - S_140625_EF_MetaG (SPAdes) (version 2) | ecosystem: Environmental > Aquatic > Freshwater > Lake ... | reverse complement strand
CCTGGCAACCCAGCCCCACCTCGATCGGTGGGTTGCCCAGCGCGCGAGCCCCCACCGGCCCTGGATGCCGATAGGGCGAGGGGACTGCCCGCCCACCCCCTTCGACCCTGGGATCGGAACGAATCAATCGCGAAACAGCTGCTAGCCTATGGAGGTAGTCCGTTGCTTAAGCCATTTTTCCGGTCAGCTGAAGGTTGATCTGAGTTTTTTTAATAGGCTGATGTTCGGGGATTCCCAGCCAACCGATTCGCAGTAGTTCCAATCAAGGCCCCTAAATGTTAACCGTATCGACTCCTAATTCGTCCGGCATCATATTGACATTGTCGCCATCAAATTCAGGGCCGAGAGCCGTCCATTTTTGACTACCCTGACCTGCCTCCTTCTCTGCTTCTCATCAGCTCACTCCAACTCCAATCGCTGTGATTCATTCCGCCGCCCCTGACCCAGGATCCGCGACTCCCATGGGCACGTTTGAGGTGGGGAGTGGGCTCGGGCAAGCCTTGTTCGAAGCCGACGCTGGTGCCGGAAGCCCGACCCACGAGCCCTTGATCAGCATCGATGATGTTCAGAAAGCGTTGAACCGATCCCGGGCCTCGGTCTACCGCTATACCAATACGGATCCACGCAACCTCAATCCCCCCTTCAACAGCCGCAAGCTCAATCCGGAATACCGCAGCGATCAGAAAGACGCCCTGGTCTTCCATCCCAATGAAGTGGCTCGCTTTGCCCGCGATGTGTTGCGGATCAAGGAAGTGACGGTTGAGGTGCTGAATTCCCCCTCGACCGCCACCCAGCAACTCCTCAGCGCAATTCTTGAGGAATTGCGCGCGATCCGGGAACGGCTGGACGGGGTCGACGGAGCCCCTGCCGACATCAACGCCCACCGGCACCATCACAATCAGGCCCGCCCCGCCGCCTGAGGCATGGAGTCCGAATCCGCTGCAACGGATGACAGCCGTTGAATCAATGGCAGAATCCAAGGACCGCACTTGCTGATTTCAGCCCTGGGTCTTGGCCCTGATCGCGGCATCGTCCTTTGATAGCACCTGTGGCCTTGACTCCGGTCAGCCACCCCTGAATGGATCATTCCCTTACCGCCGAACCCGTTTCCCATCCCTCGTCCGGCAACGTCGTCCGACTGCGTGCTTCTGGCAACGCCTTAGGCAACGCCCAGAGCGTCGACAGCGAAACCAGTGACGAACCTCCCAGTCCGGGCCCCCATCCTCCCCTTCCTCAGGACTGGCCGGCCCCAACCCTGACCCCCCTGACCAGCCCAGGATCCCGCCCTGGTTCCCTTGAGGGTCGAGCTCCAGGCCGGAACCCCATCGTTGCTCGCCCTCTCCCGACCTACCCGGGAGCCGCGAGGCGGCTGCGGGCGATCGAACCCCCGGAGTCCCTGCCTCAACCGCTCGGCCTGCTGGCGGGGTCCGCCATCGCCCTGCTGACGCTGGTTGTGCCCCTGGCCACGGTGGTCAATGATCGCGAGGGTCTGCCCCTGCGGCAGGACACGTCCTCCCGTTCCCAGCCCTGGCCTGGTCAACCTGCTGGTGGAAATGCCCGCCGGTAGCACGGGTTGGCGCGATGTGGACGCGGTGCCGGAGCTGCTGGCCCGTTGCGTGGCGGCCGCTGCCTACGCCAGCCTTGCCGACTAAGCGCGACGTTGCAACAGAAACCCTTCCACATCAAGGGCCTTGAACACAGGCGCGGGGTCACTGAATCCCGCCGCATTGACCAGGGCCGTCAGCCGGGCCGTGCCGATCGGAAACAGACCCTGACTCAAGCCCGCCAGGGCCTCATCGGGGGCGGCCAACCCACTGGCCCGTTGATAGCCAAGCCACGCCGCCTCCATCTGGGACTGCAACGGAGATCCTTCCGGACGCATTAGATCCACCAGCACCACCTGACCCCCCGGACGCACGGCCCGTGCCAGGGACGACAGGAAGGCCAGTTTGCTGCCGTCATCCGCTAGGGACTGGAGGACGAGAACCGCCATCGCCCCATCAAAGGCGTCCAAGGCACCAAGCTGCTCCACGGTGGCCTGCTGCCAGTGGATTCCTGCCGCACCCACCAGTCGCTCTCGGGCAATCGCCAGCATGGCGGCGGCAGGATCAATCGCCGTCAATCGCCAGTCGGGACGCTGGGCCCTGGCTTCAAGCAGCTCGGCTCCAGTCCCGCAGCCTGCCACTAAGACAGCGGCATCGGCCTGGCCAGCCCGGGGTGAGGCCGCCAGCAGGGCTACGGCCAACCGAGCCAGACTGGTGTACCCAGGAATCAACTGCTGAACGACCAAGTCGTAGGCCGGAGCCTCGGAGCGGAACGGGGAGGCCTCAGTCACGGGTCAAACGCCGATCGGGTCATGCTAGGCAGCCCACCCCATCCCGGTCCGGTGGGGCCATTCCGACGGGCGTTGCGGGGACCACCTGGATTGCATCCCATGGACCGGAGGGGGCAAGGGGCGAGGCATGTTTTAAGTTGGGCGGCGCCATCGCCCCGTATCGTCCGTGCCCACCATTCGTTTTGAACGTGAAGGCCAGCAGGTCGGGTGCATTGAGGGGGCCAACCTGCGCAAGGCAGCCCTGGATGCAGGAGTCAATCCTTACAAGGGTCTGAACAACATCAATAACTGTGGTGGCATTGGCCAGTGCGGCACCTGCGTGGTGGAAGTGCTGGAAGGCGTCCGCAACCTGTCCCCCCGCAGCGATGTGGAGGAGGTCTACCTCGCCGACCGTCCGGCCAACTACCGCCTCAGCTGCCGTACCAGCGTCAACGGAGACGTGACCGTGCGGACGAGTCCGGAATCAGGCGTGGGCAAGGGCACCAACAGCCTGGTCGGTGCCCTCAAGGCCTTGGTGGGGAGGAAGTAGGTCGGGTCCATGGCCAGGCACAGGATGTACAGCTATGCGCCGTGCGGCACCTGCCGCAAGGCCCTTGCTTGGCTGAACGCCCGCAGGATCGAGGTGGACGTGCTCGATATCACCTCGACCCCACCCACGACCGCCGAGTTGCGCCAGGCCCTTGCCCAGTTCGGTGGCCTGGGGCGTCTGTTCAACACCAGTGGTCAGAGCTACCGCGCCCTAGGGGCGGCCACCGTGAAGGCGATGGGCGAAGCCGAGGCCCTGGCGGCCTTGGCGGCCGATGGCAAGTTGATCAAGCGTCCCTTCCTGATCACTTCCGACGGTCGAATGACCACCGGGTTCAAGCCCGAGGAGTGGCAGGACCTGTTGGGGTGACCAAGCGTCCATTCGGCAGCGGCATGGAGCCCAGTCATGCTTAGGGCTCCCGTGCCGGCTGGCCCCCCTTCACCGTCAATTGATCCAGCTCATCAATCAGGCCCTCAATTCCAGCCCGGCTGATCTGGCTGAGGTAATTCCCCTTGAATTCCTCGAGAAAGGTACAGAGCAACTGCTGGGAGCGCTCCAGCACCGGCCCCTGCTCCAAGGCCGAGGCCAGTTCCTCCCAGAAACGATCGACGCAGTGCTGTAGCAGCTCGAGCTGCTGATCATCCCGGCGGGCCAACCGTTCCCCAGTGGTTCGGGTCAGATCCAGCAGGCTCTCCACCATGCCCCCGGCCAGCTGCCGGCTGAGCCCCTGCTCCACCCGCAGCAGGGGCTGCAGCTGCCGCAGGGCAGGGGGCACCATGGCCCCCTGCAAGCTCTGCTGCAGGGCATGGCCAAGCACCCCCTGCAGTTCGGGCGCCAATCGCGGCGCCACCTGCACCAATAACAGCGGCCCCCAGATGCGGACCAGCTCCACCAGTTCCCGTTCGTCGTTGCTCACCACCGTCTGATGGCTGCGCAAGGCGCGGATCCGCGACGGCCAACGCCTGGAGCGGATCAACTGCTGCAATCCATCGATCAACTGCAGCGCCAGCACCTCGAACAGTTCCACCGCCAGCAGAGCCACCACCCCACGACTGACGACCGCCCGTAACGGTTCCACCGTGATCAGCCCACTGCTGTGCAAGCGCTCCAGCACCGGAGCGATCCGCAACCAACGCCAAAAGGGCAGCAGTAGGGGGAGATCAATCCAACGCCGCAACAGGGCCTCGCGCCAGCGCAATCCGGGCAGGCGACGGCGCAGGCGCACAGCCCTCAGCAGGATGTCCAGGGCGAAGACGCTCTGGAACAGCACCAGGTCGTAACGCCAGAAATGATCGGTGGGGCGGCCGTTGTCATCGATCGACCGCCAGTAGTTGGTGGCCACCAGGGGCAAGACCTGCCGATTCCAAAACCTCCGCTGCTCCGACCAGTCCTGGTTCCGCAGCCGGCGATCACTGAGCAACAGATCAGCGGACTGCTTGGCGGAATCGAGATCGGCCCGTTGCCGCAGACGATTCTTGATCTTTTCCAGGGTGGCGCTGTTCCCCGAGGCCAAAAATGGATTGGTGTCGATCATCTGCCCCGTGAGCCTGACCTGCCGCTGCAGAAGCTGTTGCTGAAGGGGGCTCAGGGGTTGTCCGGCCCGATGGCCCATCAGGGCTTGATCCAGCTGCTGGAAGTGATCCAGGTAGGCCTGGGTTTCACGATGGGCCTCGATTCCCTTGATGGGATCCACCCAGGGGGTGAGATCGGGAATGGCGTGAAGCGGCACCACCAGGGGCACCGAGGGGATGGGGTAGAGGTTGCGCTGCAACCAGAAGGTTCGCAGGGGTACGTAGGTGATGTCGAAAGCGACGCAGACCAGATTCACCACCGCCCAGATGGCGACAAACCGATCCCAGACAAGAGCAATCCGGCTGGAGGGCTGGGGCAGGGCGTCATGCCAGCGTGGTCGAGCCATGGAATCCGCAGCGGGCAAAGACTTGCCTAATCTGCCTTCCGTTCATGGCCACCGTCGCCCACCTGTCCTTGAGTCCAGCGGAACCCCCTACCGGCAAAGGCGGCAGCCCGAACAAGCCCCCCTCCTCCCCCTCCAACCGCCAAGATGAGACAGGGGAAAGTCCCTGGGCCTTTTGGCGCAGTGTGCTGATCACCCTCGCGATCGCCCTCGGCATCCGTCAGTTCCTGTTGGAAGCGCGCTACATCCCGTCGGGATCGATGTTGCCAGGCCTGCAGCTCCAGGACCGCCTGCTGGTGGAAAAGCTGAGTTATCGCAGCCGCCAGCCCCGCCAGGGGGAAATCATTGTGTTTCACGCCCCCCACCACTTTGATCCCGCCCTGCGCAGTCAGAACAGCGGCGGAGACCTGGCCTGCCTGCTGGTGAATCTGCCCCTGATCGGCGCCCTGCCCTCCCTCCAACAACCCGCCTGCGATGCATACATCAAACGGGTGATCGGTCTGCCGGGCCACCGTGTGCAAGTCGATCCCTTGGGCCGTGTCCGCCTTGATGGCAAGCCCCTCGACGAGCCCTATGTCAAAAATCTGTGCCCGGTGAATGCCCAGGGTGCCGGCCCCTGCCGGACCCTGGATGTCATGGTTCCCCCAGGCCACGTGCTCGTGCTGGGGGACAACCGAGGCAACAGCTGGGATGCCCGTTTCTGGCCCGGCGGCCCCTTCCTTCCCCAAGGTGAAATCATCGGACGCGCCTTTTGGCGTTTTTTCCCCTTCAACGCAATGGGGCCCCTGGGTCCGGCAGCAACCAATCCCGAGCGGCAGTAAGACCTGAGGCCACCACTCTCCCCTTCACGGGTTGGTTCCAGCAGGGTTGATTGGCGGCCTGAGACGGGCAGCTGGCCCCATTCCATTGCCACTCCAGCTGGGGGTCAAACAGGACCCAGCGCGGACTGCCCGTCTCCAACTGCTCCGGGGGCAGAGCCATAAAGGCGGACGGCCCCCAGCACAGCGCTTGCCACAACTGGACAGGTGACCAACCACGCTTCGCCACCAGTTCCTGCCAAAGCAGTGAGAGGGCAAGGCCATGACCGGCCAGTCCCGGCCGGCGCTGGTCGAGGGGGAGCAGGCGCTCCTCCGCATCCAAGGGGAGATGGTGCACGGCCACGGCCGTGATCCGCCCGGCCGCCACCGCCTCGATCAACGCCTCCCGATCACTGGGCCCCCCCAGGGAGGGCACCAGCCTCCAGCCCTCCGCGGCGGGATCAAGGCCGCCACTATCGGCCAGCAGATGCCACCAACAGACGCTGGCCGGGGGCGGAGCGGTATGGCGCCCCAACAAAGCCACCCCTTCGGCCGTGGAGAGGTTCATCAGCCGCAGCGGCGCCTCCGGGAGCGCCTCCGCTAAGGCGAGCAGGGTCTGGAGGGGCAGGGTTTCGCTGACCACCGGATCGGGAGGCCAACCCGCCCGCAACGCCTCGACCCGCTCCCGCACAAACCCCAGCTGGCCCAGGGAGGCATCGCGCGGGGCGATCAGCACGGGCCGGTCCCCCATCTCCGCCAGCCTCAGCCCTCGCTCCAGAAGGCCAAGGGGGGGGAGGCCATCACCGGCCGCAAGGCCGACCGCACCGGAGTCGAGCTGGTCGGCATGGGGGGCCAGCTCCAGATCAGCCCCATCGAGGCTGAAACTTCCCCACAGCTGGTAACGACAGGGCCCCGATCCCTGGCCCCAGTCCAGTCGCGCCGGTCGATCCCGCCAGTTTGGGGCCCAGGGCAGGATCCCCACACTGCCGTATCCGCCGGCCAAGGCGGCAGCCTCGAGGCTGCGGAGGGTTTCGGCCCGACCCCGCACGGGGTCCTCGAGCACGCTGTGGGGATCGACCAACGGCGGCGCCAACCACCAGCCGGAGGCCTCCAGAGTCGGGAGTCCCTCCAGATCCCTGATGGGCTGATCCAACCCCGCACTCAGCAGTCCCTGCTCCAGCAGCACATCCCGCTGACAGGGGACCTGGCCCGGACCCGGCAGGAGGTTGACCCGGCGCAGCAGCAGCCGATCGTGCATGGGGATCAGGCCCTAAAGGGCTCCGGCGGCGGTGCGATCGATCACTCCACCAAGATGGCCGGTGAGATTGAGACAGGTGAGCACCGGCAGCCCGCCGCCCCCTTCCGGGTAATCGATCACCGACACGCCGCCATTGCCCTGCTTGATCGCCCAAATCTGACCAGGGGTGAGCCCGAGTAGGGCACAGAGGATGGTTTTGTTGACCGCATCGTGGGCCACCACTAAGGCCGTTTCCGCCGCATCCAGGCTGCAGGCGATGCGGCTCCAGGTGGCCAAGGAGCGCTCCCAGACCTCCTGGATGGTTTCCCCTTCAGGCATCTGAACGGTCTCCGGGGCACGCTTCCAATCCGCCAGCAACTGGGGCCAGCCCTCGGCGATCTCGGCTTCCAGTCGACCCTCCCAAAGTCCATGGCCAATCTCCAGCAGGCCGGTGGTGCTGGTGAGGGGGACTCCGGGATGGGAACGGAGGATCGTTTCGGCGGTCTGTCGGGGCCGGGCCATGGCACTGGTGTAGGCCCGCTGGAGCGGCACCTGGGCCAGGAAGGTCTCAGCGGCCGCCGCCTGGCGACGTCCATTCTCATTGAGGGGGATATCGATCTGCCCCTGAAAGCGGCCCTGGCGATTCCAGTCCGTTTCCCCATGGCGCACGAGCACCATCCGCGGCCCCGTCCCAGGCTTGGGCAGACTCTGGCCCAAATGGGTGGTGCCATTGAGCGATTCGATCTGCACCTCCAGACCCGCTGGGCCAGTGCTGAGGTTGAACACCGACACCGAGGCGTTGTCGAGGCGGAGTCGACGGAAGTGGGAGGCCGGCAGGCCCAGCAGCTGCAACACCAGGGCGCGCAGGATGGCGTTATGGGCCACCACCAGCACGGTGGTCTCCCCTTCGGCCAGGGCTGGGGAATGGAGGGACACGAGGCGATCGCGGATGCGGCCGGCCTGGGCCATCAGGTCGATCAACGGCCGAAAGCGGCGACCGTCCGAGCGCTCCAGTTCCAGCAGTTCGGGGCTGAGGCGCCAAAGGCGCTCCCCCTCGGGATCCACGCTGGCGACCTCGGAACGCCGCAGCCCGCTCCAGGGCTCCAGGTCAATCTCCATCAGGTCGTCGTCGTCGCTGGGGGCCAGACCCTGCCCATGGGCCGCCAACAAGGCAAGGGCAGTGGCACGGGCCCGGCGCAGCGGAGAGGTGTAGGCGGCCCCTAGTCGCAGGTCCCGCAGGGCTTCCCCCGTGGCGCGGGCCTGCTCCTGACCCGCCTCGGTGAGGCTGGACAGATCGTCGCGACCCTGGATGCGGTGGTCGAGGTTGAAGGAGCTCAGGCCGTGACGGACCAGAACCAGGCGAAGGGGCACGGGCCTTGCGCTGCAAGCGTTGCCATCGTATGGGAGCACCTTCGCCTCACGGTGCAGGACAGAATCAGACCCGCAAGCCCTGCGAGCGATCCGGTTGAACGGCCCCCAGTCCCCTGCCCCCCAGCCCCCCGGCCCCCCTGCCAGGTCGCCGGCGACGCAGGGCTGGAAGGTCCTCGTGGCCGTGATCAGCCTTGGTGTGAGCCTGTTGCTCTGGCTGAACGGGCTGACGGAGAGCCTGGGCCGTCCTTCGGTTCAGAACGATCTGACCCTGCGGCAGCTGGAACTCACCGCCTCGGTAGCCGAGCTGTTGCCCGCCGACCTAAGCGCCGAGCTGCTGGGCCCCGATCCACGTCAAAGCCTCAGCGACGCCCTGAGCAAGGCAATGGCGCAGGACCCGACACCAGCGCCAGCTTTGCGGCGCCTGGAACTTGCCCTGCTGCTGCGGGGGGGGGCGCACGCCGACCAGGCCGAACGGGCGCTGCGGGAACTGGTGGAGATGGTGGATGGGCCGCGGCGCCCCCTGGTCGAGGCGCTCCTGGCGGGCGACCGCCGCTCCCCGCTCAACCAACAGGCCCTGGTGACCCCCTGGAGGGCACCGCTGCTGGTTCGCCAGCTCAGCTGTGAGCAGCTCGGGGGGCCGGAACGGGAGTGTCCGATCCAGCAGGCCCGACTGATCGTTCTCAGTCAGTGGTTGGCTGCCACCGTGCTGCCGCTGGTGCTGCTGGGGCTGGGTGTCCTGCTGATCTTGATCAAGCTCTGGTGGCAGCTGGCCGGTCGGATCGGGAGGGCTCCGGCGCTACTCGGCCCGCCCCTGGATCTGGTGGAGGTCACCCTGCTGATCGCCGGCGGCTTCGTGGTGGTGGGAGAGGTCCTGCTCCCCCCGCTGCTGGCCTACCCGATGCAGCTGCTCACGACCACCTTGCCTCCGGGCCTGGCCCAGGGACTGCAGGTGCTGCTGCCCTATCTGGTGGTGATGGCGGCCCCGTTGCTGATCCTGCGGTCGCAGCTGCGACCGCAGGGCTCCACGGGGACCGACGGCGGACTCCAGTGGCGATGGCGCCCCCTGGGCCAGGCCCTGCTTCAAGCGCTGAGCGGCGTCCTGACCATCTTTCCAATCGTCGCCCTGGCGGGGTGGCTGATTGAGCGGTTCTGGGGGAATCCCGGCGGCAGCAACCCCCTTCTGGACCTGGTCCTGACCCGTTCCCAGCCCCTCACCCTGATCTGCTTTGCCCTCACCGCCGTGGTGATCGCCCCCCTCTTTGAAGAAACCCTCTTCCGAGGAGTCCTGCTGCCCGTGCTGGGCCAACGGATCGGTCCGGTGGCTGGCGTGGTGGTCAGTGCCCTTGTGTTCGCAATCGCCCACCTGAGCCTGAGCGAGCTTGCTCCCCTGTTTCTGCTGGGGGTGGGATTGGGCTGGATCCGTTGGCGCAGCGGCCGTTTGGCCCCCTCGGTCCTGATGCACGCCCTCTGGAACGGCATCACCTTCATCGATCTATTGGCTCTAGCGGGCTAGGTGGCTTGCTGAGGTCACCGTGGGGTGGTTCACTTGCGCAGTGCTCTGCCCGCCGTCGTGGTCGCCTCACTCTCCCCTGGCTCCCAGCGGCGGACGCGGGAGCGTCGTTTCAAACTGATCCACGGAGCCCTTTCGGCCCGCAAGGTGGACCGGAGGGTGCCGTGGCTTGCCAACCTGCATCGCATCAGCACGGGAGCCCTGGTGGCGGTCGGGGGATCCACGCTGGTGTTGAGTGCCCTCACGATCCATTGGCAGAACGCATGGGCCGTGAGTTACGGACGCCTTCAGGCCTCGAAGGTGTTGGAACATCGCATGCAGGAATCATCGGCTCTGTTGGAGCAGCACCATCTGGCGGCCGTGCGACGTCCTGGCCAACTCGTCCCCACGAGTAGCGAAAAGCTGGTCCATCTCCCAGGGCCCACGCTGCGCAGCCCAGGGGGTGGCGGCCTCACGCTCTCGACCCTGCCGCTGAACGCTATTCCTGCCGGTTACTGATGCGTTCCACCTCCACGCGCCGCCATCCTCCGGGTGGATCCGGTCGGCAGCAACGAAGCCCCCTGGGTCCGCGTGCTGGTTCGGGTGGCCAACGCCGGAGCGCTGGCAATCACCGGATCGTGGATCTTCAGCCGCTCTCCCCCGGCCGTCTCCTCACCGTCTACCTGCTCCTCTGCGCCGCCCTGGGGGGTCTGGCCGTGCGGCTCGCCTGGCTGCAGGTGGTGAACGGCGATCGACTCCAGGCCCGCGCCCGCTCCTTTCAAACCCTCTCCGTCAAGCCCCTGGGCACGCGCCGCACGATTGTGGACCGCATGGGCCGGCTGGTAGCGCTGGATGAGGTGCGGTTCACCCTCTGGGCCCACCCGCGCATCTTCAACATGCCCGGCGATCCCCCAAACGCAGTGAGGCCCGTCGCCGATGTGGCGGCCAAATTGGCCGGGGTCATGGCCCTTCCCAAGGAGCAGCTGATCACCTTGATCGGCAACCGTTCCAGCGGCATCCGCCTGGCCACCGACCTCGACCCGGAAACCGCCGAGAAGATCAAACAGCTCGGCATCAGTGGACTCGACCTCATTCCCTTTCCCCAGAGGGTCTATCCCCAGGGTCCGCTGTTCGCCAACGTCGTGGGTTTCCTCAACCAGGAGCGGGTGCCTCAAGCGGGGCTCGAACAGAGCCGCGACCACGACCTGCATCGTCAGGAAACCACCCTGACGATGCGCCGGGGCGCCGATGGCACCCCCCTTCCGGATGGCATCCAGGCCGGTTCCCTTTACGGCGATGACCTCCGTCTCCAACTCACCCTGGACGCGCGACTGCAGCAGGTGGCCCATCAGGCCCTAGCCCGCCAGGTGAAGCAATGGGGCGCGAAACGGGGAGCCGCCTTGGTGATGGATGCCCGCACCGGCGAGATGCTGGCCCTGGCGTCCAGCCCCAGCTACGACCCCAACAGGTTCTGGAACTTCAATCCGGGCCTGTTCCGGGAATGGTCGGTGCAGGATCTCTATGAACCTGGATCCACCTTCAAACCCATCAACCTGGCGCTGGCCCTGCAGGAGAAGGTGATTGATCCCCACGGGACCGTGAATGATGTGGGCCAGCTGATGATCGGTGGCTGGCCGATTTTCAACAGCGACCACAGTGCCCATGGGGTGATTGATTTCCCAACGGTTCTGCAGGTGTCCAGCAATGTGGGCATGGTGGGGGCGATGCAGCACATGAAGCGGGATCGCTACTGGAACTGGCTGCATACGCTCGGCATCGATGAAGTTCCCGATACCGATCTCCCGGGAGCCGTGGCCGGACAACTGAAAAGCCGCGCTGATTTCACCGCCGGGGCCATCGAACCGGCCACCGCGGCCTTCGGTCAGGGCTTCTCCCTCACCCCCCTGAAGTTGGTGCAATTGCACGCGATGCTGGCGAATGGGGGACGATTGGTGAGTCCCCACATCACCCGCGGCCTACGCTCCGGCGACGCCTTGGCTAATGGAACCGCGGGCCAAGGGGTGCGATTGCTGGATCCGAAAGTCAGCCGCACCGTGACCGATTGGATGGAAACGGTGGTCGAGAAAGGCAGCGGCAAAGGACTACGCATTCCGGGCTACCGACTGGGCGGCAAAACCGGAACTGCCCAGAAAGCCCACAATGGGGTTTACATCCCTGGGGCTCGGATCTGCAGTTTTGTCGCGGTGCTGCCGATTGAGGATCCTCGCTATGTCGTCCTCGTCGTCGTGGACGAACCGCAGGGAGGCAACGCCTACGGCGCCACGGTGGCGGTCCCGGTGGCCCGACAGATCGTCGAAGCCCTGTTGGTGCTGGAAAAGATTCCCCCCAGTCGACCCCAGGACACGAAACTGACGGCGCGCCCCAAGACCTGATTTCCCTGTGTGGATTCCCCCAACGAGAGCGCTTCCCGCCTAGGCCTTGCCCTGCAGGGACGGCTAGCGTGCCGGTTAGGACACCCTCCGAGGCTCGGCGTTTCGATGGCCAACGTGCTTGATCAACTGGCCGCCATGACCGTGGTGGTGGCCGATACCGGTGACATCGACGCCATCCGTCAATTCACGCCCCGCGACGCGACCACCAACCCCTCCTTGATTCTGGCGGCCGCCCAGATTCCCAGCTATCAAGACCTGATTGACCGCTCCTTGCGCGAATCCCGCGACGTCCTGGGGAGTGGCGCCGGAGCCGATGCGGTGGTGAGCGAAGCGCTGGACGAAATCAGCGTGATCTTCGGCAAAGAAATCCTCAAGATCGTGCCCGGTCGGGTGTCCACCGAGGTGGATGCTCGCCTCAGCTACGACACCGAAGCCACGGTGGCCAAAGCCCACAAACTGATCGGCCTCTACAACCAGGCCGGCATCGGCAATGAACGGGTGCTGATCAAAATTGCCTCCACCTGGGAGGGAATCAAGGCGGCAGAACGGCTTGAGCGCGAAGGCATTCACTGCAACCTGACCCTGCTGTTTGGTTTTGCCCAGGCCGTGGCCTGTGCCGAAGCCGGCGTGACCCTGATCTCCCCCTTTGTGGGGCGCATCCTGGATTGGTTCAAAAAATCAACGGGGCGGGATCACTATCCCGGTGCCGAAGACCCCGGGGTGATCTCGGTGACGAGGATTTTCAACTACTTCAAGACCTACGGCTATCGCACGGAGGTGATGGGGGCGAGTTTCCGTAATACCGAGGAAATCATCGAATTGGCGGGCTGCGATCTGCTCACCATCTCCCCCGCCCTGATGGACCAATTGCGCAACAGTCAAGGCGAACTCCAGCGGCGGCTCAACCCCTTAGATCACCCAGATGCTGAGGGACAGATTCACGTGGATGCGGAACGGTTTACGGAAATGATGGCCGCCGATCCGATGGCCAGCGAAAAGCTCGATGAGGGAATCAAAGGATTCTCGAAGGCGATCGAGACCCTGGAGTCGCAGCTGGCCCACCGCCTGGCCGAACTGGAGGGGGGTGCCGCCTTTGGCCATGCGGTCCATGAAATCTTTCTGCTCAATGACCTCGACGGCGATGGCTGCATCACCCGTGAGGAGTGGCTAGGCAGTGATGCCGTCTTTGCAGCCCTCGACACGGATAACGATGGCCGCCTGGTGCCGGAGGACGTGCAGGGGGGCCTTGGGGCTCCCCTGGCCATCAGCCGATGAGCCATCGAACCATCAACCTTCAACCGTCCCGACGCTCAATCCGCCGTGAATGCCCTCGACACCATGCGTGCCCTTGCCAGCACCGGTGAGGTGATCCGCGTCGAACCTGGCGCCATGATCTTTCGCTCCGGTGAATCAGGAAACTGCATGTTCGGCCTGCTCGAAGGCAGTGTCGAACTAAACTGGAATGATGGCCTGGGCCATGAACGGATTGAAGCGGGAGATGTGTTTGGTGCGGGGGCCTTGGTAACGGAAGACCACCGCCGTTACGGAAACGCCAAGGCCCTTTCACCCTGCAAGGTGCTGGTCATGAACCGGGAAAAATTCCTGTTTGCCGTGCAGGAATCCCCGATGTTTGCCATTGAATTATTGAGCTCTATCGACGACCGACTGCGACAGCTCAAGGACTGCACCCGAAGTTAAGTTTGTCCCATCATCCTCCGCCCTGAAACAGCAATCGACGGATCACCCGCTGAGCAATATCGCCATAGCCCATCTCTCCGGAGAGAATCTGCGCGATCCGTTGCGGAGCGGTTGGTCGCTTCACCCCCAACTGGTAGCCCACCTTCGGCACCCGATAGAACACTTGGGCGATGCGTTTGCCCCAGGCCATCGATTCGCCCCATTCCAACCGCATGGTTCGGCTGTAGTCCGCCAAGGCCCCTCGATCCCCGTCCAACCAGCGATCCACGGTCGTTGCCGCACGACAACCGCTGAGCAACGCTGGCCTGATCCCCTCCGCCAGAAAGGGATCGGACAGGGAGGCGGCGTCTCCCACCACCACCACGCCATCACCATGGAGGGGATGGTGTCCATTCCAGAGCCTCAGGCGACTCTGGCGCCGCAGACCCGCGTCATCGGGCAACCCCAGGCTGGGCAGCAGGTCACGGAGGACGGCCCCATGATCCACCTCCTGCTGACCGATGAACGTGCCCACGCCGATGCTGTAGCCACCCTGCCGCGGAAAAGCCCAGCAAAAACCGTGATGCACGAGGCCGAATTCAAAGCGCGCCGTTTGGGGATCCTTCAATTCCACCTCCACCTCCACCGAGAGGGTGGTCGCGAAGCGGGGGCGGGGCGGGCCCAGGCCAAGGGGAGCGGCAAAACGGGAAGCGGAGCCATCAGCCAGCACCAAGGCCGGTGCCCGCAACAGGCGCCCAGTCCGATCCCTCACCTGCCATTGACCATCGTGACGCTCGATGGCCTCCACGGTCCAGCCCTGTTGAAGCTCGGCCCCAGCGGCCACCGCCTGATCGACCAGAAAGGCATCCAGGACTGACCGGCGTACGATCCAGAATGGGGCATCTCCCGGCAGAACTGCCGTGACCGGATCCTCCAGGCACCAGGTGAAGCGCACCTGGCGAATCACCGTGTCCACCGCCGGGCTGAGATCGAACGGAAACAGCCGCTGCACCGACGACGCCATGCCCCCGCCACAGGGCTTGCTGCGACCTGACTCCCCTGCCTCGAGCAGCTGCACCCGACGACCACCAGAGGCAAGGTGGAAGGCGGCAGTCGCCCCCGCCGGGCCCGCCCCCACCACAATCGCGTCGAGCCCGCTGACACCCATTAATTAAACTTTAAGAATGTCAGCTTCCTTGTCAGCTAAATGCTTCTCAACAGCCGCAATATAGCGATCCGTTAGTTTTTGAATTTTTTCCTGCTCATCACGACTCTGATCTTCAGAAAGTTCGCCATCTTTCTCCTGCTTCTTAATTCGATCAATTCCGTCACGTCGAATGTTGCGAAGGGCAACCTTGCCCTCCTCGGCGTACCTGGAGGCAAGTTTGCAAAAATCCTTGCGGCGATCTTCGGTCAGGGGGGGGATGTTGATTCGAATCAGCTTGCCATCGTTGTTGGGTGTCAGGCCAAGATCACTCATCGAAATAGCTTTTTCGATGACATGCATTGAGCTTGTATCAAAAGGCTGGATCTGAATGGTGGAGGAATCCGGAGTTGAAATCGTGGCCAATGACTTCAAAGGCGTTTCAGCTCCGTAATACTCAACAACAATCTTGTCGAGCAGAGAAGGGTTGGCCCTGCCGGTGCGGATGGTGTTGAAGGTGCGCTGGGTGGCTTCCACCGCTTTGCGCATGCTGGCGTCCAGATCCATAGCCTTCGGAATGGTTGTGTACAACGTTGATGCCTGATGGCAACTGAGCTCAGCGGGAGGGTTCGATGCGGGTGCCGATCGCTTCGCCTGCCACCGCACGCCCGATGTTGCCGGGTCCGAACAGGTCGAACACCACAATCGGAATGGAGTTGTCCTTGCAAAGGGCAATGGCGGTTCCATCCATCACCTCCAACTCCCCGCTGAGCACCTCAAGGAAGGAGAGCCTCTCGTAACGCACTGCATCAGCATGGCGGGCGGGATCCTTGTCGTACACGCCATCCACCTTGGTGGCCTTGAACACGACATCGGCACCGATTTCTGCCGCCCGCAGGGCGGCGGTGGTATCGGTGGTGAAGAAGGGGTTGCCACAACCGGCCCCGAAGATGACCACCCGTCCCTTCTCCAGATGGCGAATCGCCTTGCGACGGATGTAAGGCTCAGCCACTTCCTGCATCGAGATCGCGCTCTGGACGCGGGTGGGGACCCCGGCCTGCTCCAAACCATCTTGGAGGGTGATGGCATTCATCACCGTGGCCAGCATGCCCACATAGTCGGCGGTGGCCCGATCCATGCCCGCCGCCGACCCCTTGAGGCCGCGGAAGATATTGCCGCCACCCACCACGATGGCCAGTTCGGTTCCCCCAGCCACCACCGCGGCTACGTCCCGGGCGATGGACTGGACAATGGCCGGGTCGATGCCATAGCCCTGATCCCCCATCAACGCTTCACCGCTGAGCTTGAGAAGGACGCGTCGGTAAGTCATCAATTCGTCCGATCCGGCGAACAGTAGCAACACCCCCCAGGCCAATCCCAGTTCAAGTGCTGGCCCCGACCTTGATCCCCTGACAGGACGCCTGGCAGCGCACCCTGCAGAAACAACGCTTCAAAATTCAATCCCGCGTTGGGCCTTCACCCCCTGCTCCCGGAAGGGATGGCGCACGAGCTTCATCTCCGTCACCAGATCGGCCCGTTCCAACACGGATTCCGGCGCCCCGCGCCCGGTGAGGACCACGTGGGTCAGGGCGGGACGGCGATCCAGCCCCGCCACCACCTGATCAGCCTCCAAATAGCCCAGCTTCATCGCCACATTCACCTCATCCAGCACCACCAACTTGCGCTCCGGGTCCGCCAGATACTCCAGGGAACGCTGCCAGGCGGCCTGCACCAGCTGCCGATCCCGCTCCCGATCCTGGGTTTCCCAGGTGAACCCCTCCCCCAGGGCATGCCAATGCAGGGCCTCACCGAAGCTGCGCAGGGCTAGGGCCTCCCCCGGCAGCCACCCCCCCTTGATGAACTGCACCACCGCCACCTTGTCGCCATGGCCGAGGGTGCGCAGCACCAGCCCCAGGGCCGCCGTTGTTTTGCCCTTGCCCTCCCCGGTGAACACCAGCACCAGACCTTTTTCGAGATTGCGCTCCCCGACCCGCTGCTGCTGCACCTCCCGACGGCGGGCCATGCGGCGTCGATAGCCTTCCACGTCCGACTCTGGGGCCAGCTCGCCCCCGGGGCCAAGGTCAGCGGCCTGGGCATCGAGGTCCGGCAGCGGAGCGGCGGGCACCACGGGATCAGGTTCGGTCACTGGATTCAAGCGAAGCGGGAGCTGGCCAGGCCACTCTGGCGGGAGAGGGCTGCATCCACGGCCTGCTGCTGGTCCCGACGGGTGATCCAGTGGTGATACGTGCGGGTGTGAATTGTCACCGAGTGACCCATCATGCGGGCTGCCACGGTGTCGGGCAGGCCGATATGGATCGTGCGCACCGCCCAGGCATGGCGCAGGTCGTAGGGAGTGATCGGCACGCCGTAGCGATGGAACTGCTCGGCCACCCGCCGCCCCGCCTGCTGGAGCGTGGTACGCCGCAGATCGGTGGCTACGGCTGGCAGCAAGGCGGGATCGAGCCCGAGTCGCTCCAGCTCGAATCGCTCCACCCACTCCGGCTGGAAGGGCCACACCTGATGTTCGCCGGTCTTGCTACTGGGCAGGACGCGAATCACCCGATCCCCCCCAGGGGCGAGGGCCGAGAGGTCGGCATAGAACACCTCGTGATTGCGCAGGCCGTAGGTGGCCATGAGCCCGTAGGCGAGCCGCCAGCTTGGGTTGGGAATCAGCTCCACCCATTGAAGGATCTGCCCGTCGGTAGGTAGGCGACGGAAGCGGGCGACATGCAATCCGTAGCCTCCGCAGCGTTCACGCCAATCGGGAGGGAGGGCGATCTCGTGGTGGCGGGCCAGGGCCGCCAGGGCGATGCCGCACTGCTGACGACTCCGGGTGGCCAGCCCATAGCTTTCGAGAACCTCCACCAGCAGGGCCGAATCGAGACGACGGGCGGAGGGAGCCGCCAGGGCGGCCAGCCGGCGCAGATAGGGCCGATAGGCCGACGTCCAGGTGGAGCGGCTGCCGGCGGGTTGGCGCCGCCGACGGGGATCGTGAAAGAACGCCTGTTCGAACCCCAACAACTGGTCGGCGATGGCCGAGGGCGCGGCCTCCAGCACCGGCACTGGATCCTGAGGGGGCTTCGTCCGCGAATCGGCCCTGACCCGTTGGGCCGGAGCGGAGCGGGGACCACGGCGCGACCAGTCCTCCCAGCGAAAGCGCTGGGCCTGGAGTTGATCCTGCACTGTGCGCAGTTGGGCCACGGCCGACGCCAGACCCTCGGAACTGGCGGGCACACCCAGGGCGATGCGCTGAACAGGCCAGGTGGGGCCACCGTGGCGACAGGGGAGCGGCCCCCTCAGCCCCAGGCGCTCCCCCCGTTGCTCCAGTCGCAGGGCGATTCCGGCTGCGGCGATGCGGTCATTGCAGTCCCGCAGCCGCTCGGCGAACCCCTCTGCGACGGCCGTCGGCCCGGCAACTGCAGGGGAGCTTGGGAGACTCAGGGGAAGGGGTGAACGCGTCGGCCGGACGCTATCGGGCCAGGGCCGCTGCGGCCAGGAACACCCCAACTGTTGGGAAGCGGGAGTTACGATCGGTGTTTCGTTTTGCACACGGGCATGGCCAGGGTCGGCGTAGTGCTGCTGAACCTCGGCGGACCGGAACGCATCGAGGACGTGGGACCGTTCCTCTACAACCTTTTCGCCGACCCGGAAATCATCCGGTTGCCGATCCCGGCGCTGCAGAAACCCCTGGCGTGGTTGATCAGCACCCTGCGCAGCGGCAAATCCCAGGCGGCCTACCGCTCGATTGGCGGGGGCTCCCCCCTGCGGCGCATTACCGAGCAGCAGGCCCGTGAACTGCAGAGCGCCCTGCGCCAGCGCGGCGTGGAAGCCACCAGCTACGTGGCGATGCGCTACTGGCATCCCTTCACGGAATCGGCGGTGGCGGATCTGAAGGCCGACGCCATCGATGAAGTCATAGTCCTGCCCCTGTATCCCCACTTCTCGATCAGCACCAGCGGCTCCAGCTTCCGGGAACTACAACGGCTGCGCCTGGCTGACCCCGCCTTCAGCCGTCTGCCCATTCGCTGCATCCGCAGCTGGTACGACCATGACGGCTACATCGACGCCATGGCCGGATTGATCGCCCGGGAGATTGAAGTCTGCCCGAAGCCGGCCGAAGCCCATGTGTTTTTCAGCGCCCATGGTGTGCCCAAGAGCTATGTCGAAGAGGCCGGAGACCCCTACCAACAGGAAATCGAGGCCTGCGCACGGCTCGTGATGCTGCGCCTTGAGCAGCTTCTGGGCCATGGCAACCCCTCCACCCTGGCCTACCAGAGCCGGGTGGGCCCGGTGGAATGGCTGAGGCCCTACACCGAGGATGCCCTGCATGATCTCGGGGAACAGGGCGTCGAGGATCTGGTGGTGGTGCCGATCAGTTTCGTTTCGGAGCACATCGAAACCCTGGAAGAAATCGACATCGAATACCGCGAAATCGCCACCGAAGCGGGCATCGCCCGCTTCCACCGGGTGCCGGCCCTGGATACCGACCCCACCTTCATCAAGGGCCTTGCCGACCTAGTGCAGGAAGCGATGGCTGGACCCGAGGTGAATCTCGACCAGGCCGCCCAGCTGCCCACCAAGGTGAAGCTCTATCCCCAGGACAAATGGGCGTGGGGCTGGAACAACAGTTCAGAGGTCTGGAACGGCCGCCTGGCCATGGTGGGGTTCTCCGCTTTCCTGCTGGAACTGATCAGCGGCCATGGCCCCTTGCATGCCCTTGGCCTGCTCTGAGGCGCAACGCCGACTGGCGGGCTTCCTGCCAGCGCTGGCCTCGATGGCCCGGGGAACGTTGGCCCTGGGGTCGATCGCCCTGGGACCGGTGGGCCTCGCGGCGCCGGAGAACCCCTGGCGAGGCGGAATTTTTCCGGTCACCAACTTCGTGGCCTACACCAGCCACTTCGGCCTCCGGGACGGGGCGTTCGGGGGGCCCACCGAACCTCATTACGGCCTGGATATCGCCGCGCCGCTGGGCTCTCCGGTGCTGAGCTGGTGGAGTGGCCGGGTCAGCCAAGTGATCAGCGACGGCGCCTGCGGCAACGGCCTGGTGATCCGCTCCGGCGATTACGACCACATTTACTGCCACCTGGAGGGCAGCACCACGGCCAGCACCTACCGCAGCGGCGGCTTGATCCTGGCAACGGGCCAGGCGGTGCGCGCCGGTCAACCCATTGCCCGGGTCGGCGTCAGCGGACGGACCACGGGACCCCATCTCCACTGGGGGCTGCGCTATCGGGGGCAATGGCTCGATCCAGCCCGGGTGTTGCGGGCCATGGCCGAAAGCCGTGTTCAGCCATCCCCAAGACGCTCCCGCGCCCCTAATGTTGCCGTGTTGCGATGAGCGAAGCCGTACCGAGCCTCCGTCCCCTGGCTGAGCCTCCTTGCCGTGCCGAGCCGCTGTTCACGACCAGGATGGGGATCCCTGATTCCCTCCTGATGCTCGCCCGCTCTCAACGCTCGCCAGACCGTCCCCTTCTGACCCCGTGACGCTCACCCCCCTGACGCCCGTGACCGGAGCCGCCACTGCCAACCAGGAATTGGTCGCTGCCGAAAGTTCTGAGCATGCCTCGGCAACCTCCTGCTCCTCCCAACGGGTGAGTGGTGCCTATGCCCTGATGGACGCGCTCCACCGCCATGGGGTGAAGCACATCTTCGGCTATCCAGGGGGAGCGATTCTGCCGATTTACGACGAACTGTTTCAGGCCGAGCAGCGAGGCTGGCTACGGCACATCCTGGTGCGCCACGAACAAGGGGGCACCCATGCCGCCGACGCCTATGCCCGGGCAACGGGTCAGGTGGGCGTCTGTTTCGGCACCTCAGGGCCTGGGGCCACCAATCTGGTCACGGGCATCGCCACCGCCCAGATGGACTCCGTCCCCATGGTCGTGATCACGGGCCAGGTGCCCCGCGCCGCCATCGGAACCGATGCCTTTCAGGAAACGGACATCTTCGGCATCACCCTGCCGATCGTCAAACACTCCTGGGTGGTCCGCAATCCGGCCCACATCGGTCGGATCGTGGCCGAAGCGTTTCTGATTGCCGCGAGTGGCCGCCCTGGGCCCGTCCTGATCGACGTGCCCAAGGATGTGGGCACCGAACTGTTCGACTACGTGCCCGTCGAGCCGGGGACAGCCATTCCTGCCGGATTCCACCTGCCGGCTCCCCCCGATCCCACGGCGATTGAATCGGCCCTGGAGTTGATCCGACAGGCCCGCCGCCCCTTGCTTTACGTCGGCGGGGGATCGATCAGCTCCGGCGCCCACCAGGAGGTGCTGGCGCTGGCGGAGCGGTTCCAGATTCCGGTGACCACCACCTTGATGGGAAAAGGCTCCTTTGATGAACGGCACCCTCTGTCCCTCGGCATGCTCGGCATGCACGGCACCGCCTACGCCAATTTCGCCGTCACCGAATGCGATCTGTTGATCGCCGCAGGCGCCCGCTTCGACGACCGTGTGACGGGCCGTTTAGACAGCTTTGCCCCCCGCGCCCAAGTGATTCATATCGATATTGATGCCGCCGAAGTGGGCAAAAATCGGCTACCCCAGGTGGCCGTGGTGGCGGACGTGAAAGCCTCCCTGGCCGCCATGCTGGCCGCCTCCACCCAAGACAACTCCGGAGGGCGTACCGAGGCCTGGTTGCAGCGGATCGATCGCTGGAAACATCACTACCCGCTCGTGGTTCCCGCCCCCAGCGGCGAAATTGCGCCCCAGGAAGTGGTGGTGGCCCTGCGGGAACTGGCCCCCGAGGCCACCATCACCACGGACGTGGGTCAGCACCAGATGTGGGCTGCCCAGTTTCTACCAACCGGCCCTCGCCGCTGGATCAGCAGCGCCGGACTAGGCACGATGGGATATGGCATGCCCGCGGCCATGGGGGCCCAGATGGCCAAACCGGACGAGCTGGTGATCTGTGTGGCGGGTGATGCCAGCATCCTGATGAATATTCAGGAACTCGGAACCCTCAATCAGTACGACCTGCCCGTGAAGGTAGTGGTGCTGAACAACGGCTGGCAGGGCATGGTGCGCCAATGGCAGGAAAGTTTTTACGACGAGCGTTATTCCAACTCGGACATGACAGGCGGAATGCCCGATTTCCCTGCCCTGGCCGAAGCCTTTGGTGTGCGCGGCGTTCAGATCACGGAGCGCGCCACGTTGCATCAGCAATTGGCCGAGGCCCTGGCCCATCCGGGCCCCGTCTTCGTGGATGTGAAGGTGCGCCGCAACGAGAACTGCTACCCGATGGTCCCCCCTGGGGCCAGCAACGCCCAGATGGTGGGACTCCCCAGCCATCCCGAGCTGGCCATCGACACGATTCGCCAATGTGGATCCTGCGGCGACAACACCGCCAGCGCCCATTTGTTTTGCCCCAGTTGCGGGGCGAAGCTCTGAACCCGAAGCGCATTGGGAGGGGAAATTCGAAGCCTTCGAGCTCCGCCTCTAGGGTCCAAGATCGCCTCCAAGGGGGGCTTCTCGGAGCCTTGTTCTCCATTTTCCTTGGGGTCCTGATGGCCCTCGCCCAACCGGCCGCGGCAGCGGAGGTGTTGCAGGTCCCCTCTCCCACGCTCGTGATTGTGGGGGACCGGAATCGCAGCTACGCCGTGGAGCTGGCCTGTGTGGCGATCCCACCCGGTCAGCACCAGGAAGCCCTCGACTGGCTGAGACAGGCCCTGCCCCGCCACAGCGCCGTCAATCTGCGGCCCACCGCCAGCCAGGACGGCCAGCTGCAAGCCCACCTCAGCACCCTCACCACCAAGGCTGAGCCAGGGCGGGATGTGGGCGCAGCGATGGTGGCAGCGGGCTTGGCCACCGCCCTTCCCTGCAGCTAAGACGGGCCCCAAAGCCCCCTAGGCGCTCCGTGGAGCCGCTATCCCGATCCATTCCCCCCTCTCACCCCGCCTGAGATGAGCCTCAACCGCCCTGCCAAAGGGATTGTGCTGGTCCCAACCCTGCTCTTGGGGGGAGCCTTCCTGAGCTCCGCCGCTTGGCTGGAGGGACCCGCCGCCCAGAATCGGGGTCTGGCCATCGCCCTGGGGACGCTCCTGATCGGCGTTGGCCTGCTGGCCCAGCTGCTCCCTGAACCGCCGGCTAGCGGGGAGGACTGAAGCTTCAGAGCTTGGGCAAGGGCGGTGGCGCCGACGGCAAAGCCGAGGGAGCCACCGCCCCCGGTTGGCGCTGGGACGAACTGGACCCACGGCCTTCGGCCTGCTGCTCCTTCACCAGCCGGAAATACTCTCGGGTCGGATAAAAGATCCACTGGTCCTGGGCAGCCTCCAGCATGACGTGCACCACGGCGGTGAGGTCCGCCACCTGGGGCACCAGCGTGGATCGATTGGGCAAGGAGGCCAGGGCCTCCTGCATCTGCCCGTAACTGAAGAAAAACACTCCCCGCTTTCCGCCAGGAGTGGGAAGAACGATAAACGGTTTCGTGAAAAAGACCGGAATATTCAAGCCATCTTTCACCTGTTTGGCCGTCAAACCCTGCTGCCGCAAAATTACACCACCCTGCTCCAGATCAGAAGCGAGAGGAATAATTGGCGCCTCAAGAGTAAGCCCAGTCTTTAACTGCTGACGCATGGCCAAAACCTTCTCATTGGCCTGATTCATCGGCAGGGGTAACAACCGGGTCTGCAGCTGAGGATTACGACTGGCCAACTTGCTGCGTTCACTCTCCGCACGGGAGCGATCCAGAAACAAGGGCAAGATCATCGTCTTGTCGCGGGGGATTGGCAAGGGCACGCCCTCGGCGTTGGTGATCACAAACACAGGGATCACCCCTAACTTCGCCATCACCTCAGCCTCGGGAATCGCCCGAGCCGGGGGCACCACCAGAGCCAGGCAGGTCCCCGCACTGGCCAGCACCGCACTGGCCAGCACCGCCCCAGCGCCCCAGCATCGCGACCGCAGCGCGACGGCGGTGGACGGCGAGACGACAACCGGCGGCAAGGAATGATCCAACTCCATGCCAGCCTCGCAAACCAGCCACGCTAGGCAGCGCCGTCCTCAGCCCGCACGAGCACAGGACGGTCACCGCGATGACCACCCCTGCTCCAGATCGTCAGAGTCAGAACAGCGGCGACCACGGTGATGCACGAACCCGACAGCCTGGTGGTCCCCCTGGCCACCGTGGGACTGGATATGGTCGCCGTGGTCGGTGGCAAAAACGCCTCCCTGGGGGAGATGATCCGCGACCTCCGCCACCAGGGCGTGCCGGTCCCCGACGGCTTCGCCACCACGGCCCGCGCCTACCGGGACTTCATCGCCACCAACGGACTTGCGGCTCCCCTGAAGGCCCTATTGGGAGAGCTGGACATCACCGACCTCACGGCCCTGCAACAGGCGGGTCAGCGGGCCCGCGCCCTGGTGCGGACGGCGCCCCTGCCCCCCTTGCTCTGTCAGGCGATCGGCACGGCCTATGGGGCCATGGGATCCCCCGCTGTGGCGGTGCGCTCCAGCGCCACCGCCGAGGATCTACCGGAGGCGAGCTTCGCCGGCCAACAGGACACCTACCTCCACATCGAAGGGGACGCGGCCCTGCTGGAAGCCTGCCGGCGCTGCTTCGCCTCCCTGTTCAACGACCGCGCCATCTGCTACCGCCAACGACTCGGTTTTGACCATCTGCAGGTGGCCCTGTCCATCGGGGTGCAGCGCATGGTGCGCTCTGACCTGGCCTGTGCCGGTGTGATGTTCAGTCTCGATACCGAGAGCGGCTTTCGCGACGCGGTGCTGCTCACCGCCGCCTACGGCCTGGGGGAAAGCGTGGTCCAGGGGGCCGTCAATCCTGACGAACTGCTGATCTTCAAGCCCACCCTGGCCCAGGGCTTTGCGCCGATCATCAGCCGACGGCTCGGCAGCAAGGCGACCCGGCTGGTCTACGGCGACGGGGCAGCCGGGGACGACCGCTCGGGGCGACCGCTCCGGGAGGAGGCGGTGCCCCAACAGCTGCGTGACTGCTTTGCCCTCAGCGACAGTGAGGCCCTGCAACTGGCCCGCTGGGCCTGTCAGATCGAACGGCACTACAGCGAGCGCCTGGGCAAGCCCACGCCGATGGACATCGAATGGGCCAAGGACGGCGAAAGCGGCCAACTGTTCATTCTTCAGGCCAGGCCGGAAACGGTGCACTCCCAACGGTGTGAAGCCGTGCTGCGCAGCTGGCATCTGGAGCCCCATCGCGGCGAGGAACTCTGCCGCGGTCAGGCGATCGGCGCTTCGGTGAGCAGCGGCCTGGCCAGGGTCCTGAGGGACCCCTCCGAACGTCACCGCTTCCGCCAGGGAGATCTGCTGGTGACGGAGCGCACCGATCCGGATTGGGAGCCGATTCTGCGCCTGGCCCGTGGTGTAATCACCGACCAGGGCGGCCGCACCTGCCATGCGGCGATCATCGCCCGCGAGATGGGGATCACCGCCATTGTTGGCACCGGCAACGGCAGTCAGCGGATCCCGGAGGGCGCCCTGATCACGGCCAGTTGCTGCGAAGGGGACCAGGGACGGGTCTACCGCGGCGCCCTGCCCTTCCAGGTGGAGGAGGTGGTGCTGGACAGCCTGCCCAGCACCCGCACCCGGATTCTGATGAACGTGGGCAACCCGGAGCAGGCCTTCCACCTGGCCGCCATTCCCTGTGATGGCGTGGGTCTGGCCCGGCTGGAATTCATCATTGCCAACCACATCGGGGTCCATCCCCTGGCCCTGCTCCACCCCGAGCGGATCGCCGATCCAGCCGAGCGGGACGCCATCGCGGCCCTGGTCAGGGGCTTCCAGGATCCTGCGGACTTCTACGTGGATCGCCTCTCCCAGGGCATGGCGCGCATCGCGGCCGCCTTCCATCCCCGATCCGTGTTGCTGCGCTTCTCCGATTTCAAGAGCGATGAATACGCCCGCCTGCTGGGGGGACGCGCCTTTGAGCCCGTGGAGGAGAACCCGATGCTGGGCTGGCGGGGGGCCTCGCGCTACTACTCAGCGAACTTCCGCGACGCCTTCGCCCTGGAATGCCGAGCCCTCAAGCGGGTGCGCACCACCATGGGATTGGGCAACGTGATCCCGATGGTGCCCTTCTGCCGCACCCCGGAGGAGGGGGATCGGGTGTTGGCCGAAATGGCGATCAATGGACTGGTGCGGGGCGAAGGGGGTCTGCAGGTGTACGTGATGTGCGAACTTCCCAGCAACGTGATCGGGGCCGAGGCCTTCGCCGAGCGCTTCGATGGATTTTCGATCGGCTCTAACGATCTCACCCAGCTGACCCTGGGTCTGGATCGCGATTCGGCCCTGGTGGCCGAGCTATTTGACGAATCGCATCCCACGGTGCTGGCCATGATCCGCCTGGCCATCCGGAATGCCCGGCGCTGCGGACGACCGATCAGCCTCTGCGGCCAGGCCCCCAGCGACGATCTCGACTTCGCCCGGTTGCTCGTTCAAGAGGGAATCGATGGCATCAGCCTCAATCCCGATGCCATGATCCGCACCCGCCTAGCCGTCGCAGACCTGGAACGGGCCATGGATCCGGCTCCGTCAGGCCAGTGAGGCGCCTGGGGAGCGGACCATGGTCGCCGGCACCGTTGTCCACGCCGGACGCAGGGGTGCACCCCAGCGCAGCCAGACCATCCACAGGTGGGCACTGCAACGAACGGCGCAGAGCAGGGCCAGACCCTGGCAGAGCGGACAATGGCTCAAGCCCATGGCGGCGCTGGCGACGATGAACCCACACGATCGCACCTCCTGGGCGCCGCGGCATGCCGCCGCTGCGAAACGCCCCCGGACCGCCGCAGGCCATGGCCGCAGGCACGGCCACCAGGACGGGGCCGGGACTTAGACAGAAGTCATCCCGTCCGCTGTCCCCCCGTGCTGCGCCTCAGTGAGCTGAAGCTGTCGCTGGATCACAGCCCCACCGATCTGGAGACGGCCATTTGTCGCCGACTGCGGATTGGGACGGATGTGCTGGTGGGCTATCGAATTGTCAAACGCAGCGTCGATGCCCGGCGCCGCGAGGCCATTCAATTGGTGTATAGCCTCGATCTCGATTTGGCCCTCGAGAAGGGCGAGGAGCAGCGCCTGCTGCGTCGCCATCGTGGCGATCCCCACCTGCGGCTCCCCCCGGACAGCCGTTACCGCTTCGTGGCCCAAGCCGGTGGTGGGGCCCTGCCCGAGCGGCCGCTGGTGATCGGCGCCGGACCCTGCGGCTATTTCGCCGCCTTGCTGCTGGCGCAGATGGGCCTCCAACCGCTGCTGCTCGAACGGGGCCGGGAGGTGCGGCGGCGCAGTCAGGACACCTTCGGGTTCTGGCACGGAGACAGGGACCTGGACCCGGAATCGAATGCCCAGTTCGGAGAGGGGGGAGCGGGCACCTTCTCCGACGGCAAGCTCTACAGCCAGGTGAGCGAAGCCGATCACTATGTGCGCAAGGTGCTGGAGGAACTGGTTGCGGCGGGAGCCAATCCGGAGATCCTCTGGCACCACCGCCCCCATATCGGCACCTTCAAGCTGGCCACGGTGGTGCGGGGTCTGCGAAGCCGCATCGAAGCCCTGGGGGGCGAGGTTCGATTTGAAAGCCGGGTCGACGACCTCGACCTCGACCCGGTGTCCCGCCAGCTGCGGGCTGTACAGCTGGCCGATGGCTCCTGCATCAACGCGAGCCATGCGGTGTGGGCCGTGGGCCACAGTGCCCGGGACAGTTTCGCGATGCTGCAACGCCGGGGAGTGACCCTCCAGGCCAAACCCTTCGCGGTGGGCCTGCGCATCGAACATCCCCAGTCCCTGATCGACCAGGCCCGCTGGGGTGCCTGTGCCGGCCATCCCCTCCTGGGGGCGGCCGAATACAAGCTGGTCCACCATGCCACGGGCGGGCGGGATGTCTATAGCTTCTGCATGTGTCCGGGTGGACTGGTGGTGGGAGCCACCTCAGAACCGGGGGGTGTGGTGACCAACGGCATGAGCCAACACACCCGGAACGAACGCAACGCCAACAGTGGCCTTGTTGTGAATGTGACCCTGGCAGATCTGGAACCCTATGGCAAGGGACCCGACGATCCCCTGGCGGGGGTGGCCTTTCAACGGCACTGGGAGCGGCGCGCCTTTGAATCGGCAGGGGCGAATTACCGTGCACCCGCCCAATGGCTTGGTGATTTTCTGGTGGGCCGCTCAAGCACCCCAACGCCACCGGAGGGGAGCACGGGGGTGAGGGGTTCCTACCAGCCAGGCTTGCATTTCGGGCAAGTGGAAGAGTGCTTGCCTGGCTTCGTGGTGGAGGCAATCAAGGAAGCGATCCCCCACTTTGATCGCCGCCTCAGGGGGTATCTCCAACCCGGAGCTCTGTTGACGGGAGTCGAAACCCGCACGTCGTCGCCCATCCGAGTACCCCGCCGAAACGATGGGCTGGCCAGCGTGAATACTCCAGGACTGTTCCCCGCAGGCGAGGGGGCCGGCTATGCCGGCGGCATCCTCTCTGCGGCGATCGATGGCATCAAAGTGGCCGAAGCCATGGCGCTCAGCCTTCTTCGTCCTCAGCGCCAAGGGGGACCAGACGGATCTGCTTGCGACCCAGCTTGATCTCAAACTCATCGCCGGGCTTGAGATCAAGCATGGCCGTGTAGGCCTTGCCCACCATCAGGTTGCCATTGAACTGAACCTTGGTGTTGAAGCTGAGCTTGCGACCAGCTTTACCAGCCTTGGGAGCAGCCCCAAAGTCGACGCCTTTGGCATTGAGAAGCGCCTCATAGAAGGCCGTGAAATTCAGCCGTTCGCTTCCGTCCCGCTTGGTGGAGACGTAGCCACAGGACCGGACGAGATCAGACTTGCTGACATCCCCCAGCTCCTTGACCTTGGCCAGGAGATCGGCGCCAGTGAGCATGTTGTGAAAAATGCGACTTCTGCATTTTCCTCCCTGAGGGGCATTTGTGCAAGTCCGGATCGGCTGATTTGGGCGATCTGATCAGATCGGGAGTCGGCACCTTGCGTTCGCCAGACCTTCACAGAGCACCCCAGATGCTGATAAGGAAATCCGCAGGGACCTTGCTCCGATCTCCCATGGCATGATTTCACTCTCCACAGACGCGATCCTTCCACCAAATAGGGCTGGGAGTCTGAGGATCTGGTCAAGGGTTGGAGAAGGACCATCAAACCGAACGGGCCAGCGATGCAGCTCCTGAAGTGCACTCAGGCCTGGGAAACGATCCCGCTCCATTGCACAGCCTTGACCTGATCACGTCGCCATGAATGCAACAACAGGGGCTCAGCCACGGTGCAAAGGGGACATACACTGATGTGCTCGGCCCTGAGTCCCTCGTACAGCAGCTGGCGATGGCTGGCGGCACGGATGTCGAGACGATCGCGCTGGGGATCGTTCGGATCCGGCAGCAGGGCCCCGCAGGCCCGCAGTTCTGCGAGGGTCTCGTCATTGGCCTGCCCGTCCGGCCTCAGGCAGGCCGCCAGCTGCAGGGTGACACTGCGCTCCACCTGGTAGTTAGGCCCGCTTACCGCAGGCCCAAGGGCCACCAGCAAATCCTCCCGGCGGGTGCCAGCGGCCTCGAGTTGGACAAGGGCGGCGGGCAGGATTCTGCCGACCACCCCCCGCCAGCCCGCATGGCAAGCGGCCACCCGCCCACTGACGGGATCAGCCAACAACACCGGGGTGCAATCCGCACCGCAGACCCACAGGCTCTGCCCCCCCGCATCACTCACCAGTCCATCGGCCTCGGGCCAGGGTTCCTCCCGGGCGGCCTTCGCCGGCAGCACCAAGGCGCTGTGGACCTGCTGGGGACGATGCACGCTGACCCCCGCGCTCAAGAAGGCGGCCAGTTCCTCTGGGCCGCGTCCAGCCCAGAGGCGGGTGAAAAAGCCGTGTTCAAAATCGCTAAGCAGATCCGCCTGGAGGTGATAGCCGCCATAACTCCCCACCCAGGTCCAGCCGGGCAGGGCGTTAAATCCGACATCGGGGCCATCGAAGGGGGCTGCGAGGGCCTCAGCCATCCGGCAGATCCCGCAACATCCAGAAGCCATCGAAGCGGGGTTGATCCTCGCTGGCCTGCACGGCGATGAACTGGAGTCCACCGGCCTGCTCCCGGGCGGCCTGGAAGGCGGCTTGGGCGGCCTCAGCTTCCCCCTCCGGCAGGGTGGCCAGGAGCCAGCGATCCTCCAGACCGGCTTCAAGCACCAGTTGGTTGTCACAGATTTCCAGACGCACCGGCTCAAGGCCTGCCAACCACCCAGCCATCGCCAGGGAGCGGCGTTCACTGAACAGTCGAATGCCCGGCACGCTCACCGCGGGGGCCTCAGGACCTTGGCTGACGACCGAAGGCAGGGGTAGCAGACCGGCAAAGCCGACCTCCCAGTCGAAGGCATCGGCCAGGGCTGCCGCCGGCAGGTGGGCCCAGCTCCAACGATCGCCCCGCACGGTTTCGGGCCAGGGAAGCGCTACGGGGCGAATCAGCTGGGGAGGAGGGGCCAGGGGACCCACCAGAAACCCGGGTTCTTGCGGATACACCTGCGCTTCCCGCTCCTGCAGCCACTCCACCAAGTGGTAGCAGCGACGGCTCGGCACCAGCTCTAAGCCCAAGCCTTCCGCGGCGCGTTGCACCATCGTGCGCATGGCGCTGCGCCAGCAACGCATCCGACGTGGCGCCGCGAAGCCCCGCTGCTCCGCCTCCTCGAGGGAAGCCTGGATGGCCTCTCGCAACCAGATCGAGTTGACACTGTTGGCAGGACAAATCCTCAGCCAACGGAATTGAGGCTGACCGGGTTCGGGGGTCGAGCAGATCAAGAGTTCCCAGCGTTTCTTGCCTTCCGCATCGAGAATGGGTCTGGAATAGAAGTCGAGCTCCCAGTCCGTTGAAATGCGCAGGGAGCCAGGAACGGGCACCGTCGTCATCCCGCTGTCTGCTCCTGTTGACGCAGCACGGAGCGCGCCCGATTGGCACGATCGGCCGCTTCCTCCATCACCTTGTCCTTGGCAATCAGGAGCTCCCCGGGCTGGCCCTCCAACAGGGCGGTATTGAGGGCAATGCGTCCGCGACCCGGATCCAGATCGGTAATCAGGGCCTTGACGCGATCCCCCTGATTGAACACCTCCCGCAGATCACGCAAGTTGCCGCCGGTAATCGAGGACTGATGCAGCAGGCCACTCACTCCCCCTAAATCCACAAACAGGCCGTAGGGCTTCACCGCCACCACCTGTCCCTCCACCAGTTGCCCCACCTCCAATTCGGAAAACTTGGCTGAGGTGGCCGCTTTCTTTTCGGACAGCACCAACTTGCGGGTGTCCCCATTCACCTCAAGAAAAGCAACCCCGAGGGTTTTGCCCACGAGGGCCTCATGGTTTTCCCCGTCGTTGAGCTGGGAGCGAGGGATGAACCCGCGCAGTCCCTCCAGATCACAGGTGACCCCGCCCCGGTTGAAGCCGCTGACCTTGACCTGAACCACCTTGCCGTCCTTCTCAAGCTGGCGCACCCGCTCCCAGCTTTGGCGGAGGGCCAGGGCACGGGCACTGATGGTGACCATGCCATCGGCATTCTGCTCACGGGTGACGAGCACCTCCAGCTGCAGCCCCTTAGGGAAGCGCTCCTTGAGGCTCGTGATCACCCCCAGGCCACACTCCTTCTTGGGCATGAAGCCAGGGGCCTTGCCGCCGATATCGACATAGACCCCATCACTTTCAACGCCAATGACCACGCCACTGACCACTTCACCGGTGGTCCCCACAGGCTCATTTTCGTCCAGCGCGGCCAGGAACGCCTCCGCATCGAAGTCGAAGTCGTCCACGGTGCGAACCTGAGGGCGGCCGGCCTCAGGATTCGCTGCTGCGGCGTCCTGGCGGGGTTGCGAACCCCGGCGCGACTTGCCGGGATCCGGCCCCAACAGGTCGGCCATGGTGAGACCCTCCATGTCCATGGCGAAGCGGTCGTCGTCGTCGCCGGGGGTGGCCGCCACGGCTGGAACGGGACGGGCAGCGGCGACAGGGGGGATGGTGGGGGCCACCGGTTCCGGCGAAACCTCTGACGCCGGCTCTCTGGTCTCGGCCGCATCCTTCTTGATCATGACGACCTGAGGCGGCTTACGCACCGGAGCGGGAGCGGCCGGGCGCTGGGCGGGGGTCCGGGGCGGACGCGCCGCGGGATTGCCGGTACCGGCCATGGAAGTCCTCAGGACAACTCGAGATCTCACACTGTAGGGATCCCCGTTGCCCCCGGAATCTGCCGCCCATGAAGGAGGTCCCAGCCCACCTGCGTCGCCTGGATCTGTTGCCCTGGCCGATGGTGGTGGAGCAGGCCCGGCGGCGGGGCAGCACGGTGATCTGGCCGTTTGGTGCGATCGAGCAGCACGGCCCCCACCTGCCCATCGCCACCGATGCCCTGTTCGCCGAGCGGATCACCGACGCGGTGCTGGACCAAGTGGACAGCAGCCTGCCCCTCTGGCGGCTGCCGGTGCAAAGCCTTGGCTTCTCCCCCGAGCATCGGGGGTTCCCCGGCACGATCAGCCTGCCGGCCTCCTTGCTCGTTGCCCTGGTCAACCAGGTGGGGCAGGCCCTGGCGGAGGCCGGCTTCCAGCGGCTGGTGCTGTTCAACGCCCATGGGGGCCAGATCGGATTGCTGGAGGCGGCCGCCCGGGAACTGCGATCAAACGCGCCCCAACTGGCGGTCTTGCCCTGCTTTCTCTGGCGGGGTCCGGAGGGCATCGCACCCTTGATCCCCGAGCCGGAACGACGTGAGGGCCTCCATGCCGGCCTGGCGGAAACCAGCCTGATGCTGCACCTGGCCCCGGAACTCACCGGACCCACCCCGGCCGCGGATGGCCCGGCCTGCAGGGGGCTGCAGCCCCCTGCAGGGTGGAGCCTGGAAGGGGCGGCACCAAGCGCTTGGCTCACCCACGAGCTCAGTGCCAGCGGTGTTGTGGGCGACCCCAGCGGCGCCTCAGCCCAGCTGGGGGGCCAGCTGTTCGAGGCCTTGGTCTCGAGCTGGGTCAACCGCCTGGAGGCCTTAGTGCGGAGTGACTGGCCGGCGACCGGTGAGCTGAGGTGACTAAAGTCGCCCTTATCACTTCCATTCCGGTTGCCATGCCGACCATCGAATCCAATCCAGCCGTGGCATCCCTGGCCACCGGCTCGGAACCGATGGGCCACGCAGCCGATGCTCTCCCCGATTTCACCTGCCCGGTCTACAAGGACGCCTACAGCCGCATCAATGCGATCGTGATCGAAGGCGAACAGGAAGCCCACGACAATTACATGGCGCTGGGCACCCTCCTTCCTGACCAGGCTGATGAGCTGGCCCGCTTGGCACGGATGGAGCTGAAGCACATGAAGGGGTTCACCGCCTGTGCCAACAACCTTGGGGTGGTGGCGGACATGCCCTTTGCCCAGGAGTTCTTCTCGCCCCTGCGCAACAACTTTCAGACCGCGCTGGGCGAAGGCAAGGTGGTGACCTGCTTGTTAATCCAGGCCCTGCTAATCGAAGCCTTTGCCATTTCGGCCTACCACATTTACATCCCCGTTGCCGATCCCTTTGCCCGCAAAATCACCGAAGGTGTGGTCAAGGACGAGTACACCCACCTGAACTACGGCCAGGAGTGGCTCAAGGCCAATTTGGAGGCCAGCCGGGCGGAGCTTGAACAGGCCAACCGGGACAACCTGCCCCTGGTGCGGCGCATGCTTGATGGGGTTGCCGGCGACGCCGCCGTTCTCCACATGGAAAAGGAAGACCTGATTGAAGACTTCCTGATCGCCTACCAGGAGGCTCTGACTGAGATTGGATTCAGCTCCCGGGAAATCGCCAAGATGGCCGCTGCCGCTCTGATGGGCTGAGTCCTAGAAGGCCGTCGTGGCAAGATCTGTCGACGGCAAAAGCCTGCTCGGTCCATTCCGTCACTTCCCTCTACATGTTCGGCCTGATCGGTCATTCCACCAGCTTTGCCGATGCCCGTCTGTTGGCCAAGCGCCTGGGTTACGACGAGTACGCCGAGGGGGATCTGGACATGTGGTGCAGTGCTCCGCCACAGCTTCTTGAACGAGTACGGGTAACCAGCCCAACCGGAACAACGATTGAGGGGGCCTACATCGACTCCTGCTTTGTGCCGGAGATGTTGAGCCGATTCAAAACGGCACGGCGAAAAGTTCTAAACGCCATGGAGCTGGCTCAGAAAAATGATATCCAGATCACGGCCTTAGGCGGTTTCACGTCGATCATCTTTGAAAATTTCAACCTGCTCAAAGAACAGCAGATCCGCTCCACCACCCTCGACTGGCAACGATTCACCACCGGCAACACCCATACCGCCTGGGTGATCTGCCGTCAGGTGGAACAGAATGCCCCTCGGCTCGGCATCGACTTGGCCAAGGCCAGGGTGGCGGTCGTCGGAGCTACTGGAGACATCGGCAGCGCCGTCTGCCGCTGGTTAAAGGAGCGAACCGGCATCGCCGAGTTGTTGCTCGTGGCACGCCAAGCGCAACCGTTGATCGAGCTCCAAAGCGAACTGGGGTGCGGTCGCATACTCAGCCTGGAGGAGGCCCTGCCCCAGGCCGATGTGGTGGTCTGGGTTGCCAGCCTTCCCCAGACCCTCAGCATCGACACCGCCAGCCTGCAGCGCCCCTGCCTGATGATCGACGGGGGCTATCCCAAAAATCTGGACAGTAAAGCCGCCGCCGAAGGTGTTCATGTCATCAAGGGGGGCATCGTGGAATTTGGTAGTGATATCGGCTGGCAGATGATGGCCGTCGCCGATATGGCCAAGCCCCAACGCCAAATGTTTGCCTGTTTTGCCGAGGCCATGCTGCTTGAATTCGAAGGCATCCACAGCAACTTCAGTTGGGGTCGCAACAACATCAACCTGGCCAAAATGGATCTCATTGGCGCCGCCTCCCTGCGCCATGGCTTCCAGGCCCTCGGTCTTGAGACCGAACTGCAGCCGGCCACCAACCTCGCCGTCGCCTGATTTCTCCCGTTCGCTCGCCCCTTCCCATGGCTCGTCGTGCCCTGCTGGATTTTGAAAAGCCACTGGTGGAGCTGGAGGAGCAGATCGAACAGATCCGCCAGCTCGCCCGGGATTCCGAAGTGGATGTGAGCCAGCAGCTTCTGCAGCTCGAAACCTTGGCCGCTCGACGCCGCGAAGAAATTTTCCGCTCCCTCAGTGCGGCCCAGAAGATCCAGGTGGCCCGCCATCCCCAGCGGCCCAGCACCCTGGACTACATCCAGCTCCTCACGGACGACTGGATCGAACTGCACGGAGATCGCCGCGGCTCCGATGACAAGGCCCTCGTGGGAGGCATCGGCCGAATCGGGGAGCGGGCCGTGCTGATGATCGGCCACCAGAAGGGGCGTGACATGAAAGAAAATGTGGCCCGCAACTTCGGCATGGCCTCCCCCGGCGGCTATCGCAAAGCGATGCGGCTCATGGAGCACGCTGATCGCTTCCGCCTGCCAATCCTCAGTTTCATCGACACCCCTGGGGCCTATGCCGGCGTCCTGGCCGAGGAACAGGGCCAGGGGGAAGCGATTGCGGTCAACCTGCGCGAGATGTTTCGGCTGCGGGTCCCGATCATCGCCACCGTCATCGGCGAAGGCGGTTCCGGAGGTGCCCTCGGCATCGGCGTGGCCGATCGGCTGCTGATGTTCGAACACAGCGTTTACACGGTGGCCAGCCCCGAGGCCTGCGCCTCAATCCTCTGGCGGGACGCCGCCAAGGCCCCTGTAGCGGCCGAGGCCCTGCGCATCACCGGGGCCGATCTGCTGCAACTGGGGGTGATTGACCAGGTGCTGAACGAACCCTCCGGGGGCAACCATTGGGCCCCACTCCAGGCCGCCGAAACCCTCAAGGCGGCGTTGCTCGCCCAATTGGCAGAGCTGGATCGCCTCAGCCCTGAGCAACTGCTCGATCAACGCTATGCCAAGTTCCGGCGGATGGGCCGGTTTCTGGAGAGTTCGGCCCCAGATCCTGTCGCGGCTGCTTAAGGTTTTCCTAATTGCTTGTTCTGCCTTGGTGGCAGCCCTGATCACCGGTGCGTCGCGCGGCATCGGTGCCGCAGCAGCACGACGTTTCGCCGACCATGGCTTCGATCTCCTGCTGGTTGCCCGCCCCAGCCAGGACTTCGCAGACCTGGCCGCCCAACTGTGCACCCCCGGTCGCCGAATCGAGATCGCGGAGGTCGATCTGGGCGAGCCAGCGGCGATCCCCCCCGCCCTGGATGACCTCTGCGGCCGGGGCCTGACCCCGACGGTTCTGATCAACAATGCCGGGGCGGCCTGGACCGGCCCATTAACCGCCATGCCCTTGGAGCAATGGCAAGCGCTAATGCAGCTGAATCTCACCAGCGCCTTTCAGATCTGCAGCAACGTGATCCCACGGATGCGCGCCGAAGGGGGGGGGATCATCATCAATGTCAGCAGTCATGCCTGCCGCAACGCTTTCACTGATTGGGGGGCCTATAGCGCCAGCAAGGCGGCCCTCGCCACCTACAGCCGCTGCCTGGCCGCTGAAGAAAGGGTGCATGGGATCCGGGTCAGCACCCTTACCCTCGGTTCGGTCAATACACCTCTCTGGGACAGCAAAACAGTCCACAGTGACTTCGACCGCCGTGCCATGCTTGCCCCAGAGCGGGTGGCCGACGCCCTGCTTCACCTGGCCCTTCAGCCGTCTGACCAGGTGATTGAAGATCTCACCCTGATGCCTGCTGCCGGCGCCTTCTGACTCCCTGCCATGACCTCCACCCTGCCCAATGGTCTCAGCTCCAGAACCGTGGTGCCTCCAGCGCTAAGCCAATCCCTGAGCCGACGCATTCGCGAGCGGTTGCAAGCCAAGGGAGTGTCCTTTCTCGCGAACGACAACATCTCCGACCATCTTCTGGAGGGGGAATTGGAGCAATTGCAAGTCGAAGTGGCCGATAAGGTGCGGGATCTGCTTCAAAGCCTGGTGATCGATATTGATAATGACCACAACACCGAGGAAACTGCCGAGCGGGTATCAAAAATGTACCTGCATGAAGTTTTCAAAGGCCGTTACCACAAGCAACCAAAAATCGCCAGCTTTCCCAACGTCAAAGAGCTGGACGAGATCTATACCGTCGGCCCCATCTCCGTGCGCTCGGCCTGCTCCCATCACCTCGTCCCCATTTTGGGCAGCTGCTGGATCGGCATCAAACCTGGCGATCGCGTCATCGGTCTCTCGAAGTTCTCTCGCGTCGCTGATTGGGTGTTCTCCCGCCCCCATATTCAGGAAGAAGCAGTCATTATCTTGGCCGATGAGATTGAACGCCTGTGTGAACCCAAGGGTCTGGCTATCCTGGTGAAAGCCCAGCACTACTGCATGAAGTGGCGTGGAGTGAAGGAGCCCCAGGCTTCGATGGTCAATTCAGTGATGCGGGGAGATTTTCGTCACGATCCCAGCCTGAAACAGGAGTTCTTCGAGCTGGTCAAGCAGCAGGAAACCTTGCTGACCAACTGAACTCCTGGCGGCAGCGCTGGGGTGCGTCGCGGCGGTCAACGGAGTGGCGAAGGGCCCTGTCGCACCGCCGCCACCAGATCCGCCACCCGCTGAAGATCCTTATCGCCGGGAGAAACCTCCACGCCACTGGAGGCGTCCAGTCCCGTGGGGTTGACCTGGCTCAGCACGGTCGACACCCGTTCCGGGGTGATTCCCCCCGCCAGCCACCAGGGTGGCTTGGGAGAGAACTCCGCCAACCAATCCAGGGGGAGACGCTGGCCGGTGCCCCCCAGTTGATCGGGTTGCCAGGCATCCAGAAGCAGCCCATCCACCACATCGCCATAGCTGGAGGCCAACGCCAGGTCCGCCGGAGTGCGAATCCGCAGCGCCTTCCAGATTTCCCCATCCCATTGGCGCCGCAGGGCGGTGCAAAACGCCACCGATTCCCCCCCATGCAGCTGGACCACCTGGTGGCCCCGCGCCGAAAGGATCTCCTCCACCTGCTCAGGCGACGGATCGGCCACCACCACCACCCGCCGGCATTGCGGGCGGGTGGTGGCGACCGCCTCAAACAGGGCGGGGCGCAACTCCGCGGCGAGAAACCGGGGTGAGGCCTTGACGGCAATCACGCCAATGGCGTCCACCCCCAGGGCCGCAACGGCGGCCGCCTGATCCGGGAGGCGCAACCCACAGATTTTGAGCAGGGGCACAGCAACGGGTCAGAGTTCTCGGCATGCTCAGCTGGGCACACCGCTTTCCCTTTCTAGGATCTGGAACTGGTTGTCTTCAGGATCGGTCTGGGGCACCCCAGCGAGTCTTGATCCCGCAAGCCCCTGTTTCAACCGATGCCTCCCCCGACCCCCTTGCCGGCCTGCGGCAGCTTCTTGATCCACGCACTCCCGTTCCCATCGCAGCAAACCCGTGGGTGAGGGTTGGCAACTGATGCGCATCCGGGGCATCCCGCTCCGGATCCATCCCAGCTGGTTTGTGATCCTGCTGATGGCCACCTTGGCCTTCGAGCAGCACTACCGGATGGTGACGCTTGATCTCAGCGACCTGCAGCGCTGGAGCCTGGGTCTGGTCACCGCCCTGCTGCTCTTTGTGTCCGTGCTGCTCCATGAGCTGGGTCACGCCCTCGTGGCCCTGGCCCAGGGGGTGCAGGTGCGCAGCATCACCCTGTTTCTGCTGGGGGGCGTGGCCAGCGTGGAACGGGAATGCAACACCGCGATCGGGGCCCTGCTGGTGGCCATGGCCGGGCCGGCGGTCAGCCTTGGCCTGGGTCTTGGCCTGCTGGCCCTCATTCACGGCGGCAGTCACCTCTCACCGGTGCTGGGCGAAGTGTTGAGCCAACTGGCTGGTCTCAACCTGGTGCTGGGCCTGTTCAACCTGCTGCCTGGCCTCCCCCTAGACGGTGGCTTGATCGTCAAGGCCATCGTCTGGCAGCTCACCGGCAGCCGGCGGCGCGGCGTGGAGGTGGCCAACAGCTCGGGACGCTTCCTGGCCTTCCTGGCCATCGGCCTGGGAAGTGTGCTTCTGCTGCGCGGAGGGGGGGTCAGTGGGGCGTGGCTGCTGCTGCTGGGTTGGTTTGGCCTCGGCTCGGCCCGCAACCAACGCCAGATGCTGCTGCTTCAGCAAGCCCTCAAGGACCTCAAGGTGAGGGACGTGGCCCAGCGGCGCTTCCGGGTGCTGGAGGCCAACACGAGCCTGAGGGATCTGAGCCTGTTGCGGATCGGCGCCGGCGCCCCTATCGCCCCGGTCGGCGAGGGGCAGGAGGAGACCGCCCAAGGCAGCACGCTTCCGGATTGGATGCTGGTGTGTGATCGCGGGCGCTGGCAGGGAGTCATTGACGACGGCCCCCTGCAACAGCTGCCGGTGCAGTGCTGGGAGCGGGAGCAAATCGGCAATTACGTCCGCCCCCTCTCGAGCCTGACGGCGATCCATGACCAGGCGCCGCTGTGGCAGGCCGCCCTGTTGCTGGACAACCCGGCCATTCCCCGACTGCTGGTGCTCAGCCCGGCCGGGCTTCCCTGCGGGACCCTGGAGCGTCCGGAATTGGGAGAGGGGGTGCTGGTGCGGTTGGGGCTAAGGCTGCCGGCCAAACTGCTGGCCATGGCCCGCCAGCAGAACAGCTATCCCCTCAACATGGCCCTCGGTCAGGTGGCCCGCGGCATGGTGAGCACCGGCGATGTGGCCGCTCCCATCGATTCTTCCACCCGATAACGGGGAACCCGCTCGGCGATCCTCTCCAATTCGACAGCACTAAGCGGTTGCTCCACCAACACCCCCCCGGGCGCCCTCTCAGCCTGGCTCCAGGCCGAGAGGGCCCAATCCCGCAGGTGACCCATCAGGCCGGCGCGATCCAACGGCAAGGTGGGCAGCTGGGGGGGGGCCAGGTTGAACACCGCATGCCAGAGGGCAGGGGGAGGCTCCAGAAGAATGCTGCCGTGCTGCAACAGGGCCCCCTGGCGCCAGAGCTGGGCACTGCCAATCCGTTTGCCCCCCTGCGGGTGAATCAGATCAGCGGCGGTGCTGGTGGCGAAGCAACTGGCGCGATCCAGGGAGCTGCTCTGTTGGCCAAACTGCAGAGGCAGACCTAGGGCGGCAAAGCCCAGCCGCAGCCACTCACAGGCGGCCACATAGGCCTCCTGGCGCCGCAGGGGGGGATCGGGCCAGATCAGGGCGTAGGTGAGCTCACCGGCGTGGAGCACCGCCCGTCCGCCACTGGGACGCCGCACCAACTCCATCGTTCCACTGCGAACCAAGGTGAACCAGTGGGGATCGATCAAGCGTTGATGAAACCCCAGGGACAAGGTGGGGCCCTGCCAACCGTAGAAGCGCAGCACGGGGCCCCCGCCGGAACGAACGGCATCCAACAAGGCCTCGTCGATGGCCATCTGCCAGGCACCGTCCAGATCACAGGGTGGAATCCAACGCACCGGCACCGCTGTCCTGCCCATAAACGTCCCCCAACGGCGATGGTTCAAGGTTGGCAAGCCAATGGATGTCCCGATGGTCCCGCCCCTTCCCTGGACCCTGCTGGTGATGCTGCCGATGGGGCTGGTGGCCGGCCTCCTTGCCGGGCTCCTCGGGATCGGAGGGGGGCTGGTGTTTGCGCCCCTTTTGCTGATGAACGGGCTGGCCCCCCATCAGGCCCTGGCCACGAGCACGTTGGCCATTGTGCCCACCGCCCTGGTGGGAAGCTGGACCCACTTTCGCCACAGCCCGCTGCCTTGGAGGGGAGCAATGGCGATCAGCCTGGGGGCCGCCTTGGCCGGAGCGCTGTTCAGCCGGCTGGGCGAAGGACTCCCAGGCTGGTTGCTGCTGGCCCTGCAGTCGCTGCTCTACGGCGGCCTCAGCTTCACCATCCGGGGGGAGGCCAACGACGCGTCGAAGCCTGCCCCCGCTCCCAGACTTTCCCTGCCTGGCCTTGGCGCCGTGGGTGTGGTGGCCGGACTGGCCAGCGGCATGTTGGGGGTGGGTGGCGGCCTGGTGATGGTGCCCCTAATGGTTCGGCTGTTGGGGCTGCCGATCCATCAGGCCATCCGCTTCAGCACCCTGGCGGTGCTGGCCTCCTCCAGCACCGCCACCATCGTGTTCGTGAACTCGGGCCAGGCCCAGCTGGGGGCAGGCTTGCTGCTGGGGGGCACGGCTGCCCTCGGGGCGCGCTGGGCCGCCGCCAGGTTGGATCGGGTGAGCGGGGCGCGGCTGGCCAGCCTGTTGCGCCTGATGACCCTGACGTTGGCCCTCTACAGCGGCTGGCGGGCGCTCAACGCCGCCTTGGCCGCCTGATTCTCAGCTCGCCTCAGGGGCCGGTCGGGGAGCTGGGAACGGCAGCCCAGCCTTCCCAAAAGCCCGACTCCAGCTCGAACCCCAGCACCGCCGCCATCTGGGCAAGCCCCTGACGGCAATCGAGGCCATGGCGACGGGCCCAGGCCTCGAGCAGAAACAAGCGATGGGGGATCCATAGATCCAAGCTATCGGCGGCGAAACGGATGCCCTCACTGCGGCTGAAGCCGTGGGGCAGGAGCATGGCCACATGGCGGGTGAGCTGGCCTTGGCGCCGCTCCAACAGCAGGGGCAACCAGGGGTACAAAGCGTCGGCCCGCAGACTCCAAAGCCTCAGTTCGGGCACTTCCGACAACTCGCGCGGATCCTCCTCGGGGCGGGGCCAGCTGAAGTCCAGCTCAAGCCTGCCCGCCCAATCCAGAAGCTGCTCCGGCGGCAGGGACGCCAATCCGAGCAGGGGGGAAAGGTCCAGACGGCGAATCTGATCGCTGCTGATCACCAGCGGAATTTCAGGGCTGGGGAGGGAAGGCGCCATCAAGAGCTGTGACAGGGCTTGGGCCAAGGCTGGACCGTAGCCAGGCGAAGCCAAAGAATGGCCCTGTTGCTTTGTCTGCAGGACACCATGAACCAAGTTGAAATTCTGATTGCTCTCGTGGTGGCTGCCCATGCTGGGGTTTTGGCGGTGCGCCTCGGCTTCACGCTCTACAAAGCCTGATCGGCCGATCCACCACCCTTGGCAAGGGGGGGGAAGCCTGCTACAAGCAGGTGATTGACCGCCATCTTCCGGTGCGCTCCTCGTCCCGTCAGCTTTCCAACCAACCTGCCCGCTCCTCCGTGACCAAGGAGCGCAGGTTGGCCGGTGGGAAGGAGGGATCCAAGGGCAGCGATGGGGACCAGGCCCGGACACCCCAAAGCCGGGGCCGCAACGCCAGCGCAGCAACGAATCCACGCTTGGCGGGAGCCGCTGGGGGCAAACCCAACCTGCTGACCAACCTGATGCCGTCGGGCCTGCGCAGCCTTGCGGCCCGCCGACCCAAGGCCCCCAGCCACTTGGCTCCGGCTCCCCTGCCCGCCTTCGGTTTGCCGTTGACGCCATCCGCCTCCGCAGGGCAAAAAGGATCACCCTTCGACAGGCCCGCCAAGGCAGCGCCCCTTCCCTCGGCCATGGCCAGGGTTGCTCTGTTCAGCACGGATGGCCAATTGCTGGCCCTCTCCGATGAACGCCAGGAGCTGATCTGCAGCTTGATTGGCCTGACGGTGAAGCTCGGGCTCGTGGCCTTGGCGGGGGTCAGCCTCGTGCGTCTCTCCGGGGCCTACCAACAGCGGATGGAGCGTCAGGGAGAGATCTCAGCGGTGCTGGATCTCGAGACGGCAAGGCTGGCCAAGGCCCGCGAACGTTTCGACCAACTTTTCAGCGTGGAGGGGGAACAGAAGTTGATTCGCGAACAGAGCCAGTGGATCGCTCCCAACAGGCTGCGGGTGGTGTGGCAGCCCACCGGACCTGCGTTGCCGAGTGTTGAAACCAGCCCAGCCCTGCCTAAGGAGGGGACAGCCCGTCCGTAGGTTGGGGCGCCCCTCCCCGTTTCACACCCGCCGCCATGGTTTCCGCCTCCGGTGATGCCGCCCGTAGCTCCACCCCTTCGGCCGCATCAGGCACCCCAGGCACGGTTCTGATCACCGGCGCCTCCTCCGGAGTTGGCCTGTTCGCCACCAAGGCGATGGTGGATCGTGGTTGGCATGTGGTGATGGCCTGCCGGGATGTGGATAAATCCCGCCGTGCCCAGGCGGCCCTCGCCCTCCCCGATGGATCCGTCACCCACCTGCCGGTGGATCTTGCCGACCTGGACAGTGTGCGTCAGCTGGTGGAGTCGTTCCGGGCGACCGGCCGCCCCCTGGATGCCCTGGTGGTGAATGCGGCGGTCTATCTGCCCCGTTTGACCCATCCGGAGCGATCGCCTCAGGGTTACGAAATTTCCATGGCCACCAATCATTTTGGCCATTTCCTGCTGATCCACCTGCTGCTTGAGGCCCTGAAGGCCTCCAGCCACCCCTCCCGCCGGCTGGTGATCCTCGGGACGGTGACCGCCAATTCCAAGGAACTGGGCGGCAAGATTCCGATCCCGGCCCCCGCCGATCTGGGAGACCTCTCGGGCTTTGCTGCCGGTTTCAAGGCCCCGATTGCCATGGCCGATGGCAAGCGCTTCAAGCCTGGCAAGGCCTACAAGGACAGCAAACTCTGCAACATGATCACCACCCAGGAGCTGCACCGCCGGCTGCATGCCAGCACGGGCCTGGTGTTCACGTCCCTCTATCCCGGGTGCGTGGCCGACTCGCCCTTGTTTCGCAACACTCCCCAGGCGTTCCAGACGATCTTTCCCTGGTTCCAAAAAAACATCACGGGCGGCTACGTGAGTCAGGCCCTGGCCGGCGAGCGGGTGGCCCAGGTGGTGGCCGATCCTGACTTTGCCATCTCCGGGGTGCATTGGAGCTGGGGCAATCGCCAGACCAAAGGTGGCAAGCAATTCAGCCAGGAACTCTCGGATAAGGCCAGCAATCCCCAGACGGCTGAGCGGATGTGGGACCTCTCGATGAAACTGGTGGGATTGGCCTGACGTCAGGCATCTCAGCAGGGAGCTGTCCGACCGATCAAAGTCTTCCTCGTTGCCAACACTTTGCGGCAGTCACGAGCCAAGGCCAGGTCAACCGGCTATTACTTCCTCAGTTGCTTGCTTGGTTGCGATGTCCCGCATCCTGCGCTGGGGACTGGGCCTGCTCTTGGCAGCGGGACTTGTCCTTGGCGCCTTCCTGCTCCTTCCCTTCCAATCCTGGCTTCCCGGCGGCACCGTCGGCGGAATCAGCACAGGCAAGGTGGTGAACGGCACCGCCTTCAACCGCCTGTTCCCGAGCCCTCAACCAGGGGAAACGCTGGTGTTCACCCAGGAGAAGCGGGGCTTCAGTGAAGCTCGGCTCAAGCGGGCGAGCAGCACCAAGGCCCTGCTCGCCATTTCCGACACGATCACGGCTCCGGAGGCGCGCAGCAAATTCAGCGCCAGCCAGGAGCAAGTGAAGGGATGGCCGCTGGTGGAGCAGGGTCCCCAGGCCAGTGCCCTGCTGGTGGAGGATCGCTTCCAGGTGAAGGTGATCGCCCAGGGGGTCGGCTTGGATGCGGAGCAACGCCATGAGCTCCTGGGAGACTTCGACCTCCAGGGACTGGCGGCCCTCAACCCCGAGCACCGGGCAGGCCGCAGGGCCGCCAAGGCCCTGCCCGCCTCCAGGAGCCAGCCCGTTTCCCTGGCACCCCAGCCCGCCCCAGAGCGCGCTGACGACGCCGTTTCCCCGGTCATGGAGCCCGCCGCATGAGCACCGTTCTCGAACGCCTGGACCACTTGCCCCGGCGCAATCTCACCGTGCTTGCCCTGAAGGGGATCGGCAGCCTCGTGCCTGGCGGCTGGCAGAACCTCACCAGCGCGGATGCCCTGATCGCCGAGGTGATGGGCACGGACGACCCCCAACTAATCAGCCAGGTGCGTCAGCGGGCCGACACCCTGAGTCGGGCACGCCATGAGGGCTATGGCCGGGCCCTCAGCCTCTATGACGCCGTGAACCGGTCCCAAAAAGCGGCCGGGGGCCTCCGCGTGCTGGCCAACATCGGCGGTGCCCTGCCGCTGGTGAAGAACCTCACCAACTTGACCCCCACCAGCGACAGTTTGCAGGCGGTGGATCTGAGCCTGAAAGTGGCTGCGGAAATGCTGGCCTTCACCCAGGTGAATGGCCTGCCCGGGGACAGTTTTGCCGATTTTGCGGCGGCCCTCAATGAATACGGGGGCGAGGCCCGGGTGCGCATGGCCGCCCTGGTGTGCTTTGACGCCCTGCTGCCCCTGGGGGATCAGGCGCTGGAGCGGCTGGATGGACTGCTCGGTTCCGTGGGTCGCGGAGAGCTGAAGCAGTTGCCGGCCTATGGCGCTATGGCTTCACTGATTCCGGGCCGGGGGGACGAGGCCCACCTCAACTTCCTGCGCCAGGGGGTGAGCCACTGGCTCGGGTGGGCCGGTGGTTTTGTACAGGGATTGGGGCTCACCGGTCAGAAGGCCGTCAAGGCCCTGGAAAGCACCATCGGTCCCTGGCAGGGGGGCTTTGAACAGCTGGCCACCTTCCTCGACGCCTTCACCGATACCTACCAACACACCGGGGTCCAGGCCGTTGCCCGCCGGCTTGTGGAGCGGGCCGCCGCTGAAATCTGAATCGGTGCTCTGAATCAGAAACACGAAAAAGCCGCCGCCCTTGCAGGCGACGGCTTTGAGCAACGCTTGACGCGTTAGACGACTAGCCCGTCAGACGACAGGATCAATCGAAGCCAAGCAGGTCGAAGATCTCACGATCCTTCAAGGATTCTGCATTCAAAGGCTCAACATTTTCGAGCATATTTTGGGCCAGCTTTAGGTATTCCTGCTGAACGGCCTCCACTTCAGGGGTGGCCTCCATCTCAAAAATCGTGCACTTTTTCAAGCGCGAGCGACGGATCGCATCCAGATCGGGGAAATGGGCCATGGTGCGCATGCCAACCCTTTCATTGAAGCGATCAATTTGATCGGTGTCCTTGCTGCGATTGGCCACGACACCACCGAGGCGAACCTTATAGTTCTTGGCCTTCGCTTGAATGGCAGCGATAATTCGATTCATGGCAAAGATGGAATCGAAATCGTTGGCTGTCACGATCAGGCAGTAGTTGGCATGCTGAAGCGGGGCCGCAAAGCCCCCACACACCACATCACCGAGCACATCAAAAATCACAACATCCGTATCTTCCAGCAGATGGTGCTCCTTGAGAAGCTTCACCGTTTGGCCGGTCACATAGCCCCCGCAACCTGTGCCGGCAGGGGGACCACCAGACTCCACGCACATCACGCCATTGAATCCTTCAAAGACAAAGTCTTCGGGACGCAGTTCCTCGGTATGGAAGTTAACGGTTTCAAGGATATCGATCACCGTCGGCACCATCTGCTTGGTGAGGGTGAAGGTGCTGTCGTGCTTCGGATCGCAGCCGATCTGCAGCACCCGCTTGCCCAGCTTGGAAAAGGCGGCCGATAGGTTAGAGGAGGTGGTGGATTTCCCGATCCCACCCTTGCCGTAGACGGCGATCACGAGGGCGCCTTCCTCGATCTTCATGCTGGGGTCCTGATGGACCTGGAGACTGCCCTCGCCGTCCTCGCGTTGGCCGCTGCGGAGGGTTGGAGACTGGAGGGTGGAGGTCATGGAAAAGAGCGTCGCAGCCAGAACGGGAACGGCCGGCGGAAACGAACAGCTACCACCATCTAAGGGTGGCGGTTTGGTCGCCGGTAAGGGGTCGGAGCAATCCGAAACAACAACGCGGATCCATCGTGTTGGGATGCCCATCATCAGCCCCGATCAACGCCGGAAGGGATCCCAACAGAGGCCTCGCCGCCGGAACCCCCTCGACACCGGCACCCGCAAGGCAGCGACGCGTGGCCCGAACCACGGAGTTCCCCCTCAACGGCGCCACGGCAAAGGGCTCGCGAATCAAAGACCTTGGATCGCGCATCGTTAACATGAACCAATTGTCCATGGGACTGAGTCAATCCAGCTCGGGGCTGCCTCGTTCGGGGCTGCCTCGTTTGGTCCCTTGGCCTTGGCGATGGTCCCTGACTGGCGCGCTGGATTTCATCCCTAGGGGTCCTCGATGTTGAACCGTTGGCGCGCCCTGCCCCGTGAGGTGTGGCTGGTGGGTGTGATCAGTCTGGTGAATGACAGCGCCAGTGATCTGATCTATCCCCTGCTGCCGCTCTACCTCACATCGGTTTTGATGGCCGGTCCAAGGGCCCTGGGGCTGATCGAAGGAATCGCCGAAGCCACCAGCGCGCTGTTGAAGTTGCTGTCTGGGGTGATGAGTGATCGCAGCGGTCGAACTCGCCCCTGGATCGTGGCGGGGTATGGCACGGCGGCCCTGGCCCGGCCCTTGATCGCGCTGGCCAACAGCTGGCCCCTGGTGCTGGTGTTGCGGTTCGCGGATCGGGTGGGCAAGGGATTGCGTAGCTCTCCCCGGGATGCCCTCCTGGCCAATGTGGTGCGTGAGGATCAACGGGGCCTGGCCTTCGGCCTGCACCGGACGATGGACAATGCCGGAGCCGTGATCGGGCCGTTGGTGGCGGCCGGACTGCTGGCTCTGCAGCTGCCGCTGCGGCAGATCATTGCCTGGTCCGTGGTGCCAGGGGTGCTCTGCACCGCCCTGGCGCTGATGTTGCGGGAACCCCGCCCACCACGCGTCGCCCCGCCCGAGCCCATGGTCTGGGAGTTTTCGGCAGTGCCGATCAAGCTGCAGCGCTATCTCTTGGTCGTGGCCCTGTTCAGCCTCGGCAATAGCTCCAACCTCTTTCTTCTGCTCCGTGCCCGTGAGTTGGGCGTGCCCCAGCCCCAGATCCCCCTGCTGTGGGCGTTGATTTCAGCGGTGGCCATGGTGGGCTCCACGCCCCTGGCGGCCTGGTCGGATCGGGTGGGGCGCAAGCGCATGCTGGTGGCGGGCTATGGGCTCTATGGGCTGTTCTATCTGTTGATTGGCCATCTCCAATCCACTGGGCTGTGGGTGGTTCCACTCTTCGCAACCTATGGACTGTTCCTCTCGGCGACGGAAGGGGTGGAGAAGGCTCTGGTGGCCGATCTGGCGGATCCCCACCACCGCGGCACGGCCTTCGGTTGGTTCCATCTCACCACCGGTTTGATGGTGTTACCGGCATCGTTGGGCTTTGGTTGGCTCTACGAAAGCTTTGGGTCCCGCATCGCCTTCACGGCAGGGGCGGTCTGCGCCCTTGGCGCTGCCCTGGGGCTATCGCAACAGGCACTGCCAAGGGGGGCCAACAGAGGCGTCAAGGGAGATCTGAGTTGAGGCCCCAAGATGATTACCCTTAAATCGAATAGAATTTCGTATAATTATCTGGTTGAAGTGCGCCATTCCCGTCCAATCAGGCTCAGCGCTCCAGCAGCTGCCAGAAGCTCCACTTCAGGGCCGTGGCCTCCCGCAGCCGCCCCTCGAACGTGATGTGGGGTTCCAGCCCCTGCCAGTCGTCGATGCGAGCGTCGAGCCGCTCGCACTGGCGCAGGTGTTCGGCGGCGTAGCGGTAGCGCTTGCTGCGGCCCATCACCAGGGCAAACACCACCATGGCGCGCAGTAACACACTGGCCGCCACCGGATGGTCGGCGCTGAGGCGTTCGGCCGCTGGCTCGTAGATCTCGTAGGCATCGCCATCCCACGCCTCCCGTTGGGCGATGACGTAGCGGGCCGCCCGCGGCAGGGCGGGCCAGAACACCAGGAACTGCAGCGCCGCCAGGGGCATCGGGTGCTGCTCCACCACCGCAAAGGCCCGCTCCTCGGCCTCCACATCGGCGAAGTCATCGAGCCGGTTGAGGTAGTCGCGCAGCAGGGGAATCGAGAGGGTTTGGCAGAACACCTGCCAGCGGTGCTGCTGGGCCTCCTCGCTGCGGCCCAGGGCCTCCAGCACGGCGATGCGGGTGGCATGCCACTCCACGGCCTCCATGATCCGGGTGGCCTTGGCGGCGCCGTCGAGCACGGCCAGGGCCTGCACGGCGCGGCCGCCCCTGAGCAGCTGGCCGGCCACCTCGGCGGCGGTGTCGGGCCAGGTGAGCTGGGAGGGCTCGAACAGCTCCAGGTAGGCATCCAGATCGCCCCGGCCCTGGGCGAGTTGCTCCCGCGTGAGGCGACCCAGGGCGCCGCGCTTCAGCAGGGCCTGCTCCAGCTCCTGCAGTCCCGCGTCCCCCAGCAGCGGCACCAGGGCGGGGATCAGTTCGTCGCACTGGCCGTAGCCGTTCTCCTGCAACAGCTCGGCCGCGTGCTCCGCCAGCGCCTCGGAGCTGGTGGCCGCCGCCGTGGCGAGGGTCGCCAGGGTGGGCACCGCCCGCTCAAATAGACCCATCACGGCGCCGGTGGAGTCGGAGCAGCGGTCCAGCACCCCCTCGGCCAGCTCCAGCAGGCGCACCTGCAGCTCCACCGCCAGCGCCGGTTCGGCCGTGGCGATCGGCCCGCTGATCGTCTGCTGCTGGGCCTCCAGATCCGCCAGCAGCGCCTTGCGTTTGGCGGAATCGATGTAGGTGGTGGAGCGGGCGATTGCCGCCAGCCGTTTGCGCACCTCCCGGGCCGCCTCCTCGGCCCCGCCGGCGGCCGCCAGGGCCAGCCGCAGCCGCCGCTGGATCACGGCATTGCCCGCGCTCACCTCAATCAGCAGCTCCGCCAGGGCCGCCACGCCGAGGCTCTCCAAGTTCTGGGCGTTGAGGGTGCGCTTGGCGGCCATGGCCTCAGGTGGCGTCCCCTGAGCATGCCGGAAATGGGACGAACGGTGCAGCCTGAGCCGGTGGTGTTGGGCACGATGGGGAGGAAAGATCCATCCCCCCAGCCCGTCTCCCCTTGAAGCCCCTGTTTCCCCAGCTCAGCGCCGCCGCCCTGCTCCTGGCCACCGCCCTGCCGGGCCGCGCCTGGGGCGGCGCCGCCTTCAACCAAACCCTGAAGCTCCAGGGCATCAGCTTCCAGGTGCAGAGCAGCGGTGAGGGCTCCCAGCACCATCTGACGATCACCACCACGGGCGCCAAGCCCCCGATCCAGCCGATTCACCAGATGGTGAATGGCCAGGTGGTGGGGGCCGAGGTAGCCGACCTCAACAGCAATGGCCTGCCGGAGATCTATGTGTTCGTGCAGGGTGCCGGCAGTGGCAGCTATGGCGACCTGGTGGCCTACAGCGTGATCAAAGGCCGCGACCTCTCCCCGATCACCCTGCCGGAACTGACGGGGGCCAACGCCCAGGGCTATAGGGGCCACGACCAGTTTCAGGTGGTGGAGGGCTGCCTGACGCGCCGCTTCCCGATCTACAGGCCCGGCGACAGCAACGCCAAGGCCACAGGCGGCCTGCGCCAGATCTGCTACAAGCTCAAGGCCGGTGAGGCGGGCTGGATCCTGCGGCCCACCAGCGTGCTCAAGTTCTGAGGCCGTCACCCTTCCCGCCATGGCCAATCGGGGCGACAGCCAGGAACCGGCCCTCACCCACCTGGCGGTGGCGGGCTACCGCTCCCTGCAGCAGCTCATCCTGCCGCTGGGTGGGCTCACCCTGGTGTGCGGCGCCAATGGCTGCGGCAAGAGCAACCTCTATCGCGCCCTGGGCTTGATCAGTGCCGCTGCCCGCGGTGATTTGGTGGCGACCCTGGCCGCCGAGGGGGGCCTGCCGGCGGTGTTCTGGGCCGGTCCAGAGCGCACCACGGCGGCGATGCGGCGCGGGGAGCAACCGGTGCAGGGCAGCAGCGGCGGGCGGCAGGCGGCGCGGCTGCGGCTGGGCATCGCCGCTGCAACCCTCTCCTACGCCATTGAACTGGGCTATCGGGCCGACGATCACACCAGTGCCTTCGTGCTGGATCCGGAGATCAAGCGGGAGTGGCTCTGGGCCGGGGGGCCCTTCCACCCCCGCAGCCTGTTGGTGCAACGCAACGGCGCGGTGGTGGAGCGCTGCGGCGAGGGGGGCCGCAACCAGCCGCTCGCCCTGGAGGTGTCACCCCACGAGAGCCTGTTCACCGCCGTCTCCGATCCGCTCGACGCCCCGGAGGTGTTTCAGCTGCGGCGCACGATCCTCAGCTGGCGCTTCTACGACAGCTTCCGCACCGACCGCCAGGCGCCCGCCCGCCGCGGACGCCTCGCCACCCGCACCCCGTCGCTGGCCGCCGATGGCGGCGACCTGGCCGCCGCCGTGCAAACCATCCTGGAGATTGGCGACCGTGACGCCTTCCAGGCCGCCATCGCCGATGCCTTCCCCGACTGCCGCCTGACGGTGGACACCAGCCAACCTCTGTTTCGACTGCAGCTGCATCAACCAGGCCTGCTGCGGCCGCTCGAGGCCACGGAGCTCTCCGATGGCACCCTGCGCTACCTGCTGCTGGCGGCGGCCCTGTTCAGCCCGCGCTTGCCGCCCTTGCTGGTGCTCAACGAACCGGAGAACAGCCTCCACCCCGATCTGCTGGCCCCCCTGGCACGGTTGATCGCCGCGGTGGCCGAACGCAGCCAGGTGTGGGTGGTGGCCCATGCCGAAGCCCTGATCACCGCCCTGGAGGCCGCGTCGGGCTGCCGGCTGCTGCGGTTGGAGCGGGAGCTGGGGGCCACGGTGCTACCCGGCCAGACGGTGCTGGAACGGGCCGCCTGGCGCTGGCCGGGGTGATCCCTGATGGCGTTGGTGAACGTGCCCCAGGCCCACACCCATCTCGGCCAGCTACTGAATCCGTTCAGCGATGGCCTCCAGCAACGAAGGGGCCAGCTGCTCCCCTCGATCGGCGCCCAGCTCCCCCCGATCCGATTGGGGCTCCCCTCGATCCAGCACCTGCTTACCCCGATCGGCGGATTCGGCAGAGCGCAGCCGTGGCGCAAGGGTGTAGAAGCTCTGCGATCCAGCAGGGTGCAGCTCCAGCAGGCCCCGATCCCGCAGCCGCCGCAGGATCTGACTGGCGCCGAGGGTATCGAAACCCATGAGGCTGCGCAGGCTGGCGTTGTCCACTTAGGTGCTTCGGTGCGCCTGGAGCAGCGCCCGGAACTCGATGCCTTCGCCCTGATCCCGGGTAAGGCCGAGATCCACCAGGGTGCGCATCAGGCGGGGGTTGCGGCTGCAGTGGACGCGCCTGAGGCTGAGCAGTTCATCGAGGCTGAGCTCCGGCAGGAGGCCACCAGGGCTGGTCACTTCCATGCGGTCGTCGAACAGCCACACTTCGATG
>Ga0209088_10000147_pt1 | contig 51959 bp, 30 predicted proteins | sample S_140625_EF_Meta_FD_187324 | JGI IMG/M metagenome (GOLD analysis project Ga0209088, IMG submission 187324) | Freshwater microbial communities from Lake Simoncouche, Canada to study carbon cycling - S_140625_EF_MetaG (SPAdes) (version 2) | ecosystem: Environmental > Aquatic > Freshwater > Lake ... | reverse complement strand
TGGGTCGCGTTTGCCCATGCGGTCTGCCAAAACCTTGTGCGCAATCTGCTGCGGATTCTTGTATGTGGAACGCAGCGACTTCGTGATGATGAGCTTGTCCATGGGCACACGCTCGTCTACCAGAGACTGCAGCGACTCGCGCACGAACTGCACCGCCACCTCCAGGTCCTGCTTCTTTGTCAGGATGTCAATTAAGCCGCCATACACGTCCTTAACGATGGGCGCATTGTCGCGTCGACGCAGCACGATACCCATGCTCTTTGGCTTGCCCTTGTTTGGGTCCGTCTCGTACAGGATGCCGAAGTAGCGCTTCTTCTGCAGCAGGCCGAAGGGCATGAGCGTCTTTTCATACACCCATCCGTGCGGTGCCTTCAGGAATGCGGAGGCCATGTCGCCCACCTGCCGCGCGAGCTCAATGGTGATTTCCAGCGCCTGCTTTCCGCGAATGGGTGTTCCGTCCTTGTTGGACAAATTGAACGTGTAGAATACAGAGTCCGTGTTGTGAACAATCATGTTTCCAATTCCAGCCGCGAAATGATGATTGTCGGTGGTCAAATCGTAAACACATTGATTCTCCTCAACCGGCAATGTTATTATTTTCTTGATGGAATCGGGACATTTTCTCTGAACGCCGGTTGTCATGGTCGCTCTATAAATGTCCATCTTGTCTGAACGCGTGTTCAATGATGTTTTCCATCCAAGACTTTGAGCCAATAAACATATGCATGCAGCGCTGATTTGATTTTTTTGGTCAATGCGGGGGAACCAATGGTTCCCCCTTACCCCCTCCTCATCCTCTTCCTCCTCCTCCTTGTCGTCAATGGGGGGCATTTTGTATTCACTCAACATGCCGTTCCAAAAACTTTCTCGAACTTCTTTTGAGCCGTTAATGATGCTTGACGGTATGATTTTTTTTTCATCATTGTCTACTGCAAATGATGACCCCATGACTCTGGCTTGTTCAACAGTGATCACTGGCACTTCATCGGATGCGGGTTGTGGCTGCGGCAACGCACAATGCAGCAATTTGGTTCCAATCTCCACATTTTTTGGTGAAATCTCATCACCGGTTGAGAGAATCAAAGAATGGTCGTCCGTCACATCAACAATTCCAGTGTGCGTAATGATTCTCATCATTTTTTTGTGAGGGGCGAGCACGTGCCGAATAACGCGATGAAGACGGGTCCATCCCTTTTCGGACCACGTTTCCACGCCGCACATCATTTCGCAAACCTCTTTGGTTTGTTTGCCATCTTCTTTGCAGTCGGACCATTCATTCGGATTCGCGCCATATTTTTCTGCAAGCGCTTCAATGGGACAAACATCAATGACGCCGCCCAATCGGACATACACTGGAGTGTGTGCCGCTACACTGTCCCCGTACACGTACTCCGCCCGTGTGTGCACGATGCCATATTTGCTCGTTTGGCATTCCGTGTTCCCGTACACCTCCTCCACCATGCGCTTGGCATACGTTAATAATTTACGCCCGGTGGCGGTCGTGGAAGCCGCCACATCCACTTCGTAGAACGAGCTGGTCTTGGCGCCGCACTGACCGTAAAGCGAGTTCGCGGTGACTTTGTAAGCCAGCTGCCGCTTGTCCAGCACGTTGGCCATGAAGGGGTCCGACTGCTGCTCCGCCAGCTTGCGCGTGGCCTTGCGCGCTGCCAACAATTCTTCTAGAATGGACGGCAGAATGGCCTTCGTGCCGTCCTTGAACTGCGCAAACCGGCACACCTTTTTCCCGCTCAGGTGCTTCTCCATCTTGCCACGCGCGTTCGGCTTCCATCGATACGTGTCGTACTCCACGTCCACGTAATCATAATTAAGCAAGTTGTCGTAAATGTGCTGCCGGGTTTTCGGGTCCTTTTCGCCCGTCTCGCGAACCAGATTGCCATCCAGGTCGTACTCCTTTGTCCAGACCTTGCTGTCATGCGACAGGTTTTCGCTGATCATGGACGACGGATACAGCGACGAGTAATCGTTGCATGCCACGGGATTGTCCAGGTAGAGGCCGCGCTTTGGGGGCAGCACAATGGCGCCTTCGTAGCCTTCGCCGGATGGCCCCTTGTCAATGACGGGCATGAGCGTGTTTTTCTCGCGGCATTTTTTGGCCATGTAGCTCGTCAGCTTGATGCCCTGGCCGCGAATGACCAGGAAACTGATGGGCACGCTGCAAATCTTGGCCATCTCGTTATAACCGGTGATCACGTCCACCTTCTTCATGAGGTGGTGCACGAGGTTGCAATCCTGAATGCAGTATTTGGCAATGACGGCGCGCGGACCAGGGCCCTCGTTCGTCATGCGGAAAATGTCCTGCGGCGTCACGTCGTCCTTGGACACGCCCCAGCGCACATGCTTCTTCATGTCGGGTGTCTCGTGTCCGACGATTTCGAAATAGCCGGCCACACGGTCAATTGCGACGACCTGGAATTTTTGGCCGTCTTTGTAGGGGTCGGTGGAGTGCCCCGTCTCTTCCAGCTCGATGTAGTTGCCGAACTCCAGGCCGCTGAGATTCTTGCTCGTGATGCGAGTTACCTTTCCGTCCGCCCGAGCGTCGGCTTCAACCCGGTGCTCCACTTTAAGCACGTCGTCTCCGATGAAGTAGGAGCCGACGTAGTCCAGCTTGTAGGATGTGAGGTTGTAGTCGCGGCGGAAGTAGTTATACATGTCAATTTGCAGACGGCCCGACATGGCAATGTAGTGCAGGTCGTACTGCCCGCTGGCGAGGGCGATGCTGGTTTCTTCAATGCTGACGCGCCCCGTTTTGAAATCGCGCTTGCCGCAAAACTCGTCAGCGTTGCGCGAGAGCTTCAGGAAATCGTCTTCCACGTGGTTTTCCAGCGCACGATGAAACATGAACTGGTAATCAAACCCGAAGATGTTGTAGCCGATGATGATGTCGGGGTCCTCGCGCTGCACGAGCTCGGTCCAGGCCTGCAGCAGCTTGCGCTCGGTCTTGCAGCTCACGATTTCTGCGGTGGGAACGGGGTCGCATGTTCCCAGTGCAAGGCAGTGGTTTAAATAGGGGCGGTCTTCACCGTATCGCAGGAATGTGGAGCCGATGAATGTGACCTTGTCGCCCTCCACTGGCGGAAACACGGCGCACAGGGCGTCGTTCATGTGGTTGATTTTGGTTTCGCGGTCCAACGCAGAGGATTGCAGCATGTCTGAAATGGAATGAGCGGGAGCGGCGGGATTAGCGGAATAAGCGTATGCAGCAGCAGCAGCAGTGGCAATTGGTTTTACCGCACCGGTTGCCGTAGTGAACACGCTGCGCCCATCATCGTCGTCTGCGTCGCCATCATCGTCTTCGCCATCGCACTCAGCCAATGCATCGTTTTCTGCCTTCATTTTTTCAAACATGCGCTCGATGGTGTTGACATTCAGCATGACGTCGGGGTCGGCTTCTTCCACCAACGTGTTGATGGGCGTGGACCACATGCGCTCAAATGTGGCATCCAGTTGTGCCGGAGTTGGCACGGTTTTGGTGTAAATGCGCTCAATGTCATCGTGTATCGTGAACGACACAGGCGGTTGCGTTTTTTTGTCATGGAACGCGGTGCGAATCATGCGATGCACTTCCGACCGGGTTGTGGATTCGGGCGTCTTCAGACACACGTCCACGATGTTGGCGGCGAGTTTTTTGTAGCTTTTAATCGGAACGGGGAAGTCGCCGTGGCTGCTGCTGGCTTCAATGTCAAAACTCATGATTTTGTAGGGGACGAGTGTCTCCTTTTCGGGCTGTGCAACAACGTCCTTGTGTCCAACGCTGTATTCGTATCGGCACGTGGTTTGCTTTTGTGTTTCAATGGGTTCGCCCTTGACCTTGACCCAGCCGGATGGACTGATGTCCTTGATGTGGAAGTAGCGCAACAGGGGCGGGATGTTGGCCTCATATATGTAGGTGTCTTTGTGGCCACGCGGGTTCAGGCGCAGGTCGGTCCCTTTGCGCTCATACCACAGGTTCTTCACTTTGTTCATGGTGGCCATGTTTTTGAATTTGAGAAGGAGGAATTTGTGGTCTTTTCCGCCGTCAAACCCGTAGAGCGTCTTGCGACGCAGGAGCTTGCATTCGTCGACCAAAATGGAATCCTCGCTGAATTTTCCGATGTCTTTTTTCAATTCCGTGATGAAGCGCGCCTTGGCTTCAAACCCCCACGTCTCCGGGACCTTGACGTAGAAGAAGGGCTCGTAATTGCGCACAATGATGCAGCAGGTTTCGCCGCGCTCATTTATGCCGAACATTTGAATTACGAAGTGTTTTTTGTCCTTGGCCTGTTTTTTGAAGCCGCCACTGCTATTGCTGCTTGCACTTCCGCTTCCAGTGCCGGTTCCCGGCATTTCATCACGCACCTGAAAATCAAATAGACGGAATGAATGAGCTTCTGACATATTCACGTTCTGCGACGAGTATGAATTGGATTCTGTATTTGGAACATGTTTAGTGTTTAATTGTTTTCAATTTTTATTTTATTTCAGGTTATTCATTTCATTTTATTTCATTTTCATTGCATGGATATAGATGTAATGCGCAAATAATATAAAATTATAGTGTCATATGCATTTATAATTACACATTTAAAAATCAATACAATGAGTAGCGCTGCTTCTATTTCCGCCGCAAAGAAACGTCGCGCCAACCAGGTGCAACCGCCCACACCACAACAGCAACAGCAACAGCAAAGACCCATGACCGCGCCTTCTTTAGCAAGTTTGACACCTGCACAACGCCAACAATTTTTGATGCAGCAACAACAGCGCATGCAACAAATGCAACAAATGCAGCAGCAGCAACAACAGCAACCACAACCGCAGCAACAACAAATGCAGCAGCAAAAATCGAGTCAACAAAAACAAGGACAAGGACAAGGACAGCCGAATAAAAAGCCGGGATTGACCTGGCCTGCGCCGCCCATTTATCTCATGAAGCAGATGGACACCATGTTGTTTCAACAAAGTCAATCCATTGATGATATTAAAAATCGGTTGAATTGCATCGAAAGTGGGTCATTGCCTGGAACTCATTCATCATCCGACGGGATGTCGTTGTCGTTGTCCTTAGAGCAGATTAAGCCGGAGCTCATGAGTGATGAGGAGTTTGTGTCCGGCATCGTGGACAACATCATGACCAATTCCAACTTGTCTGACATCATTGAACAGATTGATGCCGTGCAAATTGAAAACAAGGAACTGCGCGACCTGCTTTACGCGCAGCAAAAGACCATCAACGAGATGAACCTCATGTTGCTGAAATTGTTTAGCCAAAACATAAGTGCGCCAATCAGCGTGCCAAGCAATGCCAGCAATGGCAGCAATAGCAGCGCACAATCGCCAGCGCAAGACCAATATGAACAAGACCAAGACCAAGACCAAGACCAAGACCAAGACCAAGAAGACCAAGACCAAGACCAAGACCAAGGCGACAACATTCAATTGGATGTTTCAAACATGCAAGCCGTAGATTAGGATGAATGGACAACGTCCTCGTAATATTTATATGAAATTATTGTCGCATATAAATAAGCATAGGCATAAGTATTTAAAAAATTGATTGCATCAATTATTAGCAATTCATTCATATAACATTCGTATCAAATCCATGCAGTCTGTATTTGCGGTGCTCATTTTTTGCGTTGTATTGTTTCTGTATTTACACATTTATTTCCACATGAAAACCAGCAACGACCTGGAGGTGTATGAAATCGACCAACCGTCCAAAGACAAACTGGAAGAGGTGTGTGATTTGCGGCAGCCGGTGTTGTTTGAATATGCCAACGAGCGGCTGATGGAATCCTGCACCCTGAATGCAATCCGAGCGTCGTACGGCGCATTCGATGTGCGCCTGCGCAACGTGAAGGATTCCGCAGATGAAACCGACACAACCGAGTTGCATGTTCCGTTGACGCTGCACGCCGCGGCGGAAGCGTTTCACAGCGACAAGGACTCGCGCTACATCAGCGAGAACAATGGCGACTTCTTAGAGGAAACGGGCCTGACCAAAACGTTCAAATACAATGACGCGTTTTTGCGCCCACCCATGGTGAGCAAATGCATGTATGATGTGGTGTGCGCGTCGCCCGGGACTGCAACACCTCTGCGGTACGAGCTGAATTATCGCAACTATTATTTGGTGACGCAGGGCAGCGTTAAGCTGCGGCTGATTGCCCCGCACGCCAGCAAGTACCTGTATCCCGTGGCCGATTACGACAACTTCGAGTTTCGGTCGCCCGTCAATCCGTGGACAACACAGGCGGAGTATCGTGCCGATTTTGACAAGATTAAAACCATGGATGTGGAGCTGCGCGCGGGACAAATTATTTACATCCCAGCATATTGGTGGTGCAGCATGCAGTTCCCTTCTGGTTCAGGTTCAACCTTGACCACCATTTGCTGCTTCAAGTATCGCACCTACATGAACACTGTCAGCATAATTGATAAGCTGTGCATGTGGTTGCTGCAGCAGCAAAATGTGAAGCGCGATGTCATTGAGAAAAAAATAACAGCGACAACAAATGCCAAAGCGACAACAAATGCCAATGCAAATGCAATAATGAATGCATCAATTGATGTCGATGGGCTTGGAGACAGCAGCAGCAGAGCCGGAGACATCAGCGCTGGAGGAGAGAGTAGCGGCAGCAGTTAAGAATTCGGCGGCAGTAATGCGGTCTTCGGCGGGACAGAGCGCGCGTCGAAACAATTCACGCATCGGTTCATCCTGAATTTTGTCAAAATATGCAGGATTGATGTGGCCGTCTCTCTCAACCTCAAAAAAGTCGGAGGGATAATCTTTCGGATAGGCAGTGCACTTGCGCAACACAATCAGCGTGAAAAACATTAGCGCAAATGACCACACGTCGTGGGGCTTTTGGAGTTTCGTCCAGTTGTATGTCTCCATGTCAATGTTTGGATTGAAGCCGTTGCCCGTTTCAGGGGCGCAAAACGGCTTGGTTCCTCCAGTGCCGTCGCCGGTTCCAGGGCTGCCCGACATTCCAAAATCAATGAGATAGAGCGTCTCTTCCCCGGAACTGCTGTCCGGTTCCCAACGGACATCTTGAATTAGGGTGTTTCCGGGTTTGATGTCCCCGTGCACGATGTTGTGCGCGTGCAAATGCGTCAGCGCTTCTGCCATTTGAATGCACAGCCGCATGATTTGCGCAGTTGTCGGAGGGATGAACACCGTTTTGAACCATGTGTCGAGCGTGCGTGAGTGTGTCAAAATGGGCTGAATGCTGTACGATATGTGGTGAAACAGTGTGCGCTCGCTGGCGGGAATTTTGCAGATGCTATTCAAATGCACATGCGCAGGGGTGATGATGTGGTGTGCGTGGTCAATTCCGAACCCGTGCACCAGGTCCAACTTGTGTGCCGGTTTCATGATTTGCGACACCACAAAATGCTCCGACTCGATTTGCGAATTGTCAAATGCGTGCTCGACGCGCACCATGAAGTCATTGATGCGGAACATGCCGACCATGTGGCTCAATCGCCTGTACATGTTGAACATTTGCGGATGGTCAAACACGTTCACATCCGACACGTCAATCTGCAGTTCTGGGCGACGTTTGATTTTACCAATGAATTTGGGGATGTCTTCCTTGCATGTTGTGTATTTTCGAATCGTCGTTTTCCTGTAGTCCGAGAAAAAATACAGTTGCCGAATCATTGCAATCAGCGGTCGAATGTCGTTTCGTGCCGCGGTTTTCCATCGGGTGATGACATCCATCTCGGGTTCATATTCGAATGTGTCGAAATCGCCGATGGTCGGCACATTTACACTTATGGAATCCATGTCAATGGTTTTCACCACAATGTCCATGATTGGGTCGATTGGTTCGATTATTGGTTCGATTATTGGGTCGATTGGTTCTGGTGAAGCGCAAATTGTGGCATTGAGCATGGGCGTTGGATTTTCACAAAATGACGATTTTGAATCCATTATTTTTTTAACAATTGCCCTAATAAATTTAAACATATCATAGTATGATATCAATCTATTTTAGGTTTATATTGTTTATATTTCATAAAAAATATAAACACATTGCATGAATGACAATAACCAACCACCCACATTTGTCTGAATGAAACCGGTCATAGACATGCCTCTGCTTGAAAAAGCGATGGAGAACGAGAACAATGCAACCGTTTCCACGTTGAACACGCGCAAAATAGGCGCAGAAAAAATGCGCCAACTCATGCAACTTGGGCTCAGCCAGTCGGTGCTTTCCGACTACGTTTACAAGCTGAGAGATTATCGGTACGTGGACGATTTAAATGGGCTCACGCATGGAGCCTACATTCGCTGGATTGATTTGAAGAATCCGGAACGCCTTTGTCTCGCGCGCGGTGCCATCATTTGTGATATTAAAATCGGGCAAAAGGGGGTGTCCTTGCTGTGCAAAACACAGCCCAATCCCGCCATATTTCATGTCAACATGGACGAGGTCCTCATTTTTCAGCGCCTGAGCCAGCAAGAACGCGTCATTCTTTCTGCGATGGATTATTTGGAGGGGGGTGACGAAGACACATCAACGAGCGATTCGGACTCGGACTCGGACAACTGATGCGAATTGTGCGTGTTGTGCAACTGTTTTAGCTGTTCATACTCGAATCGCTTAATGATGACGCAATCATTGTCCAGAATCAATTGTTCATTTGATGCAGGATTGGTGGGGGGTTTGACAAGATACACAATGCCGTCGCGCATTTTCCCCAAACACCATGCACACAATTTGAATGCTAAAGTGGGCGCCAGTTCGGCAATGAAGAAAAGCATTGTCCTGAGTTATTTATATGTCTTGAGTTATTTTTATTATCATTTGGTCGCAATTGATGCAACGTTTTTGCGAGTTTTGGTGAGTTTTCTTCCTTTGCGAGCGGCGGCGTGCAACTGTGCCTTCCCCTTGCACGACATGCCAAAGTATTTCAATCCTTTTTTTCCAAAGACGCTGGTGGTGCAGAGCGAAATTGCATTTTGAGTGCCCGTTTTTTTCTCAACGGATTTGATGCATTTGCACAACTTGGTTGCTAAAATGTCCTCCGCCTTTCGTTTTATCTCGTTGCTGCTTAAATTGGCAAATGGAAGTTTGTAATAAGAGAGAATTTTTTCATAATCCGACCTTGTCATGGCGGAAGCACTCATGCTTTAAACGCACAATTGTATTACCCGAATAAGAATACCTAAAATTCCAAAACACCGATGGGTCCTATTAAACAATGATAAAAAAAATAAAAATCATGATGCAATCGCACAATCACATAAATAAACATGCATTTTTAAATATTGAATTATTATAGTTTAAATTTAATCTAATTTAATTTATTTAGGTGCGAGTGCCATTCATATAACACAATAGTAACGCGATGGCAATGGCAGATGCGCCCAAAAAAAAAATAGTGGTGCTTGATGTGGATGAAACTCTTGGCTACTTTGTGGAGCTGGGCATCTTTTGTGATGCCCTCACCCAAACCGCGTGGAACCATGATGCGACGGCTCAATACGAGCACTTCAACTGGTTGATGGACCTGTACCCCGAATTCCTGCGCCCAAACATCATAGACTTGTTGCGGTTTTTGAAAACGAAAAAAGAGTCCAACGAATGCTGCGGGGTCATGGTTTACACCAACAACAACGGTCCTCGCATGTGGGTGGAACACATCATCAAATACATGGAATCCAAACTGGGCGCGCGACTCTTTGACCAAATCGTGGCGGCGTTCAAAGTGAACGGACAAATCATCGAAATGGGTCGCACCACGCATGACAAAACGTATGAAGATTTGCTGCGATGCACCAAGTTGCCATCCAATGTGGAGGTGTGTTTCTTGGACGACCAAATGCACTCGCAAATGGAGCACGGACAGGTGTATTACATTAACGTGAAATCATACGTGCATCAGCTGAGCGTGCAGACGCTGCTGGACCGGTTCATGCAGTCGTCCGTTCTGCGGACCACCATTGGCCACATGTCAATCGACGAGGTGCGGCAACGCATCGCAAAAATCATGCAGCGATTTCAGGCCACGCACGTTCCAAAGGACCCAATGGAACAGGAGATTGATGCAATCATAAGCAAAAAAATAATGGAACATTTGAACACGTTTTTTAAGGGAGGAAAGGGAACCATGGGAAATGCAAACATGGGAGGGAATGCAAACACGGGAAATGTAAGAATGAAACATAACTCGAATAATTTGAATACCCTAAAAATGAGACATCATCATGCGCATCATGCTTTAAACACAAAAACTGTAAAGAAGAATAAACCATAGAATAAACTTTGGAATAAAACTTTGGAATAAACCTTTGGAATAAAACTTTAGCACAATTGTTTTATTATTTTATTGTGCATGTATATTATAACCCCAAATCACTAACCCAATGTTCAACTTTTCCAGTTTCCTTTACCTCGTCTTTCTGTTCTACGTGCTCAGCCCCAATGTGCTGCTGCGCATCCCTCCCAACGGGTCCAAACACGTCGTTGCGTTCGTGCACGCGGTCGTGTTTGCCCTGGTGTACTACTACACATCGGGCTACGTGAGCGGACTGCTCGGTTCACTTTAAATTCAAATTCAACCATGACATTGTCATTTTATTACCCGTAATACCCGTAATAAAATTAATATGGCGCGCACCCCGCAAACGTTAATTGTTTTTTTTGCAACGTGTTTTGTTAGTTGCGGCTGCATTGTGTTTTTTGCTGCGGCGTCCACCTTTGGCCAATCTGGGTGTCTTTATTTCGCCGACTGTGTATACAATGCCCGTCAAATGCGAACCGCCTTGCGGCGGTGTTCCAGTTACAACGTATATAATATCAACCACTTTATAAGTGGTAATCAACTGCGCCAGTGGTGGATAAGCTGCAACATTATCCCCTGCATCTGCCATTGTATAAAATGACATTCTAGTCCCAGTGTGCATGGTGAGTCCTTGTGGGTCCACATAATTCATGTTTCCATCCGCATCAAGCCAGAATGATATCCAGTGTCCCATTTCGCTGAACACATCTGAGGTACCAGGTTTTATGTTGACAGTGTAAAATTTGACAAACCATGCATAATGCAACCTACTGTTCATTGCCGCAATTTTCCTCATGTTGTTCATGATTTTTTGCAATCCTTCCGTGGTGCTCATTCGTTCAACAATGAAACTTCTATTAACTTGAGGTAAGAACTCATCAATTGCATGCATAAAAAATCGAACGGATTCGCCGGCCGTAATGATTGTTCTAGTCCTCAAACTGGTTCTTTGTTGAGGCCCCATCATCAATGCCATGACATTTGCCAAATCGTATGGTATAAATCCGTAGAATGCAAGCAAATTCAATAGACATGATTGTTCAGTTAAATGTGTGTGATCGCGATAGAATGTCCCCAATGGCCCATACTGTTGAGTTGGCATTGGAGGTCTGTCTTTCATAGTCACTTCCAATAATTGAATGTGTATGCCGGCCTGTGGTTTTCTAGCAAAATTGGCAAAGTCAACAGGAGCCATGATCATGCTGTCAACTTCCCGATACATTGGAAACTGTATGTTCCTGGAAGGCTGTCTGCAACAAAAAAATATAACATGGAATGCTTTGGGATTGATTACCTGGCCTGGCCTCAATAATGTTTCTACATCAGCTGACACCATTTTAAACAAGTTGGTGTACGTGTAAACTTTGGTGGGGTTCAATTGAGGAAATGACACTAGTTTTGTTACTCTGATGTCGCGAACGGCAGCCTTTATGGCTTGGATGCCATCATTTGCCGGGATTTTACCAATAAATTCATAACGATACAAACCAATGTAGGGAACATGTGGGTCGGTTGGGTTTCCTATAGTAAAGGCGATTGGTTGTAGCATTGCATGTCTTCCATCCGCATGGCATTGTTCCCTCCCATGAAGAAAATATTCAATATTGTCCCTCATTTGTTGTGAAGTACTAAATCCAGTAAGCATTGCAGCATCACCTAAGGTGGGACAAGAGCCCATTGGCGAATAATAATCTATTTTTTCAAATTCAGTGCGATGTGGGAAATGAATATCTGACATTGTGCCGCCATGCATCATGAACATGTATGTTTGAGCAATTAAATAGTTTTCATTTGCACGCGGAGGTAAAGTTTGCGATTGTGGCAACATTGACACATTTTGAAGCTGGGCTTGTCGTGAATCGAGTTGTGCCGTCAATCGTGCCCCTGTGCCAACCTTACCACTTATTCCCTCCTGTTGGTGAACGACACCATCTAACATCATTTGGATTGCATCCAAATATGAACGGTCGTCTACAATTTCATCGACAACAACTGCACCACCTCCCAATGGGGACGCCACCTCATCAGAATCGACGTGCGATGCGTGCGATGCGTGTGATGCGTGTGATGCGTGTGAGCGCGATGGCTGGCGCGATGGCTGGTGCGATTGCTGGTGCGATGGCTGGTGCGATTGCTGGTGCGATGGCTGGTGCGATGGCTGGCGCGATGGCTGGTGCGATTGCTGGTGCGATGGCTGGCGCGACGTAACCTCGTATCTCAGGTAGTTTATAAATGTGTTCTCATCTAGTATGAGGTCCACGGTTGGAAAATTGGTCCCCCGCATGGCGCGTCCATCTGTCAGTGGTTTCACAATTATATTATCCTTTTGGCCACGGGTGAGTTTAACGATTGATTCAACCAGTTCAACATCGCAGTCTGCAGTTAGTTGTCTCATTCCATGTTCTGCATGGCACGCGCGAAACACATTGACGTGCAATTCCCCGTATACAATGTCTTCTGCGCGTGGGTCCATCGCAGTGCAATAAAACAAGTATCTTTGGCCATCTCGTCGCAGCTCAACCACCGTGTTGTATAGTTTGTGAGACATGTGTTCGGATGTATTATGTGGCAAATTGGTATTATTTATTGCTATATACTTTAATGAATAATAATTAATTAAGGAGTCAACTAATTATTAATAATTTATACGCATGATGAATTGTTCATTCCACATTCTTGATTTCAGTGCGCGTGGAATTGTTGAATGTGCGGGATGCTAAATGAAAGCAATCCGGATTCATGGGCGCGAATTTCTCGGTTTTAAACAGCAGCGGGTGGGTTTGCTGAATTTGACGCGAGTCAATGCGCACGTTGTACAGGTCGCTCTTGGACGATGGCACGTATTCCGATTGCTCGCACTTTTGCAGCGCAAAAAACTGGTTGCGCAGGGTGGATTCCACGTTGACCGCCGTGGCATATCCCGACCACGGGGCAACCGCGCTGCCCGGATTGAACACATGTTCCGGGTTGTAAATGGGGTAGTTGGCAATTGGCACAGTTGCTTCCTTGCGCTGGTCCAAAATGGGCATGATTGTGTATTTTGAAAGCACGGGGCGCGCGCCCAGCTGCGGTTGCAGCGGTGCCGACGGAACATTGCGGTCGTACATGCGACGGCTCAACTCATCGGTGCGTTCCTGCTGGCAATAAGCGACACCGTTGGGCACGCCGTAAAAGCGTTCCTGCACCGGGACCTGATAATTGGGCGCTTGAGGGTGCTGCGCTTGAGGGTGCTGCGCTTGATGGGGCCTCTGCATTGATTGTGTATTATTGTGGTTGTTGCGGAATTGTTGTTGTTATGGATGTGTTTGCACTGTATTGTATAAATATAATATTTATATTTTTTGAACATCATTTAAAGAGTTTGGCCTATTATTTATCATCCAATCCATCCAACATGTGCGGCATTTTTTATTACGAATCCATCGGCTCCCCCCAAAAGCGGATTCCAGTGTCCATTCTGCAAACCCTGCAAACCAATTTTGCTAAAATCTCTCATCGCGGCCCGGACAACAGCAAATTCATTGTGTCCGGCCAGCATTGCATCGGGTTCCACCGCCTCGCCATCAACGGCTTGGCCTCCAGCGGCGACCAGCCCTTCAACATGCTGGGCTGCGACCTCATTTGCAACGGCGAGATTTACAACCACCGGCAGCTCATTGAAAAGCACGGACTCGCCGATGCGTGTGTCAGCGGGTCGGACTGCGAAGTGGTCATCCACCTGTACCGGCTGTTCAACGGCGACATGCAGGCCACTCTGCGCGAATTGGACGGCGTGTTTTCGCTGGTTCTCATTGACAGAGAGCGCAACTTGGTGCACATTGCGCGCGACCCCTTTGGCGTGCGTGCGCTCTACATCGGCAGCACCAACGACTACGAGTCGGACATATCCGTTGCGAGCGAAATGAAGGCGCTGCAGCACTTCAGCCATGTGGAACAGTTCCCCGGTGGGTGCTTCATGACGGTGTCCAAGGATGGAAACAAATTTGAAACCAAGCTGCAGCCGTATTATCCCGGATTGTGCCTGGATGAAACCCGTGATGTGCCGTACATCTACAACTTTGGGACATTTGGTTCGGATGATGCGGACTCATCTCAAGAAAAGCTGGAATTCACCGCTTGCACGCAGATGCGCGCCCTGTTTGAATCGGCGGTGTGCAAGCGGCTGATGAGCGAGCGGCCCGTGGGCTGCCTCCTGTCCGGCGGCCTCGACAGCTCCGTCACAACCGCACTGGTGGTCAGGCACATGGCTCAAGCGCAAGCGACAGGGAAGGTAAACACGTATGCAATTGGGCTGGAGGGGTCCGTGGACCTGAAGTGGGCGCGCCGGGTGGCGGAGCATTTGGGCACGCGGCACCACGAGGTGTGCCTGACGGAGCAGCAGTTTTTGGATGCGATTGACGCCACCATTTATCAGATTGAGAGCTACGACACCACCACCGTGCGCGCATCGGTGGGCAACTACCTGGTGAGCAAATACATTTACGACAACACGGACAACGTGGTCATATTCTGCGGCGACATGAGCGACGAGATTTTCGGGTCGTATCGCGGGTTCACGAAGGCGCCCAGCGACCACGCGTTCGGGGGCGAGAATGTGCGCATGGTGCGCGACGTGCGCTTCTTTGACCTTCTGCGGTCCGACAAGAGCATCAGCGGGGCGGGATTGGAGGCGCGCGTCCCCTTTGCCGACAAGACGTTCTTGGAGTTTGTCATGAGCCTGCCGCCGTGGATGAAGCGGTTCGGCGACGGCGGCGCCAATTACACCGTGGAAAAGCACCTGTTTCGCAAGGCGTTTGACGGGCTGCTGCCGGACGACGTGCTGTGGCGGCGCAAGGAGGCGTTCAGCGACGGCGTGAGCGGACACGAGCGCACCTGGGTGCAAATCATCAAGGAATATGTGGACAAGCGCGTGAGCGACGTAGAGGTCAGCATTTCGGCCGAGATGAACAAGTATGTGCATAATGCGCCGTACGACAAGGAGAGCTATTATTATAGGACCGTGTTTGAGCGTCATTTTCCTGGAAAAGGACGCGCAGAAACCATTCCGTATTTTTGGAGGCACCCGTTTTGCGAGGGCACATTGGACCCCTCGGCCCGTCTGCTGAAGGACGTGTATGCGGCGGAGAACCAAGGTTCTCCTCACCTCTCCTAATAAGCGGAAAACCAAGGTTAGCCGCGCTTAATGTAGCTGATTTTGCACTCCCCCTGTTCTATTAAATCAAACCCGTTGCTGCGAATGTAGCCGTCCAGCTGAGTCATGTGCGGGTACTGGTCCACGTCATCAAACACGATGACGCCTCCGGTCGGAATGCGCGTGTTGAAAAAATCAAATTCGTCCCGCACCAGCTGGGTAGTGTGCGGCCCGTCCAAGAAAACCAGTGCGTATTTATTTACAATGCGTTTGCATTCATCGTAAATTGGGATTCCGTCGCAGTACCGTTTAAAAAACTCGGTGTCCTCCAACGGAAAAAACAGGCACTCCATTCCGGTCTCATGACACAAACCGTATAAATTTGCGAGCATTCGATTTTTCATGGTGTTTGTGTAATCCAGCCGTTCCTTCTTGGTTTCCCAGTGTTCGTATTCAATGTTTCCAAAGGGGTCGATTGCAATGTGGATTTTGGATTGATTGGTTTTTAACAGCGTCTCCATGATGAGTTTGGTTCCTCCGCCTTCACGCACGCCAATCTCACATGTTAGACCGTCCACGTCCATGACCATTTCAACTGCATTTAAAAGAATGTGATATTCGCGGGAATCCGAATTCATGATTGTGTTTGATTGTGTTTGATTGTTTTATTGTTTTATTCTTTATATGTGTGTTTTCCAAAAATCAAATACCAATGAAATCAATCCGACAATAAGTTTTCCAGGTTTTCTATCAGGTTGACCGTTTTTTTATTTTTATCGGTGCATGTGCGTCTGTAATACCGCAATGGATTTTTCAAAATGGCGATTAACAATTGAATGTCATGTTCCACGCGTCCCTTCAATGTTATCACATCCCCCTTGTCAAAATACGTGTCAATGGTGGCACATCCGTGGTATATTGGCAAACAATTGTGCAACAGAGGCGTGATTATTTTTTCAGAAAAATAATGACCACTTTTGAAGTTTTCTATGCATATTGAAAACAAATAATGGCGGTACGGTTCAATGTCATCATAAAATGGACCTTTCACCGTGTGGAATGAATAATTGGAACTTCCATTGCCGTAAATGTCAATCGGCAACCCACATTTGATGATTTCCTGGGTTAATTTATGCCTATAAATGTGGCCCGGTGCAAACATTTTATTGCTCACCACAATGGACATGACCTTTTGTTTTTGTTTCATCGTTATTTCGGTCAATGGCGGTGAATACCACAAGTAGCCAAAGTGAGGCACAAACAATGCCGGCAATCCAGTTGCATCCCCTATTAGATATTTTCCAATGTGGCTCATTGCATAATTTACAAATTCGGGGGTCAGATTCAAAAAGGGAATGGGTTCAAATGCTAATCCTATGACATTTTTTTTCGGTATTTTTAAATCCGGCATCATCGTGTTTATTATGATTGCATGAGTGTAATCATCGTGTTCTGTCATGTATATTTTTTGATTTTCCCCATAAAATCCGATTTCGGCTGCATGATTTACTCTCTCATACGTTTCTTTGCAGTTTTCACTGGAAGTAAATGGGCAAAATATTTTAACCCGAATCATTTCCGGTTTGAGTTTTAATGCCTTTAATTTTTTATATCATTACAACATGACTAACAATTGCAATAATAATAACAATAATAATAACAACAATAATAACCATAATAATGAACTTGAATTTGGACCAGGTGGACCACGTGACGCTGGACCTGATGGTGAACCAGCCACAATATGAGAGGTACTTGCGAAACAAAGAGGCCGACCTGACCGGGAAGTACGAAAAAGCCAAACGCTTCTACAAAAAACGGATTTTGGAAATGACGCGCGATTTGCTGAAGGGGGAAACGGTGAACGACATTTTCGTGATTCAGGCGTTTGAGACATTTTCCAAATCGTGCATCACGTATTTTAGGAACAAGGACAAGAACGACACGCTGCAGGAGGAGTACATGGCCGAGTGCAATGCAATCGGGTATCTGCCGCCCATTGTGGAGGACAATGAATGCAATGAATTCAATGGCGACAATGGCGACGACAATGGCGACGACAATGGCGACGACAATGGCGACGACAATGGCAATCAAGCAATTTCGGAATCAACAAAACGCAAACTGGAGATAATGATGTCGTTCGACAAACACAAAGTGAATGTTCCCACGCTGGACACGTACGTCATCAAGACCACGCCCGCTGAAACCAATCAACATCATCGCATCATGACCAATCCCCCCCAAATGAAAGAAATCAACCTGGACGACCCCAAATTTAAAACCAAAGACATTAAGCCAAAGCCATCCAAAACCAAGCAAGCGCCTCTTCCTTAAAGAATTTAATGCGTGCAATAATTAAATTATTTGCATAATTTAATTCATTTAAATTACTAAATCCGTTCATGAAAATGAAATTCAAAAAAAGCAATCGAATCAACAAAGGCAATAAAAGCAGACGAAAAGGTAAAACCAACAAGGAACGTAATAAGGAACGCAATAAGGAACGCAATAAGGAACGTAAACACAGCCGAAAAACAAAACCCCGCAACTACGCAAAGGAGTTCGAACGGCTGAAGTGCGGCCCGGTTCAGGAGAATTATTTCACGTGCTACGACAATGACACGCTGCATAAATTAAGAGATGGCTGGAATGCGCGCCACCCCGACGTCCGCATTGAAACGAACGACCCGAAGGAGATTTGGACCGCGCTGAAGCAGAGGTTTGGTCGCATGTGTCGCAACGAGGCGTGCTGGATGAAGCAGCTCATTGGTTCCCCCGGAACAGACGCGTTTGCACCGGAAGCTCCGAAGTCGTGGAACCGCGACCCCGACGAGTGGTTGACGAGTGAAGACATTGAGGACGTGATGAAGCAGTATGAGGACAAGTTTCCCGCGTTTGAGTTTCTGGGGCCGTCGCCGAGCGATTACAACGCGCCCAAAGTGGCGGGCGTCTGCGTGTGGGAGGAGCTCTGCCACTTCAGTCTTAAAAAATACGTGGATTCGGGCACGCACAAAATCGGCGTGATTTTCAACACGGACCCGCACACGGAAGACGGGGCGCACTGGGTGTCGCTATTCATCAACATTGGGTCTGAGGCTGGGTCGGGGTTGGGGGCTGGGTCCAATGACAATTACATCTTCTTTTTCGACAGCACGGGCGACCGCCCGCAAAAAGAGATTCGCGAGTTTATAAAAACGGTGACGCAGCAGGGGCACGCATTGGGCATCCGGTTTAAGTATTATGAAAACCGGAAGCAGCACCAAAAGCGCAACACGGAGTGTGGCATGTACTCGCTCTTCATGATCGTGAACCTGATTGAAGGCACGCGAACCCCAGAGGAGTTCATGCGGGGAGACCGCATCCCCGACAGCCACATGTTGGAATTCCGCAAAGAGTATTTCAACCGCGGTGGAAGCATTTAGATTGTGCAACATTGGGATTCAATGGATTTTCAGAATTAATTTTTCCATTTATTTTTATATAAATAAATAGTATAATAATACACAATAGACACAACAATCCAAAATCACAATTGTGTGTGTGTACCTGATAAAACATGGCAGCGTTTACCGACAATAATTTCGCTTATAAAGTGTTGGTCAACACCAGCACCGAGAAAACAGCTTCAATCACTGGAGTAAATACCGCAACCTACACAAACGCTGCCACGTCTTGGGGAACATTCCCCTCAATTCCGGCCGTGTATTCAGGCAGCAACACCACCTACACTGGTTTCAAAGTGGTGGACATCGCAGCATTTGCATTTCAAAACAAAACAAAATTCAGCACCACCGCACTCACCCCCACTTTTCTGCATTCCAATTTGAAAAGCATCGGCGAAAAGGCGTTTTCCGGCCTCGCTCTGTCCGGAACGCTCTACATCCCCGACAACATTGAATTGATTGGGACAATGGCGTTTTACAACTGCACATTAATCAACAACATAATCATTGGCAACCTTGTGAATTCCGATGTCATTTCCCATTTGGCCGATTTAACTGCAGTTCTGAGCCAAGAAATAACAGACCGCAAAAATGCACACGATTCTCTGCATTTGCTCAAAGCGCCCAAGGATAACGCGACCTTCACAGGAACCACTGTTATCCCGGTTGCAAGTGTCATCCAAACTGCCACCATCACCACCGCCAACGTCGCGAAGGCTGCCGTGGGCACGGAAACCATATTAAGCGCAGCCATTGGAGTGCTGGATGTGTCGGGGAATGTCACATTTGCGGGCAGCACAACCACCACCGGTCAATGGAATTACACGGTTCACCCCAAATACATGAGCAACGTGCTGGCCACCGAAACATTCACGAACACCAAAGTGGCCGCCATTGCAGGGGACTCTCTGTCAAGCACGCTGAACACGCTGTCCGACCTGGCAACTGCAATCGGGAACGACCCCAGTTTTGCCACAAACATAACCACCGGAAACGTCCAGTTATTGAATTCATTGAATTCGGAAATTAGTTCGCGCGGGTCAGCCGTGTCATTGATTTCCAGCACACTGAGCACCTCTGCGGCATCATTGACCGCCGCAGATTCCGCGCTGAGCACGGCCCTCATCAACGAAATCAGCACGCGCAGCACCTCTGTGTCGACGCTGTCCAGTGCATTGAGCCGCGCAGCATCTTCGCTGGTTGTTGCTGACTCAGCCTTGGTCACGACTCTGAACACCGAAATCAACACGCGCGTCAGCGCTGTGTCGTCGCTGTCCAGCGCATTGAGCAGCGTTGCGGCTTCACTTGTCTCAGTGGATTCCTCGCTGAGCACGGGACTCAGCTACGAAATCAGCACGCGCAGCAGCGCTGTCTCGTCGATGTCCAGCTCATTGAGCAGCGCGACGGCTTCACTTGTCGCAGTGGATACCGGGCTGAGCACGGCACTCATCAGCGAAGTCAGCACGCGCAGCAGCGCTGTCTCGTCGCTGTCCAGCTCGTTGAGCAGCGCGACGGCTTCGCTTGTCGCCGTGGATTCCTCGCTGAGCACGGCACTCAGCAACGAAGTCAGCACGCGCGGGTCCGCCATGTCTTCACTTTCAACCTCCGCATCAGGCGCAACCTCTTTGCTGCAGGGGGGCAACCTCGCCATGTCAACCGCATTTGTCGCGGAATCCACCACACTCGGCACATCCGTGACGTCCCTTTCCAACAGCACGGCCACTGCGGCAACCACCCTGACATCGGTCAACGTCAGTTTGAGCTCGGTGCTGTCTGCAGAAATCTCCACTCGTGTGAGCGCGATGACGTCCGTGTCGACCATGGCGGCTGGTGCAGTCGCATCCCTGGTCAATGCAAATGCCAATCAGAGCGGGGCCGTCTCCACCGAAATGTATCTGCGAATCAGCCAAGTTGCATCGGTGTCGTCAGTCATGGCCGTTGCATTGCCGTCGCTTTCAACGGCTGTGTCCGCGATTTCCAGTGCGCTGAGCACCGAGATTTCCGCGACCATCGTGAATATATCCAGTGCCGTTTCCACCGTGATTGGAGGTGCGCCTGCCAATTTTGACACGCTTTCTGAAATTGCATCCGAATTTCAAACGAATTCCAGCCTGGCTCTGGTTGCCAGTGTGCTGAATCAAGCCACCGCCATATCTACCGCGCTGTCCACTGCAACATCCACCCGCATTAGTGCGGTGTCCTCCGTTTCAACCGCGCTCAGTGGTGCGGTGTCCTCTTTGACCGTGGCAAACAGCAACACGTCAACCGTTCTATTAACAGAGGTCAATGGTCGCGGCGCATCGATTGTTTCGGTTTCGACCGCCATAAACAATGCAAATGTCGCGCTAACTGCCGTCAATACCACGCTGAGCACGACCCTGTATTCGGAGAACAGCACCCGTGTGCTTTCGGTCGCGTCAGTTTCCACCGGGGTCAATGACATGTCCGCTTCACTTGTTGCAGTTGCCACGGGATTCGTCAGCACGCTCTCCACTGAAGTGGTGAATCGCACGGTTTCAGTGGCATCGTTGTCCACGTCGCTCACCAATGCGATTTCGTCATTGGTAATTGTTGATAGCACCATCAGCTCCACACTGTCGTCCGAAAATGTTGCGCGCATCAGTGCGATTGGGTCGGTTTCAGGTGTTCTCTACACGTCCGCAAGTGCGATGCAGAGCGCAATGAGTGCAACGTCCAACTCCATTTCGACGGTGTCTTCGCAGGCGGCGCTGAAAGCCACCACATCATATTTGAACAACCAAGTTTCCACCGTGTTGGGCGGCGCGCCATCGTCTCTGGACACCATTTCCGAACTGGCGGCGGCATTGAACAATGCCTACAATTTTGCGGGTTCCATCACAGGGGTCTTGGGCACCAAGGCGGCTGCCGCGGATGTGGACTCGATTTCCAGCACGCTGGCTCTGAAGGCAAACCAGGTCGACTACACATCGCTGTCATCGGTCGTGGTCAACAAGGCAAATGCCATCACGGCTGACACGGTTAGCGCCGAAGTGGTTGCACTCAACAACACGGCTACCGCGTTGGTGTCCGATGTTTCCATATTGAAGGCTGGCGGTGGCAATGTGGACCCGAATTCAGTTTCCGTGGGCGGCGTGACCCTGGGGGACCTTGTAAATTGGACCAAAGAGATCTATGTTAAAATCGGTTCGACGAATGCCGATGGAACCATCAATGAAAAACTTAATCGCCTGGCAAACCCGACGAACGTTAGCAATGTGCTGAGTTTTGAATACGATGCCAACGGCGCAGTCTCGAAAGTGTTGCAGCTGGTGACCCTGAAGTTTGACAAATCCCAAACCAGCGTGTCTGTGACTGGCGGGGTGGGCAATCCCACCGTCTCCATGAGCAACCTGGTTTTGGACAGCAACAACAATTACTTGTTCACGTTCCCGTATGTTGGAAATGCGGCATATTACACGACCAATAAAACGGCTGTCGCGATAACTGCATTGGAGAGCCAATACCGGTTGGCGCCTGCCATTCCCACCGTGTCTCTGTCTGCTCTTGATTTGTCGAACTCGATTTACAAAAATGCAACGCCGACAATCACGACACCGTATGCTGCCACCACTTGGGATGATGGCGTTCAGCTAATCGCGCAACCAATCACAATTGGCGTGCAAGATGCTAATTCCGTGCTTAAATTCGACTTGGGCACTTATTCCACCACAGACATCACGATTGAAGCGGCCAGCGGTGCGACTGCCGTGTCTGGAAAGACAAACCATTTTACTGTCTCGGGAACTAGCGCCACGTTCAATGTCCGATATGCTCCAAGCTTGGTGGCAACCGGAACAAATCTGATTTATGTCAGTGTTATGGGATCTTCAAGCAAGCTTCCGAGCGACACGTCGACCATTTCCGGCATTCTCAACGATTATGCGCAATACGCGGCTCCCACATTGGTGTCGGGTTCAAAAACAGTGGGTCTTTCGGGCAGCACATACACTTTGTCGGCATCATTTGATTCGGTCTCCATGTACAGCCTGCACAATGCATCCAATCAAAATGTCACCAATGAAGTCGGACACCCGAATGCCTTTGTGCTGCGAAAAAGCAGCGCCGACTGGAGACCTCTTATGCGACAGCAAAACCCTAACAGAAATTCAATTGGAACATTTTCTAGTAATTATGATGACCCAGAACAAACATATCAACCATGGAGCCCTGATTCTCAATTTACCACCAGTTATTCCGGAAACGAAATTGCCAAGCAATTTGCATATTATGCATCATACTGGCTTAACCGCTTGAAAATTCCGACTGACCAATATCTCAGCGTGCCGGCTTACACTGGACGCAATTATTCAGGCACGCTTTTTTTGGGTACGACGATTTATTACAATGCGGGAGATGTGTTCGCGGGATATTTGACATTTGGCATGGAAGGGTCCACCCTGGTCTGCCGTTTATCTGGATACAATTCTGGCACAAAATACACGTTTACGGTGCAAAGCGATGCAGTCGCAACTGCCACCGCTGAAAATAATGCCGACGCCGGAACATTGCGCATTTCAAACGGGTTGCCAAACCTGATGGTGGTGCGCACAGCCGACACATGGAAAGACAAGGTTCCTCTTATAACGGCCAGTTTGGCCAACGGGCAGACATGGGGCGGTGTAAACGGCGGATACGACATACAATTTTATGATGTTACTTATGGTTCTTCAAATCAGATTGCCGTGCAATTTGCCTATTTTGCACAGTACTGGTTGAACCGATTGAATGTGCCGGTTGGCAAAGCAATGAGTGTTCCCGTGATGGCAGCCCAGGGCGCAGTTGGCATATTTTCGTTCTGGAAAATGACGTCATCCACCTATCAAGGAAATCTGAGCACGTTTTCCTCCAACAATTACGAATTGCAGGTGCAGGCAGATGCCATAGCAGCAGGAATAGCCGCCCAGGTGAAATACGTGGCGTCAGTCACTTACCCCAGCGCATCATTGGGTCAGCCCGTGTTAAAAGTGCGAGTTCCAACTGCAGGAGCCTTGCGTGCCAGCAATTATCTCACAATCAATGGCGAAGGCCTTGCCGCGCATGCGGCACCGTTGCTGTCGGGAAGCGTGGTTTATTCCGGAAGTGCTGGTACATACACCGCCACCTTAACCCAGACGTTTTCTGTAAATGTTAGCGCCGTCAAAGTCATGAAATCGGATGGAACCACCATCATTTCTTCTCAGGCAGTTTCTTCGGGTACGGCCACGCTTGCAATTTCTTACACAACCGCCGACATTTCTGGTTCAAAATCGTTCTATGTGGTGGCTCTTGGAAACAATTTCGGAACGGACAGCGCAGCGTCAGTGTCTCAATTATTTATTGACCCGCCGCCCGTGCTTAGCAACTTCACGATCGGCACGAAGTCTTTGGCGGATAGCGCATTTGTGCTGACTGAACCCACTTCCACGATAACACCCACGTATGGTTCAACACTTAGCAAATCGTTTACACCCGCGTCTAATGCAAGTTATGCCAATAACACAATTATATCTGCTGATGGAACCATGCTTGGACTTAGCGTTCCTAGTTCCACCGGAACCATTCGGATGTACGCACCAGGCACATACACAATGAATGCTATCTATAGTGGTCTAGAACGAACGCACTGGAACGATTTGGTGGGAAACACACCTGGCAAAAAAGGAACGATAAGCATGTGGTGTAAATTCAGCGACGCATCAACCACCCAAAACATCTGGACAAGTCGTGATAATTTTGGCAATGGAGACATGCTTGATTTGCGGATCATGAATGGTAATCTCCACTTATATGGAAGGTCTCCCGATTCCACCAATAACAATCCGGTGCAGTTGGAAGCCATCACTTCCACCAGACCTTGTAGTGCATCCAATACATGGTATCACATATTTGCCAGTTGGGACATGACTGTGTTGAATCGCATAAATGTATGGGTCAATGGTGTGGCACAAACTCTCACTATAACCACTTTTGTTACTGGCGGAACCATTAACTATACCACCCAGAATCATGGGATTGGTGGTGTGTTATACAATCCATTTGTCGCCACAGGCCTTGGGTTCATTGGACAAGTGTATGTGAATTTTTCCGAATATGTTGACCCTGCAACCAGTATTGGCAAATTTTACGATGCACAAAACAACCGACCAATTTATCTCGGCGCCAATGGAGCCATCCCAACTGGAAATAGTCCAATTGTTCATTTGGATTTTGACAGCACTTATTCTTCCACTAGCATTGTAAATTCTGGAACTGGTGGAAACTTTGTTTCAGTCGGTGCTGTATCCGTGGGCACACCTGTTGCAGGAACAGGAATAGTGGAATGGGTGCAACGGGGTGGCGACATTGTTGGTCCAAGCGGGTCGTGGTCTGGAACAAACGGCAATCCCACTTTCACCTTCGCATTTGCAATGTCGGCTGATGGCAAAACACTGGCGGTCGGTGAAAGTGGCCTCGGCAATTCAAACCCTGGAACTGTCAGCATTTACAAATATGATTCAACCAAAACAAATCCTCAACTGACTCAAGGGCTTCCAAATTATGGTCCAATCGGTTGGAGTAGAATCACACAATTGTCGGGCAGTGGCACAATTGGATTTGGATGGTTGGTTGCCATGTCAGCCGATGCAAAGACTCTTGCAGTAAGTGCAGTTGCAGTTAACACGATCACCGTTTACGCATGGGATGGCACAAATTGGACCACTAAGGGAAGCAAAATCATAGGACCGTACACATCGAACTATAGCATCACCGCATTGTCCATCTCTGCAAATGGACAGAGAATCATGGCATCATCCAACACCAGTCTATTTAACGACATTGGGTGTATCTATGCGGATTGGAATAATACAACAAATGAATGGTCAATTACATCTGCATCTGCATTCATTCCTGTCCAGACCACATCAGCATGGAATATCACCATGTCGGCAGATAAGAGAAGTGCCGTGTTGAATACAACTGGAGGAAACGGATTTTCAGTTTATAAACAGAATGAGACAACCGGTGTATGGGCATTAGTTGGTAGTGCAGTTGCCATTTCAAATGAAATTGGTCCAATAACATCAACATCCATTAATGCAGATGGCACTATGGTTTCAATTACACTGTCTGTCACCAGGAATGGGCGATATGGCAGCGCATGGGTGTATCGTTTCAATGGAACAAACTGGGTCAATGTGTGCGTAATACCCAATAGAATTGCGCAAAACAGCAATCTTCCATTCAATGCCATGGTCTCAGCAGATGGGTCTCGATTGGCAGTCGGTGGATTGGGCATGGTGTCCGTGTATGATCTGATTACAGCAGGCAAAATAACTTACACCAGTTCAACCATTGCAACTGCAGAAGTGTACGGCAACCTGGTGCTAATGAAGGCCGTTGGAACCAGCACCATAACTGCCAGTCAGACATCCGCTTCGGGAACTGGAACCACAACGAGCACACTGACAGTTATTCCCCCATTCGCGGCACCCGTGTTGTCAAACAAGGTTTTTGCACTGACCGCAACACCCGGTTCATACACTTTCACTGCAACATGCACGGTTGATGCTGCCGTCGCTCAAATCAAGATTATTAAATCAGGAACTGCAGACGCAACCCTTGCGGTGAGTGGCGGTTCAGTTTCAATATCCATGTCTTATGCCACTGCCGACCTGTATACTTCATTCTATGTGGTTGCAGTTGGAAATGCGACTGGAGGCACAAGCAATTACACATCGCAAGTGTTTTTTGACCCGCCCCCCGTGCTTAGCAACTTCACGGTCGGCACGAGGACTTTGGGGGACAATGGGGATAATGCATTTGTGTTGACTGAACCCACTTCCACAATGCAAGTTGCATACACTTCAAATTCAATCACTCCAGTGGGACAATCATTCACTGGCCTCACAACGGCTGATTGGAATATTGCAAATTTGGTTAAGATTTCCGCCGATGGAACCACAATTGGAATTGTCCTTGGAACTAGTACGGGAACTGTTAGAATGTATAAACTGATAAGCAACGTCTGGACCCAATGGGGTGGCGACATCACTGGAACCGCTGGCGGCCAGTATGCAGGAGTTTTACGGTTTGACTCAATGGGCAGCAGTCCATTTTCTATGTCGGCAGATGGAACACTTTTGACAATTGTTCAGAGTGGTTTAGGAGGCTTTGCAGGATTGCTCAATGTTTACAAGTATGATGTGAATAAAACCACCGCACAAACAACAAATCCGGCTCTTCCAACATATGGTCCCATAAACTGGTCCAGAGTGGCAACCATGCAACTACTCACAACAACCCCCAATGTCGTTCTTTCCGCAGATGGAAAAACGATGGCTGTGTCAGATGGCACGCTTAGAATGTATCGTTCCAGCGACGGTGGCACAACTTGGACGCAGAGAGGTGAACCTATTACTGACTCTGACCCTTTGTACAACCTTGGATTTTTTCGTTCCATTAGCATATCTGCAAATGGTTTGGCAGTTTTGGCAGCTCCCACAAGTAATCAAGGCAATGCCGCCAAATTCATGTGTTATGAATGGATTGGTGGAACATGGATTGCTTCATTCATCTATGATTTCAATCATTCGAACGCATCAAATTCCTGGGCAATTTCAGCCGATGGGAAAGTGTGCACAGTTCAGAGTAACGCCAATGTAGCTAGATACACAAAGAATGTGTCTGGTGTTTGGACACTGGTTCGCAATTTCAACGTTGGTCAAGATGTGTACCACATAAACACATCTGCTGATGGAAATTTTATTTCATTCGCTCGTGCGGGCAACAATCCAACTTATGGAGATGTGGAAATTCATCGTTGGAACGGAAGCGCATACGTGGCCGTCATCAACAATCGCACCATCCAAAATAGAACTACTGACTTCATGCAATTCAATTCCATGCTTTCTTCGGATGGAACCCGAGTTGTCGTGGGTGGAAAAGGAAAAGTAGATGTATATGATTTAGTTGCAACGAGCAAAACGGCTTACACCAGTTCGGACCCCGCGGTTGCATCAGTGTATGGCACCCTGGTGCTAATGAAGGCCGGTGGAACCAGCACCATAACTGCCACTCAAACAAACGGGGCTGGAAGTGGCACCATAACGGCCCCGCTGACAGTTGCTCTTATTCCCCAATTCGCGGCACCCGTGTTATCAAACAAGGTTTTTGCATTTACCGCAACTCCGGGTGCATATACTTTCACTGCAACATGCACGGTTGATGCTGCCGTTGCTCAAGTCAAGATTATTAAATCAGGAACTGCAGACACAATCCTCTCGGTGTCCGGCGGTTCAGTTTCAATATCCATGTCTTATGCCACCGCCGACCTGTATACTGCATTCCATGTGGTTGCGTTGACAAATGGTCTCATCGGAAGTCAAAACAGCGTATCGCAAGTGTTTTTTGACCCGCCGCCTGTGCTCAGCAACTTTGTGGTCGGCACAAAGAGTTTAGCAGATGGCGCATTTGTGCTGACTGAACCCACTTCAACAACGAGTTTTGCATATACTTTAAATTCAATCACTCGGGTTGGACAAGCATTCACTGGCATTCCGGTTGTAACCGCAGACCGTAATTATGGGTTTGCCGCTCATTGCATGATTTCACAAGATGGAAAAAGAATTGTATATGTCATTCCAAGTTCATCCGGAACCTTTAAAATATTTGAATTGCAGTCTGGGTTGTGGGGGCAAGTTGGAGGTGATATTGTTGGCACTGGCGCATGGTCTGGAATAAATGGATTTGGAGGAGAGGAATCATTGTCGATTTCGGCGGATGGAACCATCGTTGCTTTTGGTGCAACTAATCTCACTACCAATGCGTTGTATGCAAATAGCGGAGAAGTCAGTATATATCAGTATGATAGTTCCAAAACAACTGCACAACTCTCCAATGGTGCATTGGCAACTTATGGACCCGCTGGCTGGAATCGCATTGGACGAATCCAATCCACTGAACAAATTGGAATAAGGGTGTCGCTTTCTGCAAATGGCAAAACCATTGCTTTCAGTGGACCAGACTATATTAAGGTTTATTCATATGGTGGCGGCACAACTTGGAATCAAATGGGTTCAACTATTTCTGGAACCCAGTATGGAATGAGGTCATTGAAAATGTCGGCGAACGGATTTAGTTTGGTTCAATTAGGACATGATGCGTCGACTAAAATGACATTTCATGAATGGAACGGTAGCAATTGGATTGAATCCATCATAGTGAATGGCATCGGCAGTGCAAAAGCAACAATGTCAGATGATGGGAAAACTATTGTTATAAATAACGATATAAACAATAGCTACATGCGGACATATACTAGAGATTCAAGCACTGGTGTGTGGAGTCAGATTAATGCCTTTGCACCCTGGCTTGGCACAGTTAAGAATTTAATGTTATCATCAAATGGAAAAGTGCTAATATCTGCAAATAGTCCATTCAATGCGAACCAGATGAAAGTGCAACTATATGCATGGTCTGGAACTGGATGGAATTCTATAAATAATTCATTGACGTATGGAATAAATGATGCAGGCTATTTTGCGGCGAGCGCGTCCATAAATTCAGATGGAACCAGATTCACATGGAGCAAATTCGGTGTCATAGACATATATGATTTGAACACAACGAGCAAAACGGCTTACACCAGTTCGGCCCCCGCGGTTGCATCAGTGTACGGCAACCTGGTGCTAATGAATTCCAGCGGAACCAGCACCATAACTGCCACTCAAACAAACGGGGCTGGAAGTGGAACCATAACGAGCACACTGACAGTTAATCCCCTACGCGCGATAGGAACCGTGTCAATCGACACATTGGCAGTGAAAAGCACATTCAGTGGAACCACGTTTAACACCCCCAGAAATAACGCAATTGACTTAAACGGAAATATTTATGTAGTAGACACTGGTAATAATCTTATCAAGAAGTTCACAAGTGCTGGAGTGTACGTGAGCCAGTTCGGTTCACAAGGCACGGACGATGGACAATTTAGTGGTCCAACTGGAATTGCAATTTCATACAGAACTGGAAATATTTATGTTTCGGATGCAGGCAATCATCGCATCCAGATGTTCAATGGCATCACTGGAGCATTCATGATGAAGTTCGGTTCAAACGGGTCGACCAATGGACTGTTTAATAATCCATGGGGAATTGCCATTGATAATTCTGACTACGTTTATGTTTCGGATGCAGGCAATCATCGCATCCAGAAGTTTACGAGCACTGGAACCTATGTGAGCCAGTTCGGTTCACAAGGCACAGCCACAGACAATGGAAAGTTTGCTTCTCCAAAGGGAATTCAAGTTTTGTCAAACGGCAACATCATTGTTCTTGACACGGATAATAATCGTTTACAGACATTTACTGGTGATGGAGTGTATGTCAGCCAGTTCGGTTCACAAGGCACAGGTGATGGTAAATTTTCCAATCCAATTGCATTTGCAATTGACGCAGTCGGCAACATTGTGGTTGCGGATACTTATAATAATCGCATCCAGATATTTACTAGTGCTGGAACTTACGTGAGCAAGTTCGGTTCTCTCGGCACAGCCAATGGACAGTTTAATACTCCAATGGGAGTGTCCATTGATTCCACTGGCAACATTGTAGTTTCTGATACCTTTAATAATCGCGTTCAAATTCTTCAAGGTTCACCACCATTGGAATTAGATGCGATGAATGGCGTCACTGTTAAATTCGTTGGCAACAGTTCCACTGTTTCAAGTTCGGCGCCGCGGTTTATAACACAGAATGTGAGAGGAACATCGGAATTGTTTGCGGTCGTTGACGATTCGGCCAATGCCAGAGCCATGATTACGAATTATGCTACGAATTTGAGTGCGGGGTCTGGTCGCAATTATTTCACAAAGGACGGGAATGCGGTCCCCTTCAATAACATTGTTACCACTCTTATGACATATATGCGAACCTTATTTATGGGTGCACAAACATTCAATGAACCGATTGCTTCTTGGGATACGTCCAATGTCTTGACCATGTATCAAATGTTTTGGGAGGCACGAGCATTCAACCAACCCATTGGCAACTGGAACACAACGAAGGTTACTACCATGGACTATATGACTTACAATGCATACGCATTCAGACAAAATATAAGTGGATGGAACACGGTTGCACTTAACAGAAATATTTCGCCGCCCGATTTCCATGCTCCTCCTTCTACGGCTGATAGACCAGTGTGGGGAACAACCCCAGTTCTAATTTTGTATGCAAATAACGCCACCGTCAGATACGCCAGCGCAAATGCATTAAGCTCTGTGCCGACATTTGTCTATGAAAATCCAAGGGGCACTGGATTCGAATGGTTTGCCATTGTGGATAATTCGGCCACAACCATGATTAGGAATTATGCTACCAATTTGTCATCGGGCGCATCGTCGGGCGTTGGTATTACTTATTTCACATACAATGGCAATCTGGTCCCATTCAATAACATTGTCACCACTCGTATGACATATATGCGTTCAATGCTTGAAAATTTACCATTATTCAATCAACCGATGGCTTCTTGGGATACGTCCAATGTCACTGATATGTATTGTCTGTTTGCCAACGATTACAAGTTCAACCAAAACATCAGCAAATGGAATACATCCAATGTCACTGACATGGGTTATATGCTGTATGAGAATAGAGTATTCAATCAAAATATAAGTGGATGGAACACGCTAAAAATTCCAGTTATTCCGCCTTCATTCTCTAATGGTGCTGCTCTCTCTTCTAACTATTTGCCAATATGGGGAACAGCAGCATCTGGTTGGGCAAGCCCTAATTAATTGCAATTACAACCACGTGTTTTCTTATATGTAAAATAATTACAAAAATGATTCACATTCGTGGTGTTGTTTTTGTCATTATGCCAAAAAACACATTTAAATAAACATCGGCAATCCAATGCATGAGATATAAAAATATATCATGCAATCAAGACCGACGCTATGCCTGAACATGATTGTCAAGAACGAGTCGCACATCATTCGGCGCACTCTGGAAATGCTTCTCACCAAGGTCCGGTTTGATTACTGGGTCATATGCGACACGGGTTCGACCGACGCTACTCGAGAGATAATCAGTGAATTCTTTTCCCAAAAACATACGAACATTCCAGGCGAACTGCATTGCGACGAGTGGGTGAATTTCGCGCACAACCGCACCAAGGCGCTTGAATATGCCTTCAACAAAACCGACCTGCTCCTCGTGTTTGATGCCGATGACGACATTCACGGCACAATTGTGTTGCCGTCCGCCGTGTCTTATGACGAATACCACCTCAAATTCGGCGCACCCAACACGGGCGGCATCACCTACACGCGAACCCTGCTCATCAACAATCGCAAACGGTTCCAGTATTACTCGGTCGTGCACGAATTCATTAGCTGCATGGAGCCGTCGACCAATGAGCAAGCGCGACTGTGCGTGCTGGATGGCGACTACTTCGTGGTGTCGGGGCGCAGCGGGGCGCGCAACCAGGACCCCGATAAGTATTTGAAGGATGCGCTTCTCCTGGAAAAGGCGCACGCCGAGGCGATAGCCCAGGGCGACGATTTGCATAAGCGATATGCGTTTTATTGCGCCAACAGCTACCGCGACTGCGGCCGGCGCGAGGATGCCATTCGTTGGTACAAAATCACACTGATGCAGGACAACTGGGCGCAGGAAAAGTACGCAGCGTGCCTCTACATTTACGAGTGCTACGAAGCACTGGGACAGAAGGAGCACGGGTTTTTCTATTTGGTGAAGGCGTTTTCTTACGATCTGGAACGCGTGGAGTGCTTGTATCCGCTGATTGTGCATTACTGCTGCGAGGGCATGAACGAAGTGGCGTACAACTATTATCGCGTGGTTGAAAAACAATTTCTCCAGAATGGTTGGAATGAAACCAGTGGCAAGCTGTTCTTGCATACGGACAAGGCCGACTTCTTCGTGCCGTATTACATGATCATTGTGGCGGACCGAGTGGGCGACCGCGCGTGCGGCATTCGCATGTATGAAACCGTTTTCAAACGGAAACATCGCGTGCTGAGCGCATGGCACCTGCGAAACCTCATGTTCAATCTGCGGTTTTTCATCGGTCATGTTGGTCAGGATGCATTGGGCGCGTTTGCGGCGCTAACCAACGGTTATTTGCAGTTCATTCGAGAGAATGGCGTGCCGTTGAGCACATTTGACGAGGTTGTCATTGATTTTAATTATGATAAATATGGAATTCATTTATTAAACCATTCTTTGAAACCAATAACAAAACCATTAATTGTGTCGAATTTCTCTCGTTCCGTGTGCAAGAGAAGTCGAAACATCCTGGTTTACACGGGGTACTGCAACGTGCCGTGGAATTACAGCAGCATGAAACGGGGGGCATTGGGCGGCTCCGAAAAGGCGGTTGCGTGCCTGGCCCAAGAGCTGTGTCGCAATGGATACACCGTCTACGTGTCGGGAACAGTGCAGCCGGAAGAATGTCATGAGGACGGCGTGCTTGTGAAATACGTGGGACTGTCCGGTTTGCCGGAGCTGCTGCGCACCACCGCATTTCACACCGTGGTGTGTTCGCGCTACATTTCATTTTTGGAACTGTATGCCGGTGCTTCTTCTTTCTACCAGTTCTACATATGGGCGCATGACACGTACTTGGCACCATATGGTTGCGATTTGAGCGACACGGCAATCATTGAAAAATGGTCGGACCACATTGACGGCTGCGTGTGCCAGACGCAGTGGCATGCGGACGAATATGTGCGCCAATATCCTGCATTGAAATCCAAAATTCGCGTCATAAATAATGGCATTGACCCGGAGCTGTTTCCTCCTCGGCCAATTTCAAAGAAGACCAACCGGTTCATTTACACGTCGCGCACGGAGCGCGGCCTATCTCGAATTCTGGACTTGTGGCCCGATATAATGTCAGCGCTGCCGGATGCCACGCTCGCCATCTCCACCTACGTGGCGTTCCCCTGCAACGACGATGAACGGCGTATTCAGGCCCGCATTGCACATCTGAATCAAATCTACCTGGGACAGAATGAGGATGAGGGTCGGATTCGGCACTTGGGCCAGCTTAACCCGACCCAGCTCTACGCGGAAATGGGTGCAGCGGAGTACTGGCTGTATCCCACGGACTGGCCCGAGACGTCGTGCATCACCGCGATGGAAATGCTGATGTCCGAAGTCATTTGTTTTTACTACCCTGTCGCGGGACTGACGGAGACGATGGGCGGGTGCGGCATTCAGATTGCCCCTGGTTCTGGTTCCAATATTCAGACACTGGTGCAGATTGCGAGGGACGAAACAAAGAAGGAAGCGCTGCGCAAACAGGGGCGAGCATACTCCGAGAGCTGCTCCTGGGCGAATCGGGCGCAGCAGTGGGATGAATTGCTGGACTGTCGTGCAGTTGGATGTGTAGCAATTGTCAATACGCTCACGTGTCATTATGAAATGTTTGGGTACATCCTGAATTATTTGGCGAATGCCGCAAATGGCGCAAATGGCACAAATGGCATGATGACTAAGATATCCATTTTCACTGAAACCAAAGGGAACAATTGGGGATGGTTGGATTTTTACAAAGAACATTTTAAAAACACTGGATTGGAGTTTGAATACCATGCACTGGAAGAGTTTGATGAATTAAAAACGCGGAAACAGTTTGACGTCATCTTTGTCCCAACGGATGATGACATGGGGATAAAGTCAAAATGGATAGATGAACGATTCATTGCAATTGAGCACACACGCCAAATGCGGCGTCAAGAATATCATCATCGCATTGCAGTGCGCCCATTCGCGTTCGGATTAGGATTGCATGGTCGCTGGGCACTTCCGTGCTATGACATCGTGTCTGCATCCGACAAAATGAACTGCATGCATCATGATGAAGCAATTCACGTTGCAATTGTGGGCGGAAACAGCAACATTGAGGTCAATTACATAAACCGAATGGTGAGTTCAAATGGAACCATGATTGTGTTGCATTGCATTGGAGTGTGTTGGAGACCTAACCACATAAGATTTGATTTAACCCGATTGAATAAAAACATTAAATTCATTTCCCATGGGGTTTTGCATCCAAATGGCATAATCGCAGAATTGAAAAAATGCGACTACGTGATAACCGATGTTATAAATGAGGACCACATTGCGGGCAAAAGTATGTCGGGTTCAATTCCGCTTGCTTTTTCAACGCTGACCCCATTGATCATGGGCAAAAAGAACAACTCCATTTATAAATTCAATACGGCAGTTGAAGTTGACATGAATTCGGCCGAGCCGATTGTTCTCAAAAAGATTTCAAATGAAATGGTGAGCGCGGTTGCATCCGAACGGGACCAACTGTTGCAAATAACCAAGCTGGAATTTGATAGATGCATTCAATGCATCCAATCGTGCGACGAGTCGTCTCCGTCGTCGCCGATTCCGAAACGGGTCATGCAAACGTGGGAGCACAAGCAGTTGAACCCCGAGTTTCAAAAAATTGTGGACACATGGAAGACACACAATCCGCAATACGAATTTGTCTTGATGGACGCGGAAGAGAGAGAGCAGTTTATTCGGGCGCATTTTGAACGCGCGGTGGTAGATGCATACCAACGGATCATTCCCGGCGCATACAAGTCCGATTTGTTCCGGTACTGCTACTTGTGGGTTAAGGGCGGTGTGTATGTCGACATTGACACCCTGTGCCTGGGTTCCCTGGACGACTTTTTAACACCCGGCGCCGAACTGGTGGTTCCAATCGATTTGAATTTGAGTGCAAACGAGGGTGCGCACAACCTGGCGTGCGGATTCATTGCCGCAATTCCCAAACATCCCGCAATGATGCGGTGCATTCAAAAAATTGTGCGCAACGTGCAAACTGCGACCGTGCCCAGCTCCAAACTGGATTTTTCGGGGCCCGGCGTGTTGGGGCGTGCCGTGAATGAATGCCTGAATCGGGGCGAAACCGCGTCGTTCGTGGGCAATGAAGGGCTGCACGCACCCGCAAAGATTCATTTTTTGAAGTTTGAGCCAGGAACCGAATTTGTTAAAAACATGAAAAACCAGGTTCTGTTTCAAAACAAGAACGGGAACCATCGCATCGCAAGTTTGTACCACGCGGAATGCTGCAACCTGAAGGAGTTCGTGTCTTGGGTGCAGTGCGCATCCCCTTTGAACCAATCGCATCCAATCCAAAATAAAAACATTGCGCTCATGGTCTACGGACAATTTAGAACTTATGCAACTAATTTGAGAGAAAATGTGCGAATGCTTGCCCCACTGTTTAAGGACAATGTGGTGCATGTGTTTATTTTAAGCACCAAATTGGCATCGGGCAATTATTCTGACCAAAATGAACGCGAAATCAGAGGCATTTTTGACGAATTTGGATTCAACCTCTGTTTATTTGAGTATGTGGAGAATTTGGACAGTGAACATGCCGCAAATGAAAGAGCGACGCGTGATTCCTATTTCGCCAGTCTGCAAAACAACGATGGCGTGAACAATGAATTCATCCCGGCAATCATGTATCGCAAATTCGCACTGAACAAACTCAAAAACGAGTATTGCAAACGGCACAACATTGACATGGACCTGCATGTGTTTGGCAGGTTGTTTGACGTCATCATCAAGCATCCGGTGCACGCATCCTCGGACAACGTGATGCGCATTGAATATGAAATAAACAAATTGATGATTTGTTCCGCCGAGAAATCGACGGTGCTTGGTTCGTCCGACACGCTGTTCATTGGAACTCAAGCGCCAATGGATCACTTGTTTGAAATATCCACTAAAATCAAAAATGGCGACATGAGAGGGCCTGAAATTTGGAACGATTCCGTGTTTTGTGATGCAATGATGCGCGCGGATTCATGTTTGTGCATTAACCGGGCCACCTATTCGCCCGAGGTGCAATGCATTGCGCATGTGCATTTCGGCCCATTCAATTACAAGAATATTCGGTTTGATTTCAATAATCCCGAATCCACTGAAAATGACTTAACACTGTATGACATACGACTTGACCCGAATAGATTGATGCCCCAAATGTGTTAAACACGTCAATCAATGCAATTTCAACAATATTGTTAATAATATTGTTAAAACTGTGCATTTTTTATCACGCATGAATATATCACAATAACGCATACCCATTTATAAATAAATAATGGCATCGGCTTCATCATCGTATTCGGAATATTTAGCGAATAAAACCATTTGCTGTTGTTCAAACACGGTGGAGGGACCGCCTGGCCCGCCTGGACCCAAAGGTGCAAATGGCGACACCGGCGCAACGGGCGCAACTGGTGCAACTGGCGCGACTGGCGCAACCGGCGCAACTGGCGCTGTTGGACCAGTTGGCCCCACGGGTCCCTCAGGACAGTCCGTGTCGTATTACAATTATTTGGCGGATGCCAATTCAACTACTCCTCCCCCAGCACCTGGATACATTCAATGGGGTTCTACACCACAAGTCCCAACAAGTCCCAACAAGTTGTATGTTTCACATTTTGTGAATGGAGTCCCGTCCACTGACATTGGGGTGCTTTTGAGTTTTGTGAATCCAGGCGACCGAGTGGTGTTGCAGAAAGCAGATAATGAAACTTTATATCAGATTTGGGATGTTACTAATGCTACCCCGCACTCACCATCCTATGTTGAATGGGACGTAACATTAAATTCATCAACTCACTCATTTTTACAAAATGACCCTATGATTTTAGTAATTTTGAGTGTAGGGGACACTGGGCCTCAAGGAGCAACAGGCCACACGGGAGCAACCGGCGCAACAGGCGCAACGGGCGCAACCGGCGCAACCGGTGCAACGGGCGCCACAGGAGCAACGGGCTCCACGGGCGCAACAGGAGCAACCGGAGCAACGGGCGCAACAGGCGCAACAGGCGCAACAGGCGCAACGGGCGCCACAGGAGCAACGGGCTCCACGGGCGCAACAGGAGCAACCGGAGCAACAGGCGCAACAGGCGCAACAGGCGCAACAGGCGCAACAGGCGCAACAGGCGCAACAGGCGCAACAGGCGCAACAGGCGCAACTGGTGCAACCGGCGCAACGAATCCAAATTCCACCGCAATTGAAATAACCGATACGAGCACCAATGCAACATTCTATCCTACTTTTGTTTCTGCTGCCGGTGCAGGACAAACCTTACGCGCAGACATAGGCACCTTACCAAATCTTACTTACAATCCAAGCTCATCGACACTTACTGCGAGTTCTTTGGTTGCGTCGTCCGGTGTTTCTACAAATACTATTAGTGGTAGTAGTTCAGTAATTGCGAATCCTGGTGGAACTTTGACTATCAATCAAGGGCAGGTTTCAACAACTGCTTCTACTTTCAATGTGAATGCTGGAACCTTACTTCAATTGCAGATTGCCGCCTCTACCCTTGTTGGTTTGAATACTACCTCTTTAACCACTTATAAACCTATTTACTTGGATGATAACACTTCTCATCAATCTATTTTAAACGCAAATTGGTTTGGAACTGCATCAGTCAATTCCACGAATATATATCAACCTTCGGCAGTAACAAGAGAATTAAATATTGGTGCGTTGGGGTCAGCAGGAAGTATAACAAAATACCCTTTTTCATCAATACGACATTATGCTACAAATCATCAATTTTTTTCCACAGCAACTGACGCAACCCCATTAGCAATAACAGGAACAGATACAACAAAAACTGTGAAGTTGTCAAACAGCACAACCGGTTCAACTTACACTTTAAAGGCGGAATATGCGAGCACGGGCAATTATGATGCTGAAATGCAACTAGCAAGTTCGTCATCCGGAAACCAATTTATTAATATTGAAACGAGAGACAGTTTAGGGGATTACACAGTAATCAATATGAAATCCAACAATTTTAATGCTTATACTGGAACTCCTGCGGGTGAAAGCATGTTCCAACCTGGTATTCAATTAACAACTGCTGCCGATGTTTATTACGCAAGCGATACTTATGCTACTACACCCGCTCCTATGTATGTTGCAAGAGTATTTACTAATGGGTTTCTTTGGGGGACGACAAACTATCCTGGTCTTTATCCAGCTGTTTCTATTATTCCTGCTCTTACCGCTTATATGACTTTATCAACAGCGGGTCTTTTACAATTTGGTGCTGACACTAATGGTCTTCAAAACAGAACCACAACCACTACACTAACTTCACCAGTTCTCACGATTAATGGACAAAATCTCACCTATAGAAACTTCCAGATTAACTTAACAGGAACAACGAACACAATCACCACATATACATTCACCAATATACCCATTAATTGTGATTATACAATTGCGGTTTTTAATGGCGGGTCCGGGAACACCACATTCAATCAAATTGCAGGCACTCATAAATTTACTAACAATGCTAACTTTGTGGTGCCAACAGGAAGATATGCCACAATAAACATAAAGCAACTACGAAGCAATGCTACTACATTCTATTTCATGAATGCCACTTTGTTTTAATCAATTAACATGTTTTCACACACACACACACACACATTTAAATAATAAAATATGTCATTTTTATAGTAAACAAAATAAAAAATGTCATATTCAAATTATAATTCATATTTAGCCAATCGTGCAGTTTGCTGTTGCAACTCTAAAAGTAGTGGCGCGATTGGTGCAACGGGCCCTCAGGGTCCTTCTGGTCAAACAGGAGCCATGGGTCAAACTGGCGCAACTGGCGCAACAGGCGCAACAGGCGCCACCGGAGCAACAGGCGCCACCGGAGCAACAGGCGCAACAGGTCACACGGGCGCAACGGGCGCCATGGGAGCAACGGGCATAGGAGCACCCAGAGGGAACACCGCGGTCGTTGATGATGTGTATGGCAATGATGCCACTGCGTCCATTGGTGGCACCCCATTTAAAACAGTTAATGCAGCAATATCTGCCGTATCATCCGGGCAAACCGTGTGGATACTTCCCGGCACATATAATCTTACTTCAGGCATTATAATTCCGGATGGAACGGCCATTCGTGGTCTCAATACTCAAACAGTAACTCTTCAAATGTTAAATGTGACGGCGGACACAACTTTAATCACCATGGGAGAAAACTGTCGTTTGGAAGACGTCACTCTTAAACTCACGTCGACAGAACACCGCACGTTAAAAGGAATTTTCTTTGGAGGAACTTCAACTGTCACATCCAAATTGCGCCCTTCTGTATTGACGGTTGATAATTCCACTGCATCGGATGTGGGGACATCAAATGTGTATGGCGTAGAAGCAAATGGCACATCAGCATTAACTGCTTCATCGTTTTCTTTTAATTGTCTTAAGGGTTCCACCATTAATGTGCGCTCAAATGGCGGAGGCAATAAGCGTGGCATACTCGTTTCAAATACAAATATTGTGACAACCCGCGATTTAAATGTGTATGTGGCAGCACCAACCAATACTACTTCAACCGGTTCATATGTAGGCGTAGAAACAAATGATCCAACTAATCTCGGTTCAATTCAAATGCGAAGCACTACAGTTGGAATCACCACACCAACCGGCGCACAACCATACACATCATCCGACATTCTTCAAACCACGCCCGCCACCATAACAGACCCATCATATTTGTCGAGTGCAGGCATTCAAATTGGACCTGGAACGGATTTGGTCACTAAAAGCGCGGGAAATAAGGGGTTTTCAACATATGTGTATCCAAGCATTATTTATTATGGTCTTAAAGGTAATGTAACTACTGGACCAGCGAGTGGTTGGATGTGGCCCGGAACATGCCTTGCTACTAGTAATGTGTTTCCAGACCCTGGCACTCCACCCGCATATTTTCGCATACAACAACCAGCCCTTCTTTCAGGCATATCGGGTTCACTGAATGTGGCTCCTATTACACCAGCCACTGTCACACTCGCAGCACAATACACTCCAATCGGGGACCAAAATCCCAATTTAGGAGGTGCTACATTTACAGGCAGCATTTCAGGAACCACGCTGACCACATCATCGGTTTCAGGAACCATTCAAATTGGTCAACTTTTGACGGGAACTGGAGTGACAAGTAGAACCTATATTGTGGCAAGAAGTGGAACATCATGGACTGTCAGCAATTCTCAAACCGTTGCTTCTACTGCCATGGCTTCCACTTGTTATAAAGCAGGCGCTACATTCAATGGGGCAATTACTGGGGGTGTTAATCTCGCTGTAACTAGTGTTGTGGGAACTATTCAAATTGGGCAGTTTATATCTGCCGTTTCGGGTGCCACAACCGGTAGTTCAGGAGTATTTAATGATACATATATTGTATCAGGTAGTGGGTCGACTTGGACCGTAAGTCAAAACCACAATGTGTCAATAATAGCCATGAAGTCATATGCTATTATACCGACTGCATTTACAATTACATTTACCACAACCACAACAACCCTTAATTATTATAACAGTTCTACAAGATTAAACACTGGTGATAGACTTCTTTTGTATGCAACATACACTGGTACCACTGACGCACACGATCTCACGTGTCAGCTTGATTTATTTTAAATCCAGTTCCACACCAGGTCGGTGCACAAGTAAATTCGCCGGCGATTGCGGGCGCGCATGGCCGCAAAGAACGGCACGTGTTCGCACACCACCGGGAAGTTGTAGCCCGAATTGTGGAAGTAGAAGATGCCCTTGTCTTTGTCATTTGGAAACAAGTGCATGCCGGTCGATGCGCCGTCGACATGTGTTTTTGCATTTTTCGCGAGGGGCGGAATGCAACTCATCGCTTGGTACTCCGCATTCATCTCGGGGGTGGGCACTGCCGAATAACGAAGTGGTTTCAAAGGTTGGTCACCAAGGGGGTCGTAGGGGGGGCGCATGCCCCCCATAAGCGCCTCTCGCCGAAAGATACACAGGCCGTTAAACCCGGACGCAATTGGCACATAGGGCAGCAATGCGGGGTCGTGTTTCATTTGACGGTTGTAAAACATCGTCTTGTTGTGCGTGGCGATTTGCACGTAGTACTGGTGCTGTCCCGACCAAAACGCCTCGCGCATGATTTCGGGCCCGAAGGGAAACTGCGCGTCTCGATACGCGTAAAAGTCGTACATGTAGCCCATGGGGTTCAGGCCGTTGCACACGAGCGCGTCAAACCCGTCGGGGTCGCGCGCAATGCAGTTCAGAACGGCGTTGACCGGGAACGGCACGGGACCATCCATGTCAATCATCACCACGTATTTAGCTGGGGAAGAGCCCACATGAACGACCGCACTCCCACCTACACTTAGAGAGGAGGGGTGCGGGGAACCTTGGTTCCCCGGTAGTTCCCCAACTAGCATATCCAGCAACTTATTTCTGGCGAATGCAATTTGTTCCATGCGACAGGGTTTATTGTCATACGTGCGGGCCACGCACCGGCTCAGCTCCTCCTCTTGCGTAAATTTGTCGCACTGCACCATGACTTGGTCTGGTGCCTCGGATGCCCACTTCATTAATTCGGTGTCGGTGCCGTCGTCCGAATTGTTTTCGTAGAATATAGCCCAGCACGGGACACCCGCTTTGCTCACGAGCTCTTCGAACGCCGCGCGAATCACGGGGAGCGTGTTGGCCACGTTCTTGCACACCCCACACAAAATGATGCCATTGCCTTCATTGCCTTCCTTTTGGTCCTCGTGGTTGCTCATTTTGCTCACTTATCGCTTATTAATTCAATTCATTGCCGTGTCTTTAATTGAATTTAAGTTGAAAAATGCATATAAAAATATAACCATTATCTCTCTAATTTGATACAACACAAACCAATCCATCTTGGGCAATGCAATCATCAACATCCAACAGGGTCGACAGCGTGCAAAACAAGGAGCTGATATGGTCCACGTTGCAGGAATCGGGCGCATTTGCGGGGGTGCCTGGAGACCAGTTTCAGCGTGTGTATGCGGCGTTCGATAGGTCCGTGCAGGAGGCCTCTCGGACCATGTCCGGTTCGTTGAGCGACGTGAACAAGCGCATCATCCGCGAATTCGTGCAAATGCTGAGGACGTCGACGACGCAACAAACGCAGCCAACAATGCAAACTCCGAATCAGAATCAGAATGCACCCAAAAAAAAGAAAATAGAGGTGGTGTATCGGGCGGAGGACCTGCAAAACGAACGCGCGAGCGAATTTGACCGACAGTTTCGAGAGAAACAGGCGGAAATGGATTCGTTCTTGACACTGAAAAAGCCGACCGATGTCAGCTTCACGGACACCGGAATGAATGAGGACAAGCCGATTGGCGACGAAATGTCGCGGCTCATTGCTGAGGAGCTGGCGGCTCGCGAGCGGGAGCTGGTGCAGCTGAAACCCGAGGACATTAAGCGCGCTCAGCAATGGATTGGCACCACTGCTGCTGACAATGTAAACAGCGCAATTAAAACTGAATTGCCTCCTCCATCAAACAATTTTGCAAAAAAGTCGGTGTCGTTTTCAGAAGAAGAACATGAAATGGAACAATTTGAATCCGAACACACAACGAATGAATTGAATGCATTTGTCATCAATGAAGAAAACTTTGAAGAAACCGAGTCTATTTTTTCAAAATTCAAAAAGATTAGCGAGCCTTTGACCGAACCAAATGCAATCGTATTACAACCCGATGCATCAATCACAATCCAACAACTTTACAATAAAATACTTGAAATGGAAGAGCGCATGAATGCCAAACATGCTGAAATCATGGCGCATTTAAATGGCCACATGTCAAAATAGGGGGGAACCTACGGTTCCCTTAGACAATCGTGAATTTGCCGGGCTTCATTTCCACGAATTTACCCACTAAAACTCGGTTTCCAATTTTCAGGTTCTCGTAATCGTATACGTCATTGGTTTCTATGTCAATGCCGTATTTGACTCCGTCATGTATAATTTCTTTAATTTTCATTTTGCGCATTTCCTTGTTGAGGGGGACTGCCTCAGCGGTTGATTTTGCTGCAGTTGCTGCAGTTGCTGCTGCTGCTGCTGGTTTAGGTTTATCAGTTGCTCGTTTTTTGCCCTCTTCGGTTGCAGTCGCCTCGTCCTGGATGTTGGGCGTGTACGCGAACTTGTTCTCCGGGTTGTCGAACGTGAAGCACTTCAGCGTCTCTTTGCTGCCGGCTTTGGCGTGAATGGCGCAGTCAATCGCCGTCTCTTTCACGCACCGCAGAATGTTGCTGTTTATGGCTTCCTTCGTTTTCGCAATTTCATACAGAGACTCGTCCGTGGTGATGGGCTGACCCGTTTTCGTGCTGGTGTCCGATTCGCGCAGTTCGCGCGACACCCGAATGTATTTCAGCGCGGCATTGGACACGTCCACCACCGTCTTCGGGTCCGAAGATGCCAGCAGCGCCTCCTCTTGGTCCGCCGCCGCCTTCTCGTCCTTTGTCAGCGGCTTCAGCTGCGCCTGCGAATACACCATCAAATACAGGAACACGTTGACCGTGCGCAGCTCGGCCGGCAGGTCCTGGTGGCTGCAAATGCGCCGGGCGCGTCCCACCACCTGCTCAATGCGCACCGGGTGCCAGTACGGCTCCAGAATGTGCACGTACCGCACGTTGCGCAGGTTGATGCCCTCCGCCCCCGACGCCGAAATCATGAGCGTGTTGATGACCTCGCCGTAGAAATTGTTTCCCGAGATGCGCAGCAGCTCGTCTCGAATGTTGGACGGCACCTGGTCCCATTCGCTGTTGAAAATGCAGCGGATAATCTCCTTCTCTTCGGCATCTTCCTTGCCGGTGTAAAGCGCAAACCGGCGCTTGCCCGCGTCTTCGGGTCGGTTGTCCAGCACCCACTGGTTCGACGCCTTGTTGTGCTTGATGCGGAACTGCGCGTAGTCGTTCGCCTCCATCGCCATTTTCAGCAGGCCAATGCCCTCCAGCGTGCGGAACTGGCTGTACACCAGGTTGAGCCCCTCGTGCTTCGGGTCCTGCAAGTTCTGCAGCAGTTTGAGGAACTTCGGGCTGTAAATGGCCAGTGCGCGCGGATTAAAATATTGTTCCTCGTTGCGCTTCAACATGCCCAACACCTCTTCGATGCGGTCCTCATACTGTTTATAAGCCTCCGTTGCGGTTTTTTTCTGCAGTTCCGCCGCTTCGTCCACGCCGATCGCGCCTTCGGGGTTCTTTGTTATGGCACGCGCATTGTCGGCGTCGATGATGTCTTCGTCCACGTCTTCTTCCGCTGCGCCTTCTGCTGCACCTTCCGCTGCGCCTTTTGCTGCTCCGCTTATAAACGGTTTCGGGCGCCCGAGTTCCCTGGGAAACACGAAGTTGCACGCCGCGCGCGAGAAGATGCGGTACGAGCTGGACGGCTCGGAATACAGTTCCTTCATGGTCATCGGTTTCTTTCCCACGGCGGCGCCAGTTGCGCCTTCCGCCCTCGGTTTGCGCCCTGGGGCCAGCATCTTGCGCTTGTTCGCCTCGCGGTCCTTGTTGATTTCCACCAACCGCTCCTGCTGGTACACGCTCAGCTGGTAATTGCTCATCGGCACGCGCACCACCTCGAAATCGTTTGCGATATCGTAGCGGGGCAGCAGCTGCTCCTGGGCGCTGCGATAATACGACGTCAGGCCGAGGATGCGCCGTTTGAACACGTCCATGTTTTTCAGCTCGGCCGTGTCGGCGTCGATGAAATACTTTTCAAATCCGTCAAACGTGTCGGGCAGCGCCTTGTGCGCCACGGGATTCGCTGACGACTTGGTGGCCTTGATGCCCTCGGCTGCGAGCGTGGCCGTGATCAGCTTGATGAAGTCGTCGTCGTTTATAATGCCGTGCTCGTCCACGGCGAATGTGACGCCGTTGTAAAGCTTGTCCAGCTGCGCTTTGACGGCGCTCTTTGCAAGCACCTTGTGCACATTCACGAACCCGTAGGGGTTGCGCGTGACGGTCAGGGTGCGCTCGGTCGCGTTGTACTTCATGTAGTCCATGACGTCCACGGATTGGAACAGCTGCTGCAGCCGGGCCTCACTTATGCCCTGTGCCGACGACGCCAGTTGCAACGTCCACGTCTTGATGTAGCCGCGCAGAATGTTGAACAGCACGCCGATCTCGTTGGGGTAGTTGATGATGGGCGTGCCGGACAGCAGCACCACTTTGACATTCACGGCGTCCAGCAGAAACCGGTACAGGTTGAGCGCAATGGGGGCGTCCTCGGGTTTCAATGCTTTGTCCTTGGCACCCTTGGCACCCTTTTTGGCGCTGTCATCCGGCGCCTTCTTAATGTGGTTCACAATGCGGCTGACGAAATTGTGCGCCTCGTCAATGATGACCACCGTGTTGTCGAAGGGGTTCACGGTGTATCCGAGCGACAGCTCGTTGATGCGGTTTTCGCGCACACCGTTGTAGCTGATGAACGTGTATTTCGCCTGAATCATCTCGTTCAGCTGCGCATCCACCTCGCCCTGCTCCTTCGGGCTGAGGTCGCCGTAGTTGCTGGGTTTTTCGGGGTCCACCAGCCACGCGCCGCCGTGCTTCTTGACGTATTCCTCAGGGATGTCGAGCGTTTCGGCGAGGGACGGCGCCAATTCGGGCTTCTCCACGGCATCCACGAACTTCCAATGGCGGGGTCGCTTGTAAATGTCGTCGCCGCACTTCTTGAGTTCCTGCATGTAGTTGGTGCGCAGGAACGCGGGCGTCATGACGAACACGCGTTTGTTCGATTTCAGGCCCTCGGCAATTGCAATGGACGAGCACGTTTTGCCGCTGCCGAGTCCGTGATACAGCAGCAGGCCGCGGTAAGGGGAATACATGTTCAGGTAATCCTTGACGATTTTCTGGTGCGTTAGGAGGCCGAACTCTTCGGCGCTGCGGCGGTCCTCGCATGACACGACGCGGGACTCATCCATGATTTCGGCGCGAAAATTCTTCTGGAACAGCTTGTTGATGAATTCCACGAATTTCTCTCGGTTATTCAAGTAGTATTCCGATGCAACAAGGGGCTCGATGGGTTTTGTTGGTTGGGGGGGCTTCTTTGATTGCACTTGTGCGAGTTCCTTCGTTTGAGGTTCCTTCGTTTTTTCGAGTTCCTTCGTTTCTTTGTCCCCCTTTTTCCTGGTGCCGCGTTTTTGCTTTAATGGTTCCAAGTTCACCACTTCTTCATTTTCTTCAACCACCTCATTGGGTGCTTCTTGTAAAACCACTTTGTCTAGGGCTGGTGCCGATGAAACGGGTATGAGCTTTATTTTTTGCAGTTTGCGGCCCTTCAGTTTAGGAACCGGGGCTTCTTCCACGATGCTGACCAACTTTGCAGCGGTTAAAGTTAACGGGTTCGGTGCGGCTTCGGTTATGATTCCGCGCGCGGCCTTAATCCTGGCGAATATGTCTTCGCGATTGACCAATTTTAGGCTGGCTTGGTCCACGATCCGAACCGTTGGACCCATTGCGCGTTTTTCAGGTTCTTCTTCTTCGCTCTCTTTCTCTCTGTCTTCTCTCTCTTTCTCTTCGTCCCTTTCTTTCTCTCTGTCTTCTTCTTTGGATTTGGATTTAGATTTAGATGCGTTTGCAACAAAAAATGCAACCGAGAATTCTTTTTTCTTTTCGGCCAGTGGTTTTTTTCGTAGCGCATCTAAAATTGCAACTGCAGCCGACATGGTTGCTTGTTTATGTTATATGGTGTTTTATTATTTTTATTATTTTATATAGTATCTATTATATAACATACATATTATAATTCAATAATGCAAAAATACACTGGCGAGATCACTGGCGATATTCTATTGAATGCATTCGGACCCAACTTACCGACAACTGAACAAGTGAGATTCGACCAAGAACTTTGTTTCACATACTTTGGACCAGAATGTTATGCCGAACTCAGACGCGTGATAATTGTTTGTAGAAATGCAATGGTTGAACACTTATGTAGATTTACACCTAATTTGAATGTTTCTGTTGCCAATTATTATTTTGGAAACACGGCATTTTATGGAAGGCAAAACACAAGTGTGTTTGAACGTTGCGTTAGTTATATCATGTCTAATCAGTTTAACGCTACAAAAACAAGGTTTTATTATGCGTTGTTTATTCGGTCCACTGTTATAATAGAATTTATATTAGAACATTTAAATAAACAACGACAAACAATTGAAACAATCAAAGATTATGTTGACAAGTGGGTTGAGAAATGTTTTGAACATCTGGTTGCGTTAAACACGAGTGGGGGAGCATATGCGTTTGAAGGGTTTGTGAACCCAAATATGCCATTAGACATGGATTTGTTAGTTAATTTTTACCGTGAGCTTAAGGGTGATGAAAGAGACAAACATCTTAAAACCTTAATCGAATATGCAAAAAGACAATTTCGCGGGTCGGTGTATTCAAGTGTAAACCGCCTGTCGCGTACAGTAAAATTGTTCAGTCAAGCAGAAATTCTTGGTGCTTCAGGGTTATTTCCTTGTAAGGATTTAGACTTTTACAAAATGGAGGAATTGAGAAGTTTGTATTTGTACCCACGACGTGAGGTGTTGCCTGTCGTTGAAGCCTCGAAGGAGAGGGTAATTTTAAAATGTGTAAATCCTAATTATGGCGGCACCGGTATTGCTTCGGTTGAGTTTTTACCCCTATTTGGTCCCAATATGGAAAGGAATGACAACAGTAATGCCATGTTTGGTCGACTCAATGAGTTCGATATTCCTCCTCAAGGCCTCGATAGAAAATACTTTGGCAAACAGGAACTACACGATAGAAGGGAATATGACTTCGCGTTGCATTTTTTTAAGCATAGTTTGCAGCCTGTGATAAATCCGTTGACAGATGGTCCCATGCCCAAGTTATCATTAAATATGGATCCGTATAAGGCCATGTACATGCAATCTCAACAACAGCAACAACAACAACAACATCAACAACAACAGCAACAACAAGAGCAACTGCAACAACAAGAAGAAATGCAAAGGCAGCAAGAAGAAATGCAAAGGCAGCAAGCCAGTCTGGCCCGGGAAGAAATGATAAACCAAAACCGAAAATTGTTGCCCCCATCAACTATGACACCAATGGGTCAATTAAAATTTTGGTGGAACAAACAAGGTGGACGGCGTTCGAAGAAAAAAGGCAAAAAAGGCACCCGTCGTCATTCGAAGAAAAAAAGCACCCGTCGCCATTAAAAAAAATATAATCAAATGATATAAGCATTTAGCATTTGATTTTCATAATTTTGCAAAATGGAACAAATCAACCATTTTATTAATAACATGACCGTTGAAGAATTCAACGGCTATCCAGAGCAGCATTTGGTTGACGATTTGGGTGTTCGTATTCCGGTTCGTTTGGTGGGAACTGTGTATGATAACCAAGGCATTGCTTATATATTGTTTCTGGAACATGACCGCACCCCCATTTTTATTCCCATTCCGCCTGAACCTGCTGCTATGGCACCCCCATTCATCGACCGCTATCCAGCAGACGAAATGGAAGATGTGGAAGAACGGGTTTCACCGCGTCAAGCCGCACGCAGAGCAAGTCGGGCTGCAAGTCGAGCCGCAAGCCGGCCTGCACGCATGTCGCGCCGCGCCGACCGCAGAGCGGCGCTCCATGCATTTGAACAACAACAACTGCAGCGTCAACAACCCGGATTGTTTAATCCGCATAACATTTTTCAACAACCACAACAACCAGAACCACTACTGGTGCGTCCATTGCCCGTGCCGCCAACCCCAGCCAATCCGGCGTCTCGTCGTCAGCGCCGAAAGGCATCTCGATTGTCGCGAGAACGAAGAGAAGCGCGCATTCGTGCAGGATACGTGGTTGGTGGAAAAACCCGCCGCCACCGCAATTAAGGCATCTGCTAAGGCATGTATTGAATCGCGCTGTCGCACGCCAGCTGTTCCGCCTTCTTCTTGATTTTGTGCGAGGCCTGCGCCAAAAACACCAGGATGCGCCCGCCCGCCTCTTCGCACGCCGCGTGCACCGCCTCAAACGTCCTCAGCTCTGCGAAGCTGACGGCGGCCGCAGGCGACGTCTCGTATATTTGTTGCCCCAGACACAAATATACGCCCATGGTGTACCCCAACTCCATGTCGCGCCCGAGCTCAATGTAGTCCGGCGTGGTTTTGAACTCCTTCTGAATCTTCACCTGCAGGATGTTCTTGTAGTTGTCGTCGTTGCGAATGAGCGCAATCCAGTCAATGTGCTTCTCGAACACGTTTTCAATGAAGATTTGCGCCATCTGGAACCCGGGCCCGGTGGCAAACACGTGCTCGAACCAGTGCTCCTCGTCCTTGATCGAGATTTTGTTGTAATCCAGGAACAGCGCGCCCACGAACGCCTCAAACAGGCAGCCCAGCTTCTTCAGGTTCGTGCGCAGCTTCTTCTCCTCCGAGTGGCGCGAAATGATGAACCACTGGTGCAGGCCCATCTCGTACGCCATGCGCCCGATGGACTCGTTCTTCACAATGGCGATTTTCTTCTCGGTCATGAAGCCCTCGTTCTCTTTGGGGAAGCGACGGTACAGGCAGTACTTGGCCACGCACTCCAGCACGCCGTCGCCGAGGAACTCTAGGCGCTCGTTGGATTTGGTGCGCAGCGGCATGCAGTCGTCGGGTCTGTCGACCACGCGGATGTTTTCCGTGGTGTTCTCAAATTCGAGGCGGCGGGTATAAGACTGGTGCACGAACGCGCGCTTGTAAAGGTCGATGTTGTGCACCTTGGGGTCGGGCACGCCGTATGCGGTGAGAATAGATTGAATCTGACTCAATGTAATCTCGCGGTTTTCGGGGTTGTAAGGATTGAATATTAAGCCGCCATCCTCGGATGGCATGAATTCTTCGGCATGGAGCAATTTAGAGGTCAACGTTGAACGCTGTGGCGACGAACGTTGTGGCGACGAACGTTGTGGTGACGAACGCTGTTTGTCTGATTCCGATTCCATTGTTAAAGGGCTGGAGGATACAATTTTATCGCGGGTTCACTTTAAGTCCATTTGGAAATGTGTTTGAATGTTTTGAATGTTTTGAATGTGTTTGAATGTTTGAATGTTTGAATAGCATTTTATGAGCAATACAATAAATAAATGAACAAAAAAATAAAATATTTAGACATAATATAACTCAACGTTAAACAAACAAATAAAATGGTATTATCAACTACTAAAAAATGTCAGGCCATACAGTCCATCACCAACAACACGTGCATTCTTGGTGGCCCCAAGAAGGGTGGTCTCGTGACCATGCAGGGGCGCAACCCCAATCTTGGCAGCGCCATCACTTCCCGTGCTCCCTATTGCGGCTGCGGCATCCCTCTGGGTTGCATCCCCGGTCTTGCTTATTTGAAGGCCAATAAATTGCTCACCATGAACCCCCAGGGCTCTGGTGGTGTCCCCACTCGCATGTACAGGCCGGGCCTGTTCTAAACCGGGGAACGTAGTTCACAAGGCACCTAACGGCTCGGCCGTGCACTTGCTGCGTTTCGCCCCGAACCCCTCCTCCGAACCTTTCCCTTCATCAAGGTTTAACATCCCTCACTTATTTGTTATTATATAATTACTTAAATGTTAGTAATTATGTAATTGTAGCATAAACAAAGGAAACGCATGTTAATCCGGGTTGACACGCGCGAAGATGCGTTGCACGGAATGTTTAAACTGAACTCAGCGCATCAGCTGCGGTCTGAACCCCTCCCCGTGGGCGACGTCATTCTCTCTTCTGCTGACGGGCAAACGGACTACATCGTGTTTGAGCGCAAGACCCTTCTGGATTTAGCAGCATCCATCCGGGACGGCCGATACAAGGAGCAGTCGCATCGGCTGCAGGCCATTCCCAACGTGCATTGCCACAACGTGGTTTACATCATCGAGGGCGACCTTGCGCGATACAATGAACGCTTTAGTAAAATCAGCAAAAAGGCGCTTTATTCGGCCATGTGCTCTTTGAATTACTACAAGGGCTTTAGCGTGGTTCGAACCATGTCCATCATGGAAACGCACGAGCTCATTCAGCACTATGCCGACAAATTGGCGGCATCTCCTGCGCCTTATGGGAAATATTACAGCGTTCCTGCATCAGCGGCTAATGAAGCGGCAACAACAACAACAACAGCGGCAACAACAGCAACAACAACCACAACAGCAACAACAACCACAACAGCAACAACAGCAACAACAGCAACAACAGCAACCACGGCAACAACAGCAACCACA
>Ga0209088_10000146_pt1 | contig 52199 bp, 38 predicted proteins | sample S_140625_EF_Meta_FD_187324 | JGI IMG/M metagenome (GOLD analysis project Ga0209088, IMG submission 187324) | Freshwater microbial communities from Lake Simoncouche, Canada to study carbon cycling - S_140625_EF_MetaG (SPAdes) (version 2) | ecosystem: Environmental > Aquatic > Freshwater > Lake ... | reverse complement strand
ATAGCATCAAATATATCCAAAAATAATGTTATACCGAGTGCAATACATCCTCTTCCTAAATGCGTAGTTTGAAATTGTGCTTTTAATAGATTTCTCTCATCAATCTTTTTCGCAATCTCAGCCTTTCTAATTTCATCTAATCGCTTAATTTCTGCTGCTAAATCTGAAGCCTCTATCGCGTGTAGTTTATCTAATACCTTAGATGTCTTTATTAGGTCATCTTCTGTAACATCAACTGCATCGTGTTTTACTTTCACTTCAGCCATTGTTTTTATTTCTGGAAGTGTTGTTGATACAGGAGGAGGGACGACTGTAACTGGAATATTTGATAATTTTATATCATCAGTTGACTCTGAAGATATAGGATTAAGAGTAGGTTGTGGTAGTAAAGTTGTCATTTACACCTATCTACTTATGATGTTTAATAAAATCAAGGTACCGTGAAAATTCATTTCTAAGGAAATGAATTTGAGATGCTAAGGCAACATAATTGCCAAGAAAATCATCAGACCCAGAATCTGAAAGATGGACTTGGCCGGCCGAGCAAACTCAAATAAAGGGACTACACTGTTATTCCAGAGAAAGAGGCCAATAAAGGAAACAATAACGACAGCAAGCAGAAATGCCAAGAGTACCGCCATTGCATCTGAATAGACCGCAGGCTGCTTGTATGCTTCTGTCGCACCGGGATTTACAAATCCTTCAACGAGGGCTCTGCTAACAGCAGTAATGACTGAGGCACCGTTCATTCTTATTCTACTATGTAACAGTTTCCTTTTTTTCGTAAACTAGAGACTCCTTGATCTTTGTCTCTCGCTTCTCATCCAAGAACTCCAACAGCTTCTTAGCCGCATCCAAACTCTTCAGATGCTCACCCACCAACTTCTCCATATTCTTCTTACTGATCGGGGCCTTTCTTGATGCCTTCTTGTATAAAACCCGCGCATTGGAAGACTTCAGATCTAACGCAGCAATACTGTGCTTCTTCATCGTCCCCATAATCATCTGTTCCATCACCTCACACCGCTTATCGTGTTCACTGATTCGTTCCAAGATAATACGTTTATCATCAACTAGCTTCCGCTTTTCTTCCTGAATCTTCTTCCACTCCGTCAGCAACCGCGGTAGATTCTGAAATTCCTGCGCATCATCTATTCCCATTGTCTGCTGCTCATTATTTGTCTCTGAACTATGGGTTGACATCTACTGTATAGTGAGTCTGGGCATTTAGGCTGAAAATTTGAATCTACGAAATGTGTATAAAGTATACAAACTAATGAGCTCAAATCCACGAAGTGTAGGGTCTGCGCTCATTGAAACTCTTTGGTACGCCTATGCGAACCGAATTGTAGATGCGGCCGTTCGTCTTTATTCGCTGAATGAAGACCAACAAAAGGAAGTACGCGAAAAGTTTCTGCGCCGTGGTGACTATACTGTAGAATTTACAGATGAAGTTATCCAAAATAAAGACGTACACGACTCGTGATATACTGACGGCAAATGTGGCAGGCTACGCTACGCTTTGAGCAATTTGTACAGAATGTGTGACCACACGGAACGAACGCAATGACGACTGTTTCCGTCATACAGATACAGCAGATCGGGTCATTACTGGTCAGCAGACTTGTTCTCTGCGGTAAAAGAATCTCTCGTAGAACTCCGTATTTTTGAACTGTGTGAATGTAATCCCAGTATAGTTTTTCAATCGGATGAGCATCAAACTGCTTCTTGACATAGAGTTCCATCACATCTTGGAACCCCGGCACGTCTGGCTGAGGCAACAGTAAAATCTGATTGACCTTCTCAATAACCATATCTAAGACATCACACTCTGCTTTCAACTGCTGATCAAGCCGAATGAGTTCATCACCAACTGTATGCATATAATCTAACATATTCTTGGTCATACTTGTCCAACGGCTTTGTGGAGAGTCGTGAACCTTCGTTTTCTCAAGATCTAGAATATACTTATTAATCTCTAAAATTCCTCGACCTGAAACATCTTGAATACAATCCTTGAAAATTGTCGGTGGACTCTTGGAATAATCAAAGGTGCTTGAATTAATCGGCTTTCCAAATCTCTGAAGAATCATTTGCGCTGATCTGAGAGGGTGGCTTTCAGGAATCGGCTTCGTAAAGAACTGTAGAATCTGTTCTTGGTGATTTTGCATAATATCCCGGATCTTTCGCTTCCACGTCTTAGTAATAGCCTGCTTATCTTGTCCATCGGCCATATGATACAGACTCACGTGGTTCACCGCATTCATTAGCGATCCAAATTGACGTGTATCATTACCATCAGCATCCGGGAAATTGGCTGACGCATAGATAGCGCCTCCTTGTACCATTCCAGTATGTAGTCTATCAAGTTCTGTTTCATCAATATTGGCCTGCATCCTCCTGTTGAACATCAGAAAATGACTTGATATAAAAATACGAGATCTGATTAGAGATGGCAGATCGTTTAAATCAATCTGTTCTTGCGTATGGACCTGGTCCTGTAAAACGTGAAGATGGCTATTGGTATTGGCCTGATGGAAGTCCTGTAAATGTGCGCAGAAATAATGGTCGTTCTAGATCAGCGAGAGCTGCTGCAAGTGCGCGTGTAGCGCAGCAGATTCGGAGAAATGGAAGGCCGCAAACTCAAGCTGAAATTCAAGATATGTATGAAACGGCTCAAGAAGAAGTAAATGGTGAATTGGGTGTCACTTGCGAAGTTTTAACTGCTGCAGAATTTGCAGCGATTCAGCAGATTTTAGTTGATGCATCAAATCTTGAACGGGTTCCGATGGACGGTGGTCGTCGCAAACAGGTAGGTGGTGCACGTATGTTTGAAGAACTCAAGCGTGTTTTACGAATGCTCTGTGCTCTGCCTGGTCGTGTTTTTGGCCAAATTGATGCAAAACGTGCGGCTGAATTAAATGCTCTCGGCAATGCAATCGCAGAACCAGGTACAATTGATAGGATGGCTGCGGCAATTACATCCTTACCCTATATAGTAGGCACTGGACTTCTTGCACACGACTTAGGAAGTAATGGATCTTTTACAGTGCGTATCATTGTAAGTATTATTCATTTATTAAATCAAAATTTTGGTGCTAGTGTAATGGCTTCCTGGACTGGAATGTTTATATCCAATGCGGCGATTATTGCAGCCAATACTGCTCTTCCTGCGGCCGGTTTAGCAGCAGTCTATGTTGTAAAAACAGGATCAGTTGAAGCCTTTCAATATATATATAATACGATTCGCGCGCGCACTGCGTTACCTCCTGGAGCAAGCGCTGCAGAAACAGCCGCCTATTTTACAGGCATAGCAACACGGGCCATTGCACAGTTTATAAAATTTTTAGTGTATTATCGGTTTTATTCCTACATTGCTGAAGTAAGACAACAAGATATTAAACGTAATGGTGGTGCAGGTGGTATTAGACTGCGTAGCCCTCAAGAGATCGTATTTGAAGATTTTAGTTATCTGCCTGAATCAATGAGAAAAGATATTGCAGGTACATACGATGAATATCTAGAGGGTGTTATGAATCGCGAACTTCTTGCATATAAAGCTGCAGGTGTTGTAGGAAGAGCACGAAATGCTTTAGGGCAAATTGAAGGTGGTCGCCGTCGCAAGCACCACACGAGACGCCACAAGACAAAGCGTAGTCGTAAGTACTAAAAAAATTGAAACTTTACATCTATAAAAAACCAGTATAAAATGGTTCTTTATAGAATTTGCTGGCGCGATGAGAATGGCCAAACTGGAAATGGCGAGAAGAGTCTACGTCTTGAATTGGCTGAGGCTTGGCTTGTCAATCTTAGAGAAAAGTATCCTGAGATGAAGCACTGGATCTCTAGTAAGTAAGCTATCTACTGAATACTCAGATCGCATCTACATCAATTTCCTTCTCTTCATCGTCTTCACCAGTATCATTTGTAAATTCAATTAGACGATCTACATTATCCACAAGCTGACCCTCCACAACACCCTCCAGATTAATTCCCTTGACGAGCCCATCGAGAGTTTCCATCTGCGCAAATAAACTCGGATTCAGACCATTATTTTTTAATTGCGTAAATTGTTCTGGACTGTACTTGGCGATAATATCTCCACGATCTGCCCGAGTTCCCTTAGGTTCTGCTGCACTCACTTCAATGTCTCGCAGACTGAGTAAGACAATGTCACCCACTTCAAAGCGCACTCGCTTCTTGATTCCAGAACGGATCTTGGCAATTCGCACACGGTTATCCTCGCAGTAAACCTGAGTGTTCAGATTTCCTAGAAGACGTACGATGCGCGCAATCATCTGATCCGCTTCCTTGTCAATAAAAATTACCTTTTCTGGTTCACCATGCTTTGTTTTCTTATAATTCTTTCCACCACGAAAGTTCGGCATCTATACTACTACATAGAGAGAGGTTTAGATGGAATCACAATTAGGTTCTAAACCAATCATCTTTAGAAAGGCAGTCTTTACACCAAATACATAATGAAGAACTTCACCAAGCACAAAAAATCCAATTAATGCATAGACATACTCAATTTGAAATAAGAATGCGATAGGAATTGCAAGTATAAATGTAGCTAGCCAGTCATTTATTGACATTCCTAGGATTCTGGCAGCGTGAACTCCTTGACCCGGCATTCCAAGAGCATTTGCGTAAGGGCAAGGCATCTAAATAATGACATTATTTTCTCTTAATAAAATAGAACAAATGGCTAATAATCTTCAAGTGATGCGCAATTTAAAGAATGGATCGAAGCCTTTATCAGGACTCACATATATTAAGAATTTGATGCCGAATACAATTTGCTCAATGGTTAACAATCCTAATTCAAAATTAATGCAGGAAGTAAATACAAATGATGATTTTTTGTTATCTGCACAAAAAATTACTGGCTTTTGTGCGACTGGTGATAAATCAAACATTTCGGCTAGTTTTTCAGACTTAGCAAAAATGATAAAAAATAAATACAGACCTAGTGCTGTTTCTCTAGGAAGTTCAATGAGTGCTCCACCTGTCCTTGGTGCAGCAGCTAGAAAAAGGGAGTATGTTGCCAGAAAAGCTGCAGAAGCTGCTGCAGCTGCGGCGGCGGCTGCGAATGCTACGGCGGCCAATGCTGCAAGAAAGGCTGCGGCCAATGCTGCAAATGCTCAAGCGGCTAATGCTGCGAGACAGGCTGCTAATGCTGCGGCCGCTGCTAATGCGGAGGCAGCTGCGACAGCGGCAGCGGCTGAGGCTGCGTCTGTAAGTACTCCTACGGCACAAGGCCCAAGTAATCTGAATACAATCAGACAGCAAGTTGCTAAATTAGATCAAGATCTTCAAGGTTTAAAAAATATTTTGAATACTGCAACCGCTGCGGGAGGAAAAAGAAGAAAGACTCGTTCAAAGCGTAAGAGTTCAACTAGACGCAATTAATCATAGGAAATCTCCTTTTCAGCAAACTCCTTACTGACTACAATAGGAGGTGACTGAGGATCCTTTGGATCAAGTGGCGTTATTACGATACTGCCATCTGGAAAATAACGTAAATCTCCTACACCTCCTCCTATAAATCGTCTACCAGAGCGTCTAGCAGAGAGTCTAGCCGACCGGCTCAGTCTTGGCCAATTGTACCGTCTGGACTTTCTTGATCTTAATCTTAACTTTCTCCTTGACACCTTGCTCATTCTGTAAATAGACTACCTTTTTTCCAATGAGTGCAGCATAGGCTTCAAACACTCGCCGATTTTCCTTCACTCCCGAAACTGGAATCTGTAGACTTGTCAGCATTGCTCGGACTGACTTACCATCCTTATCTTCAGGTATTTCAATGACCGGAGGATAAGGACACTCAATCGGATCAACTGTGTCTGCTACAATGGGTGTTCTTGTAGTAATCTTATACTGTTCCCGTACGCGTAGAGGAATTAGTTGTTCCTGATATTCAGGTACCCGGACTCGCCAAGCGTTCTTATCTGGGCACTTGAAGATAGAATGTCCATAAACCTGACAGACATTGCAATACAAAGCTGCCCGAATAGGGCAACTCGCAATGTCATGTTTCTTATCTGTATGAATAATGGATGAACAAATATCACACATAGGCTACTAAAAATAGTTAGTGTATGCTATTCAAATTTACTTTTATTTGAGTCAGAGCTCTAGACCGCCTTGAACCGACGCGATCCCTTTTGCATCCACAGCTCAGGCCGATCAGGAAGATCCAGCTCCTGAAATGTAGTACCCGTCTTGCCCTCAAAGATCATTACGCGATCACTTGTATGGTACGCAAGAGGAAGCATTCGGCCCTCCTTCTGTACAAAGGCAGTCGCATTCTTCATAAAGAGAGGCACGTACGTAGGATTGTCTGCGATAGCAGGATTTGCCGCAATCTGTGCCTCAAGCTTTTCAATCCGAGTCTTAATAAGACCATCCTGAAGCTTCGTGTACCCACGATACGGATTCTTTTTGTCCTGTAGCATCGCAGTGTTCTTGATAAAGTCCGACTTCGTCAACTCAAGTTGCTTATTCAGTGAGTCCATCTTCTTAGGATTCGGCTTTGGCTTAATTCCGTAGCGTTGCTTTAGCGCAAGAAGATACGGCATGTCAGTAAGAGTCTCATCTACTGGTTCTACAACGACTACAGGCTTCTGAATCCGCATTGATCCGACCATATCACTGATAATTGCGCCAAGAGGAAGTGTATCCAGCCACTCCTGCTTTGTCTGAAAGATTCGCTTCTCTCTCTGATACTGAAAATCCCGAACAAGCTCGAGAAATGTGCCATCATTGAGCGGAGCGATTGATGCAATCGTTGTGATCCCATCAGTATCTCTGTAACGAAACACCATTCTGTATGTACCTTACTTTGATGCATCAACATATTCAATTTTTATTAGATACTGAATCAACAGATGGTCTGTTTTCCTCTAGGAAAAATGAAAGCGCTTACCTATTCTCAGGCACAGGAATATAGTCAAGCAGCTTCACTCTTTACTAGAGTTCAAGCGTATAATTCAGCGATTGTAGCATTGAGAGCCCAAGGATATACAGACGCAAGATATTATCAATTTCAATCATCTCAAGAATCATCAAAATTCATACTTGGTCAACAACTCTTTGTACAAAATGATCCTGTCGGAGCTGCGGCAGGCCTTTACAACACTGTAAAACAAATCTAAACTACCGCTAGATGTCAGATACTACTCGCACCTGTCCTTGTACAGTTCAGCAATATGAAGCGATCATATTTGGTAATGTTGGGAATCAAGCGAATGCAAATACAATTTATCAATCTTTGATACTTGCGGTCGGTTCAGGTCCTAAACAATTTAAGAGTGATTATGAGCGTATGCAGTTCTTACTTGGACGGCAGAACCAAGCTGGTTGTGGTGTTCCCAAGAAGGCATTTGCTCTCGGTACTAACTAAATGTTTATTAATAAATTCCTTTGGTGACTGAGCCTGTTTCTTAATGATATCCTTCTTTGTTGCCTGCCACTCCAAGTACCAGAGACCCCAGGCATCCACGATATGCTTTTCTAAAATGATCGATCGATCGTTATCCATTGTATTTGTCTATACAATGAATAAAAAAGTTCAAATTTTGTAGCTCCCGGTGTTTACACATTAACGTATGAAAGATCTAGATCTTTCGCGACCGTGCGACCAGATTCCTCCTGTACGTCGCAAGCCACTGCGGCAAAACTACAGGATCCCACGTAGCCTTCTTAGTCGTCGCTACATAGGTTCCAAGCTTGATCGTCGGTGGATTCACAAGACCGTACTGAAACGCATACATCACACCATCCTTTAGCAGAACTGGGACTCCTTCAATGATTTCGGCTCCGTGGCTAGGCATACGCTTTTATGTAGAAAAGTATGATTCATTTTTTAGGGTTCGCCTATGATTTAGAAGCTGAGTTGGTTATTCAGCACGTAATTTAACATCAATTACTATAGAATGTCAGGTGCCCTTGGTCTTGGATTGGGGACGGCTCCTAGCAATGAAGCTACGAACTTGAGTCAAGCTCTTAATAGAGAGAGATTTGCCGCAGAGGTTGAAGCAGAACTAAGAGAACAGACTGCTGCTGCCGCCGCCGCTGAAGCGCGCCTCGCCGCCGCTGTCGCCAGGGCAGAACAAGTTAAAGAAGAATTAAGAAGAGAACGGAATGCTGCTGCCGCTGCTACAGAGAATGAGAAGGAATTTATTCAAGCCGTTAAAGAAGAAGCAAAAAGAAGGAATAATTCTAAGAAAGGTGGTCGTCGTCGCAAGCAAACACGTCGTAGACGTGCTAAGCGGGCAGTCAGCAAAAGTAGAAAAGGAATTAGGGTCTAAAAGGCCGCAGGGTCTAAAAGTCAGCAGCCATCGAGAAGCTCATCTCCTCCTGCGTCTTGCCCACTGCTGCCTTGGCATAATTCGTTACACGCTTCTCAAAGAAGTTGTCCTTGCCCTCCAAGGAAATGCGCTCCATAAAGTCAAACGGATTCGCCGATTCGTAGACCTTCGGATATCCAAGCTGAACCAGAATACGATCCGCGACAAACTCAATGTACTGGCTCATCAAGACCGCATTCATTCCAATAAGTTCGCACGGCAGTGCCTTTGTAATGAAATTCTTCTCAATCTTGACTGCGTCCTTGATAATCTTAGACGCCTTTGCCTTTGATAAGCGATGCTTGATCTTGCCATAGAGGAGGCAAGCAAAGTCCGTATGCATTCCCTCATCGCGCGCAATGAACTCATTACTTGTCGTCAAGCCCGGCATTAGGCCACGCTTCTTGAGCCAGAAGATGCTGCAAAACGCACCACTGAAGAAGATGCCCTCGACCGCAGCAAAGGCAATCAGGCGAGTCGCAAAGTCAGCATTCTTCGCATCTAACCACTGTAAAGCCCAGTCAGCCTTCTTCTTGATCGCAGGAATCGTTGTTGATCCTTCCAAAAGGTGCTGCTTCTCCTTCTTATCCGTGATATAGGTGTCAATCAGCAAACTATAGGTCTCCGAGTGAATGGCCTCCATAAAGTTCTGGTTCGCATAGAAGTACTTGGCCTCAGGCCACTGCACTTCGTGCTGGAAATTGAGCGCCAGATTCTCCATCAGAATTCCATCACTTGCCGCAAAGAAGCCTAGAACGTGCTTGATGAAATGCTGAGTATTCGCATCCAGCTTCTCCCAGTCACGAATATCCTTGGTTAGATCAATTTCCTCTGGCGTCCAGAAAACAGCAATCGCCTTCTTGGCCATTGCCATCACATCAGGGTGTTCGACAGGAAACAGTACAAATCGCTGCGGATTCGCAATGAGCAACGGTTCATCTGTGGGCTTTACGGGTTGTTGCGCTTGCGGTTGCACCTGTAGCTGCGCTTGCGAAATTAAAGGAGCACTTACTGACACAGTATCCGTCAGAGAGAGTGCCGGAGGTTCAGTCTTTGGTAAAACCATACGTTTACCCGGAGACCCGCGAGCTCCGCCAATACTTACAGGCATTGATGTACTAGAAGTTATGTCATTAGACGTAATTAATGATATAGAAGGCTCTTCCATCTTAGAGCGACCCGCGATATTCTTTCGGGAGGAATTCTGCATTGGAAAGTGATAAATGGAAACTTTTTAGATCAACCAATTTTTAGGCAAGGTACCTAAATATAAACCTGCAAAGAATAGATGGTAAGAAAAACAAGAAAGAATAAGCATCAATTATTTAATGATAATCCACGAGGGACTCCAAGAACCTATGGAATTGGCTACGGAAGTACAAAAAAAGCTACTCAATCACTGAAAAAAATTCGTGGAAAGCCTAAACCATATCAAAAACAGGTTGCAACCACAATGTATTATAGAGCTAAATATCATAAATATCAGACACCCGGTATGCGAGATGCTATGAAAGTATATGGTAAGTTTCTACAAAAGTAAAAAATGAATCCTCTCTTGTCACTAGAGGCATTTAAGATGCAAACAGGTGGGCGTATTGTAGGTGAAGGTATTGATGGTTGTGTATTTGCTGAACCTGCGTGGCCCTGTGAAGGAAGTAAAGACTATCAGCATATTCCGCTAAGTCGTGACGGCCGATATGTCAGTAAAATTGTTCCAATGAGCGATACTGAAGATGAGTATTTGAGAGCCGCTGAACATCTTCTAGGCCCTCTTGCGTCAACCTTTATCGCGAAACTCGAAGGAAGTTGTGCACCTGCGAATTCCAAGAATCCGCCAAAACTTGCGGACAAAGGTGCCTTTATGGCCAGTCGGTCTTCTCTTGCTGCGTGGACCGAGAAGGATCAGGCCTGCGAGTCACTGAAACAAACTCTAAAAGAAGGAAAAACAATCTCAGAAGGAACTCATAAAATCTATTTTATTCAGCGCTATCCTATAACAGTAGGTGAGTGGCTAACTCTTCATAAGAATGACCCTTACAAACTCATCATCCGGCAAATAGTACACGCAACTCCAGTCTTTTTAACAGGTCTTCAAAAGTTCTATCAAAATCTGAATGAACAAGTCTTTCATATTGATTTACACGTAGGCAATCTGTTTATTCGGACTCAAGCCGATAAATCACTGCAACTCGGTGTCTCCGATTTTGGTCACTGTCTTCTTAATAACCAAGTATCAAATGAACTTCCCAAGTACTTGACCGAATATATTCAACGCTACGAATTCTACAGCGGCTACAGTCAAGTTCCTCTGGAAGCGCGTCTCTTGAATTACTGTTATCAGAAAAAACTAGATGGAGCCGATCCTAGAACTCTTGTCACAACCTGGCAAAATGATCGTGAAATCTCTATGAAAATTGTCGGCAGTAAAGATACACTTCTCGTTAATTTGTACTGGTATCTGAAGACACTACTTGAGAAACCTCTCTTTTTGGAAATGGTCACTGAACTTCAAAGCTTATGTAAGACGCTAAGAGCGCACGCAGACAAGCCTGTTCTCATTCTCAGTAAAAAACAGAGTTTTATTCTACAATTTATTCTAAGTCGCTATCTCTCTTTCAGCCCGATCAATGCCTTAGTTGAAGGAATGATGGGACTCAAGGCCGAAAAGCCCTTTCAAAAAGAGGTTGAACAGATTGCAATTCAAGTATTAGGATATCAACAGCGTCTTACATTAGCTCCCGATACAGGAATTAAACCATTTATTCGATTCTTGTCACGATTACTGTGCGTCCCGTATATACAGAAGGTGCCTCTAGAACAAGCTCTGAAGACGGTGATGGAGGCTGATATGTCTCATCTGTTTCTGGAGTCTGTGTAGCCTGTGTACACAAACCATCGAGATACGCCTTCACCTTCGGATGGACTCGGAAAGCTGCTGGGTTCAGATCCCAGATATACAGTGAGTCCAGCGACTTGACACGAGAGAGTGCTACATATGCCTGACCATATTCAAAGGTGTTGTCTCCGATATCAACTAAAGCGCAATCCAGAGTGGCACCCTGTGCCTTGTGGATTGTGACAGCATAGGCGAGTCGCAAAGGAATCTGCTCTCTTTGAAGTCCCTTAATCTCATCCGATTCCCAGGCGTGACAATCAATAATAAGAGTACCTCCAGATTTGAATTTGACTATCGGTAAACGCTGTGAACTGTCAATCTGTGTCTTCAAGAGTTTAATTGTTTCATTCAGATCAGCTGTCTGTTCTCTTGCCTCAAGTTCAACCAGTCGTTTCTTGTCATTGTCATCTGTAAATCCAATGACTATACCGCGACTCCCATTTACAAGCTTATGCTCAGTATACTTGTTTGTCAGAAGCATTACCTGTGCTCCCTTACGCAAGCGCAACTCAGGCACATACGGACTATTCTTATCCATTCTCTCTGTGGTCCACTGTATGTCCTGCTCTGTCGCAAAGACAGTCGGTAACTTGACAGTTTTAACCTTATAGACTACATCATCGCCTTGGCATTTCTGAAGTTGTGTGGTATTAACGTCATCTACATCAGCTCTTCTTGTAAATAAGAGTGTCGGCTTGATTTCTAGCTTCTTCCACGTATTCGTCTTGCGAGTTTGAAGAATGGCAATTGACTCCTCGCTTAATTTACCTGCACGAGCCTCCTTTAGAATCTGTAGAAATATCGGATCAGTTTGTCTGTGAATACTTTGTAAAACTACAACATTTTGAATATGCTGCCGCCAACATTGTGATTCAAAGACAAATTGTGCACCAGCTGCGGCAAGTTCACCTTCCTTATAAATCGGAGGCAACTGATACAGATCACCGACAAGAATTACCTGAAGGCCGCCAAAGGGCATAGGGCTCTTCTTAATAAGCCGAGCAATGTGCTCTAGTTTATCCAGTAGATCAGGAGTCATCATAGACACCTCATCAATAATTAAGCAATCAGCAGAAAGCCAATTTCCTTTAGCCTTTCTAGACTTCTTAATTTTGGCAACAAGAACTTCAGCAGGCTCTTTGCCTAAGCCAATCCCTGCCCAAGAATGAAGTGTCTTTGCTTTTGGTCCAAGCAGTAAAGCAGCACATCCTGTCATTGCGGTTAATGCAACATCACGTCCAGAAAGCTCAATAGCCTCTACAATATGCTGAATAACGAATGACTTCCCTGTGCCTCCTGCACCTGTTAGAAAGAAGGACTGTTTTTGTTTGGCAAAGTCTACTGCCTTTTGTTGATCTATATCCATTCGATGTACCCACAGTAAAAAAGAGTATGTAACCAATTTTTGCTGTAAGTTGGTAAGTATCAATTCTAGACGAGTATCAATTCTAGACAAAGAATCTTGGAAGTTTACCTAATACTACCCAAATAGATAAAGGTTCATCTACAGGTAAATCAAGTATATCAGATTCCATACTACTTAATTTAACAAGAAGTCCCTTTGATGATGTAATAATACGATTCTCCTTCTTTATAATTTCCTGTAAAAGTTGGTGAACTTGAAAGAATGAGCAGACTGACGCAAGCATATTCTTCTTTGCCCACTTGACTGCTCTTGAGTGCAGTTTGAACGGCTGAATCCAAATATCCAGATCAGGATTTTCTAGGCGGCAATTGATTCTTACAGCTCGTGTATGCATATGTTTGGATACGTGACAGATTTGCTCAACCTTCTCTCGAATTGCCGTAATACTATCTGTGATTGATCCTTCTACGTCTTCTTTCGTGTCGGCTTCGTCTACAGGCTCGGTTGCTTCCATTACTACTTTTTAGGGCCAGAAAGAAACCAATTTTTAGGGTACGGGTAAAATCCATCGCTGGTATCCCAGATATCCCAGATATCTTAAGGCACGCGCAAAATCCATCGCTGGTATCCCAGATATCCCAGATATCTTAAGGCACGCGCTCGTTCCATCGCTGTGCCCAGCTCGAAATCGGATGATGTAAATCAGATCGTGTCCACCAAAGTGGTTTACTTGGATCTAACGGTTCAATTGCAACAATCCAATGACTCGGTATCAGTAAAACAGTCCCAGGTCTTAAGATTACTTCAATATTCTGTACCTGATTCCAAAGCGGATGATGGACTCCATTGGCCTCATTCCACCGTAACCCTAGCCACCCAGGAGGCATCTTGCTCTTCTGGGCATTATGAAGCAGAATGGCACGTCCTTCTCCGTCAGTTACGTGATAGGCTGTCGCATATCCATACGCCTGACGCAACCCTTCGTGACCTATGTGCGCTTCAGTACGTACACTATAGACCCAAGGTGTCACATCGTACCACTTCAAAAGTAAATCAGATTCAAGCTGTGAGATTCCAAGCATATCTGACCACGTCATCTGCTGCGGCTTATTGTCGGTTATACTGGTAGTAGGATCTGCCTGATACTGTGCCCAGATCGGCTGGGCTGACCAGAATCTCGTTTGACTTAAAGAATTAGAAGCCCAAATCTCAGATTCACGAACGTCTGAAATAACCACTGGCTTCTTTTCCTGCCAAAGAGTTGCGAGCTGTGTTTGAATCTGAGATTCCTTAATCTGCGATAGACTATACTGGCTTACGGTCTGACTATAGTACCAAACAACAATACAAAAAATGATTCCTAGGATTATAAACCATTCAATCATTTTTTCTTCTTACACTTACGCTTGCTTAGTTAGTGAGCAAGCGGGCCGCACCTTAAGCCAAAGGTCTCACCGGATAATTAATCGTAAAATTAGGATCTACATATGCCTGTGTCTCATTGCCTCCCAAACTTGTAACTACCGCAATATTCTGCGAACCAGCAATAATAACCGGTCTGCGTACTTGCTGCCGATTCTCAAATCTGTAATTAGGCGGATTCGGTATCGTGTCTTGGCATCGCTGGTCGACCTGCTGCCATATATTCTGCCGGGGCGGTTCAACACCCTTAGCAAAATAACGATCCTGTTTCGTTGCATTATTGAACAACCGAGGAGATCTATCCCAATTCTTTTGATCAGCTTCGGCTCTGCAGCCATACGGTCCAACACGTAAAAGAGCCTGCGGCATTGACAGTTCTTCAACAAACCGACTCGGATTCTTTGATGATTCAGGAACGAGTAGACGAGAATTATACATATCACCATTTACATTCGGCTGGAACTGCTCAGGATCACACGTGCCAAGCGGCCTATCAAGACGTCTCAGTAGACTTTCCTTATCAATGTTATTCAAGTACCGGGTAGGCGGATAGACATCACCGCCTCCAGGAAAGACAAGTGAGTTCGGCACTTCAGGAGCTTTTTCCTCAGGAGCACTCGTCCGATATTCTAAACAGACTTTTGTATAAGGGCGAAAATTTACCGGCAAAGAAACAAGTGCTATCGGTACAGTTCTCTGATAGATCTTTGTGGGATCCCAGTGTGACCCAAGACACATCGGAGGAAAAAAAGGATTGAGTTTTGAAGACTGAATCGGATATGACTCAGTAGCACTTCCAGATTCAAAAGGAGTTCCCATTGGATTTACTGGATTTGTCGCTGAAGACATTGCTCTCTGACCTCTTCTAGTTTTTTTATTATACTACTATCACTGCGATGTAGCTGGTAGAGTAGACCCTGTTGTCGCAACCATTACACTTTCTGTTATTTGAAGAACCGCGCTCCATTCGCAATCAGCATTATTAATGAGAGTTCCTGTAACATCATACCACTGGAAACTCAGCTTATCGAGTTTTCCGATTGGAGGATTGAAAAAGACAGGATTTTGTACAACCGTTTGTGCATAGGAGCCAAACGTATTCAATAGCAATTTACAATTGTAAAGTTGAGATTCTGATGTAGGATCTTGTGTAGCTGAAAAGTTTTCTTGACGACTGACATCCAAGCGATTCATATTATATTCAGGATTCATCTGTAGATAAATATAGTCATCTAAGATCTTGAAAAAAGAGTCGGCACGTTGAATAGAAGTAAACTCAGTATCTTGTCTTGCAAACCCTAAATTATATCCTAGACCATATTGATCAATTAACTGATTGGCTGGATTGACGAATGTAGATAGATAGAGAGCAAACTGTAAAGGATCCTGATTTCTGGAACGATTAACAAGAGTTGATGGTAAGATATACTGTAAATCTCCAGTGATCAAATTAGCAATTCCATTTGTAACATCTCCTGAAACAGTGCTTACAATAACCGTATTTGTTTGAATTGAATTATAAATTGTGATATATTGACGTAAAAAGTCACCAAATTGGATTGAGGATATATTTGAGCCTGAATAACCAGGTAACCCAGTTGCACCAAATGTTCTTGATGTAAACGTAAATTGAGAATTAAATTGTGTTAATACATTTGCATAATCTGGATTGACTAATTCACCAGGTAATTGAATTGTTACATTTTCATTACTTAAATCTCTAATTGTCACGAATCCAAAATCATATCGTCCTGGTAATGCCATTCGCAATAAACATTTGAATTGTTCGGAAGGAGAATAGGCTCTTACTGCTAAATAGTAGAAGGAATCTGCATTATTATTATTATAGGAACTAGACTGTTGTAAGTTAATATTATTAATAAATGAATCAAAAAAATATCCTGAAAACTGATCGGCATTTGTAAAGTTTGATGTTTTTTCGTTACCAAAATCACCACTTATATCATATAGCATTGTCGAATAGTTATTGTAAAAGAACATTTCAGTATGCGGATACCAAGGATAATTAGATTCAACTAGATCCGCTGTCTGTGTAATAGGATTTTGGCCTGCACCCTTCTTTAATAATGTAACCTTGTGAACAGGATAAAAGACTTGATTTACAAAATTAGTAGTAATTGTAAAGTCAAAGGGTGACTGAAGACGAGCACCATAGAGAGTAGACATATTTAGGCTGCCTTGTAAATGCCATATATTTGCGAATTTAGATTGGAAAAAGTCTGTATATGGAAAGGTATTTCCTGCATTATATTCACTTAAGACAAAGGATGGACTGGCAAATGCTAGCCTTTCTTTAGTGAACTCCTGCATATAGATTTGATTTGTACAGATATTTTCATAGACTTTTTCATTTCCTAGTCGATCAGATGAATAGATATTACCATTATAATCATTTATTAGACGCCCAACATTTACGCTGCTAATTGGAGAATCTTTACTAAATATATTATAGTAATTCGTATTAGATCCTTGTGTATTAGATCCTTGGTATATACTTATTTTTGGATAGTAGTTAGTGGGCGAGGTTGTAGCATATCCAAATTTGTTTACTATATTAATTGATGTGCTTGCATATGTATTTGTAGTATATTCTGAAATTGCCGTTCCAAGAATGCTTGTTGTATTGTTTGAACGATCTAGGATATTTTGGTTATTTAGTAAGATTAAGGTTGATGTAATCGGAAAATGTGTTATAAAAATACTACTGTAATTGGATGTATTTGAATTCTGGTATGAATAAAAGAAAGTCTGTGATCCTTCAAAATCATTGATCATATGAATAGGAGAAGGTGTAATTATTCCTCCACTGAGAATATTTGTATAATACGTTTTGTAGTTAAAAAGCGGTAGGCGACCATTAATAGCATTCTTAAAATCGTATGGTTGAACACTGATATATCCATCCATATTAACAGATTCTGGATTACGAATGACAAATGATTCATTGAACTGACTTGCTTTCGCCCAATTAGATCCAAGGAGTGCTATATCTGTGCTATTCGGCTTAAAACTCATAATATCTTTCAGTGTGTAATATCCAGTACTCAAGTTCTGCTCAATCACAAGACCATACATTGCCTGCATTGAGTTTGAACGATAGGATCCACCTATTAGACCAACAAGGGATGAAGGCGCTGCTAAACTCGGTCCAATATCAAATCCAACAAAACTTGTATTTGTTAAGAAAGGATTTGCCCAATAGCCAAATCCAGGTAGTCCTCCAAAGACCCGATCAAGTGTGGCATTTGCTGGGTTTACGTGAGGATATAACAAATTATTTTGAACTTGTAAATAATCAAGTAGGCAATAGATTTGTGTTAATTCAGTATAAATAGGTGCTGTGTAGGATACTGCAACAAATAAAACTTGAAAAACCTGAAATGAAAAATTGAGTGTATCTGTAATTGTTTTAGCATTTGTCACTGTTTTATTCTGTCCATTGTAGAATGTGCTTACATTAAAAAATTCAGAAGCGATAATATCATACACCGATGTAGGTAAATTAGAATAGGTAGCTGTAGGAACTCTAGGTGTTCCAATAGTTGGAAGTAAATTAGAATTTAATTTACCACCTACTAAAGAAAGATAAGAGTGATACCACGCCCAATTGTAATTTGAAAACCTTGTATTTTGTATTTGTTCTGTGTAGGTTCCAAATGTGAGAGAACGTATGTTAGCTGTGTTATCAATGGGTGCTTGGAAAAGAGATAACTTGCTAGAATCCGTCAAGATTGTAGATGCAGTATTTGTGTTGAGAGGATTTACTGTAATGTTGGTATCATAAGTTAAGATAACTAGACCGTGGCCACCAAGTCCTCCAGTAGGTCCAGTTGTTGCTGGTTGACCTCCATATCCATAGGGAATTCCTGTATTTGTAAGTAAGTTATTAGCTATGAACGTTGATTGCTGATATACACCAGGCGCAATGTAATTAGAAGGAGTACCAGTTCCTATAGTTGCAACACCATATTCAATAAGTGAGATAATTGGTGTATAGATATACGATACAATAACAATACCTGAACCACCACTTGCTCCTACTCCATATCCAGCACCACCACCACCTCCACCTGTATTTGGAGTTCCAGCTGTTGCACTTGGTTCTATTGGGTAAAGTGCACCATTACCACCTCCACCAATACCACCTGTTCCTATTACAGGAGTTCCCCAATATGCACCACCTGAATTACCACCACCACCGCCTCCATAGTAATTTCCGTAATAGAGAAATCCTGCTCCACCATTTCCTCCAACTGGTGATGCAAGAGCCACATTAGATCCCTTTGTTGATACACCTCCTCCACCCGCTCCACCCGCATTTCCATTATCTGCTCCTGTACCGCCTACAGTTGCTAGATTTTGAATAGTTGTTCCAAAATAGACCGTACCCTTAACAGCAGCACCTGGTGATAACGTTCCCGCAAGTTCACTACCACCTCCACCACAGCCGCCATTAGTTCCACTTCCAATAAAGACCGTACCACCTCCACCACCACCCAGTGCTGTCGCAATCGATCCAAAGCTTGTTGATCCTCCTACTGAACCGACTGAAGCAAGGTTTACTCCACCTACACCACCCTGACCTATTGTAACACTATATGAACCAGCAGCAAGAGTATTACTTAATATAATTAAATTGCCTGCACCTCCACCACCACCTGCCCAACCACCTCCACCACCGCCACCACCTATTAAAAACACCTCTACTGCTGTAGTAGTCAATGTAGTAAACGTACCGTTCGCGGTAAACACGTGGAATACGCGCCCTCCCGTATTTGTGATCGAGCCACCTGATGCAGTATAACCAATTGTAGAGAAAAATCCCGCACCTCCACCACCAGCACCACCATAATTTCCAAGAAAGGTTGATTGAGTTGTAGGAAATGTAGTGATCGTGCCACCGCCACCTCCACCATAATATCCACCACCACCTCCACCTGCAATCGATGACATAGACATAAAGGTGGACACGAGTTGCGCATTGCCTGAGTTAGGTGCTGGATTACCTCCAATATAATTAAGTCCTATAAATCCACCTGTATTTGTGCCTGATACACCTGCGTTTCCTGCAGTTCCACCTACACTAATTGTTCCACCACCACCGTTTTCAATTAATAAGGCGGTTTGTTGTTGAGTAATCGTATTATTTAGAAGACCACCTGTAAAGCCACCGAGTGTACCTCCTAGTAAACCAACATTGTAAAACGCAACTTGATAAATGTATGGTTGATAATTAGGATTCGCAGTCGTCTTAGAAAGTTCTACATAGAGTGATGTGACATTTACAGATGTGGTAATATCAAAATCAAAATATAGAAATTGCTTATATTGTTGTGCTGAAGGGCTCGCATTTGAATAGAGAACTACTGACTTTGTTGAATCAAGGAATACCCCAATTCCATTGATCAAATGTAGACTATTACCTCCAAAGATATCACTGTAGATTTGCATATGATTGAGTTGAGGTACAGTATTAAAAGTGAAGTTCAGTCGAAGAGTTTGTTTAGAGACAGTTAAAGTCCACGTATTTACATTCCAATAGCTATTTAGATTCAAAGAGCCTGAAATAATAGTCTGAACAGTTAAAGCACCAACTCCTCCACGGTTATCTAGATCTGTGACAGTTGTCGCTAGATACTGGGTTGCCGCATTACTCGGATTGTAGTAAGGAGTGACTTCTGTCAACTGAATACTACTGGTTGTCGTTTTTCCAAATGTAAGATTCAAAGTTGATATATTAGATAAAGTAGGAATAAATGAAACATCGTATAAATAGACACCACTTACAGTTGAAAAGTTTGTATTTGTTAAACTAGTTAGACTTGCAAGAGGACCACTTGTATCTGTTGCTACTGTAAGGCTTGTAAAAAGGCGTAGGTTTGATAGAGGTGAGTAGATCTGTAAGTGATTTATTTGTGTAACAGGTGTAGAAAAGGTGAAATTAAAAGGATAAGATGTGATTGATGTAGTTTGTGCTTCACTCGGCCAATAGAAGGTTGTTAAATTATTATCAATCATATTTGTAATGGCATTTCCTGCTGTCTGCGGTAATAACAATGAAGTAGTACCAAATGCCTGAAGTTCATAGAAATAAATCTGATACTCAGTTGTTTTTTGGATTTCCATATAGAGTGTTGATAGATTCGGTATTGCAGTGATAATTCCGTAATCAACCGCGAGTCCAAGTTCACCTGCTTGTGTTTGTTGAAATGATATATTATAAATAGGAGGCGCATATCCTCCAGTGAGTCCATATGTCCAATTGAGTCCATCTACACTTAGTTCAACTGATGCCTGCTTTGCTCCATAGTTTGGAGCATATGGACTTTGCTGTGGGCCTTCGCCTACTGCAAGAAAGCTAGAATTTCCATAGACAACTGCGCGAATTGACTGATTATAAAAAATTCCAGTTACAGTATTATCATTAGTTGAAGACCATTTGAATCCATTTATACTATAATATATACGAGTGGTTGTTGTATTGTTTCCATAAAATCCTACAGCAATAAACATTCCCTCTGGATAATAGGGTGTTGTTCCATATGTTACTCCTAATCCAAAAAAATTTAAGTTTAAAAATACGCCGTCAGGAGCAAACCAATTTATACCATCGGTACTGTAAGTAATTCCGCTATAGTAAGGAGGGCTGCCATTATAACCAACTGCTATATAGACTCCATTTCCGTATGTAATATCATATCCTGAAAGCCCTGGTACGTTAGTCCAAGTAAATCCATCGGTTGAATATTTACCTTGTGTATCTCCATTACCTGTTGACCAAATATTTCCATTTAGGAACCGAATGGATAAACTCTCACCTCCAATATACGGATTTGAAATTCCTCCATAATTCCAGTTCAGACCGTCAGTACTACACAAGAAACTTCCACTGGTTCCAGATCCACCTCCAGCAATCCAGAGGCCAAGACTTTCAATAAAACAGAGTGATCGAATATAGGAACCATCAAATTCAGTGATCGTTGTAGGAGTCCAGTTAATTCCATCAGTGCTGTAAAATATAAAAGGGTAGACAACAGTTGGTGTAGTTGCGACTGATCGATACATTAGTCCTGTAATAACAGGTGCGGCTAACATATATTTTCCATCAGCCGACATTGCTACTGAATACGCTTGGACTCTAGGAATAGGACCATAGGCTGTCCAGCTAGACCCAAAATTTATTGAAATCCAAAATCCTGTATTAGCACTTCCTATAAGCATAAAGCGCCCAGTAGCTGAAACTGCAGATGACCAGAATGTAGCTGTAAGTCCCAATGATACAGCTGAAAAAGATACTCCAAAATTGCTTGAAATATAATTAAACGTATTTCCTGCGATTAACTGATATTTACCTGAGGAAGACATTGAAATTCTATACATATTAATCCCAATTGGAACATTTGTCCAAGAGGCACCGTAATTATTTGATACATATACACCACTATTGGTTGAAAGAAGAGTTACATATTGACCTGAACCAGATACTGCAACGTAAACTACACCAAAGCCAACACCGCTCCAAGATCCTGAAATGCCAAAATTATTTGAAGTGTACGCGGCAGCATTACTAAGTACAACCCATATATATTGACCTGATGCTGAAATTGCTGCTCCTGTCCAATTACCTAATCCAATATCCGTTAATTGAGTAAAGCTAACTCCATAGTTATTCGATATAAGAATGTATTGATTTACCGCGACGAAAACTATGTATTGACCTGTCGCTGAAATCGCTACTACATTCCAATTGAAAGTAGATAATCCTGCCATTGGTGAAAAGCTTGCCCCGAAATTTGTTGAAAGGAATGGCCTAAACCCATATCCACACGCAATCTGATACCTTCCAGATGCTGACATAGCAACAGATCTCCAAGAAAATGCTCCAGCAATTGAGGACCACGTTGCGCCAACACCTGTAAGAGATAAGGATTGACCATAGCCTCCCGCTAACCAAATACCGTTGCCATATTTGACTGCTAATCCTATTCCAGCATATCTAGCATCGACTGGATTGAACCTATATCCATTCGTATTTGCAGGCAGCCAATTGCTTCCATCAATACTGTATTGAATTACATTGGATAATGCAATGGCAGCGCCTGTCATTACATATCCAGCAGTAACAACAGTAGTATTTGAGATTACTGATGTAATCGGCATATCCAAGTAAAGCTGAGAGGTTGTTCCAAATGTTCCATTACTTAATGCGCTATAATTTCCATAACTAATCGCAGCATTTGAAAACAGCACTTGAGTTTTTAATTGATTGTTATAGACAACAAAGCCCGTAGGAGGATGAGCTGCATCTCCTTGATTCGGACCATAATATCGCAACCTTGAAATACTCGATACATTAGAACTAAATTGAAGGTTAACACGATAGGTTTGATTTGTCGGTGAAAACAAATTATAAGGCTGTAGAAACGGTGAACCTGTAGGGTTCCAAGTGGTTCCAAGATTACCATCAATGATTGTTGTCACAGGACTTGCTCCAAAAAAAGAAAGACTATCAATATCTTGGACATTTGAAAATGGCAGCTGTAAAGAAACAGTTGTATTAATTGTAACGGATGAAAATTGGTAAAAACTAGATGGTGTAATGCTGGCGGCAGGCAATCCAAATCCTCCAGGGCCACCCAAGGAATACGCGCCACCTGCTCCACCACCTCCTACAATTAACAGTGGAATCGCTGTCAAGATATTGGATCCTAAGAATAGACCAGAGAAACCGCCGCCTTGCGGCAAAATATCATCTGTGTGACTTGATCCATACAAAATTGCTGGATTTATTGTACTCGCTAGCGATGTTCCTCCTCCACCATACCGTGCTTGCCCATAGTTCAAGGTAGCTGTACTCGCTGTAAATGTAAAGTTATCACGATTTCCTCCCTTACCTATAACTACAGAAATCGTTGAATTTGATTGACCATAGATTGAATACAATTGCTGAACATTAATAGTTGCCTTTACGTAAGCTCCTGCGCCGCCAGACGGTTGATATCCATAGATATTAGTTGTTGTGCTTGGAATAGACCCACCTCCTCCACCCCACAACCATACCGTGATGTTTGGTGAAGTAGGTTGAAGTGTGAAACTCTGGGTTGTTGTGCTGGTATTTGTTAGTCCAGCCATTGAAGCGTAGTTAAATACTTGAAAAATGGTTGATGTACGAGAGTAGGTATAGTTTTGAAGAGTGCTGGGTTGATTTACTAGATAGTGTATTGAATCAAGAGTAGCTCCTGGTGTATCGTTTATGACAGTATTTAATGAAGACGCATACTTCGCTCCAGTAAATGTAAGACCTGCATTCGATAAAGTTGAATTATTTGACAATGAATTAACGACCCAGAGTTTTGAATCGTATTCTGTTACAAATGTATTAAGTCCAACATTTTCTGGAGTTAGAGTACCAATAGACGTACTAAAAGCTACAGAAAATGTGAAAAAAGCATCATTATTCTGTGCTAAAAAGCCATAGTCACGGTATCCAATAGATGTTGTTGTAATTGGCTGTGATTGTTCGTACTGGCTCTGCGTATAAGCATATCCATTTAGAGGACCATACGCTGAATTAGCATTATAGATTGTAGATGGCGTAATATATGCAATTTGCTGTAAAGACCCACTTGGATTCTTTGATGTCTGACCAAAATAGGAAGTGGAGGATGAAGGAACTTGTGATAGGGGATACGGTAATATAGATCCAGAAAGTTGGGTAAACGTTATATTTGATCCATTTGCGTCAAATGCTACAGCATAGTATAGTGCGTCGTAGCTCAAAAGTTGATTACTACTCTGTGTATATCCATTTAGATTGATTTTACTTTCTAGAATAAATGAGGGATCGTATCCAAATGTATAATATGTACCTAATTCTACACCGAATTGAGGTGTATTAGACAGAGTATCTGGTGCATAGGTTTCTGTATTAATCTTAGTAAGAATTTCTAATGCATTTGACATAGATAAAAGAGATGTATTTGCAATATAAGATCCTTGAAAAATACCAATGTGCTTAATTTGCATATTTGGATCTTGAGAATTTGCAGTCGTTCCAGTAATCGGATATAAGACTGATTTGAATGTAAATGAACTTACTAAATATAGGCCATCTTGCGGTAAAAATCCTATTGCATAAATACCTTCGCCAAACTGAATATTGTTATTTATATCAGTTGAATAAGGTGAATTTGCTCCTAATAAGTAAGTCTGAAATGATGAGGCTGTAGCGCTACTAATATTATCAATTGCTTGAAAATTATCTCTCTTTTGCGTTGGGATTGAATATCCTTCATACCAATGAACAATTTTTATTTCAGCATTGCTGTTAGTCTTATAGGTATAAGGAGCGTTCGTAATAGGTGATAGAATAGCATTTTTATTACCAGGAGGAAAATATGTATTACTGAGAGTATTAAATGCTGTAAGTTTCTGAAATGTGAACTGGGAAATTGGATCTATACGAAATTGAGTATTTGGCACAAATCCAGGCAATCCAGGATTGTACCCACGATAATCCGTTAAATCATCAGATACACCTGAAATATCATATCCAAGTGGTTTTAGAGTTACTGAAAGTGATTGTGTATATTTGGAATTATTTGGATCAATACCTTGAAGGGTTGAACTCGTAGGCAAACGAAGATAATTTGTATTATAGTTTGTTACAAATGGATAATTTGAGACATTCGATGCAGCTGAAGGATCTCCAAGAGGACTAAAATTTACATAGTCTGTTTTAATTGCCACAAAGGATGATATTGTTTGATAGACTGAAGGTACATAGTTAATATTCTGAAAGGATAGTTCTTGAGAACGGAAAATTGTATAATATGAATGCCCTGTAAATGTACTTAAACTAATAGTAAGTGTTTGACTTGTGTTCGATTCAACTATATTTGAAGCAATATAATGTAAAGGCTTCTCATTTCGCTGATAGTTTGTATTAATATCAGCCATAAAGGCCGCGCGATCGTGATAGACAAACGCTAATACCGTTCCTGGAAAGGATGAAGTAAGTGATGTAAATGTGAGTTGGGTGTTGTAGACCGAAAGTGTAGATGCGAAAGGTGGAGGAGCAGGTGGCGCTGTAAAGTTAAATTGCGCCAAGTTACTTTGAACGTTCAATAAAAGTGATGGACTGCTTCTAAATGATGTTGCATAATTCAATCCATACGTATAGTTTAGTTGAAGCGATGAATAATTGCTTTGATCCATATATGAATTTTTATTAGGACCCGTTGTATTGTATACGAACGCATAGGATATATCAAAATACTTTTGCGGCATATTGTTATTGCTTGGATCTAATACATTTGAATAGAGTCCCTGTTTATTATAATCAGCAAATCTATAATAATAGGGTAAAGGCATTGTCTCAACTTGTAATGTCTGACGGCACGGACTACGGAATTTCAGAACAGTATATCTTGCAGGCTTAATTGTAATAATTGTATCTATAGATCGTGTTGACTGATTTGTCTGTACAAAGTAATTACTACTATCAATTGACTGATCGCCAAACTGAAAATTACTGGAAGTAACACTATAAGGAAGTATATTTGTGCTGACATTAACACCTGAAGGATCTATTCCTCCAGCTAGAGTTCCACTTGTTAGGACATTAAATTTAGGCCAATATCCAGGAGAATTTGAATAGGATGTAACGGATGAAATAAGAGGTTGTGTTCCTGATGTTAAGTAACCTAGCGTATATCCACTACGAACATTACTCGCATTAAATCCATTTTGAATAAATAGAATATTATTAGTGTTTACAAAAAATTGCGATGCATAGGTTGCATAATCAATAGCAAAATATTTGACAAGTTGATTTTGAATATAATTGTACATATCACTAAATACAACTTGTGATTGACTGAGTTGATTAGATAAAACAATAAAATTATTAGATGTATATCCTTGTTGTTGAAGTGCCGTTGCTAGACTTGTCGCACTTGTTTTTGTAAATAAATTCAAAAGTGATGTATTGAGAGTTAACGTGAATAAATTAATACGAAGATTATTTGCATCATATGTAATCTGATAGCGATTTACAAGACTGTACCGAAATGTATGATATGTTCTGTATATATCCAAGTATGTAATATTTTGATCAATCAGTTCAAGAATAACAGGGTCTGAAATACCCTGTGAATTGAAAACAACGCGAATATAGACAGTTTCACCAGGGTTTAGACTTGTAGTTGTAAGATTCAAATTAAGATAAGGGTATGCTGTTGTATCTTCTGGATCCAATAGCACTTCATAAAGTACAGGATAATAATAAGCAATCTTAATTTGGTTAATTGAATATGTTGTTAATCCAGCAAAACGTGTAACCCAATAAGTCTTTACAATATAGTCCTTAGTAGGATTAGGAATAAACTTGTTATTTAAAGTGTCAAAAAATGTATCGCCAGGTTCATTAAAATTCACTCCAAAATCTCCGTTAGTTGTAAAAGCTGTAACGAATTCGGTAAATCCATTCGGAAAATCATAAAATAAAGGTGTAAAGTTTAACTGAGTTGTAATTTCTGTTAGCAAGTCATTAATCGCATAGGTTCCTTCACGAATTGTAACTGCCTTTGTTAAATTACGTCCCAAATATGTATTGGCATTCTGACGATCCAATTCTATGACAGGAAGTGTGATATTTCCCTTGCTTGCCTGAAAGTAAAAGAATGAACAAAGGAGCTTGAGCTGCGTAATTTGAATACTCACGACTGTCTTGTATGCGCGCGGTGGCCTCAGTGTAAAATCTGTCGGCTGCGGAAATGCTTGACGGTCGCGATTCGTAGAATCAACTAAAAATAAGGTTGTTACATCTTTTCGCTCAGTCTTAAACTGACTCTGACCTGTAGTTGAGAATGAACTATCCGGAAGTGACATTGTAGGTGAGGAAACGTATTGATTATAGGGTAAACTTCCTCTTCCGCTTGTCTGTAATTGATTTTGATTTGTAAATAGCTCGACCTGTCTAGTTGTCGAAAAGAATGGACCTGCTGTTTTTTGTTGTACAGTACTTATATCATCACCAGGACCTGAAGATCCAGTTGACCCACTATCATCTGATTCACCACTATCTGAATCGTATGGATGATAATAATTTGTACTGCCCTGTTGCATCCTATGCTAGAGGGTGATTTGACTACAGTCAAGACTACGGGTTTAGATGTCTAAACGAAAAGAGTTTCTATCTGGTAGGAATGTCACAAAGCCCGTACATTGTGAATATAGTTGAACTCCAAAATGTTGTTACGAATGTTCAAGGAACAAACACAGCAGCAAATATTCAGAGTCTACAGACAGCCGTAGAAAATCTCCAGCAAATGGTATTATTCGATACAAAGACTATCGCAGTAGATGTCTTAAGTAATTTCACTGCGTCAAACTCAATTAATGTTGTAGCTAATCTTAATCTTTCTAACGCGGGTCTTTATTCAAATAGTAATGTAATTAATTTCACAACAAGCTCAACTGCACCTTCATCTGAAACTACCTCAGCTACATTTGGTTCTTTTTCAACCTTAACCTTTTCAACGCTGATTGCAGGCAATCTAACGATACAGCCGAATCTAAGCACACTCACTTTTTCAATGTTTAGTACTCCTACTTTAAAGATTACGAGTACTGGAACACTTCTTTATACAAGCTCGCCGACCTATTTTAGTACAGGTGTTGATATTGCAGGATTCCTATATGTTAGCCAATCAGCCTATGTTAAAAATCTATATCAGACATCAGATCAAAACCTCAAAACAAATCTACAATCTTTCTCAACTACCACGACTGAAGTGCTTCGTCTAGAACCAAAGCGATTTGAATGGAAATCAAACGGTCAATCTGATCTTGGATTTATCGCACAAGAAGTTCAGTCAGTCTGGCCAGAACTCGTTTCTCGGGATCCTTATGGATCTCTAAATCTAGAATATTCCAAATTTATTCCTCTTTTGCTTGAATCTATCCGGGAACTCAATGCGCGTATTGAAGTCTTAGAAAAGAAGGCGATGTAGTCTTTTTATTTGCACTCATTTTGGGTACAAATTTATTTTGGGTACAAATTCATTTTGGGGGATATGCATCCTCACGGTACTCAGGAGCTGGCATCTTATCGCTAATATCACTTACTCCTGTTCCAGGAAACGCAATCGGCTTTACTGGTGCGTAATTATTAATAAAACCACGCGCCCCCAAATCTTCTAGGATATTATCAATCGGCTCTGAAGGAAATTGGAGATACGGAAGAAACTTTGGGATCGACGATTTACGAACAATATATGCGTGACATCCCCAAAAATCCTTTAACTTTCTTACTTTACCAGTCTGCCCTGGAAAAAACTTGCTCTTTTCGTGCCCTAAAAATACAATGTCCCAATCACTAGGCACTTCAGAAAGAACCTCTTGGAGTTTGTGCAAGAAATTCTCCGGAAATCGCACATCATCTTCAAAAATAAGAACAGCCTTATTTGAGCTAACTGATTTCTTTGACATTTCACTTATTAAAGAGAAATGTGAATAATAGCAGCCAAGTTCGCCTTTTCTTTTCTTTGTAAGATCCTGGAGAGCCCAACGAGGTGTACCAAGACTCCTAAAATCATCATATGTCATATCTCTTCCTTTTACAGCAGACCACCTCTTAAAAGGAATATTTTGAGCATTTGCTTTCGCTGTAAATTCGTCTAGACGCTTTTTAGATGAATCAAGGTTTATAACATATATATCTTCTATAAGAACTGTGTTCTTCATTCTATAGATAGAATATATAATTATGACTACTATAAATATAATCAATAGTATATAAAAGAGTGGTATTCTCATTCTATAAATAGTAGTGATTAAAACAGCGGCGGTCTAAAAGAAGATATCCATCTATACTAAACTATGTACTCTATAGCAGGCAGCGCACCTTGTGAAAAGGGGCCTGCCGATACTTGCCGTACAGTTGTAATGCCTTGGCAACCTATCGGTAATCGCAAGGTAATTCTATTAGCAACCTCAACAATCCATAACGATAGTCTATTTGTTAATGGTCTTTATCAAAACGTTTTTGTACTGTATAAACTCTTTGATAGTATTGGCTACGCGCCGATTCTACTCGTCAATGACAAACCCAAGGAGATTGAAAAAGTTCCGTCAATTCTTCGTCATACGCGAATGATTACAGTAGAAGAAATTGCGCGGTCTCCTATTCCGATACATATCTATCTTGAGATTGGTATGAGTATTGACCCGATGTTACGTCGTGTAATTAAGATGGGTGGTGCCCGAATCTGTAAGCTTTATCTTGGTAATATTCTGAATATTGATATTGAGACACCGATCTTCTATCACTCAATGCACTTTGCTCACCACGTAGTCGGCGAAATAGATGAGATCTGGGTGTCACCGCATTACAAGCAGCACGATGAGTACGCGGCTGTATTAAATCACGTAGATATAAGTGAAAAAAGTATGAGAATCGCACCCTATGTCTGGGATTCATCGATTCTGACACTTGACGGTAGTCGCAATCCTAAGTGGCGTCCTATACTGCCTGGTGAAGTTGAGACCTTTATTATTCTTGAGCCGAACATCAGTTTTCAGAAGACTGCTCTCATTCCAATACTGATTGCGGAACGTTATTATCGCACAGTTAAGAAGCAAATTCGCGTTATCGTTGGCAATGGAGACCGGTACACCAATTCACCGTTTTTTATGCAAAGTATTCTGCCGACTCTGACAATGGCTACAGATAACTGTATAACCTTCAGTGGCCGTCACGACATTATCAGTATAATGCGTGATTATCCGTATGCGACAGCGATTCTTCACCACTACAACAATCAGTATAACTATATGACTCTTGAGTATATGGTAGCAAATTTTCCTGTCCTCCATAATGCGCCAGACTGGCACGATGCTGGATATTACTACAAGGGGAATAATCTTGCAGAAGGCACTGCTGCATTACTGAGAGCGCAAAGTCAGCACGCATCAAGCCTTGAGAGGTATAGAGCGGGTACAGAAGCACTGAAGTGGAGACATAGTGTCTACAATCCAGACGTTCAGAAGGCTTGGCTTGCGATGTTAAAGTAAATTTTAAGAAAAAACCAAATTGTGGGATTCTAAATCCGTCGATTAGGTTTTATGTTTGTGTTTGTGTTTACAAGCGGCGCCTTCCACCCTTACCAGCAGCCGCCTTCCGTCTGTACGTGGACGCCTTCTTCCACGTAGCCGCACGGAGTTGCTGGAGTTCCTTGTATGCCTGTTCAATCTTCTCCATCGGGCTCTCGTCAGGGCCAAACTTAAGACCCGTATACGGATCATAGAACTCGGGAATCAAGTGCTCAGTCTCTGAGATTGCCTTGAGGAGGTGCTCATTCATCACCTGCGGCATACGCTTGCGACGAGACTGACCCATATTCGGGCCGACACTGAGCGGTCCAGCTGCAGCTACAGGGCTATTGAATGGATTATAGGCTGCGACTGCGGACGCAACAGGAGCAGCTGCAGGAGGAACATTTGAAAAGCTCAATGATCCAGCATTCACACCAACACCAGGAACAAAGAGCGGCGTATTTTGTAGCTTAGATTCATTTACTTCAGAAATACCTGATAATCTGGCACCAGGAGCAACCAGAGGAGCAAATGTAGACAAGGGTGCTGCAACCTTTAATGAGTTACGGACTGTCTTCGGCCGACCACGTCTTGTAGTCGGAATACGAATCCGTAGAGGCTCTTGAAAACCCGCCGGACGCTCACCTACTGTAGCAGGTACGGCATTTGGTTTCTTTTTCATTGTTCTAGCTTTTCTAGGAGCAGATACTGCTACAACGGGCGCAAGAGAAGGAGCAGGGGCAAGTAGGTTGAGCGGGGCATTCAGATTCACGACTGGTGAGTTTACAGCAGCTGCCGCAGCAGCAACACCCTGAAGTTGCGCCAACATCGCCTTGGCTTGTTCGTACCGCGGAGCCATAAAAGGCTTCATTTCACCCTTGGCCCTTTTATCTTCAAAGAACTTAACCTTGGCTTTCAGATCCTTTTCGTTTTTCTTAAAAAAACGATCACGATTGTATGCTCCTGAATTTAGACGCGCCTTAATATTATCCATTAAGTCTTTTCTTTTTCCTGCGGCACCTTCCATTGTATACCTACTCTAATCCAGTAAAAAATATAGTGCGAGTTTGGTTATGCGGGACTTTAGAGACGCCTTGTGCGGGACTTTAGAGACGCCTTGTGCGGGACTTTAGAGACGCCTTGTGCGGGTTTGGTTGTGCGGGTTTGGTTGTGCGGGTTAAACACATTCTTCTTTCTTGGAAAAGAAGGAAGAAGAATGCGTGTAGGTATCACTACAGATCTCCGACACTCAATGTTTAGTTCTGGCCAAACGAACACGTGTTTTGCTGTAGCAAAAGTCTTTGAAAGTCTCGGCCATGAAGTTATTTTTATTCATCGGCAAGAAAATGCTGATTGGTGGGATGACACTGTTGAATTTAAGAAAAACGCACCCAAGCGCTATTTTCTTGAGTCCTACATCGCAAAGGAACAACCACTAGATTTACTGATTGAAATTGCATTTAACACGACTCCAAATGAAAGACCTCGTCTTTGTAAAACCTGTGTTTGGTATTGTCGGAAGCCTATTTTATTTTCAGATCTTGAATTTTCAGTCTACGCTGCCAGACCTGAAGGTCGTAACCTAGAAGGCGTCCACGCAATCTGGATTGCTGATCTGTATAATAAAGAAGACGATATTGAATACATCAAGACTCTCTATCCATCTATAACGGTTGAAGTTGTACCGTGGATCTGGACACCTGATATTATTGAATCACACAGACAAACAACTCAGAGTCCCGTATGGTCACAAGTCTATGATCTAGTGTCTAAGCAAACAGAGTGGACAATTCACGTGAGTGAAACAAATATGAGCAATTCCTCATCGTGTACTCTACCGATGGTCATCACGCGCTATGCGCAACTTAAGAGGAAATTACCCGTATCAAGAGTCGTCATTCATAATTCCGATTTCATCAAGACAAATAAGTTTTTCACCGAAAATGTCTTGAAGCACTGTAATGTACCCGATATCAGTTTTAATTTCATTGGTCGCCAGCGTGTCATTGACTGGGTTCACGAGCCTCATTCAGTTATTCTCAGCCACAGCCGATTTATCCCTCTCAAGATGTTTAATCTTGAAGCTGTGTGGGTTGGTATTCCTGTAGTCCATAATAATGTATCCTTACGCGAGCTAGGAAATGGTCTTGATTTATTATACTATGATGGAAACTCTGTAAAGGGTGCGCAGACTGCATTAAATAAAGTTCTTTTTGATTTATCTGGAGTTTCCTATTGTAAAAGTACAGAAGGATTAATTGAACTTCGTAAGACCATTTTAATGAAGTATCATCCTCAGAGTCGCCTCAATGAATGGGCTTCGGCGTTAGATCGATTAATTACTAGATCTCTTACACCTAGCGCAACTCCTAGTAAAGTAATTCAATTACTACCTGTTAAATCTTCTATACCGACTGTAAACTCAGAGTTTACCGTGCTTTTTATGAATATGTGGGATCAATTTAACGAGACCTATAATGTATTTTTATTAGCACTTGATACTGCTCTAAGACAGCAAAACGTAGCTGTGCGTGGGTACTCCAAAGCATCACTGCCTACAGGTACAACGCCTGATCTTGTTATCTTTGGACCCTTCGGTGATGACTGGAAGAGTTTACCTGCCGAGTGGCCCAAGGCGCACTTTACTGCAGAAAATTCACCTCCAATCAATGAACCTTCGGTAAAGCTTAATATTGGATATATGCTTCCTGATATATCGAATGATTCCTATTTGAGAATGCCACTCTGGATGTTTGAGATTGATTGGTTCGGTGCAAATATGGTTAAGATTCAGAATCCTCTGCCTCTACCGATTGATAGCTGTACTCAGGGCAGTGCTGAGAGCTATGATAGTCGGTCAAAGTTTTGTTCCTTTATTGTAACGAATCCTAAGAATCCTGTAAGAAATCAGGCGTTTATCACACTCAACCAGTACAAGCCTGTAGATAGTGCCGGCCGTCTTTTTAACAATATCGGCGATGTCATTTTTGCTGGACTCGGTGGAGGTGGGGGTGAACTCAAGAAGCACGAGTTTCTAAAGAAGTATCGGTTCTGTTTGGCCTACGAAAATGAGTCTGCTTCAGGCTATACAACTGAAAAGATTCTACACGCAAAGGCCGCTGGATGTATTCCGATCTATTGGGGTGATCCGAAGGTAGGGCGTGACTTTGATTCTAAGGGATTTCTCAATGCAAATAACTGTAAAACTCCTGAAGACTTACTTCTACTTGTTCAGGCTGTTGAGTCGAGTCCTGAAGCCTGGAAGAAGATTGCGACAACACCTGCACTTTCATCCTATAGCCGCGATTTGGTACGTCGTAACTTTGCTGAGATGGTTAAGCGATTTGTTACGATTGCGAACCGTAAGGACTTACTATTAAAATTGCCGCCGTTTCTGGGTGCTACGACTACGAAGGAAGCACTAGAGTTACAAAAGAAGCGAGAGGGTGATGTAGCTCCCTATGTCGTTAAGCTAGACGTGCCTGTTACAGCACCTGTGACTGTTGCTGCGCCTGTAGCTGCGCCTGTAGCTGCGCCTGTAGCTGTACCTATAGCTGCGCCTATGGCACCTAGCATTTTGAATACTCTTATCTGTGTAACAGCAGCAACTCAGAGATTTTGGCCATCTTTACTCCTTTGGATTCAGTCAGTCAATCGTCACCGTGTAACCGTACCCACTCTATCAGCCCGTGTCTATGTCGGTGCTGACGTAAGTGAAAGTGCGCTTCAACTTACATCTGAAACCTATAAAGACCTAGTTGAATTCGTTCGTTTACCTACCGAAGTACCTGACAACTTTCCTGACTATTGGGAGCCGCAGCATTTTGCCTGGAAGGTCTGGATTTATAAAACTCTTGTAAACGATCCTACACTTGCCGGCAAACTCGTACTCTATACGGATGCAGGAAGTGTCACACTCCGCTGGCCCCAGCAGTGGCTAAACAAGGCTAAGGAGGTTGGTGTCTGCCTCCTTGAAGATAGTCGTCAAACAAATGAGCAATGGTGTCATTCAGATTTCTGTAAAGCTCTAGAGGTTACAGATGCTGAGAAGAAAGGTCAACAAGTTGTTGGTGGCTTAGTTACATTTATTGCTGGTCACCCTCTAGCACGTCGTCTATTTGATGAGAGTTATGAGTGGTCAACAGAACGCTCAGTAATTGTAGGTGATAAATGGTCTGGTGTTCTCCCTGATGGCCGCCCCTATGGCCACCGTCACGACCAAAGTATTCTGAGTATCCTGAGTAGCCGTCTATCAGTTGCTCGTTTACCTCTTGATTCTGTCTATGCTGATAAATCTGCTCGTGATACCTTTCACAACGGCCAGTCAGTCTATGTCCATAGAGGACAGTATAAGACACATCAACCTCTTGTAGATGGAATAGATGATGCCTACGTAATTAATCTTGATCGGCGCTCAGATCGCCTCAAGAATTTTATTGCGTATCACCCATCGTTAAAAGGGGGAGTGCGGCGTATTCCTGCCTTTGACGGTAAGAAGCTCAAGTTAACACCGAGTCTAACTCGTATGTTCAAACCGAATGATTTCTTCTGGAAGAAGGCTGTGATGGGCTGCGCTCTCAGTCATATGCGTGTCTGGGCAAATCTGATAAGCGAGCCCTCTGAAATTCAATCCTATCTCATTCTGGAAGATGATGCTCGTCTTGATCCTAAATGGATAGATGCCTGGAAAGTAGCCTACCCTCATTTACCTGATGGCTGGGATTGTGTCTATCTGGGTGGTATATTGCCACCGAATCGCGCAGGGTTTGTCAATACTCTAGAACGTGTAGGGCCTGGTCTTGCTCGTGTATTACCTAATCAGCACTTTGGGCAACCAAAACCTACACGCTACTTCCATTTCTGTGCGTACGCCTACGTTCTGAGCCGCGCTGGCGCAGCAAAGATTCTTGAGTCTATTCTAGACCACGATGGATACTGGACAAGCGCAGATCATATGATTTGTAATCCTGTAGACAAGATAAATCTGTACGTGCTTGATCCTATGGTAGCTGGAGCATCTCAAGATAATGACCCGATTTACCAAAAGGCAGAGTTTAATAACTTCAGTCGAATTGATAATTTTGATAGTGATCTATGGAATAACGATGAGCGCTTCACATCTGAAGAAATCCAGAGTCAGATGAATCTAAATGTTCCTCTAGATATCAGTGCAACCTTTACAGAGCTTGATGCTGTAATGAAAGGTCTACCTTTCGTTATGCCCAAGCAAGATGAACCTGAAATTAGGGAGATTAAGGAGGAGTTTGTTTCTCAGCATCTGAGAGAAGCGGGGGCTGTTACGAATGCTCCTGCGCCAGCACCTGTTCCAGCAGCTACGCCAGCACCTGCTCCTAAACCAGTGGCTATGCCTAAACCAACAGTTCCTCGCACAGGTCCACGATTTGTCGCACTCGATAGTGTTGGTCTGAAGAATGAGACACTCTACGAAGCAAATTGGCTTCAAGATCTTTTTAACAAGGTCACCTTTTCAATTGAATCTGTAAAAATAAATGACACTCTAGAAGACGATGATGATATCATTGCGGTCGTCATCAAGACAAAGTGGGCCGAACAACTTGCGTGGCTCAGTATGCTACGCTTAAGAGGTAAGACATTTAAGATTCTACATTTATCCGATGAGTTTCTCAATGATCCCATTCACTTCTATGCCTGGCCTGAAGTCACTCGTGTTCTACGATTTTATGATCGTACCGATATTCCTCAAGCAATTAGAGAAAAGGTTCTGATTCTACCACTCGGCTATCATCGGAAATACCAAGGAGGTCGCGATTCGCCTTATGCGTTAACACCTGAACTTCCTTTTCGTGATTTCACCTGGTCATTTGCCGGCACAAATTGGCAAGGTCGCAAGGACTCTATGCAGATTCTTAATGCCATACAGCCGTCATTTGTAAGATTCTTTGATGACTGGAATAGTCCTCAGCAAATGAAAGAAGAAGAATATATCTCACTTCTTCTAAGTTCCAAGTTTGTTGTCTGCCCCAGAGGCCAAAATCAGGAATCCTATCGCTTCTATGAAGCGCTAATGTGTGGCTGTATTCCGGTGTTTCTGACTGATGAAAAGGATAGTATCTGGCTACAACAATTTGAAGGATCTCTTCCATTTATTACAATTCAATCCTGGGAACACGCAGCAGCTTTAATGCAGCATCTAACATCTAATCCGCCAGTAATGGAGCAGTACAGAAAGGCGATTCTACACAGCTGGTCACAGTACTTACAGAGATTAAAGGAGAAAGTAGCAAATCATATCAAAAATTGAAGTGGACCTTAGAACTAAAATATGTACCCACTACATCTAGAATTATAATGACTATCTTTAAGAATATCAATGACCTGCGACAGTTCATTCCGCCTGATAATGGCTTGGATCTGAGCAAAACGAATCGTCACATTGCTATTCTCTGTAAGGGCAATCGCGTTCTCGCATCTGCAATGAACCAATTTGGATCGCGTTCATTCGGATCCGGGTACACCTATAATACTATTCACGCCGAAATTAACGTCATTAAGAAGTTGGGTAATATCAAACTTCTTAATGGTGCAACAATGTATGTATTTCGAACTGGAAAGGGCTGTAATGAGGATAGCATTTGCCACTCTCGCCCTTGCTCTATCTGTCAGAAGTTTCTGGAGAAGTGTATTGACGTATATGGTCTTAGGCGTGTCTTCTATTCCGTCAATCCTGATGGATCGTGTCCTAAACCTTCGCGATTTCATTAGGTCTACTTGGTTTCGGGAACCTTTGATAAGTAAAAGGTATAGGGATTGAAATAAATGTCAAATTTTTTCAAGATCTTTGGAAATACATTATAAAACGCATCAAAGACTAGTAGGACTCCGCCAAATCCAATAAACACCTCATCCCACGTATCAAAATTAGATGATCCATTAATATAAAAAAAGAATATCAAAAATAACCCAAGAATTGTTTTAAATAATAAATCCGAAATTAAATAGACTAAATGATTTTCATTAAATCCCTCTAGTCCTCCAAAAATAAGAGCAATTTGAATAATCATTGAAATTTTTAGAAGTAGAAGTACAATAACATAGACCTTCATTTACTACTAAAGCACCGAAAAAAACGCCAGATGCTTTTTGGCATTGGCTTTGGAGCAGTAACAAGCGTTTCGTGCTTTTTTGACCACTCATCAATTGTATATCTGTCACCCATACTCGTATTGCACCGAGCACAAATTGCCTGAAGATTCGGCAAGGCCGTTTCACCTCCTTTTGATTCTGGAATATTATGACCACACTGAAAGTCAAAGACTGTAACTTTGTTTGTACACCAGGTTACTTTACACTTTCCTTCAAATACATACCCCATATCACGAACCCATAGTTGTTCTTTGACAGCTTTCGGAATATTCTGCTTTCGCCTTTTTGATTTGTCTTCCAGTATAGGAGGAAGAGTCGCAGGAAGAGATCTGAAGATGGTTCGCACGCTTGAGTGGGTTTGGATTTGAGGTTGCGTTGGCCCTTGTGCCAGCATCCTATCTAAACTATCTTAGTAAAGATGCTCTAGATGGGATTTCCTCTGTTAGCAGTTGAACTAAAAGGTGGCCTAGGCAATCAACTCTTTCAGATTGCCACAGGCTTTGCCTATGCTAAACGATTTTCGCTTGATCTCTGTTTTCCTCGTGTATGGAATTGCCGTCACGATCGCTTACCTCTCTGGGATACCTATTTTAAAGATACACAGCATAAATTTGTGCTTCTAGAAAAGAGCAGTTTTGAAACAATCAAATGGCACACAATGACTGAACAAGATTTTGCCTATAAGGAACTTGCAGCTCCTGTCCGAGGATTTCCTTTTTACAAGCTAAACGGATACTTTCAAAGCTCTTTGTTTTTTAAGGCGGTACAAGAGGAAGTACGTGAACTTCTTCATATTCCTCTCTGGCTTTCAGTTGAGGCAAATGATTCATTAAATGATATCCAAGTCAATCCAGATGATGCTTGGATCGGCGCACACGTGCGTCGTGGAGATTATCTAAATGCGGTTAACTTTCACGTTGTCACTACAAATGAGTATTTTGAAGGCGCACGATTACATATTCAGCAGAAAACTGGATATACAAGAGTGTGTTGGGTAACCGATGATGCTGCCTGGGTTGCCAATACATTAGCAAAAGAAGGTGATCAAATTATCTCAGGAAATAATCTGGTTGACTTTGCAACTCTAGCAAAATTTAAGCATCTAATTCTATCAAATTCATCGTATAGTTGGTGGGCAGCTTGGTTAAATCCTCTGAAGCATAAGGATCGTATTATCTGCGCACCCAATAAGTGGTTTGGCCCTACAGGTCCTCAAGACTTTACCACAATCTTTGAAGATAATTGGACTTTGATTGATACGACTTCAGGAAAGGCAGTTGAACATGTAGATAACCAGACTTGTGAATCCAAGGCTGGGCAGTGAAACTCCTTGTCTGTAATCAGCATATAGATCCACTCTTTAGGATTCCGTGTCATTGACATCATCTTAGACCAGCGATCTTTTGTTAGATGCAGTGATTCTTTAAAAAACTGTAAATGCTCTGGGGTTAAGGATGCTCTCACATCTTCACGCCAGAGTAAAAATACGAAGATAATAAATAAATCACGACCTACTTTCGGGCACGAATCAAGAGGAGACAAAATTTGTCCTCCTGATTCGATCCAAGGGCGTGTTCCAGGACCTAGGCAAGCAAAGCCAAAATCAACCAAGACAGCTGTAGGAGATGGAGAAACTGAGATCTGTAGATCACCTAGAATGACACTATGGCTTTTAATGTCAGTATGCTTAATGAGAATATTATCAGGTTTGAGATCTCGGTGATTAAATCCAATATCAGATTCTAGAATAGAACAGCACATTGCAATCTGCGCTAAGATTTTAAGAATTGCAATGCCATTTGATGGATGAGATTGTTTCCAGTAAGGTAAGGACTGTAGATAGACTTCAAAGATTGGCGCAGAATAAACAGGTTCCATCGTAAACCAGTAATTATTTTTGTATGTAAATAGATCATAGACTTTTGGACAATGCTGAGATAATTTATACTTTTTTAATGAATTATAACACATCCACTGTATGATGGCTTCTTGCATACCTTGGATTTGTTCAACCGGCTTTTTTACAAGAACATCTTGTGAATCATCTTCTGTACCAACGCTGCGTTTGGCCCAGTTTAGCTTGCCAAATGTGCCATCGACTAGAGTATCTTCAATTGTAAGTCGACAACGGGCTTTGCCGGTGTGTGTTTTTATCTTGCCGTCTATGGAAAGATAAGAACACGATTTACTTGGAACTTCAGAAAGAGTCTGTAGAGACCCCTGCCAGTCCAATCCTATTTCACTCGCATCATACATCTGAGATGATTGAGTGTCTACTGAGAAGAGTTATTTGAACTTGTGATAGATTCATCTTCAGGTTCTGTAGTTTGTGTCGCTGCAGGTTCATCTCCTGTAGGAGTTAAGATGAGTGGATAGAAGTATGCATAATTCATTAAAAGTGATTCAGGGTATTTTTTCATAACAGTCTCTTTTGCATTCTCTACATATTTTGAAAGTAAAATCAAATGCGCTGGGAAATTCTTGTCAGTTAAGATCGCATTTGTGTACTTTTCCTGATAGAGTGCTGTACCCAGCCACTCTGCGTCCACTTCCCACTGCGCCAGTGTAACCATTAACGGATTCACTAAAAATGTCAATTCATACGGTGAAAAAGGTTTCCCTGATTTGTTTTTCTCAAAGACCTTACGATCCATTACTTCTAAATTAGATACCTTGAGATCCTTGACATCGTCTACTGTTACATCGCCTTCTTCTAAACAACATAGGGCCAAGCAAGCACGAGCGTGATATTCACGATTGGCTTCAACCTCGTGAAAAAAATCAAGGTTATTACTAAACTCTTTTGTCTTGGTTGCTTCCAGTAAGTCACGGTACCGAAACAAGTTCAATTGCTTTAAGACTTCAAGCGGCGACAATACCTTTAATACATCAGCAGTTGGACTTTTGAGAGTAAATTTACCAGGGCTTTCAGGATCCTCAACAACTGAAAGATCAGATCCCTTATTTTGATCAGCAATAGGCTTGAATTTAGAAAGTTCCATCTTACACATCTTCCAGATAGTATTGTAACGATCAAAGTTGTCAAATGGAATTGTAAGTTCAGATGAGGCAAGTTTCGCTCTATTTGCATTGGCATTCGCATTGGCATTTGCATTGGCATTCGCATTGGCATTTGCATTACTAGAGTTTGCATTCGCATTGGCATTAGTATTGGAATTCGTATTGGCATTGGCATTATTAGAGTTTGTATTAGCATTATTAGCGTTTGCATTGCCATTCGCATTGGCATTAGTATTGGCATTCGCATTGGCATTAGCATTATTAGGGTTTCCATTAGCATTGGCATTATTAGGATTTCTATTAGCATTGGCATTCGCATTGCCATTGGCATTCGCATTGCCATTTACATTCGCATTGCCATTGGCATTATTAGGAGTAGCATTTGCATTCGTAACAGGAGCCTTGGCAGCCTTCACTGATTTTGTATTCCGTGTGCCATTCGTATTTGTTCCATTTGTTGAATTTGATGGATTCTTCTTACGTGTTGTATTCTTGCCTGTATTGATATTAACAACAATACCTGTGCTAGGATTAGGAGCAGGAGTTGTGTTGGCATTTGTGTTAGCGCTTTTCTCAGCTGTAGCCTCTTTCACAACCTTCGCCTGCTCACCTGCATTCGCCTTGGCATCCTCTTTCTTTTCAGATTCTGTAGCGGCATTCATCGCTCTCTCTAAATAGGATTGAGACGAAAGAAATCCTTCCTTGCTGTACCCGCAGATCCATCAATCCAGTGGGCAGCAATCTCGTGAGGGTGTTCATCGTTGAACCCTGTAGAAAAGACTTCAGACCAACCGGGAGGTGCTTCCCACGTCCACTGCGTCATCTTAAGATCCCAGAATCCACGTTTACAATATCTCAAATCAGGAGTCTCCTCACTTGTAAAAACCGATAAAGGTATATACTGGTTTTTCCAAACAACAAATTCATCAATCAACCGATCAGGATTTAGTCTACGACGATCCATCCACTTTACCGGTACAGATCGCCTTTCTTCCGTCGTTGCCTGACGAAACCCCCAATATTTCATATACCATTTGAACCATCTTTCAGGATATTGTTTTTGTGACAGATGCACTAACTCGTGTGTCATTGTCTTGCCATTCGGATTCCATAAATCAAAAACAGGTAGTGCTATCCCTTTTGTGCCACGAGTATGAGGCAATCCAGCATCAGACAAGCCATCCATATAAATTAACTGTAACGGTCCCTGAATTGGAACCGACGAGACCAGTAAAAAACTAGAAGGATTTGTTTCATTTGATGGAATGTAAGGATACTGACGAGCTTTTGTATTAATGGGTGACATTCCAATAAGAGACCGGTAATGATCAATTGATTCCCACTCAGCTAATGTTGCTAATTGATCTTGTTTAGGAACAACTGTAACCTGTGTGCCGTACATTTACGACTTCTCTATTGTCGCTTTGCCTTTCTTCTTCTCCTTTTTCACTGATGCCACGAGCAATCTGTCTTCAAACAGTGAATCTGCTCTTGGCTGTAACCTCTGTTCTTTTGCTGCTGCCGCAACTGATGCCTTTGTCCTTGCTCGTGACACTATACTCTGCGCAATCGGAATACTCTGATTAGCCGTCTGAGTAAGACCCCACATCGTCAGCAATGTCGTCTTACCCTTCTCCTTGGCCTGCTTGAACAAGTAGTCACGAGCATATCGCTCACGCTCAACTGTCTGAATCTCCGGATCAGCTGACCAGCCCTGCAGAGGGGGCTTTGCTCCAGGTAGCTGATCAATCAGAATACTGAATAACTGGCCAATCGGACTCTCCAGCTGATGTTCCACATAGAACAATGGATCCGGCTTGAGGTTATTAGCCTTCATAAAGGCCGGTGTCTCCACTCGCTCTCCCTGGTTGCCTGTAAACCCTGCAGGTGGCTTGAAGTAAATGAAAGAGAGCCGATCACCCGAGGCCGGCGCATTTCCAGGGTCTCTCTCCTTGATGCGATCCGCCAGAATCTTATGAGCCGGCGGAGTTGCTGATTTGTATTCCGATCTCAGACTCTTTGTCAGCAATAGTTGACTCAGACTGACCTTGTTATCCATCAAGTCAGTCACCCACTTCTTTACAAACGCTGCAGCTGCTCCCACATCCCTATCGAGTAGCAAATGCTTCAGAGCTCCACTGTAGACCGTCTTCAGGATAGGCGCATAGTCTCGCCGCTTCAATGCAATACCCATCGACTTCTGCACGAAATCCGTTGAATTCTCCTCATACATATTTCCAACATACCGCTTCTTTGTAAAGATAATAAACGGATAAAACACCTTGTCAAACTCAAAGTCGTGCGGAGGTTTCAGAACCTTCGTGATCAAGTGACCCGCTTCCTCCGTAATGCTGATCGTCGCATCAATTGCTTCCTTGCCTTCCAGACGCTCACCTGTCTTAGTATTCCTCGGATTGAACTCAACAAAGAGTGAATCTGTATCACCGTACACAACCTGTGCTGAGCATCGGGGGTCCTTGGCCTGCGGACCATAGAAGTGCTCAATCGCAGCCTTTGCAAAGAGAATCTGCTTCCGGCCATACGCTGTCACTGACGCTGCCAAGTGCTGGAGACGAATCTTAAAGACACCTGATCCAAGCTGACCATAGAGCGAATTGGCTGTAAGTTTATAGGCTAACTGCTCAGCATCAAGCAGAGCCTTGCGAAAGGGATCTGATTCTTTCTTGATCTCCGCTCTCTTGGCTGCTCGAGCTGCCAGCAAGTTCCGGACAATCTGCGGCAAGGCTGCCTTTCGATCTCCATGATATTGAGCATACCGGCAAACCCGAATTCCAGTCTTGATCTTTTGCGGAGACTTCCGAGTATCGGCCGGATCGGCTTTCCAAATATCAAACGAGATATCAATCCAGCTGTATCCCAACTTGTTTCCAAGAGCCTCGTACTTTTCTAGTTCCTTGTCCTTTCCTTCCTTTATTTGCGGCCAAACGATATCGCCTCCACTTCCATCTAGAGCATAATCACGAACCCAGAGAAGACTGTCGTACGAGATATTTTCCGATTCAATCGTTGAAGGATAAAGCGAAGCAAAGTCACAAACACCAATCGGACTCTTTGTGTAAAAGCCGGGAACTGGATCCAGAACAATCGCACCCTCGTAACTTCCTTCATCCTCCACAGGCTCTCCATCGGGTCCCAACTTGGGTCCAAGCTGGACCGGAGCATTAAACGGAGGACTTGTCATTGTGACAATACTCAACTTTTGCTTGTTACAATACTTGAAGATCAGAGACTCAATCTTGACTCCCTGACCTCGAGTAAAGATCATCGTAACCGGAACGGTGCAGACATTTGCCATTGACATCGCATTGTTAAAGACTTCCAACTTGTTGTACAAGTCCATTGTCAGATCGCAATCCTGAATGCAGTAGGATGCGATGGTTGCTCGATCCTTAGAAGATCCCCGGTGAAGCCGGAAGATATCAGCCGGACTGACATCATCCTTTACGATAACCCACTTGACTGCCAAGGTCGTGTCCAACTCCTGATCGCTTTCTAGCGGCTGAACTTTGATAAATCCAGAGCCGACTTCCACAATCTGAAGTTTATCAGTCAGTTCATCTCCGGTTTCATCTAGAAGAACAATTGCTCGGCCGACCTTGGCATTTCCAGTGGCTGATGTCTGAATAGACCACGTGCTATCTTCATTGTGAACCACCTTCTTCAGCTTTCCAGACATAAAGTACTTGGTCACTTCATCCAGTTTGTACGAAGGAAGCTGATAGCCACGCTTGACCACGTGATACAAGTCAACCTGCAAACGTCCCTGGAGTGAAAGAGTATGTAGGAAATTGTCTCCGAGAGCTGAACTACTCAGACGTTTTTCTGTGAGTTTGACTTGGCCTCCGTGGCCACAGAGACGACTCAGAAGTTGGAGATTTGGATCATCAGTGATTTGGAGAACTTCGGATCGCTCCCAGACATAGCGTTCATCAAAACCAAAGATGTTATAACCAACCCAGATATCCGGATTGGTTTCAACAAGCCAAGCAAACCATCCTTGCAACATTGCCTTCTCCGTCTTGTACCACTTGACTTCAGCTGTCGGAATTGGATCGCACTTATCCAGAACAAAGATGGTTTTTGTAATCTCTCCGGTTAGTCCTTTGAGAACACAGCCAATCTGAATAATGGGATCTCCAGGTTCTTTCTTGGTGGCTGGCTTAGCAACTGGAAAGTCCCCTGACTGGCTGTAGCACTCAATATCCCAGAAGAGAGCCTTGAAGGGAGCTGAAGGTTTCGGTACTTTGAGAGTCGCTTCTACGGAGGTCCAGTCGCAGGTGAGAACTCGGATGTCTGAGGCTTCATCGGGTTCATCTTCATTCGGATCCACTGTAACCCAACCGCAGGATTGGATATCCCGGAGATGAAAGAATCGGAGAAGTGGATCCAGACCTGATTCGTAAACGGGAAGCGGTTTGGAAGATCGGCTGAGAGAGAACTTTGGTTCCTGGTGATCGTTCAAAAGTAGATTCTTCAAATCCCGAAATTCTTTGAGACTGGCAACTGAAAGTTTGAAGAAGTTGAATTCCTCATCGGCTGTAAATCCATACAACTCCTTTCGCTTCTCGCGTTCAACGGCTAGAGTTGCCGGAACCTTACTCTTCCAGGTTTCTGCAGTCTTGAGTTGATCCTTGAACTGGTCTATTGACAGAGACTCAGGGACCTTGACATACAAGTATGGCCGGAAGCCTTCCACATCACATCGGAGTGACTCGCCTTCAGCGGTCATTCCAAAGAGATGGATGATCATTTGGTTGGCTGTCGTTGCAGCCTGAGCCTTGCCGTGTGACTGCACGGACTGATTATCATCAATGTCACCGTATTCATATTCAATTTCGATCTCGTTTTCTGTCTCTCGTGTGATCGTTTTCCTTTGATCACGTGAAAGAGCATCAAGTATATGAAATGTGACTGTCATTGGGGGTACCTTCTACTGTAGATACTAGGGCTACCAATTTTTGGGGTTACTTTGTTTTGCTGTTATTAGTGCCTGCTTCTAGTGTTTCTCAGACGCAGTAGTGACTTTAATGAGCGAGTTTGGTTTTTGATCGCTTCCAAGAGTCTTGATCCTGTACTCTTACCACCACCAACAAGTGCAGGGTTTTTGCGATTCTGTGACGCAACCAGGTCAGCGCCGATGTCAGGAGGCATCTTAGATGAAGGCATCGTGGCGGCAAAAGAAGGAGCAGCACTCTTATTTACAAAGGGTGAGCGACCAAGACTTATAGACTCTTCAGGTTCAGCTTCTGGTTCATCATTCATTGAGTCAGATGGTGTTTGGTTCTGGCGCTTGAGACTATTGATCGGCTGAATGCTGTAGGCGGGCTGAGCGAGTGTACCGGTATTTCTTTCCATTGAATTCTCAAGATTCATCTCCTCTTGGACAGCTGTCGATGGTTTTGATGGTGCAGACATAGATGCCTCAAGATTCATCTCCTCTTGTACCGCTGTAGACACAACCGCTGCTGAAGGTGCCACTGCCGGCAACAGAGGCGTCGGAGAGTTTACTAAAGCCGTTAGCGACTCCTTATCTTCATTCAGTGTCGGCTTCCTCGGCATCGCCGGTGTTGATGCACCATTTTCATCCACAAACGTCGCCGGCTTCTTATCCTTGCCGACCAACAAGAGTGTCGGGTAGAACTTTCGTTCCACATTGGCAAGACTGGTTCCAGCAATCATATCCTCGCGAATAGATGCACGATTCATCGTGGCATCCTTGAGTTGTGTCAAAGGACTCCAGACTTCATCACGGAACCGGTGGCACGCGCCGCACCAGTCAGCATAAATAAAAACAAGTGTCAAAGGCCCTCTTCCAAGCAGATTCTCAAAGTTCGCAATCATTTTCTTTGAGCGAACATCTAGGACTTTCTTGCCTCCTTGTCTTTGTTTACGAGTTATCCGTCCTCTTTGTTTTTGTTTACGTGTTGACCTTCTACGAGGTGCCATCTACAAGTAAAGCAGAGAAAGAATTAGCAACATAGGGTAGTATGAAGGTCCCTTCTTGGCTTACTCTAGATGTAAAAGTAGCAGGTGTTGGTGCATTAGTCATTATTCTGGTTGTGCTACTCATCAGTTTCCTGCCCCAGGTACAGCCTCAAAACGCTGAATTAAGAGCTAAACAGGCATCTGTTAACCAAAAGCAGGGATTTACTGGTGGCTGCGACAGTAATGTTGTTTTGGATACATCAAAGAATGGAGTCTTTCCGTATTCAACATCTCCTATCAACAGTCTTGATCAATATGAGGCGGATGTTGTCTTTGAAAATGAAGGTGATCGGGAGCTGAAAAAACAACAGATAAACCAACTGAAACGGCAGTTTCCTCTTGACTGGAGTTTCTACCCTCCGAACTCCAGCAAGTTCCAGTCAGGACAGGCCAAGTATATCGAGGGATTTTCAACACAGTCATCCGCCGATGACTTGGATACTCCGTACAAGAATATTGGAGATGGCAATTTAGTTCCTCCCGACACGCTTGAACTTGAGAAGGAAGAACAGAAGATTCTGGCAACCTATAAGCCCCAAAAGACATCTGACTTAACCAAGTATGACATTGATGATGCTCAGGCATTAGTAGCAGAAATCTACAAGAAGAAGCAAATGATCCCTACAGTGGTCTCAAAGGGTAACAATGTCTTTGAGGTCGTTAGCACGAGAAATGTCAATGAAAAAATAGAGTATGAGGATGACTTACCTGTTGCCACTGCTTCCTCTAGTGCTATGGCGAGTGTAGGAGAAGCAACCATTGAAGTTCCTGCTGTCGCGACAGAGACCGCTGCGGGTCTTGATCCCTTCTATGAGCCTACTACGCAGACACGATCAGATCGGACAGATTACCAGCGGTGGACACCTGGTCTAGAGCGGATGTTTGCGCCGACGTATCCTACGTTAGATTGGATCGGCGGAACATCATACACTGATACAACAGCAGAACAGCGGGAACTTCCTCCGCCATCAAATGAAGGGTCTCGGACAGTTTCAAGCTCAGGCAAGCCATCTGCTGGATCACTAGGTCCGTCAACAGCAGGGACATCTTCGCAGGGTGCAGCAGCGTATGCAGAGATGGTTGGACGTAAGTATTAATTGTCAAGATCAAAATCTACTAAAAACTATAAAAACTATCAGAAAAAAAAGTGGTTATTCTTTTTCCGATGGTTAGAGTAAATGGCAAGTGCTGTTCAAAAGCCTCCTGCACCTGTACCAGCACCTGCTTCTGCTAGTACTTCACTTCCTCCTGGATGGACAGAACATATAAGTAATGGAACACTATATTATTATAATATTGCTACTAATACATCACAATGGATAAAGCCTATTGCTTCTGCTTTTGCTCCTGCTCCTGTTCCTAATCCTCAAGAATCTGTTATAAAAATATTATTAGGAATCGATTCTGCAGATAAGTTTCAAAGTGTTGAAAATCGTCTTATTAGTCAAGGTGGTATCTATGATGTACAAGTGCATATTAAAGATGAAGATAGACCACTTATTAATATTTTAACAGAATGTATTGGAAAAATCTATTATAGTCAATATGCAAATACAAAACCCGAACAACAAACACTACTTGATGAAGTTAGAACAAAGTTAAATGCATCAAATCTTACAGATATTCAAAAACAAACTGTACTGACAAAGTTAACTGATCTACAACAAAAGGATCTTATTTTTATAAAAGAATTACAAAATCGTGAACACCTGAATGATGCAGTTATTGCATCAACCGACTATAAAAATATAGATACTTGGATTACTACATACAGCTCAGAAAATAATGAAATAAAAAATGGCAACGGTATTATAGCAACTACAGGATCAATTAAATTAGATGGAATAGATTACGATATCAAAGAATCATCAGGTAGAAATTCAGATTGCGCTGTGCATAGTTTATTGACAGCATTAAGTCCTAACTTTAGGAAATTAAATCAGGAAAGTAAAAATATTGTTGCTACATATTTCAGAAAAAATGTTTTATATCAAGTATCAATTGTAACTGGACCCTATGAACAAATGAAACAAAAATTTAGATGTTTTACTCCAGGTATATATTTAAATGAAAAGGAAATTGGTTTATTTTTAATACATTATAAACTACAATGTTTAATGTGGGAAGGTCAGACTGCAAGTACACCTGAAACATATACAATACTTGGTGATGATAAAGCAGCAGAAGGTGTGTTTTTAGCTAATAGGGGAGGAAACCACTTTGAATCAATTCGTAGAAACAAAGAAAAACAAGGAGAAGATCCTTATATATTTAGTCACGACTTTATACATCAAATACACGATCAGCGTGTTAATCCCAGACTTCGCAATGTAAGCTCAAATCGGTGTGATTATAAAAAATATGATATAATTAAAAATTTAGAAAATAATACAGTTTATATTGTTTTTGATATAACCTTTCCTAGAGATACTAGTGTGGTAAATGTAGAGTGTGATACAATAATGGCAATTCCTGTAGTACAACCAGAAGGTAAACAAATTTCATATAAAGATATTACAGACTTAACAAAACTTAAAGATAATAAATCAACTCAAGCAGAATTTCAGAAAGAATTTCTTAAGAAGAATGGTATAACTATAATGCAACCCAATTTTGCTAGGCATCCTCCTATTTCAAGAATAGAAATTACGAAACCAAATCCTACAGATAAAGATTTTAAAGATGATTTTAATGCGCGACTTGAACAAATAATATCAAGTAATAGTAATATGCCTACGGCTAAAGAAGCTCGTGAAGCTCGGGCAAGGGCAGTAGCAGCCTCGGTAGCTGCTGCTGCGAATGCGGCTTCGGCTGCTAATGCTAATATAAATCCTGCTCCTCCTGGTCCTGCTCCTGCTGAAGCTGGTTCTGGTGGCCTTCCTAATTCTGGTGGCCTTCGTAATTCTAGTAGTACTAATGCGGCAAAAGCGGCAAAAGAAGCACGAGCAGCACGGGCTTTGGGAACAGCGGTAGCAGCAGCAGCGGCAGCTGCAGCAGCAGATAGAGATGGTGAGTTAGCGGCAGCCAAGGCTAAGGCTGACACTGAGGCTGCTGAGGCCAAGGCTAAGGCTGACACTGAGGCTGCTGAGGCCAAGGCTAAGGCTGACACTGAGGCTGCTGAGGCCAAGGCTAAGGCTAAGGCTGATGCTGAGGCTGCTGAGGCTGCTGCGGCGGCTGCGGCGGCTGCTGCGGCTGCGGCGGCTGCGGCGGCTGGGCAGCCTCCACCACCTGCTCCTCTAGCAAAACCAGTTGAAATTAAAGTAACGGGATACGGTAATATCGGCATTAAAAAATTAGATGAAGTATCTGGAGAAGAAAAAAAGCGCTTTGGTTCTAATTGGGTTGTTAATGGTCTAATACCAAATTTGCCGCTTTCGGGTATGCCTTTACCTTTTGGTATCTTAAAAATAAATGATATTGATGTTAGTGAAAAGTCACGAGAAGACATTATTAGAGATGCTAAGGAAGCTATTGGTGTTCAGGATGATAATAACAATTTTACGAATGAGTGGACATTGACCCTTTCTTATCCAAGTGATGATCCTGCAGTTATCGCTACTGCTACTGCTAAGGCTACAGCTATTAATGCTGCTGCTGCTGCGGCTGCTGCTGCTGCTGCTGCTGCGGCGGCTGCGGCTACTGCTGCTGCTGAAGCCAAGGCTAAGGCTGATTCTGAGGCTGCGGCAGCCGCAGCGGAAGCAGGATCTAGTGCAGATAAGACTGCTGCGGCAGCGGCAGCTGCGGCAAATGCAGATTCTGCGGCAGCGGCAGCAGCGGCAGCTATAGCTGAAGCTCAAAGAAAACAGAATGCAGAAGAAGCTCTAAGAAAACAGGTAGAAGAAGCAGCCGCTGAAGCTCAAAGACAACGGGAAGAAGCAGCAGCGGCAGCAGCAGCAGAAGCTCAAAGACAACGGGAAGAAGCAGCAGCGGCAGCAGAAGCTCAAAGACAACGGGAAGAAGCAGCAGCGGCAGCATCGGCTGCTGCAGCAGCGGCAGCAGCAGAAGCTCAAAGACAACGGGAAGAAGCAGCAGCGGCAGCATCGGCTGCTGCAGCAGCGGCTAAACAAGAATTAAAAGAACTAGGAGGGTATAAATTTACAGGTAATGAAACTGATTACGACTGTGACTCGGCCGAATACAAGGCTCTTAACAAAAAATTTTCTAGAAAATCTAAAGCACAAATAACCAAACGTGATAAAATTCACTGTACACTATATAAAATGAGAAATGTAATAAATAAGATAAAGCCACTTGCAGCAGGTGGTGTACCCGCAGGTGGTGTAGCCGCAGGTGGTGTATCCGCAGGAGGTTCACGTAAAAGAATAACTACACGACGAAAGAAAAATACAAGCAGAAGATAGATGGCTAGTTCATATATACCTGAAGGATGGAAAAAACAAACAGTTACTGAAAATAGTGAAAATGGGAAAAAAGGTGAGTTTTATTATCAATGTAATTCACCTTCATCTAAAATTACTACTAAAGGTGTCCCTAGTAAAATTAAAGAACTTCAATGTCATCTTGATCATATGCAAGATACGATATCCGGCAAAAATAGTTCAGATAACAAAATAAATATAAATCTTCCACAAAAAAAGGGAAGTCTGCGTACTCCTAGTAATGCTCCAATTGTTGATCATAATTCGGTAGCCCAAATTGAAGCAGCAGCGCTAGAAGCTCGAGCAAAAGCTACTAGGACAGGAAATTCTACAAATATAGCAAGAGCAAATTCATTAGAGGCGAATGCGAATAAAGCAATAGGTAAGAGGGTGGCTGAAGCTAAGAGGGTGGCTGAAGCTAAGAGGGCGGCTCAGGCGGCTCAGGCGGCTCAGGCGGCTCAGGCGGCTCAGGCGGCTCAGGCGGCTCAGGCGGCTCAAGTAGCAGCATTTGCTAAACACGCATATAATGATTTAGTAAATTCTGAGACACTCGATAGCATTTACAGAGATACGCCTGAAGCAGAAAAAAATAAAAGAATTAAAGATATAAATGATGATATAAAAGTAACAATTTTTAATGGTGATGAAGATGAAATGAATAAATGGGAATATAAGATATTTTCAGAAAAAATACCATTATATTTTTTAGTATTTAAAACAAAAACTAGCGATGAATATTCATCTAATCCTAATGAACCTGGAACATATGCTATAATTAATGTAAATAATAATAATAAGATTGAAATTAAAACACAAGAAGAGATAACAAATCTTTACAATGATTTGTTGGCTGCTGCGGCTAGTGGTAATGATCAGGCTTCTGCGGCTTCTCCTGCTCCTGGTGGTTATGATCAGGCTTCTGCGGCTTCTCCTGCTCCTGGTGGTAATGGTCAGTCTGCTGCTGCTTCTGGTGATGGTGATAGTGCTGGTAAGGGTCAGGCTGCTACGCCTCTATTATTTCGTTCTCAATTACCAACATTTAATAATAATAATAATAATAATAACACTCCCAATACTGGCAATAAATTTACTGGAGAACAAACTATTAATCCTTCTTTTGGTAAAGAACCTTCTGCGGCTTCTCCGTCTGCGGCTTCTCCGTCTGCGGCTTTTCCGTCTGCGGCTTCTCCGTCTGCGGCTTCTCCGTCTGCGGCTTCTTTTAGTCCTCTATCTCGAATAACCGAAGTAGAGGATGAGACTGAAAGTGAGGCAGAAGCAAATAAACAAGGCAATGCTCATGTTAGAAATACTGGTTCAGGTGGTCGTCGCAAGCACAAGACCTCTAAACGCAGACGCTCTAATAAGAAGGCCAAGACATCAAAGCGCAGATAGACCTAAACCACACTCAAAAAGAACAGCAGATGAATACGATCGTAATCGACAGCACAAACTGCCGATCTGATCTCTGCGATCTTTGTGCAAAATGGGGAACCGATAAATCGCCCTACTGT
>Ga0209088_10000145_pt1 | contig 52388 bp, 68 predicted proteins | sample S_140625_EF_Meta_FD_187324 | JGI IMG/M metagenome (GOLD analysis project Ga0209088, IMG submission 187324) | Freshwater microbial communities from Lake Simoncouche, Canada to study carbon cycling - S_140625_EF_MetaG (SPAdes) (version 2) | ecosystem: Environmental > Aquatic > Freshwater > Lake ... | reverse complement strand
GGGGGCGAGGAAAAGCGGAGGACTTTTAAAAATGAGTATCGTTTGAGTGGCACAGTGTGTATGTGACTACGGGACTCCCTTTGCCCAAATCCGGGGTATGGGGGTCGGCTTGGCGTCGATTCATAACATTTGATAGGGATAGCCCCATGATTATTTTGTTTATTTATTACCTTGCATTTATTTTGTACCACAATATAATACATAGCATGCATCGGGTTTTCGGTGTGTACTGTCCTAGCAGTTACTAGGGTTTATTAGAGGGTTAGAGAATCATGACAAACGTTATCACTACACAATCCACCACAATCGACACTGGCATTCTGGACATCATGCGCGATGCGCTAGTCGGCGGAGTGGTTAGCACCGGAGAGTTAATCGAGAATTATTCAAACGCCATTGCATCAGTGTTTGACCGCAAAGATATCAACGGCAATATCATTGCTAAATGGTTTGACTTGAAGGGCAAAGAGTACAAAGGCGTTAAAGCCGAATGCGTCAAGTTCCGCAACGCCATGATGGATAAGGACGCGAAGTTTATCAAGTCAATTAACGCTGACGGTACACGCGTACATACCGCTACGCTAGACACTTACTGGCAGCGTGTAAAAGTAGCTAGCGGTTACGTGCCGAAAGGCAACACGGTTACTGGCACAGTTGACGTCGATACAAAAACAGCAGCAGAGCTCAAAACCATGATTAATCGCATTCTCAAAAGCGAAGAGGATGGTCAAGAATGCCATGCAAGCACTATCCTCGAAACTCTGGAATCGGCCTATATTGTCCTGACTGGTCAAGCACACGACGCCGATAAGTAAACCACACGAGCCTAGGGGAAACCCTAGGTTCTAACATCTGTTAGATTGAGCCCCGTTTATCGGGGCTTTTTTGCGTCTGAGTGATATGCTGCATGCAGCATATCAGTATTTTCTGCGCTTGTCAAGTTATTTCTGCACCAGTTCCACATGCGTAGGCAGGGCTAAGCAGTGCGTTACGTTTCGTGGAGGGCAATGTTATGCCTAATGTTACGTTACGAATCACGTAAGTCGTTGATTTTAAAGCAATGTTACGTGTTACGTTATTTTTGGAATGTATGAGGCAGCTCAAAAAGTAAAAAAGACCGGAAAGAGCAATTCGTACCACATTATATTCTAGGAAGACCTCATATATATAGTATCAAAATTACTTAACATTATAACATTACAAAATTTTTATTTCTAACCCGTTGATTTCATTGAAGTTTTTTAGCAAATTCGCGTTACGTTTCTGCGTAGCAAACCCAAAAACCCCCCATAACACTGCCACACCAAAACATAACACCCCCAACCCCTCCGCCACCCCATTTATGCCCCTACACGCATCCCCAAAACACTTGACATATCCATCACATTGTGGTATACTATAGTATGGGTCAGGGGTATTACATTCATCGTCGGCTTTGCTTCCACCTGCCCATAAACATAACAAAGCAAAGCTAACAAATGTTAGAAAACTACGAAAGGTTAGATATGACTCAAAAAGACTGGAAGTTCTGCACTGACTGCGGGGACGAGCTACACGTGTCCCGACACCAAGCGTTCTGCAAGTTCTGTGAGCGCGACCGCGATGCCACTGCCAAGACTGCGCGAATGAGTTGGTGCGTAGTGCAGGAGTACGGCAAAGGCCCCTACCAACTAGTAACGCCTACCAGCGCACCCACAACACTCAAGCAGACTAACCAGAAAGAACTGAGGAGCTAGCCATGAGAGAAACCTACATCAAAGTAAACAAGCTAACCAAGCCAGTGCACCAGACCGATTACTTACAAATGTTAGGGCAAGCCGTGCTGGTCATCGAGGAGTACAGCGGCAAAGCCACCCTCAACCCGGCCCCCGTGCTTGCAGAACTGCCCATACACACCGACACCCAACCCATAAAGGAGGATTGAAATGAAAATCAAAACATCAGAACTGACAGGCGCTGCCCTTGATTGGGCGGTAGCTAAATGCCAACCGGACGACACCTTATCCGTGTATTTTGACGAAGACACAGGCGAGCCGCTGTGTCACGACGATTGGCCTGATAACTACCAAGAATTCAAGCCATCAACCGACTGGGCGCAAGGCGGGCCAATCATTGAGCGGGAGGGAATCAATATCGTGACGCTTGATTCGGAGACTGGCCCCTATTGGCAAGCATACATGCCATACGGTATGAGCGACGACTTTGCGGAAGGCACAACCCCACTAATTGCAGCCATGCGCTGCTACGTGGCAAGCAAGCTGGGCGATGAAGTTGAAATACCAGAGAAGTTGAAATGAAAACCTACGAAGTAGAACTCAAGCGCACCACGTACGTGACGCTGACCATCGATGCAGAAAACCCAGAGAAAGCTGAAGAGCTTGCGTGGGCGCAAGTGGAGTCGGGGGCTATCGTTGACAACTACGGCAACTGGAAAATCGAAAACATTGAGGAGCAATCATGATACCCAAAGACCAGTGGACACCGGAGCAAATCAAGCAAGTACGCGCCAACATCCTGTGGTGCATTCTGTATGCCTGTGCGCTCCTAGTCGTAGCCCTTGACCTGTTCGTCTGGGGGCCGTGATGCCGAGGCGCAAGAAGAAGTTCATGCTGCTGCGCAATACGCGGAATGACACTTTGATTGTCGTAAGCCGGGATTGGTACGACCACACCAATACTATATCCAAGAACATGAGTTTCCGGTACGACCGTGGGTGGAAGATTGTCACCCAGAGCGACGACGAGGAGATGCTGATACACATGGCGAACCTGACCGACAAGTACGTAGGCATGGCGGTTAAACATACGCACGAGGATGCGGAAGGAAACATAACAAATGTTAGGGTTAGGGATGCGGCATCCCGGTGGGAACTCAACAACGACCAACCAAGCAGAGAGGGATAACAAATGTTAGCTAGGTACTACGTGACAGGGTGGAGTAACCGCCGAGGCAGTTGGATTGCGGAGGTGGTCGAGGCGCAGAGCAAGGCAGTTGCCAAGCTCAGGTTCGGGCTGACGTACCCCACACTCAAGACGGTCAAGACATATCGACTGAAAGGAGGGGGGTAAAACGGGTACGGTAGTACTAGCGTACCCTAAAACGTACCTTGAAACACTTGACATACCCATTACATTGTGGTATAATATAAGTTGGTAGGGGTAATTGTGCCTGTACCAAGGGGTTCCCAACCGAACCCTAACAAATGTTAGATATATCAGAGTAATCAGAAGGATTCATCATGGCAGAAATTAATTTTGGCAAGAGCATCACGCTCAAGCAAGCAGCTAACCTTATCCGTACTAACCCTACCACAAGGTTCCTGCTGCAAGGCGAGCCCGGTATCGGCAAGTCATCACTGCTCGAAAGCATTGCCTCCAGCCTTGGGTATGAGCATGCCTATATTGACGTACCCAATATGGACTTGGGCGACATTGCGATGCCTGTTATCGACCACGACAGCAAGACCACGCGCTACTACCCCAACGCACGGTTCAAGATACATGAGGGCAAACCCCTAGTCATCATGCTGGACGAGTTCACCAAGGGTGCTGACCCAGTGAAGAACATGCTGCACCCCATGCTTGAGAAGGCAAACCCCCGACTCGGTGACATTCAATTGAACAAACCGAACAGCCCGCCGACTATCGTATTCCTCACAGGCAACCTCACAACCGATGGCGTAGGTGACTCCCTCAAAGCACATAGCCGTAACCGTCTGGTTCCCGTGACGATTGCCAAGCCCGATGCCGAGCAGTGGATTGAGTGGGCGATGAACAAGGGTGTCGAGGCCGAGGTGATCGCATGGGTGAGCAGATTCCCGCACGTGCTGGCAAGCTATACCGATGCAGCGCAGGGTGACAACCCGTACATCTACAACCCACGTAAAGCTCAGCATGCGTTCGTATCACCACGCTCATTGGAGACGGCCAGTAATATCGTTGGCACACGCAAGGAGAACGACCCCGATGCGGTGATTGCTGCGCTGACTGGTGCGATTGGCGAATCAGGTGCGCGAGACATGCAAGCGTACATCGAGTTCTCTGACCAACTCCCGACGTGGGAGGCGACCATCAAAGCGCCTAAAGATACGGCAGTACCGACAAGCCCCGGAGCCTGTGCCATTGTGGTGTTCGGTGCGATTGCGCGTATCGACAAGGCAACGATTGCCCCGTTCATGGAATACCTATCCCGGTTCGATGCCGAGTGGCAAGCCGTGTTCGCTATCAACATCGCCAAGAGCCCAGCCAAGCAGAGCATTGCGTTCTCAAGCACCGCGTTCAAAGACTGGGTCGTGAAAAACCAAGACCTGCTGTGATAGGTCTAACAAATGTTAGAAACAACCAAACAAAGAAAGAAGGTTTGATATGAATGAGGAAAGACGAGTCCAGAAGGCGAAGATTACGCTGATGCGTGACCCGAAGTTTGCGTTGTGGTCGGGCATCCTGATGGTTGGACGTACCAGCGTATCAGATGACATCCCAACTGCGTGCACCAATGGGCGCGATGAGACCTACGGGCGCAAGTTCGTTGCGAGTCTGCGGGATGAGGAGTTGGGCTACGTGGTGCTACACGAGAACCTGCACAAGGCGTTCCGACACCTGACCACGTGGAAGAAGCTGCATGATGAGGATAGCTCGCTCGCTAACTCCGCTTGTGACTACGTGATTAACCTCAAGCTCAAAGACCTCGATCCGGGCGAGAAGACTATTGCCATGCCCAAGTTCCGGGAGGGTGAGCACAAGGGCAAGCCGATGGGCTTGATTGACGAGAAGTACCGTGGGCTCAATGCCAAACAAGTGTTCGACATGCTCAAAGAGGAGCAGAGCGAAGGTGGGGGTGGTAAAGGTACAGGTACGGGCGAAGGTACAGGCTTTGATGACCACGACTGGGCCGGGGCCAAAGAGATGACCGAGGCTGACAAGAAAGAACTTGAGCGCGACATCGACCAAGCTATTCGCCAAGGGGTAATGGCGCACCAGAAGATTGCGGGTGCTGGTGGTGGTGGGCTTGACCGTGACTTGCTTGACTTGCTTGAGCCCAAGGTCAACTGGCGCGAGATGCTGCGTGAGTTCGTAAAGTCTACATGCAGTGCAAAGGATACGTCCTCGTGGCGTAGGGTGAACCGTAGGTTCCTGAGTACAGGCGTTTACATGCCGAGTCTCATTGGAGAAAGAGTTGGCCGCATGGTGATTGCCGTTGACGCATCGGGTTCGGTGTTTGATGCGCTGGAAGAAATACTTTCCGAGGTTAAGGGTATCGCAGAAGAAGTAAAGCCGAGCCAAGTGGACTTGATCTATTGGGACAGCCGGGTGGCTGCGCATGAGGAGTACACCGAGAACGATGTATCCAACATCATCAACTCTACCAAGCCCAAGGGTGGTGGGGGTACGAGCCCGTCTTGCATATCAGCGTACTTGAAAGACAAGCGCATTGAGCCTGAGTGCATCATCGTATTGACCGATGGATTCGTGGGTGGCGATTGGGGTTCCGATTGGACTGCGCCCGTACTGTGGGCTATCGTAGGAGGAAACGATTGTGTTGCAGGCAATGGCAAAACGATTCGCGTCAAGGATTAATTTTAGTAGGTGGTCTATAACAATTGTTAGGAGTTCAGATATGGTAGTTATTGATTTGGGTTATCGCAAAATTATATTGCCGCGTGAGAAGGCATTCGTACTTATCGATTGTCTAGAGAATGCTGAAGTATACGAAGAGAAGTATTGGGATTCGGAGAAGCGCATGGCGTTGGGTATGACCGAGAGTTACACACACCATGTATACCCGCTCGACACCGTTTTTGGTATGAGCATAGTAGGTGACAGCAAGTATCAGATGGCTAAGTTGGCCGGAAAACCACAGGAGAAATGAAATGAGTATCAGCGCATCAGCAGTGTTAGTAGAGTTGAACCTTAGCGTATGGCCAGCGGCCAAGATTGACCGGGAGCTTACGAACCAAGTCAACGCAAGTGCATCTGCACACAAAGACGCTTCACAGACCAAGAAGAATCTATTTGCGGGTACAAGCCTACGAGCAGACATCGAGAAGTTTGCCGCGAGGGTACGTCTGTATCACAACCAGCACACGTTGCCGTGGGCTGACAAGGGTGAGCGCATGTTGCCGACCAAACTATTCATGGACTACAAGCAGACTATGAATGGTTACGAGCGTACGTTCAACCTGTTGTGCGAGAACTTCTTTGATGAGTACGAGACATTGGTGCAGGATGCCAAGGTAAACCTCGCTGGTATGTACAAGGCAGAGGACTACCCCGACCTAACATCTGTTAGGACTAAGTTCAGTTTCAGGCGCAGTGTGAAGCCACTACCCGAGGCAGGCGACTTCCGCTTGGACATTCCAGCGAATGACTTGGAGGAGATGAGGAGTGCGTATGAAACCCAGTACTCGGAGAAGCTGGCCGATGCGATGCGGACACCGTGGGAGCGTCTACACGAGGTTCTCTTGGGTATGTCCAAGAAGCTGGAGGATACAGGGGACGGCAAGAAGCGGTATCACGACTCACTGCTCAGCAATCCTATTGAGTTGTGCGAGTTGCTGACCAAGTTGAATGTGACCAACGACCCCAAGCTGGAAGATGCACGTAGGCAAGTAGAGCTAGCCATGCTTGGAGCCGACATCGAAGAGGTCAAGGATGACGCATTGGTGCGCGGAAACCTCAAGTCAAAGGTCGATGCGATTCTCGGTAAGTTTGAGTGGTAAATAACATTTGTTAGGAGTAATGAATATGAGTATGAAAACATTGGGGCTCAGCAACATCGTGGTTGATGAGAAAGTGCGGGAGGGCGGTATAGCTTTGACGGGGGTGTACAACCAGCTTGACCCCGTAATTAGCCGACTGGCTACGTTGAATCCGCTGTGGACATTTGTTGTTGTCGCCTGTGGGGGTTACGGATTCGAGAAAGGTATGGCAACTGCGTTCGTAGTCAAGCTGGATGGTGAACCATTGGGCAAGATTAATACAGCGCACGTAGGCCAGCGCCGCTTGATATCTATCTCCAATGATCGTATTGGTAAGACTCGGCAGAGGTCAGACTCTTACCGTACCCAGAGCCCAGAGAAAGCCATCCTCACAGCGAAGAAGATGTTCGGCAGGATGAACTCCAGTGAGCGCGTTGAGAAGGCTACGAGTGATGCACAACGGGTAGTAAGCAACGCTGGGTATAGCAAAGAGCGTGAGCGCAACGGGCATAAACTTACCTTGAATTCCGCAATGTTGGCGTGGGTTCAGACCAAGGGCTACGACATGTTTTTAGAGTCCATCGAGAACGAAGCCGTACTCAAGGTCAAGCAAGAGGTTACTACTAGCATAGAAATGCTGACGATACTCAATGTAGAACTGCGAACTATCGAGCGTGTCCAAAAAGACTTTGATGATGAGAAGACATTACTTGTGGTCAAAGATTCTGGTAAGTACCTAGTCAAGGTAGGTGACGACATCCAACTGTACGACGATAATAGCCTCCCTTTGGATGTACGGATGAAGCTGGGTATGCTCAAGTTGGTGCAAGATGGAGAGTATCTTACCGACATAGGCTGCAAGGTGACAAGTGAGATATTCGTATTGCTGGCAGGTGACCTAACAAATGTTAGCGAAGGAGCATGAGATGGAAGAGATTAAATATAAATCAAAGGTTATGCCACTACGCAAGTGCACCGACCCCAAGTTCAAGTGGTATAGCCCTAGCAATACGGACATACGTAAAACATGGCGCAAGGCACGACTGCTTATCCGCATAACCAAGGGGGCTGCGTATGTCAGGAATTGAGAATTTGAAATTAGAAAAGCAACGCAAGGGCAGGGGGTTAGGTAAGAAAGCCGCCCTAGCTTGCACGAGCTTGCGTCTACCAGAGCATGTGATGAATTACTTCAACACAAATTTTGCGTATACAAAGCAAGCCAAGATGAGGGAAATTCTTACCGAGTATGTTAATAACCAAACCGGAGTAAAACTATGAGTATGTCAGAATCAATCCGTAAGTACGCTGCCAAACACCCCAACGCCAAGGCGGGTGCAATTGCTAAAGCATTAGGTATGCAGAGCAGCTATGTCTACAACGTATTGTGGAACGTGAAAAAGCGGAAGAGCGAAGAAGCCCCAACCGTCGAGGATACGGTGACCAATACAAGCGACAAGTTTATGGACGCGATGGTGTACGCGGCGGGTGCGGGTAGGCGAGTGCATCCCATAACGGGCAAGAGTTTGATGCAGGGAGCAACCCCATTGCCTATAACCATGCATGACCCGGTGAATCAGCCTGCCCATTACATCGTAGGTGGAATCGAGACGATTGACTTTATTGATGCGAAGAAGCTGAGCTACAACCTTGGCAACGTAGTGAAGTACATCACTCGTGCCGAGCACAAGGGCAACAAGCTGGAGGACTTGCGCAAGGCGCAGTGGTATCTGACACGCGAGATTAATTCAACCAAGTAACGCTAACAATTGTTAGGAGTTAGGGAAAATACTAGCCACCTTCGGGTGGCTTTTTTACGTCTGTACTATTGACAATGTAAAGAGATGGGGTACAATCAAGACTTGAAAACAACTGGAGTATCAGATGGCGACCACGCCTGAATCGAAAGTCAAGGCCAAGATTAAAGCAATCTTGAAAGCCCACAACATCTACTACGCTATGCCTATTGGTACTGGCTACGGTAATAGCGGTGTACCCGACTTCCTGTGCTGCGTAAACGGCAAGTTCTTGGCTATCGAAGCCAAGGCGGGGAAGGGTAAGACTACCGCGCTGCAAGAAAAGAATCTCAGACAAATCCACGAGTGCGGGGGCTACGCATGGGTCGTGAACGAGAACGAGCTTGACACTTTAGAAGCATCTATATTGGAGTTTATGAAATGATTGAGAAAGTACTTATACATCTATGCGCACCCGAAGTGCGCATGTTGATTACACGACTGCGTGAGCGACCAGAGGACTTTACCCACCATAGCGTATGGAGAAACCTAGTGACAGCCCGAGACGGCTTCACCCGGATTGAACGCAAGGTGCTGGCAAAAGAATGGGCTAAGGTTAAGAAGGGCGAAGAGCGCCGTGCGCGACTCGACAGCATTACCGCGCAAGTGCTTAACCCGATGACAGGCTCCGAGGACTACACGTATGGCAACGCCCCCAACGGCAGCATCCTCGAAAACACGGCTACGAATCCGCTGCAAGCGCAAGTACAAGCGCAAATCCAACAGTATCAAAACTCCCTAGCCCAGCAGTATGGCAGCAACCTAAAGCAGAAGAACTCCTACTACGAGGCCATGCACAACAAATGAAAATCCTGACGATTGATTTTGAGTCTTTTTATTCTCGGGAGTTTTCATTAACGAAAGTTACCACGGAGGAATACATTCGTAGCCCCCAGTTTGAGGTTATCGGTGCTGCGGTACAGGTAGACGATGGTGAGCCCCAGTGGTTCAGTGGCGATGCTGAAGCCATGCACCAGTTCCTCAGTCAGTTTGATTGGGCGAACTCTTTGGCCCTCGCGCACAACGCCCCGTTCGACGGTGCAATTTTGAACTGGGTATTCGGACTCAGGCCCAAAGGCTGGCTTGATACATTGTCCATGGGTAGGGCGCTACACGGTACTGAAGTAGGCGGAAGTTTAAAAGTCTTGGCTCAACATTACGGTCTTGGCGAGAAAGGCACAGAGGTCGAGAACGCCTTGGGTCTGCACCGCACCGACTTCAGCCCCGAGCAGTTAGCACGGTACGGTGAGTATTGCAAGAATGACGTTGCCCTTACGTGGGATTTGTTTGGGCAAATGAGCAAGGGCTTCCCAAAGATTGAACTGCGCCTGATCGACTTGACCGTGCGTATGTTCACCGAGCCAGTATTGCAGTTGGACAAGGGGATGTTAGACCTGCATCTTGAGTTAGAGAGGATGCGCAAAACAGAGATATTGAGCAACTTCGACAAAGACACCTTGATGAGTAACCCTAAGTTTGCCGACTTACTCCGCGATCTAAATGTTGTGCCGCCGATGAAGAAGAGCCCTACCAACGGCAAGCAGACTTACGCATTCTCTAAGACGGATGAAGCGTTCAAAGCCCTACTGGAGCATGAGAATGCAAATGTGCAAGTATTGGTTGCGGCACGGTTGGGAACTAAGTCAACCATTGAAGAGACGAGGACTGAGAGGTTCATTGGGATTGCTTCACGAGGCCCAATGCCTGTACCCCTACGCTACTACGCCGCACACACTGGACGCTGGGGCGGTGACGACAAGATTAACTTGCAGAACTTGCAACGCACATCTCCGCTGAAGAAGTCTATCGAAGCACCGGACGGCTACATGATGATTGACTCGGACTCATCACAGATTGAAGCGCGTACGCTGGCATGGCTTGCAGAACAGAATGATCTGGTAGACGCATTTGATCGGGGCGAGGACGTTTACAAAATCATGGCATCGGCTATCTATGGCAAGGACGTATTGCAGATTACAAAGGACGAGAGATTCGTAGGTAAGACAACAATTTTAGGTTGCATTGGTGCTGGGTCTATGGTACTATGTGGCTCAGGATGGAAGCCTATCGAACAGGTAACCTCGGAAGACAAACTTTGGGATGGGGAGGAATGGGTATGCCATCAAGGATTAGTGCCGAAAGGCGAGAAAGAAACGCTGAGTCTCTTAGGGCTCTGGTTGACGCCAGATCACAAAGTATTGTGCGGGACGCAATGGTTGGAAGCGCAATCAGTGGTAGCCGACGCAAATACCCTTTGCCAAGCATTGGGTACAGGAGCGGAAAACTTACCGTTACAGGCTATCTCGCCGGGGAAAGACGGGGGGTACGCGCACTCATTGTCCAATGCGATTGCGGACTACCAGAGTACACCGTTGACCATCAAAACTTTAAGAACTTTAAAAGTACAAGATGCGATATTTGCGCTAAAAAATCGGCTGCAAAAACTCGCAAGCTATATTGGGGTTACGCCGAGGTACTGCCTAACGACGAACATAGGGAACGCTTACTCAATCGGTTGTCCTCCGCGATTGGTCGGTGCCACACTGCAACTAACAGAGCATATTTGCACTACGGGGGGCGCGGTATATCAGTACACAAGCAATGGCGGGAGAACCGAGCCTCGTTTCTTCAGTATGCACAAACGCTTAAGGGGTGGGATGTTCCAAGTTTTGAAATGGATAGGATTGATGTTAACGGAAATTATGAGCCCGACAACATCCAATTTGTATCCCGGAGCGCCAACCTTAAAAACAAACGAAAAGTTGCAACCCTTGAGTCGGAAATTGCAAACTTACGATCTCGCTTACGCAGGGCCGAAAAATCGTTACACGGTCTTAACAGCACAGGGGCCGATGATTGTCCATAACTGCGGCTACGGTATGGGCGCAGCAAAGTTTCAGGCACAACTTAAGAACTTTAATGTGGGGATTGAACTTGACGAGGCCAAGCGCATCATCGACACGTACCGCGCAACGTACCCGAAGATTGTTGAACTCTGGAAGTCTGCCGCGTCAGCACTCAAGGCCATACTCCAGAACCAGCAGACAACGTTGGGCCGGGGCGATGTCTTAAAGATTGAAGGTAGCGGCGGTGTTTTGCTCCCCAATGGTTTGTACCTGCGTTACCCCAACTTGCGTAAGCTCCAAGACGATGACGGTGAAATTGAGCTTGTGTACGACACGAAGAAGGGTAAGGCAGTCATTCCGACACGCATCTACGGTGGCAAAGTCATTGAGAACGTGTGTCAAGCCTTGGCTCGGATTGTGATCGGTGAGCAGATGCTTATGGTTGCCAAGAAATACAGAGTGGTCATGACCGTGCATGACGCAATTGCTTGTATCGTACCGACTGAACAGGTTGAGACCGCTAAAGAATACGTTGAAATGTGCATGCGTACACGGCCAGATTGGGGCATGGAGTTGCCCTTGAACTGCGAGGCTGGGTACGGTAGCAACTACGGAGCATGCTGATGCGCAAACGTAGCAAGTACAGGCCAAAGCCCGTGCTACAGAACCCGCTAGCTTACGTACTGGAGAGTATCACCCCGGTGGCGCAGCACGACAGTTTCTTGGTTGACCTGAAGATCAAGAACCACGATGCGTTGACTGCGTTGACCCGAGGCGTTGCTACCCGCAAGGACATCGATGCGCTGATACAGGCAGTCAACATTGTTGAAGCGTTGTACCGCTTAGGCTTTGGGCGTGACTACTTCCCAGAGGTACGCGCTGGGCTGGATGCGCTGTACGAGGTAGGTGTACGCGGTGCGGAGTCAGGTCGGTTTGTGCTCAAGGCATCGGAGATGGACGCACTCAATGTGGTGATGGAGCTACACGATGCGCAGCTTGAGGTCATCACTGTGAAAGATATGGGCGCTGCATTCAAGCTAGTCATTGAGGACTTTAAACAGAAACGTATGAGAGCAATTAAACCGAAGAAGGTATGAAATGACATACACAGAAGATGGTGTGCGCATACTGTGGAAGTACGTTAACAAGAAAACAAGGGACATCCACTTTTCGTGGGAGCGCTGGAGTAGAGGCGATGCCTACGGATTTTGGGAGTTCAGATTACCACCAGAACAGGAGTAGAGAATGACACATACAGAAGAACTGATAGCCAGACTGCGCGACACCGCAAGCCGGGGCGTATCGTCATGGGGAGACCTACAGCAAGAAGCTGCTGATGAGCTTGAAGCTTTGATGAATGCAGTAGCCGCAGAGCGCGAGGCGTGTGCGAAGGTGTGTGATGAACAGGCCAGTAGTGCGTATTGGGAGGGTGCTGATGTTTGCGCTGATGCCATCCGAGCAAGGGGACAAGCATGACTAAGCACGATGATGTTACTGTTACTTTAACAGCCGAAGACATTAAGTTGTATGACCGCGCCCGAGCAATCGGTCTGCCGACAATTGTGGTGTCAATGTACGGGGACAGAATAAAAATGCTACTTGCTGAAGAGCGCGAGGCGTGTGCAGAGGTGGCAAAAGAGCACGCAGCAAACTACAAACCGGGCGGCAGCTTACACACAATGATGAGCATGGAAATCACGCGAGCGGCTGCGGCGGCTTGCGACCATATCGCGCATCTTATTAACGAAAGGGGACAAGCATGACTAAAGAAGCACTAAAGCTGGCGCTTGAGGCAATAGACGTTTATTGCCCGGACTATATGCATGGGCTACCAAAGAAACACTACATTGCCGCCATCAAAGAAGCATTGGCACAGCCAGTGCAGCCAGCCGAAGAATGGCCGGGTCAATCAAACATTGAATCGCCACACAACGCTTGCCAGCATCGCGGGTATTGCAAGCAACTGAAGGCACAGCCAGCACCCCTGCCAGTGCAGGAGCGCAACTTCTGCGAACGATGCGGCAAGCGCACTGCTGACTTGACCACTGTCCATACCTGCACACCACCACAGGAGAAGAACAATGGATGAGTACACAGAAAAAACCTACGGCGTAGACCGCTTTCACGTTCTTGCAGGGCTGTACTCAATTGAAGAAATTGAGGAACTGCTTGTTTACATGAAGGCGACTAAGACACGAACAGACGAATCTTTAGAGAGGGTAATCAAGCCACTCAAGGAGAACACATGACTAAATTTGGTGACGCACCGATAAAAAGGGAAGGCGACATTGTTGACCCTGACGAGTGCACATGGGAGTGCGACTGCGACAAATGCCAAGCCAAGTACGCAAAGTGGAAAGCGGCATACGACGACAAGGGCAAAGGAGAGCTTATGACAGGATTTCAAAGTAAACAAGCCGCAGCGCAAGCAAAGCTAACCGAGGACGATGACATTCAAGACTACGTGCGGCCTTGGGTAGGTCTGACAGACGAGGAGTTGCTGGGATGCGCGGTGTTTAAACACTTTGACTATGACCCGCCCTACATCAACAAGGACGGTGTGAAGTTTGTAGCCAGCCATGAAGTATCGCTACGAGCAACCTACGAGAACATTAACAACAAACTAAAGCAGAAGAACACATGACTAGATACAAAAAGATTCACCACCCACCAACGGCGGCTTTATTAAGGCCAACGGAGGCCCCCCTTTTAGGGATGCTTTACATCGTAGATGTTAACGTGCTTGATAAATCAACTAGAGAAACTGCCAAACATAAATTGCTTTTAGTTGGCTGTGAAGCTGAAGACATTGAGAGAAAAATGAAATGGATTTTTGATACCGGGAATGTGAGCCTGATGATAAAAGGTGCTGAAAAGGTGCGGGAAAAAGTCCATTTCTTGAGCACAATTATTACAAAAGATGAGTCGGCTGACAGCCCTGTCATCATGCGTGATGAGAATTCACAAACTATCACTCAGTTTTCCCCTCAGTTAACAGAAGCGTATGACCCCAAGCTATTTGCCGTTGGCATAGTAACGACCATGTTGGCTAAAGACTCAGACCATGCACTGCGTAAGGTTGCAACAGCTTTAATGAACCGCGCCACTGTAGGTAAATCACATACGGGGGCTAGTTTGCACGATGACTCAACAATAAACGTAGAAGAAATTCCCAAGTCAAATGGATACGCATCCCCAAGAGATGTATCTAGCGAAGTAAATAAAGCACATATGGTACGAGGTTAAAAATTAAAGAAGAACACATGATTGCAACTGGCGCGTATGCTCATTCGCGCTGGATAAGTGCCCTAAACGCGAGGGGCAAATGCGTGACGGCAACCAGAGGTTGCACCCTATTAATATTTAATACTAAGGAACCAAAATGATGTTAGACGAAGAAGCAATTGCCGCTGCAATTTTAAGAGCCGCCTCCATGCTGGGGAACGGTAATGCGAATACTCCGATGGGAGCGATAGAAGCACACAGCGTAAAGTCGTATGAAGGTATGACACATGCAAGTGCGTGTTTAAGTGAGTCTTTAGATGGGATTGCGTACTCCCTTGACAACATTGCTACTGCGATCACATATTTAGCAGACGTGATTAAAGAAAAAGGAGCGTCATGAGTATCGTCTGGTCGTTCAGCAGTCTGAAAACATTTCAGCAGTGCCCTAAGAAGTACTACCATACCAAGATAGCTAAGGACATCGTTGAGTCCGACACGCATGCAACTATGTACGGTAAGCTGGCTCACACTGTAGCGGAGGAGTACATCCGCGATGGCACCCCCGTCCCTGAACAGTTTGCGTATATGCGAGCTATCCTAGACACGCTCAAGGACATACCCGGAGATAAGTTATGCGAGGTAAAGCTTGGGTTGACAAAGAACTTAGAAAGCTGCGATTTCGATGCACCGAATGTGTGGTGGCATGGGATAGCCGATTTGGTGGTTATCAATCGGGAGACTGGGACGGCTCACTCGGTGGACTACAAGACAAGCAAGAGTGCGAGGTATGCGGACGTGAAGCAACTCGATCTTGTGGCCTGTGGCCTGTTCGCCAAGTTCCCGGAAGTCAAGAGAGTGAAGTCTGCTCTTCTTTTCGTAGTGAGTAAAGAGTTCGTCAAGGCTGAGCATCACGTCGAGATGGTTTCCAAGTACATCGAGTCCCCTGCACGGGACGTTGCAAGAATCGAAGCGGCATTAGACAATGGTGTCTGGAACCCCGTGCAAGGCCCGCTTTGCAAATTTTGCCCAATCAGAGAATGTGAATACAACAGGAGCTAAAGTATGGCTAATGAATTTGAAGACAAGATTGCACAAGTTAAAGCTAAGTACCCTGACCTAACCCAATTTGGTTTTGGTGGGGAGGGTGAAATTCGTATAGAAGCTGTAAACCTTTGCGCTGAATGGTTGCTCAGACATGATGGGCTTGATCGACGCAAAACGGTAAATACCGCAAGCTCTAGTTATGGCTTGAAGCACGTAGTCGAGAGAGTGATGGGGCAGTACGTAGCTAACGGCGAATTTATTTGTGCGGCTTTAGTTCTCGGGTACAAGATAAAAAGACTCAAGGACAACCCCAATGCTTATTTCAATATCCGTAAACTAAAGGAGAACGAATACCATGCCATACGTTAACAAACCTAGACCGTATAAGAAAGAGTACACCCAGCAGATTGCGCGGGGTGAGAACCCAGAGCGCTTGGAGCGTCAACGCGCCAGAGAAGGCATAGACAAGAAGAACCCAGACCAGAACAAAGATGGTCGTGCCGATGTCCGCGAAGGCAAGGACGTTGCGCACCGAGTGGCTCTGTCGAAAGGCGGCACTAACAAGAACGGTGTGCGCTTGGAAGCCCCGGTAAAGAACCGATCATTTAAGCGTGGCTCAAACCACAAAGTCGTATCAGAAGTAAGTACCAAAGAGCGCAAGAAAAAATGAATTTATCAGAGTACACGTGGCCCCGTCCTCCGGGGTTCACTCCGTTCGCGCATCAGAAGACAACATCAGAGTTCCTCACAATCAACCGCAAGGCGTTCTGCTTCAACGAGCAGGGTACAGGTAAGACGGCATCAGTGATCTGGGCTGTTGACTACCTCATATCCATTGGGTTAGTGAAGCGCGTGTTAGTGATCTGCCCCTTGTCGATCATGAAGTCGGCTTGGCAGAACGACCTGTTTAAATTTGCGATACACAGAACCGTATCCATTGCTTATGGAGCCGCACGTAAGCGCAAAGAGATTGTGGGCCTCGGTGCCGAGTTTGTCGTCATTAACTTTGATGGCGTGGGCATCGTCAAAAAAGAAATCATTGCCGGGGGGTTTGACCTCATCGTGGTGGACGAGGCATCTGCGTACAAGAACGCGCAGACCGCACGTTGGAAAGACTTGCGCGACCTGACAAAAGTTATCAAGGGTCTGTGGATGTTGACGGGTACGCCCGCTGCACAGTCGCCTGTGGATGCTTACGGATTGGCAAAGCTCGTGAACCCCAAGGGTGTACCAGCCTTCTTTGGTCAGTTCCGAGACTCAGTGATGCTGAAGATAACGGACTATCGCTGGGTTCCGAAGCCCACGGCTCAAGCACTTGTGTACCAAGCGTTGCAACCTGCCATAAGGTTCGAGAAAGCGCAGTGCCTTGACTTACCGCCACTCATATTTGTTGACCGAGACGCACCACTTACACCCCAGCAACTCAAGTACTACAACATACTGAAGAAGCAGATGCTGATTGAGGCTGCTGGAGAAGAAGTATCTGCTGTCAATGCCGCCGTGCAGATCAACAAGCTGCTGCAAATAGCTGGAGGTGCGGTGTATACGGATACGCACGAAGTCATTGAGTTCGATGTGAGCAGTCGGTTGAACGTAGTTCAAGAGGTCATCGAAGAGTCGAGCCACAAGGTGCTTGTGTTTGTTCCGTTCACGCACACCATTGAACTGCTGCAAAAGCACTTGGTCAAGCACAACATTACGTGCGAGGTCATCAACGGCTCGGTTCCCGTGAACAGGCGCTCAGATATCGTCAAGCAGTTTCAAGAGCAGTCAGAGCCCAAGGTGCTAATTATCCAGCCGAAAGCAGCATCCCACGGGTTAACGCTAACCGCCGCCAACACAATCATTTGGTATGCTCCCTGCACCAGCGTCGAGACGTACCTGCAAGCCAACGCACGTATCGACCGCCCCGGACAAGTCAACAACATGACTGTGGTGCATATCACGGGTAGCCCCATCGAAACCAAGATGTACAAGCTGCTTCAGGGCAACATTAGCAACCACCAAAAAGTGATTGACCTTTACCGTCAAGAAATTTCTCCAGAGACTATTGACAATGTAAAAAGTTAGGGTATACTGGATTTGTGTGGCGCATTGCCTCACCGACATACCCCCCACTCACTTATTAGGAGCATCAGATGGACGATGAAGTTCAGGACAGAGTTACCCCCGTAGATTTGGACAAGCTGGCCGCAATCTACATCAAGATCAGAGATCATCGTGCCGACAACAAGCGCGCGTTTGAAGCTGAAGACAACGAACTCAAAGAGCAACTGGAAGTTTTGGAAACACAGATGCTCGATGTATGCAAAGACATGAATGCCGACAGCATTCGTACCCCACATGGCACGATCATTCGCTCAGTAAAGTCACGGTACTGGACGAACGATTGGGATTCAATGTACGACCTCATTGAGGAGCACGGTGCATTTGGCCTGTTAGAGAAGAGACTTCATCAAACAAACATGAAAGACTTTCTCGCTGAGAATCCCGAAGTTCTACCACTTGGCCTCAATGTGGAGAATTCTTATACCGTGGTAGTTAGACGTTCAAAGGAAAAATGAAATGAGTAATCTTACAATCGTTAATCAAGACCTCCCCGACTTTCTGCAAAACGCAGGGGTCAGTGACCTTACAAAACAGCTTGCTGGTAAGTCCGGCGTTAAGCGCATCGTGCCTAAAAACGGAATCTTCCGTAAGATGGTCGGTGGCGAAGAGATGGGGAAGATCAAGGGTAGCTTAGACGCTATCATTGTTAACGCATCTCCTGCTGTGGGCCGTATCTTCTACACAAAAGCATGGAGTGCTGACGCTGAGCCGACTGCACCTGACTGTTTTTCTAACGATGGTCGTGCACCTGATGCCGGGGCTGCAAACCCACAGGCTGAACGCTGCGACAACTGCCAGCAGAACATCAAAGGTTCTGGCATGGGCAACTCAAAGGCTTGCCGTTACTCGCGCCGTATTGCTATGGTGCTGAAAGAGGATTTTGGTACCTCGCTGGAAGGTGAAGTCTATCAAATGAATCTGGCTTCCAAGTCATTGTTCGGTGATGGCTCGGGTGACAACACCCACACGTTTGAAAACTACTCCAAGTACCTGTCAAACAACGGCAAGAGCTTGGACTACGTTATCACGCAGGTCAGCTTCAACGAGGACAACGACAATCAGTCCGTGCTGTTCACGCCGACTGGCTACATTAACAAAGCGCAGTACGCTGTGACTAGCGAAGTAGCCAAAACGCCTGAAGTGCTCAAGATGGTTGTGATGACACCGTACCAAGCTGACATGGCAGGTAAGCAAGCCAAGTTGGACGCACCTAAGCCTCTGGGCAAGATGTTTGACGAAGACGAAGCAAAGGCAATGGCTAAGACCAAGGCCGAGTCTTCTATCGAGGAGCCAGTAAAGCGCCCCACCAAAGCCGAGCCAAAGCCCACCGTCAAGAAAGACCTTGACTCTGTGGTGAAGGCTTGGAGTGACGAGGAGTAAATATGTCCTATGGTTACAGCCGGAGCTTGGTGTGCGCCAATAAAACAGCAAGTATCAAGTCTCTGGGTGTGGCTTTGGGGCGTGTATGTATTCGCGCCAACATTGGTGTCAGCAGTATTGCAGAGGAGTTCGGTGTAAGCCGGATGACTATTTACAACTGGTTTAAAGGGGGCTCTGTCCCCTATCCCAGATACGCTGAACAGATCAACGACTACATACACTCCACCAAAGCAGCCCTCAAACAAACAAAGTAAAACATGCCGACCTTTGACCTTCTTAACGCAGTGCTGCCACCGGAAGGGCGTTACTGTGTGATAGGTATTGGCAAGTATGCTGACCAACATTTTGTAGATACTAGGGAAGAGGTTGAAGAGTTAGCGAAGCGGTTTACCGAACGCAAGATAGGCGCATTTTTTGGCTGCGCTAAGTTTGGTTCATTGAACAACCGTACCCATGAGAATGCTAAATACTTCCGTGCTTTGTGGATGGACATTGACTGTGGCCCAACCAAAGGCGTACCCGACAGTAAAGGCATCATCAAGGGCTATCTCAATCAACAGACCGGGCACGATGAGCTCAAGAAGTTCTGCATCACAGTCGGCTTACCAAGGCCAATACTAGTTAGCTCCGGCTACGGCATACATGCGTACTGGCTGCTAGACAAAACAATATCCCGCCGAGAGTGGGAACCGCTGGCTAATCGACTGCGCGAGTTGTGCGCCGAGCAAGGGCTTATCGTTGACCCCTCAGTCTTTGAGGCGTCTCGTATCCTGCGCATTCCCGGCACATTTAACTTTAAGCAAGAAGAGCCTAAAGAGGTGATAGTGATTAATTCGCTAACTCACCGCATGACATACCAAGACGTTAAAGACTTGCTTGGTGCGCCCGAACCGAAAGACGATGTTCCCGATTTCATACCGCGCTCAATGAGCCCGATGATGGAAGCACTCATGGGCAACAAGGTCAAGCGGTTCAGCACGATCATGATTAAGTCGGCAAACGGCGAGGGCTGTAACCAGCTAATGCACTGCTATGAAAACCAGAACAGCATTGAAGAACCACTTTGGAGATCCGCGCTTTCGATTGCAGCTTTCTGCATAGACGGTGACAAGGCCGCGCACAAGCTATCGAGCGACCATGAGGGCTACGATGCTGTGGAAGTTGATAGCAAAGTCAATAACCTACGCAGTAAAGGTGGCCCGCATCACTGTGCAACATTTGCAAAACAGAACCCGCAGGGGTGCGAAGGCTGCATCCACCACGGCAAGATTAAATCACCCATCATGCTCGGTGTTGAGATTGAGGAAGCCGGGGCGGAAGATAACGAGTACACCGTTGAAAAAGAAGACGGGACAGTTGAAGTACAGCAGATTCCAGAGTACCCGTTTCCGTTTTTTCGGGGTGCGAAGGGCGGCATTTACATCCGCCCCGAGAGTGAAGAGGAGCAAGCAAAACTTGTATACGAGCATGACTTCTACGTGGTCAAGCGCATGCGTGACCCAGAGATAGGCGAAGTAGCTTTATTCCGGCTGCACCTGCCGCATGATGGTGTACGGGAGTTTAGTATTTCCACAATGGCTATATCTTCTCCTGACGAGTTGCGCAAGCAGTTAGCTCAGCACGGGGTTGTAGCCCACAAAACGCAGTACGACTCACTCGCAAGGTTTGTTGTATTTTTTATTAAGAACCTACAGTATTTAAAAAAGGCAGAGACTATGAGAACACAATTTGGTTGGGTCGAAGGGGACAGCAAGTTCATTCTTGGCGACCGAGAAATTACAAAGGACGGGTCGTTTTATAGCCCCCCATCGAGCACTACGAAAGACGTTGCCGAGAAGCTTATACCCAAGGGTACGATGGAGAAGTGGAAAGAGGCGTTCAATATGTACGCAAGACCGGGGCTTGAGGCTCATGCGTTTGCAGCACTGACGGCGTTCGGTTCACCGCTGCTGAAGTTCACGGGGCTTGAGGGCGCGATCATCAACGTGATTCACCCTGAGTCGGGTCAGGGCAAATCGACTACGCTGTTCATGTGCAATAGCGTCTACGGCCAGCCGAAAGAGTTGACCTCCATGTTCAAGGATACGTTCAACGCAAAGATGCACCAGCTTGGCGTGATGAACAACTTGCCCAACACGATTGACGAGATCACCAACTTGAGTGGTATGGAATTCTCTGATATGGCTTACAGCATATCGCAGGGCCGGGGTAAGAACAAAATGAAAGGCTCGACCAACGAGCTACGCATCAACAATACCAAGTGGCAAGGCATCACCCTATGCTCAGCCAACGCCAGCTTTTACGAGAAGTTAGGGGTTGCGAAGAACACGCCAGACGGTGAGTCCATGCGTCTACTTGAGTACAGGATTGAGCCCAACAACGTCATCGGTGTGCAAGAGGGCAAAGAGATGTTTGACCATCAGTTGCGCGAAAACTTTGGGCATGCGGGTGACGTCTACATCCAGTGGTTAGTTAATCATATGGAAGAGGCAGTAGCCCTGACGCGTAAGATTCAGGCTCGGATTGACAAAGAGGTTCAGTTCAGTCAAAAGGAACGGTTCTGGTCTGCTGTCGCTGCTTGCAATATTGCTGGTGGTTTGATTGCCTCTAACTTGGGGCTGCATGATTACGACATGAAAGCAGTGTACGAGTGGCTCAAAGGCATGCTCGGTAATATGCGGTCTGACATTCAAGCACCAACCTCCTCACCCACCACAATCTTGGGCGAGTTTGTGAACGCTCACATCAATAACGCTTTGGTGGTCAATGGTGAGGTCGATGCCCGTAGTAACCTACAGTCGATGCCTATGCTTGAGCCCCGTGGAGAGCTGCTCATACGCTACGAGCCAGATACTAAGCACCTTTTCATTGCAGCCAAGCAGTTTAAAGATTTTTGTGTCGGCCAGCAGATCAACTACAAGGCCACGCTGAAAGAGTTGGGCGAGATCAACGTTTACATGGAGGGCGTGAACAAGCGGATGTCTAAAGGCATGAAGGTCGTGTCCCCCGCAGTCCGGGTGTTGAAGTTTGACGCATCAGTTTCCGAGTTCCTGCACATAGACGCTCTTGTGCCGACAAATGAAGATCGAGACAGTAACGTATCGAATTGACTGGGCTAAATTCCGGCGCGGGTACTCGTTCTTTGTACCCTGCATTGATGCGAAAGCCGCCCGGAAAGAAATAGCCACGGTCTGCAAGCGCCTGAAGATACCTGTGGCTTCAAAATTAATTATCCAAGACGGCATCAAGGGCTTACGCGTGTGGCGCATTTAGGCTAGACTGTACTCGTTGGTTTACAGTTGCCAACAAAGTAGGTTTTCCTCCCAATGTTCCCCCCGGCTAATCACCGGGGGTTTTTTTCTTTGAGGTAGGGAGTTAACGCTTCCAGTGCAGCATCTGAGGAAGGAGTTACCAACTCTAAGTTTTTATTGGTCACCCTAACCCCACTGCCCATTTCTGTCTCGGCAATTTTCTTCATAGTTGCGTTTATCAACGAGCCTACTTCTTCATCCTCAATCGGCCTGTTAGGGTTGCGTATGTTGAAATCAACCATCTTGAGTAGTGCTTCGTTAAATATTTTGTCGAAACGTTCGTTTTGGTCTAATGGCCTACTCGGGTCAATAGACTTACGGAACGAATCTACCAGCGTATGCACAATTTTTGTACGCTCTACAGCCAAATCTTTTTCAGCAACAGTGGCTGCAAACGCTTTATCTTGCGCTTCAGCAATACGGGCAGGGGTAAAACCAATCGCTTGCCCCACTAGTTCACTTGTAGGTACTTTGCCTTTTGGTACTAGCTGTACGCCCTGAGATGTTTGAACACCCTCTTCTGCGTAGCGTTTAGCAGTTAAGAGTTTAGCAATCGAGCCAAGCGGGATAGCTTTTTCAAGGCCGCGTTCCCACTCACCTTGCGACATTAACTGGAAACCTTCCGCAGTTGCAAGTATGTTAGATGCAACAGGGCCACCAAGTACTTGCCCCCAATTTAAAAACGTTTCTTTAATTGTGTTGCCCGGTTGTGGGTCACGGAACCACATGTCGTTCATTGTAATACGGCCTGAAACGTTCATCCCTGTAAAGTAGTTGAGCAAACCATACTCTGCAAGGCGTGCAGATTCTTTTGGCAAAAATTCATATTTGGCTTTAAGCCTACCAATTTCATTGGGTAAATATTCGGTGCGAAACCAAGTTTCGTACTTAACACTCCTCATATCATCCGGCGCATCTGGGTCTTTCTGCCATTTTTTCCAGATATAGCCAAGTACGCTCAGCGCCAGACTAAACATTGGGAGCGCAGTGTAGCCGCCAAGCAAAAGATGCGTACCAAGAATACCGAAGAATTTAGTAGCCGCTGCTTTCTTGCCCTCTTTGTTAAACAACGGAAGCATCTTAAAAAAGTTGATGCCCAGTAGCTTAGTACGTACCAGCGGGAAAAACTTGTACATAGTGACAAGCTTACCAATACCCCCACGCATAATCAGAGGTCTGTTACTTGGGTCGTAATTACCTAATGCTTCATGCGTTTCACGTACGGCAAGTTTTACTGCCTCATGAAAGTTCATCGGGTCTTTAGGGCGAGCTTTTTCCAACTCCGCCATGTAAAGATCAAACGAGGTCAAAGCCATAACTTCACGGGACAAGCGTTCACCGTGGTGCATGAGCCCACCAAGTATTAACGTATCTACAGCATTTTTGCCGAGGCCATAGGCTTTGCCGTTAACCTTAGCAGTTGGTTTCCCCGCACGACTGAATACTTCGTTAGACAGAGTATTTTTTGTGACGCCATAGACATCGACCATATCCCGAAGTGCTTGACGTTGCAGCGGAGTAATCCCTTTAGCGTATTCAATACTAGGTGCACGATAACGTTTTGAGCCGTCTGGTCTGGTCTCAACTATTCCGTATTGACTTACTAAGTTTAAGCGGTTAGCCAACGCTACCGCAGCTTTAGGCCCATGGTTGCCCGTAAGTACAGGAGCGCCAACCATAATAATATCCACTGGCTGAAGCATTGCCGAAGACCAGCTTGTTAAGTTCTTTAAAAAAGAAACTTTAGCAAGAAACCCTATACCAGTATCAAACCATCTTGCTGCATCAGTTTGAATTTTTGGTTGTATAGCGTCCGCCGCCAACTCTTCCATGCGCTTAACAAATGGTTTGTACTTATCATTGCCCCTGTTAAGTTCCCGGTTTGCTAGTTCCAAGGCACGTCGGATGTCACCAGAGTGTTCAAGTTTTGCAAGCGCACTGGACATTTTGAGCCCGGTGGTATTGATTGTTCTGAGGATGTCAGAACTAAATCCGGGCGTACCTTTGCGGTGCATAAACATTTTGCGCACGCTGTTCTCGGGCATTGCAGCTAGGTACGCTTGATACAAAGTATCTTTTAAGTTTTGTTTGGCTTGAGAATCGGCCATATTTGCCGACTCAATTGCGTCATAAGTAGCTTTTAATAGCTTACTTGTACCTTCAATGGTTGAGCGCAGTGTTGACCCGCTTGAATCTTCCGATGTCTTTAGCTCTTCATCTTGACGAAGCTCGTCAATAGTTTTACCCCGTTTTGCTGCGTATTCTCTAGCCGCACGATCACGTTGTTTCATTGTTTCAAAACGGTACGAAGCACGCGATTTACCAGCCCCCACCTCTAAAACAAAATCACCAAAACGAGCCAGCGGAAAATACGGTTCTATTTTGTCTTGCTCAAAAATTAGACGGACATCCGCCAATAACTTTTTACGGGCCTCGGGGTCTAGGTCTAGTTTTTCAAGATTTTCTTCAAGCAACTGCTGCTTAACGGCGTTCATTGCTTTGTAGTAGTCACGCGCTTGCTGGTAAGTTTTTTGTCCTTCTTTGCCGAGTGCTTCGTAATCAGCATCTAGTTGCTTACTACGAATCGTAGCTTTTTTATCCGATGGGTCGTACTTAGCAAGCGTAGTAGCGTTAATTAAATCTTCAAACGGCTGACGGAGTTCTGGATGCCCCCTAAAAAACTTAGCAACATCCAAAGACAGATCAGCAACACCACGCATGTATGTTTGCGTAGAGCTAGCCATTTTTTGTATTGCTTCGTGCGCGTCTTTAAGCCCAGTAATGATGTCGCCGGGGCCAGCATAAGCAAGCGCTTCGCTATCGTAAAAATTAGATATGGCTGACCGCACGGGATTAGTAGCCGCATCGTAGACGCCTTTAATTTCCCCCCACAAGTAACGAGGATCGCGCCATTTCGCCAAGTCTGCTACAGCGTTTCCTAGTTCGTAGCCATCCCTTGAGGTGGCTACTTTCTTAGTAGCTTGAGCTACAGCACGATCTAATTCTTTTTGTTTCTCTGCGTCGGTAAGCGGGGCTTTTTCTTGTAAAGATATTTTGCTCTGCGCGGTGGTTGGTGTAACCCGAGTACCGAGCATCTTGTCAGTGATATCTACCAGATCGGAGAATGCAGTGGACTCGCCCTGCTTGATACCAAACAGGTCACGGATGCTATTAGCAAATGCAGAGAAGAGGGTTGGCTCTTTGCGCACGCCCTTTACGCCCATCAAGAACTTTTGGAACTCAGGGCTAGACATACCGTAAGCCAAGAACTCATACGGAGACGTGAAGATGTCGTAGCTATCCGTTTTAGGGTCGTAGGTTCTACTGACAACCTCGTTAACGCCTTCGTCAACCATGTCAAGGTACGTTGAGCTTTTGTACTCTTGCTCTGCACGCTTCATTATGTCGCTCATCTCACGGACAAACTTTTGAAGCTGAGCGTTCCTGAACCCCTTCAATAGACCTGCGGTAATACGGTTAGTCGTTGCTGCGTGCAGCATTTCGTGCAGCACTGTAATGTTGTTGATGCCCTGCATGCCACCAAAGCTAGCACCACGCACGTATACGGTACGTTCTTTTGTTTTGGGGTCGTAAACAAACAAACCGCGTGCATCTTCCATCCCATCGGGTATGGTGTCACCCTTTTCCAGAACTACAAACTTAACGCCAGACAAGAAGTTGCGGATGCGCTCGGCCACAAAACGTTGGAACGCATTGCCTGTTTTAATAACACGAGTTATTGCTTGCGCACCATTTGCAGCGGAGTTAAACCCAGTGTCACCTTTGCCCACGTTGCCGTCAGTAGACTTTATCTTCTTAGGGATGTCTTTAGTAGAAACATCATCTTTAAGCATTTGCTGCGCACGTTCGCGCACTGCCTTGGGTACGGTTGGGTCAACCGCTGCATCGCTGATATACATTGCTGCATTGGCTACGCTATTCCCACTTGCGGGTAAGTTGTACGTTTTAAGTGCCGACTCCAGCGCTTCCATCTCTTGGCGCGTTTCTCCGTCTAGCTCAACAGTACCATCTACTGCCGGGGGTTTAGGTGGTCGGCCTTTACCTTTTGAGGCAAGCGCAGCATCTAACTTGGCTTGATTTGTAGCAATCAGAGCAGCGTCACCCTTGTCCTTTGCTTTAGCCAGATTGACAGCCGCAGTAGCTTGCTTTTTATTCGCGTACGTTGCAGTTACTTCGTTATCCGTAACGTGGTCAAACCCACCCGCCGTATTTTCTGAAAACGTATGCCGTTGCTGGACAGGTGGCCGACCGAGACGTTTACCGGGGACTACTGCTCCGGCTGCTGGTGGCGGTTGTTCTTCTTGTCTTTTTTCTTCTGCTTTGATGGTTTCAGTGGGCGTAGTGCCATCGGTTGTGGTTCCTTTTAGTTTGCTAATTTCATCATCAAATGCACGGCTAGCCGTTCTAACTAGGGCGTCATAGTCAGGGTCATTTTTAAATCCTTCTTCTACCAATGTATCCCCCATGTTTATCTCATAGGAATCAATTGCTTCTTGAAGGTTAGTGTAGTCACCCGCTTGGTCAAACGCAGCGCTTGCATTTAAACGGGCAATACTTTCAACTTTAGCTTTCTTAACATCGTATGCAGCCTGTCTTTCCTCATCCGCCTTAATCTGTTCTTCTAGCGTAGGTTTTGTTTCCGTAGGTGGTGTTTCTGTCAGTGCAGCGGGCTTGACTCCTTCTCCGACATCAGCGCTTGCAACATCCTGTCCAGCAGGAACCACTCCACGTGCGTCAGGCTCAGCAACTCCTCCGGGGGTGAGTCCTGTATCGGGCTGCTCAGCCACATCAGCGCTTGCTCCAACTGGCTCTTTGATAGGTTCTGCAACATTGGTTGGTTCTCCTGTTTCGGCTTGCGCAAGCTCATCTGCTGCTACTTCTTTTTCTGCTATGGCGTTAGCAACACGCTGCGATATACCTTGAGCTTGCAGCCGTTCAGAAATAACTTTAACCCGTTCAGCGGGTGCAGCGGTCTCCGCTTTGGGGGCCGTAGCTTCCTCAAAAGAAAACTCGTTACTTGCTTTAGGTTTAGTCGGCGTGGAAACCAAAAACCCTTTTGACTTCGCAAGGTCTTCTGCCGATTGAACCGTTTCAGGTTTAGCTACCTCTGGTTCTGACGTTGATTCTGCGTTGCCTTTACTAGCCACCGCGCTAATAACTTTTCTTCCGCCCGCCATGATGCCACCTTGGGCAACTGTAGTGAGCATGGTATCAATAGCACCCTGAACAAAATTTTGGATGCTGGCTTCGGGTTTCATACCGTAGCCCATGTCTACTGCGTATTGCCCCGCATAAGTAAGCAGTTCACCGGGTACGTCTTTCTTCAACGTGATTGCAATAAAGTTTGCAAGCTGGTCAGTCGGCACACCCTTCATGGCGGTTTTAATCGCATTGATGTTTTGCTTTAAACCAAACTTTTCCCCAAGAACTTCTAATGACGCATTAGCTGCTGCACGTGCGGTACTATCCGCAAAGTCTAATTTATTCCGACGACCCTCTTCATAGTTTTGGCCGAAAGAATTGGCAAACATAGAAGCAAGCACAAGGGGCTCAGACCCCGTTAAAGTCCCAAACACCATAGCTGGTAGCTGTTGACCGATTGAAGTTACCGCATTTTCAAGTATGGCCAGCGGTTTTAGCGAAGGCTCACCCATTGCTTGAACAAACGAATCAAGCTTCTTTAACGTATTTCGTTTGTCGGATGTATCTAAACCAAGTAAATCCCCGGCAAAGATTTGCATACCCCCACCAGCTTGCCCTAAAGCTACAGTAGTTTTAACCCCTACTCGTTTTAGTTCTTGCACGGTTGCGTCGATACCGTGCAGCTTGGGGTTGTACGCTAAATCTAAGCCCGCTTGAACTTCTTTGGGAGTTTCACGTATCTGGTCAAGATCAGGTCTAACTCGTCCGCTTAACGCTTGGCTTTCTGCAATCCCTTTGGCAACTTCAGGGTCTACCCCTTGGTCAATAAAACGTTGAGTCTGTAGTTCCAAACGCAAATCGGTCAACTTGCTCATTGTTGGAGATACGCTTTTATCAGCAGCTTCATACCGACCAGCAATAGCACGAGCAGCCCTGCCGTACACGTCGGTGCGCCCAATCATTTTTTCTAGGACAGCCCCGCGTTTTTCTTCGGGCATGGAATTTAATCGGGCTTGGACTGCGTTTGTAAACTGTGGGTTTACAACGTACTTGTCTTCAGTAGCTGCGGGCGCGGGCATATCCATGCCTTCCAACACACTTCTCTTTTTGGGCTTGGCTACTGCTAAGGTTTCTTCTAGACCAGTTCCCATTGGAGAGCCAAGGCTTTGCTCGGCTTCGGGCTCCGTAGCTTTTTTGGGTGCTTCTTTAGGTTTAGCGCCAATGGCTTCTTCAAAGGAAAACTCTTTAGGCGCAGATTCTTTAGTTGGAGGGGCCATAGCCTCTTCAAAGGAAAACTCTCTAGCCATACGACCCCTTTAAATTATTGCGGCACAAAACTTGTACCGTTCCAAACTGCTAAGCCTTTAGCCGTGTTGTAAATTTGGTTAGGTTGCAGATCGGTTTTATTTGCGGGTAACGATAAGGCTGTCGGTACCGGAGGGGCAGCGGCTCCGCCACGGTTGTTTGTTCTAATGCGTTTAATTTCATCGTTAACAAGGGCATCCCTGACTTGTTTCGCAGTTTTGCCTGTATACGGCTGGCCATTTACCCTAGCCGTAGATTCAGCACGTGTAGCTGCTACGTACTCTGGGTTTCTGAACAAACTTGAATCAATTGCTTTAGCAGCTTTTTCCGCAATATCTGCGTTAAGTTTTGCTTGTGCAATATCTGCGTCACTTTCAAGTTTCCTTCCTTTTGGCCCGCCTTCGAGGACATCCGTAACACTATACGATGTTGACGCTTTGGTAATTGCAGCCGCTTGCTCCGCATTCCTAACCGCCGCTTGCAATAAAGGATTTTTTGGGTCTTTTGACAGTGCTTGTTTAGCGTCGTATAAAACATTAAACGCACTTGGCTGCGCACCCGCGCCTTTACCAGTAGGTCGGTTACCCACAACGCCTTTAGCGGCAAGGTTAGCTACGGCATGGTCTAATTCAAACTCAGCTTTATTTTCATCTTGCTGGAACTTCCTATAATTTTCCATAGAAGCAGTTGCAGCGCGGACGTTACCAGCACGTTCTTTACGTTGGGCATCTTTGAGAGCAAACTGCATTTTGGCGTTGGCACTTTTTACGGCTTGGTCAGCACGGTCAACTTCATTCATTGCACTTGCATATGCTGGCAATGCGTTGCTAGCGCCCTCAGAAAGATTACGGCCCTTGAGAACAGCACCAGCCGCAGTCAGCAACGCCATAGCTTCGCCAGTATTACGGCGCTTACCCCTGTCGGTTTCCTCTTGTGCGCCCCGCGCTATTTCTGCTGCATAGATATCTGGGCCAGCATTTTTAGTTTCACGCGCTAAAAATTTTTCAAACAATGTTTCTTGGTCGTCTGGACTTGTTGTTCTAGCTTTTCTACCCTGCATCTTTGTTATCTGTGCCCCCAGTAGCGAGTTAAACTTTTTAGTCGCATCGTCCGTACCAGCATCCGTGCTACTAATTTCTTCGCCATTACTTGTGCCGGGCCAAAATTCTTTGTCCGTACCATAGTTTGCTAATCTTTCCTCATTAGCTATAGCTTCTTGTACTCGGGCTTCATCGTCCGTAACCAAACTAGAATTATTTGCTCGCGTGGGGCCAGCAAAAGCAACGATACCTCCCGCAGCGTAATCTTCTTCAGGCACAGGCATACCAGCCAGACCACCAGAGGCTTGCATAACGGGAGCTTGAGGGGCTTGAGGAGCTTGGCCTTGAGGGGCTTGTTGTGGGGCTTGACCCATTGCGTTGGGTACCATCGCGCCTAGCCCTTGCTGCATAGGCGGAGGGGCCATGTTCTCAGCAACGATGGAGGGTGACGATGTAGGCTGCTGTGCTTGCGCTGCCATCTGCGCAGCGTTCGACTCTTTAATCAAGCGCAGTGCATTGAGTGCGGTGTATGGGTCGAGTCCGGGGATGTTGCCCTGACCCAAAACTGTGGCTTGCAGAACTTGGGGGTTACCCTTAAAGCGCTCAGCAAATACGGATGCTTGGTCAATCATTTTTAGTCCTTAAACCAAGTTGTTCAAAGCCAATGCGCCGATACCACCACCACGGGACGTAGCCATACCGCCGTCAGCCATAAGCTTACTGATACCAGCAGCGCCAAGGCCCAGTGACGCAATATTCTGCATAGTTGAAGGAGGGGCTTGGTATATGCTCGTACCAGTTGCGCTAAGCGGTGCGCCACGAATGATGTCAGACATGAAGCCGATCTGCTTGTATGGGTAGTTCTGGTAGTTCAAGAAATCTTGATACCCAGTGTCGAGGTCTTTCTGTACCTGCGACTGCTGCTGCAAACCGTACTGGTTCTGCAACGCATTGATACCCATGTTCTGCTGGTACTGAGCACCACCCAGATTACCCAACGCGTTTGCGCTGGTCAAGGCTGTCTGTAAGCCCTGCATACCCAGACCTGCACCGAACTGGCCTTGCTGCGCGTTTAGCTGAGCGCCGGATAGATTCTGCGCTTGCGACTGGTTGAACTGGCCTTGGGCGTTCTGGAAAGCATTTTGCAACCCAGTAGCGGCGATGTCACCTTTTTGACGGGCCAAGTTACCAGCGGCTTGAGCACGCATGAGGTAATCACCGCTACCACCGAATGCACCCGCACGGGCAGCTTGAGCACCTTGGGCTTGCTGCGCAATAGCCGCTTGACGGGTTGCATCCTGCTGCTGACGACTAACAACATCATTCATGTACGGAGACATGTACTGGTCTACGTTGGCCCCAGTAAACGACTGCGATTGGTACGGGTTGTAAGTAAAGCTTGTGTTCAGCGCACCAAGGCCAGCTTGCCCAGCCATAGCAGTTGCGTCTTTTAGCTGGGGCTGAGTCTGCATCAACGCCGCATTGTCATAGGACATCTGCTGCAACGGAGAGAACTGCGCGGTACGCTCACCCTGATACTGCATGTACGGGTTTTGCGAGGGGTCAGTTGCCGCCTGTGCCTGCCCTAGCAGTGTTTGTGCATACGGTGCAATCTCGTCTGCAAAGCCGTATCGCGTTTCTTGTACTTGTGTTGGGCTAGCCATTTGTCGGCTCCTTATGCTGGAAAATATTTGTCGGCACGGCTATTCTTAGCCACTTTGCCTTTACCAATTGAGCCTTTACGGGCTGCTTGTACTCGCTCCATCATGGCGTACAGCTTACGTGCACCAGCTTCGGTCGAACCGTTACCCAACTCAGAAACAATTCTTGCCGGAACTACAAACTCACCGTCCGCAAGTCGTGCAGGGCGCTTGTTGCCAATCGTCGCGGGAATTGAATCTGACACGCCGTCTCCGGGGCCACGAAGCAATCGGCCACCATCGGAATAACCGCCAAGATCGTACTGCTCAGTCGCACCACCATCCGCATAGACTTTCGGCCCCGCAAAAGAAAACTTACCCGTTGACCTTGAGAAGAACGGAGAGTGCGCAGAGCCACCACGGGCCAAAGACATTAGGCCACCATTCGCGCCAATAGAAACACCGCGTATTGCCGCTTCGTCTTCCGCAGCTTTAGTTTCCGCCGCCGTTGCCGTTGTTGCCGCAGGTTTTTCTCTCTTCAGCAATTTATACACTTGGGTAATTGGCATACCCGTAGCTGCTGCAATCTGCGCATCCGACAGGTTATTGGTAGTCGCCCACTTTATCAACTCCTCTTCGCTTGGCTTAGTAGCAATGTACTCAGTCACGTCTTTGTTAGTCAAGCTGCGTGACACCACGCCTTTTGAGTCCCGCACTGGGATAGCGTAGTCAGGATTAACTTTGTACGTACGGGTCTTAGCATCGAACAAGTACTGCTTTGTTGATAAGTCGGCGGGTAGACCTATCGCTGCTTCACTGTACGGCCTCTGAAGTTCGCCAGTAGCTGTATAGGGCTTAGGGTTGTAAGGCGTTTTGCCCGTCAAGTAGTCGTAGGCTTGTTTAGAGCCACCCGTTAACCTGCTGGTGTACTTGTTGTCAAACTCTTCGATTGTCTTAGGTACGTACGGGGTGTAGCCCAAGCTACCACCGCCTTTGGTATACGCATCTTTAACTTGCGATACGCCTGTGAAGCCCCCTGCCGGACGACCGGGAATATCGGGGGTAGTTGTGACTGTACCGTTGGGATTGACTGTGGTTACGCCCGCACCGCTAACACCCCCACCCATTCCGGGAACAATATCCACCGTTTTAAGATCGCCAACACCCATACCTCGCGCCAAGAGTGCTCGGGCAGCAGCCTCCCGTGCTTGCACTTCACCGATTGATACGCCAGTTAGACGCGCAATATCAACGGCGTTAGAGCCAGTAGCATCCATTTTCCTAACCCACTCAACGTCCTTGAGCGCTTCGCTAGTTCCTTGCGGGGTAAAATTTTGGAAATCTTTGGCAGTTTTAAACGCTCGTTCCATCCCGGTAGAGTCTCCGACGCCTGCAAAAGTATAGTTAGGGTTCAGTGCTTTCTCCGCAGCAAACAATTCTTTAGCGTCAATACCGTATTTGTTAAATATATCCGTGTATTGCGAAGTGCCAGTACCACGTCCAGTCTGTGTTGGATCGCTAAAGTCCGCGCCTATTTTGTTAATTGCTAGTCCAGCAATAGCTTTGTTTACCGCAGCCGGGTCTGCGTTGTTTTGCCTAATTGCGTCGGTAATATTAGCGTTTGGATTATTTTGCAAGTAGTTCGTAATGTCTTGCGTAGAGTAGTTGGTGTACGCCGGGGTCGTAGTTGCGGCTGGGGGGAGTGAACCCTTGTAATCCGGACTGTTAGGGTTGCCCGGTGCAAAAGTGGGTGCGCCAACGGCAGCAGCGTACTTCTGTGCAATTACTTGAGGGTCATACCCCATAGCAGACGCAAGTTGTTGCGGAGTCACACCCGTCTCTTGCATCTTTGCTGCAATCGTTGCATCATTTGCGCCTTGGTTAGCGTTCATGTAGGCTTGGATGTCTTCGTTAGAAACCCCGCCACCGACTGCAAAGCTTGCAATGCCACCCGAGGCCATGCGCACGACAGGCTCACTCCGCTGAGCAAAGTTCAACTGGCCCGGACTATAGCCCCCGTCATTCATGCCCATCAAGCCACCTTCAGCAGCGAGGTAAGGACGTTGCGCTGTGTACTGCCCGCTGTACGGGTCAAACGAATACGGCCTAATCATGCCGGGTTGAGTAGTCGTCTGGGGCATATCAAGCTTTGGCGTGCTGGCTCCTGCTAGAAGCGGGGCAGCAGCGTACATCAAGTTGCTGGCGTTGGCCTTGAGGAAAGCTTTGGGGTCTTTTGCGATTGCATCATACTTGGCGGACAGCTTGTCACCGAGGGACGATTTGGGCGTAGGGGCATTGCTTGCATTTTCCATGTATTCACCCGGGCCAAAACTTCGTGCGATTTCGCTACTAGGCTCAATATAGTCTTGCGCATTGCTTAGGCTTAAATCGCCATAACCCGGTAATTTAGGGCTCGCCATATAGTCTCCGGAGGTGCTTAGGCTGTTAGTGCCGTATCCTCCATAGTCACCACCAGAAGCGGCGGGGGTAATGACGTTCGAACTTCCGGGGTCGTAACCATTATTGCTACTCATAGTCGGAGCTGGGTTCATTGCATTGGCAGCAGCGGAAGGGTCAACACCATTGGGGTTAACGGGAGCACCAGCAGTTAAATTAGCCATGCCGTAAGCACCCAAACCTGCAACAAGCCCTTTAGACAAATCGCCTGTAGCCAGTGCATTCAAGCCACCAGCAGTGATACCCGCCGCCACAGCTTTACTAACACCAAGCTCAGCGGCAACTCCGGGAGTTAAGCCCGCAGTTAGGCCACCCATAAGAATGCCTTGACCGATATTGGCAAATGGATCGTTACCCGTTATAAGGTTGGCACCAATCGTCATGGTACCGCCCAGCATCGCGCCCCCAGCAATAGTTGCTGCTGTACCTTCAGCAAAACCAATAGCTATTGCTACATCTACGAAAGCCATATTATTTCTCCTGTTCCAGCAATGCTGGAGAATCTTCAACCATCATGTGCTCTAGTTTTTCCACGTCGGTTTCGTCGGTAGAAAAGATGTTTTGGAAACGAACGGTCTCAATGATGTACGCAGTTTTACGGCCTTTCTTAGCCATAAACACAGTAGGAGCAACAAGCTCGCGCTGATGTCCGTCCTCACCTACAACAACCATACGCCCTTCAAGCATGCTGCACAGATGATCTTCTTTGTGGCGCTTACCCACTACTACCGCACCTGCTGGCATTACTACTTCACGGATATAAATATTAGGCCCAAAGAAGTGCTGGACAGGGCATTCCACTTGCGGAAGCGCGGACATCTCCCGTACTAAAGTATCAACTTTAGTTACTATTGATTCACTACCCTGTTGGGCTACTTCAGTGTTCATAGCGCCGCCATAACCTTGTAGTTTGGCCTGTCCGATTGCTGCGGCTGCATACCTACAGCTTGCATCCCTCTAATCATCAGGGGGTCAACTTTGTTCAGATACACAGCCCGTACACCAGCTTGCTTTAGCATGGAGACAAACTTAACCAGTGCCTGTGCAAAGGCTTCAGGGGTATCCGTCGAGAAGAAATAAACTTGGGCAGCATTCGGTGGCAGTGGCTTAAACGCCATCACCGTATTACCTATCTGCTCAAACCTAGATCCGCTGGTAACCGCCGCCCGAACTAGCTGCTCACCCTGTTGTGGTGAGATGTTGGCTTGGCTAAAGTACTTGTTGAGGATGTCAATCGTACGCAGGGTTTGTTGCTGCGAAGCACCGCCCATCGCGGAGCGCAAAAAGTTTACGTCTCCGGCGTCTAATCCAGCTAGTCCTTGAGAGTTCATTTTTGCCTCTTAAAAATGGGGGTCAATCAATAATATCATGTTGATGTCTTTATGCGAAGCATTTGACTTGTTGCTTGCACACCATCTTGCGTGTCTCTGTAAACATCACCAAGCCTTAAAGTAGGCAAGTCCGCCTCAGTCGGCAGTGTTTCAAGGTTCAAATTAAGCGTTGCACCGCCCATGTCACCGGGGTTGTTTAACTGATTAAAGTACAGGCGCAAGATATTATTTAGCTGACTAAAATAGCGGCTCTCGTACTCCTCCGGAGCCAACGGTAGACTGGGTGGGATTGCGTTTAGTTCAGCCATAGGTCACCTACGTCCATCAGGGCGGATGTCAATTCGTGGTGCACCCAACTGCCACGCTGTATTAACTTGGTTAGAGCCAATCTTAAAGATCATCTGACGACCGCGCATACGGGTAAATATCTGCCCTGTAAACTGTTCTGTAATGACGTAGGTGCTGCTTTTAGCCACGGGCTGTGAGGCTGTACTGGTAACCCCGGAGCCAGAATTAGTCAGCCCTTGTAAAGTCATCGTCACCGCTGGTAAAGCACCAGCAGGGGTGTTTGCAGAATCACCAAAGGTTAAGTCGGGCAAGACGCGCCACACGAACCCAAAGTTATGGCCGTCGCCAATATCAAACTCAGATGAACTAATGTAGGCGTCAATTGCAACCGCAGTGCCAGTTGTGTTGTCGTTCAGGCCCGTCTCGTGGTTAATCAAGTTACCCGAAGTTGTAGCGCTAGTATATTTAGCAGCAATTGGGTACGACTGCAAACCGGAATCTAGCCAAGCCGTACGTTCCATCGTGCCGTAATACCAAATTTTTTCCGCGTAGTTATAAATAACGTACCTGTTAACCGTCGAACTATTGGCCGAGCAGTAGAACCACCAGACTTCGTTAAAGCCCTCGTTAGTGCCAGTAAAAACTTGTAGCGCTTGCTCTTGGTTCAAGTCGCTGAAGACGTATCGGCGCAAGTCGCAATTTAAGGTATTTACACGGCCATCGTAGACGTAGAACTTGTCCACGCCCATCCAATACACAATGCCCGAAGCGATTATTGCCGCGTTAGGGCTGATGATGGAGATGTTGTCCCCAAGCAATTGCGGTGCCCATACGTACGGAGGGCCAAGGTACTGGAGCGAATACACAGCCGAGTCGGTAAATATCACAATCTCTTGGCGGGTCTGAACAGTCGTGATGATCTCAGAGCCGTGGGAAATGCGGATAAACCCCGCTTGATTGGTAGGGTCGGGTGTCCAGTTGTAGATATCGTCCTGTGCTGACCAGCGGATTAACATGGGGTCAAGCACTGCACTACCGTAATCGTTGCAGCCGAACGTAATCACAAAGCGCGAAGTATCGGACACGGTAAACGAGTTCACCACTGTGGGTACGTCCACAATTAAAGCTACCGCACCCGTGCCCGAACTAGACGTGTTCACCGGGTTGCCAGCACTGTTCAGCAAATTAAAGGTCAGCCCATCAACTTGGAACACATAGTACGTAGTCGCCGCCGATATGCCAGTAGGCAATGAGCCACCCGAGAACTGAAGCGCCGCACCCTCGGTATAAAGTATGGTGGAGGTCACCAGAGTCGGTGAAGCGTTTGTAAAGCTTACCGTGCCGCCAAGAGAGTTAAGAGCTACGCCCCTAGTGGTTACGCCGGATGAAGCCTTCCAGTAGTAAAGAGCCCCACTACGAGGGTTGTAGATTAAATCTTCACCGTAGTTAATCTGGCTCCACAAACGCAGCGGAGACACAGATGTGCCGCCGTTACCCCACGTGGTGCCTGACTGACCCCAAGACCCTGCGCCCCAACCAGTCAACGGAACAGGGTTAGCTGGGCCAACATTGATTTGGTATGTAGCAACGACAGAAGCACCGCCACCGGGGGAGCCAGCAGCGTCCGTAGCATTGGCAGTAGCAGACGCCGTAAAGGTGTACGAATTTGCAGTGAGTACCGTCACTTGGTACTGTGCGTTTAGCACCGTAGCGGTGATGTTGCCGCCTAGACCGACCGCACCACTGTAAGTTACGAAGTCCCCCGTTACGCAGCCGTGGTTGGTGTCCGTAACCGTAATCGTGGACGAGCCGTTAACCGCAACAAAGGGGTTGTTGTTGATTGTGGAGGACGCACGGATGGGCGTGATGTCGTAGTAAAGACCACCTTGGGAGATATAAAATTTAAGGTTTGTGCCAACCCCAATTACATTTGTCCCGTCGAGCAACACCCAGTTCCACAAAGAACGGCTTACGCCTAAGTATGAAGACGCAGAGAAGGGCTCCCACCCACCAAGAATTTCTGGATTACCTTGACGAAAGCGAACCTTGTCGGCCTCATACCAACCACCTTCGGTCGTATACCTAGTATTTTCCCGGTTAACCCCCGGTTTGAAAAGCACCTTCTGTAGTGGCATAAGTCACCTTTATTTGCTGGCAACGCCACTTTTCTTCTCGTATGAACGCATTGCGCCGAGGCCAAGCATACCCAACATTACTTGCATGGTCAAGTCAGTGTCGATGACCGGGAAAGTACCGCCATACGTGAAAATAGTAGTTGCAACAAAACGGGAAATTGGTTCAATCAGTGCGGAATAAATAAACGCAATACCGCAGCCCCAACCGATAAAGGGTCGCCATCCGGAAACAAAAAAGCTGCTGCTTTTGGCTTCTTCTTTGTTGACTTCAATTTGAGCCATGTCCCCGGCCATGTCGAGCTTCTTCTCTTCAAGGTCAAGTTTGCGCTGCTCAATAGCCATCTCCAGCCGCTCTTTGTCGGTGGTAATCAAGTCTCCGGCAATCTTGCCAACGGCTCCAATAATTTCTCCAATGCCAAGTAAGCTCATGCTAGACCTTTCAACGTGCGGTTAATCCAACCCTTGAGGAATTTAACCTGCACAGGGTTCTTGTTGCATATTTCAACGTACCGTGCAATCTTTGCCAAAGCGTATGATTCTTTGAACCGCTGACCGTCGGGTATCTGATTGAGTTTTTCAACCGTCTTTGGGCCAATACCACCGTCAGGGGTAGTACCTACAACGAGTTGCGCCAGCTTCACGGCCATGCCCATACCAGCGTTGACCCCAAAATTAAAGATGGTGTTAGCTACGTCTTGGTTTGAAATCTCGTTGCCGCGCATCTTGTCCCAGAACTCAGCCCGGTAAAACTCACGCACCATCGGGGTGAGAGAGCCACCAAACTCCTGCTTGTCTACGAGCGCCCAACCGGGCCACTGCGGGTTTTTGTTTCGGGCAATGCCAGCGTAAGTCATACCCCCGGTATCACCGGGAACTTCGTGGAGGACGTAGCCGCCCTCGTCACGCATCATCTGTTCAAAGGCGGGTTCAAACTGGGCCATTACTTTCTCCCCATCTTTTCACGCTCTTCAAGCAACCTGACTTTGACTTGCAGTTCGTTGATGTGGTTCATCAACTGCTCTTTCATGATGGCTCTTCTGTCCGCAGAAATCGGGCTATCCGTTGGTATACCTTCTTTTGTAATCAAAGCAGGCATAGCGCCCTCAATTCGAGTCAGCCGGGTGGAGAAATCATTTACTTGACCCAGAAGCCAAGCAAGGGACGCTACGATGATGGGTATGACCGCCTTGAGAACATCTGCCCAATTCATATCGTCCCTTTAGTACAAGCGTTTAGGTTGGGGGTTGATGCGGTAGCTTATTTCTTCGGCGTAGTACTGCATACCGTGTTGGCCTTGGATGCGGATGTCATAATGTTCTGGTGGGACAAACAGCTTGTTCGTGTCCTCAAAGCGGCCTTCTTTGATGCGGTCAACCCAGATAATGTAGTTTGCATTGAACGCGGTGCGGGTTTCTGGTGTGGGGCAAACAAAGTCAGCTATCACATGAGCGCCGTGCCTACTGGCAATATCACAAAGCACGCCCATACGCCGTGCTTGCTCTAGCCTGTCTTCTACGCTGAAGCCGAGGTCTTTGTTAATTTCCTTGCGAATTTCATCGGCGTTGAAATGCACGCACCGTAGCTCTTTTGCAAGGGCTATAGCGAGCGTGGTTTTGCCTGAACCGGGTAGGCCCATGATTAAGATTTTCATTACATCAGCGTATCAAGTTCGTCGTGCGTAGTAGCGGCTTCAATAGCAGCAACCTTGGGTGCAACGGCGGCTTGTGCAGCAGCAACGGCAGCAGGGTCGTACTTGGATGGGTCACGCATCTGCTCTTGCACAACTTGCTGGAAGCTGAACGAGGCATTGGCTTTCATACCAACTTTGCGGTCTGCAACAGGGATATCGTAGGTTCCGTACACGATCTGCACCGGGTCAGTGGTCAGGTCAAACGTGTGGGCGGTGTAGCCCTGACGGTGCGCTGTGATAGCTGGACGAACTTCAACGGCTGATTTCCAACCGTCTTGGCCAGCAGGGGGAGGTGTGTCCCAGCAGTCGGTGACGAGGTTGTTTTGGATGCGAACATAAAGTGCCATGTGAGACTCCTATGAGTTGATGAAGATTAAGATGAAAGGGCTATGCCATGATAATTGCCACAAGCTATTTTTAACCAAGTGGTCAAAGAACCAACTTGTTTGGGAGAAGAATATGAAGTGGTGTTACCCAACCCTAATCGACCGGAACCATTATTTCCCCAAGACCACAACGTGCCATCGGTTTTTGTAGATAATGTAAAGTACACACCAGCAGCAACATTAAGCCAATTAGTTAAAGCGCCAACCTGTTTAGGGCTTGAGTAGCTTGTAGTATTGCCTAAACCAAGTTGACCGTTTCCATTATATCCCCACGACCAAAGAGTTCCGTCAGTTTTGGAAGCTAATGTAAATGTAGAACCGCAAGCAATTTTAGACCATGTAGTAAGAGCGCCAACTTGCTTTGGAGAAGAATAGTCGGTTGTATTTCCAAGCCCAAGTTGACCGTTTGCATTGTTACCCCAAGACCAAAGAGTTCCGTCATTTTTGGAAGTTAATGTAAAGTACGTACCAGTAGCAACATTAAACCAATTGGTCAATGCACCAACTTGTACAGGGCTTGAGCGATTTGTAGTGTCGCCAAGACCCAACTGACCATAAGTACCATTTTTACCCCAAGCCCACAAAGTACCGTCTGTTTTAGTAGCTATTGAATGTGCATATCCACCAGCAACATTAAGCCAATTAGTTAAAGCGCCAACTTGCACTGGAGATGATCTATTAGCTGTATTACCTAAGCCTAATTGACCGTAATCATTACTACCCCAAGACCATAAAGTTCCGTCGGTTTTTATAGACAAAGAAAAAGTTGAACCCATATCAACAGTTGACCAATTACTTAAAGCGCCAACTTGTTTAGGGGATGAGTAGTTGGTACTATTGCCTAATCCTAGTCCACCAGTTGCGTTATACCCCCAAGTCCAAAGAGTACCATCTGTTTTTACAGCTATATTATTAGCGTAACCACTTGCAATTTTTAACCAATTAGTGAGCAAACCTACTTGTTTGGGTGAGGAATAATTTGTGGTATTGCCGATACCCAATTGCCCTGCGCTGTTACTCCCCCAACTATAAAGATACTTATCAATGATAGGCTTCGGCCAAGTCCCCAATGCTTGCAGATTAGCTTGATCGGGCCTAGTCCAAATACCCGGCGCAGAGCCGCCCTCCCCATCAACAGGGCCAACTACGGTAGGCGCAGTGCCTAAAATCCCTGCAATGTATCTAAAGCTCATGCAACGCTCCTAAGCAGGGGGCTTTCGCCCAAACGGTCTTTGATCTGGTCAAACGGAGCTTGCCAGTCACCAAACACTTCTTGGCGAATCAAGCTCATGCTTTTGTAATACGGCGTGCTCTCTCCTGCAAGCGCGTACAAGAAGTACGGCATGATCGGCGTGACCACCATTGTCTTAATCCCCATAGCAGCGCTCAAGTGGCTAACCGAAGTGCAGGAGCTAATCACCAAGTCACATGATGCTACTGCTCGACGGGTGTCTTCCCATGTGTCCAGCTTGACCTGTTTCACCCAGCCCGGAGCAGCGTCAGCGCCTTCGTCGCGTTGCAGGCTAATGAACTCAGCATCTGCGTCCTTGACAGCGGTAAACATCAACTCATACGGGAAGGCTTTGTGATGCTCATGCTCAAACTGAGTTGAACCTTGCCAACGCAGGCCAATGCGTTTCTTGCGGCCTTTGATAGTCATGGGCTTGGTAATGTATGGAGCGCCAGAGATGTCTCCGTAATCAAAACCTAGTGGCACGATTGCTGACATACCAGCAACCCAGAAGTCATGGTAGATGCCGAATACAGCTTCGTGCTGGATGACTGAGGACACGCCTTCAACATCAACAAACAGCGATGCGAGTGAGCCAGTACAGGCAACGATGACCTTACAACCCCGTGCCGCGATGTACTTGGCGTAGCGTACTTGGTGAATCTGGTCACCCAAACCGCCTTCAAGATTCAGCAGGACAATGCCCTTGGTCTTACCGTCCCACTGTGGGGTGGGTACATCAGGGCGCTTGTTGCCAAAGACACCAGCCACACGGCCTCTGTCCATCAACTGATAACCAGCTTGAATCTGACCTTGGCGCAACTTGTACCAGCCACGGTTGTAGGCGGCACGGTGATTGTTCGGTTCGTCAACTTCAAGTTGCTGGGCTAATCTCCAGCCTTCAGCAAAGTCACCTATTGTGGACGCTGCAAGCTGCAAATCCAGTGGATGTAATTCAGGGACTGTGCGAGGTTTGTCTAACCAAAACTCAGGTTGGCAGAAGCTGCTGTAGTGCGATTTGAGCAGGTCTTTGGGGTCTTGCTTGTGCTGGGCTTCCAGCTTGGGCTTGACATCGTGCATACCAGCGTGACCGTGCAGGTTCTCGTCGTCTTCAGCTACTGTAGAGCCGTCAATGTTGTCAAAGTCGTAGGCAAAGTCAGGCAGTTCAAGGAACTCATGGATACGGGCCAGTTGCGCTTTAGGGTCTGCCAGCAGGTCTTCGTACTCCACAAACAGGAAGTTCTCAGGCGCAAAGTTGTAGCCGTTCTGGAGCGAGATGTACGCAGCCTTCAAGTGATCCATCAACTGACCGGAATACATAAACTCATCAAGGTTTTCGGGCTTTGCCACACGGATGAATGAAGCAGCGCAGTCAGGCACTGAACGCACCGTAGCGATGATCTTGGGCTGCTTGCCTAGCACCTGAGACATAGCCGCCATGATTTGCGCGATAGGCCAGCCACGGGACTTGTCAATAATGACCGGAGCCTCTGTATCCTCATAGAACGCATCAATTGCACCACGCATCGTCTGGGCTAACTTCTTCCGCTCAGGGTCGTTCTCGTTCAGCAACCCAGCAGAATGCCAAGTGTTAGCCAAGCCATCCAAAGCGTGAACCAGACCGGACGTAGTAGATACGTGAGTCATTGGGTTCTGGTTGAGGATAGCCGCCAGCACCGTGGAGCCAGAGCGGGGGATGCCAGAGAGGAAGTGGAGAGTTTTATTCATGTGTTTAACTTGGGTTTATGCACTAACTATTGCTAACACTGAAAACGACGAGTTACTAGCTGCTGCTTTTAGCCAAGTAGTTAGCGCACCTACTTGTTTGGGTGATGAGTAATATGTAGTGTTATTTAAACCCAATGCGCCATTATCGTTTCTACCCCATGTCCAAAGGGTTTTATCCGTTTTGATAGCTACCGTATTTGCCTCTCCCCCAACTGCAATACTCCAACTAGTAAGTGCTCCTACTTGCTTAGGGCTGGAATAATTGGTAATGTTACCCAAACCTAACTGTCCGTAAGCGTTATATCCCCAAGACCAAAGAGTTCCGTTTGTTTTAATAGACAGTACGTTTCTTTTTGCAGAACCGAGTTTAAACCAATCGGAATACGCCCCAACTTGTTTTGGAGATGAGTAGGCTGTTGTATTACCTAATCCTAATTGACCTTGATTATTATATCCCCACGACCAAAGCGTCCCATCAGATTTAATAGCAGTTGTAAAATAATAACCAGCAGCTACAGTTAGCCATGTAGTTAATGCGCCAACTTGTACTGGAGATGAATAGTTTGTAAGATTTCCAAGACCAAGTGAACCCGATGCGTTATATCCCCAAGCCCATAAAGTACCGTCGATTTTAGTTGCTATTGAATGGTATGACCCACAAGCAATGTTTAGCCAAGTGGTAAGCGCACCAATTTGTACAGGTGAAGACCTATTAATAACAGTTCCATCACCCAGTCTACCAAATGCATTATTACCCCAAGCCCATAAAGTACCGTCTTTTTTTATTGCAATTGAGAAATTTGTTCCGGAAGAAGACTTTGACCAGTTAGTTAAAGCACCAACTTGTTTAGGCGATGAGTAGTTAGTTACATTACCTAAACCTAATACTCCGCTTCCGCCAGAACCCCAAGTCCATAATGTACCATCTGTTTTAGTAGCTACTGAGAAGTTTTGACCGTTAGAAAGTTGATCCCAGTAAGCCAAAGCACCAACTTGTTTAGGGCTGGAGTAGTTTGTAGTATTGCCTAAGCCTAACTGCCCGGAGCCATTAGAACCCCACGAATACAAAAACGGCAACCCCGGCCAAGTCCCCGCAGCTACAGCGGCATTCACCTGTTGCATTGTCCAGATGCCTGAGTATTGGACTCCTGAAAGGGGCGTAGTTACGACTGGCATAGTGTTCTTAGTAGAGGGTGGCGATATTGTAAGCAGACCCATTTCCAGTGACGCTAACCCAAGTAGTTAGTGACCCAACTTGCTTGGGAGACGAGTAATTTGTAACATTATTAAAACCTAATTGGCCGTTAACGTTGTATCCCCATGTCCAGAGAGTTCCATCTGTTTTGGTAGTAGAGGTAAAGTAATTCCCCCCGGCGACATTAAGCCATGTAGTCAATGCACCAACTTGTTTGGGACTTGAATAATAAGTCAGATTTCCCTGACCCAATTGCCCAAAGTTGTTAAAACCCCAAGTCCATAGAGTCCCACTTGTTTGAGTAGCTATAGTATGAGCACTACCGCAAGCTATGTTTGACCAAGTAGTCAATGCACCAACTTGTTTCGGGGATGAGTAGTTTGTGGTATTTCCCAATCCCAATCTACCGCTACCATTATTACCCCATGCCCACAACGTACCATCAGTTTTAGTGGCTATAGTGTAATAACGTCCGCCAGTAATTTTATACCATGTAGTCAATGCGCCCACTTGTACCGGAGAAGAACGATACGTTGTGTTACCTAGCCCTAATTGACCATTACTATTAGAACCCCAAGACCAAAGTGTGCCATCGGTTTTAATGGCTAAAGTATTATAGCCACCACAAGCAATATTTAACCAAGTAGTTAAAGAGCCAATTTGTTTTGGAGAGGAATAGTAGGTGGTATTCCCCAAACCTAATTGACCCGCACTATTATCACCCCATGACCAAAGTGTGCCATCGGTTTTAACAGAAATTGTATGGCTTACTCCTGCGGCTATATTGGCCCATGTAGTGAGTAAGCCAACTTGTTTGGGACTTGAATAATCTGTTGTGTTACCTACCCCTAGTTGCCCCGCATTGTTACGGCCCCAAGTCCAAAGTGTGCCGTCTGTTTTAGTTGCCGCTATATAAAAACGACCACCAGCAATTTTAGACCATGTATACAATGAACCTACTTGTTTTGGGCTAGAGTAGTCGGTGGTGTTGTTAATACCCAATTGCCCATAACTATTTTGTCCCCAAGTATACAAATATGGCAAATAAGTAGTAACGCTGGTCTGCGCCCCGAGCGGATTAAACCCCGGCTTGACGATGCTGCCTAGATTGTGTTGTCGGATGCTCACGGGCTACCCCTAGCTTGCGATGGATTCGTAGCTGATGGTGTAAGTAATGCCGCTTGACGTGCCAGAGGTCACCACGATAGATGAGTTCTCCATTAGGTAGATGGCAGTCGTCTTATCCACCGCAATCACAGACGCGCTGGCTGGCACTGACACCGTGCTAATCACAGGGAAGTTTGTACCTCCACCCGCAGCAGCGTTGTTAATAGCTACCGTTGCGTTTACAGCACTTGAGCCGTTGACGTTGGCGCACACAATCTGGTTGATCTTGAAGACCAGACCAGAAGATGCAGCATTGGACAGCAAGACGTTGGCCGTGGTGTTAGCTGGAGTCAGGTATGTCGTGTTACCTGTGAGGGTCGTGACGTTAATGATATTGGGATTTGCCATGATGGTTCCTTACAGACCGAATACGATTGAGAAAGCGATTGCTTGGCCCTTGCTTGCGCCAGATGCTGCGGGGGTGGTACTTTGCCAAGTCGTGCCGTTGCTGGTCAGCACGTTGCCGCTTGTTCCGGGTGCTACAAACGTAGGAGCTGATGTGCCGTTACCCAAGATGACGTTGTTGGCGGTGAGGGTTGTCAGGCTTGTACCACCGTTGGCAACGGGCAGTGCCGTACCGGAGTATGTCATTGCCAATGTGCCGCTGGTGGTGATTGGGCTACCAGAGATGCTGAAGATGCTGGGGACTGTTGCGGCAACGCTTGTGACTGAACCTGTTCCAGCCGTGCTGCTAGCAATCTTTACATAGTCTGTGCCGTTGTAGTAGACAAACGCTTTTTCGCCAACTGCTATAGACACACCTGTTTGACCAGAAGCCTTGAACGTTACCGCACTGGTAGCACCTGCGTGATCTACCATGTACAGTTTGCTATAGCTGGGGGCCGTGATAACCTTAACAACGGACTGTGTGCCCGTAATGCGGATCACCATGTACTGACCCGTAGTCGCCCCAATATTGTTTCCTGACGCACTACCTATGGTGTTAACCAGAGTAATAGCACCATCACCCGCAAAAGATAACGTGCCTGCAATGGCAATGTCAAGGTAATCAGAAATACCATAGTTGACTGTATCGCCCCACGTACCAGAGAGCGTACCCTGTGTGGGGGTGACTAAGCTCAAAAGGGTTGTTGTAGCCGCCATTTAAATGCTCCTAAGTCGTTGCAATAGCAGTCCAAGCCGCCGTTTGTGTGTTACTGATATTTTGCCAGTTTGCGGTTTGTGTGTCATCAATTACTTCCCAAGAACGTCGCGCTGTAATTGAATCTGTGCCCGTTGCCAACTCATTGATAGCCGCCAAGAAAGCTGCCGCTGCCGCTAATATGTCTGAACTTACGGCGGTTTCTGTTACCGTCCCTACAAGAGTTAGCTGCGCCGTGACTACTTCTGTTCCCGTCGCACTCTCAGTAACTGCCGCACTGACCGACAAGCTGCTTACTACCGCATCTGTACCCGCTGCTGTCTCCTGTACATCCGCAAAAAATGCAAAATTAGAATTTGTAGCATCCGTGCCTGTTGCTGTCTCTGCAACTGTAGCCGCGTACACAGGAACACTTGATACCTCATCCGCCCCCGTTGCTGTCTCTGTTATGGTTGGGGAATACGCTAATAATGCCGTTATCGCATCGCTGCCCGTACTTGTCTCAGTAACCGCCGCTCCAAACGCTAACCCTGCTACAACAGCGTCTGTTCCCGTTGCCGTTTCTGCAACTGCCGCATTCACTAAAACCAACGAAGTTACAGCGTCTGTGCCTGTCCCTGTTTCACTGACCGAAGCACCTAAACTAGTTAGCGCCGTTATCGCATCTGTACCCGTTGCAGTCTCATCAACCGTGCTTGAGAAAGCCGTGAAGCCCCAGCCACCTTCACCCCATGTGCCGGAACCCCACGCTGACATATTAGCCCGCCAAGCTGAATGTGTAAGTCACAGATAAAGTATCGCTGCTCACCACAGAACGGTCACCGGGTGAACCAAAGTCAGCCGCAGAAAACAATGTTCCTGCCGTACCGCTCTTAGCGCTACCACTGGTTAAAAACGCACCGCCAACAGTCGTTGTACCGTTGATGTTGAACGTAGCAGGAGAAGCTGAGTTAGTCACCACAGAAGGATTAGCAGCAGTTGCAGTCACGAACGTAGCCGCCACACGGGTTGCGTTGCTATAAGCCACAACCTCAGTCCAACCAGCGTGAGAAGACATTGTGTCAGCAGCAGCAGGGGTGTTAGAAGCACCAGCACCGTACAGGCCAATAAACCAAGAGGTAATCTGGGTCACTGAGGTCAAAGCACTGCCAGCCATGTATTGAAGGCCAACGTTGACTACAAGATTCTTAGACTCAGCAGACCACTTCAAATTACCATCTTTATCGTGGCATTTGATTTCGAACAGACCAGTCGCCTTTGCGTCCTCCCCAGCTTTGGTATTACAGGTCAGACCACTAGAAACAGTGTCAGTGGCTTTAAGTTTTTCAGTGGTCATGATGACTCCTTAATTAGAACTACGAATAAGAGCCGCCGTAGCGGTGTTAGCTGGCATGGTGATCGTAAATGTGGTGGTGGATGTCTTATCAGACCCAAAGTCCAACACAGCTATAGATTTGTTACCCTGACTGGAGTTATAGATTAACGCGCATCGGGCTGTAATAGCCCCTGTCCACGAGATGTTGGGGAAGCCTACAAAAGCTGTGTACCCAGAAGACGATACCGTAACGGGCGTTAATGTTGCCCCACCAGCAGAGTATGTACCTATGTTAGCTACTTCATTTGTAGCAGAGTACGCCGTTGTTGTCTCATTCAAGTTAGCTGAAGCTGTGTACAGGGCGATCTTGATGACATCCGTAGTCAAGTCGTGTACGCCTTTATAAAGCTCCACTTTAAATGACGTAGTTTGGGTTTGGACAATACTCACGTTGTGACCCTAATTTTTGTTTGTCCATCACGGTACGCATCACCGCGCTCAAGTCCATCGCCAAGACGTTTAGCCAACGCAAGTGCTTCTTGGTACTTACCGTTGTACAGCGCCATCATGTCCTGCTCACCCTTCATGTACGTGTACGCTTCGACCAGCGAGCCATACAAAAGCACTGTGTCAAAGTTATCACCAAGCCACGAAGTAAACGGTGCCACGGAAATGCTTGGCGGGTAAAAATAGTAGTGAAGTTCTACGCTATACGATGAGTTGGGTGTAGGGCCAAGAATAAAAGTTAGCTCTGCCGCGTTATCCGAGCGTGGGCCAAACAGAGCGTAGTACCTTGGGGTGTCGGTATCTGTTGGCAGTGGGTACGCTTGGCGAATAAAGTTAACGTCTTTGTTCAGCAGATATTCGTACGAACCATCTGCCTTAATAACCGCCATTGAGTACACCGCTAAAAAATCCAACGGGCACTGCAAGTACTTGTTGTTCGCCGTTGTTGCGCCCGTCACGTTCTTACGGATAGATGGGAACTGCACCGAGTTATAAATACGCTGCTCAGCCTGCGTAACAAACACGGGAATATTAGCCACGAAATCTGCTTCCGTGTTCTCCGTGTAGGCTTGAATCGCGTTACTGAGTGCGGTGTAATCCATGCTTTACGCCATTGGCCCACGGGCCGTAATTCCCTTAGTCGCCGCGCCGTTACCACGGGTGACGATACCAGATGTCTTAGTTTCGTTCTGGCCGTTGTTGATGACACCAACACTCATTTTCATGGTGTTAAGGCTACTAATGCTGGAATCCTTACCGGGGTTTTCCGACATCACCAGAGCCTTACCATTCATTTTGTGCGGTGGAGCATAAGTAGCGGCATCACCAACTTCCTTACCCATAACTTTTTTGCTGAAGGTAGCCATGATTAGCCTCCGCGTTGATTAGCAACTTTAGCCAGACCACGACCGTACTTGAGCATCATCTCATTGGTCTTACCGCCCTTGGCGAGCTTTGTGGGCGTTTTGCCGGGGTGCATGTTTTTCTCGTGCTTTCCAACAGCAGACTTAATCATCTTCCTGTCTTGAGCTAAATCTTTCTTGTCCATATTAAACTCCTTAATTTACCGTAACTGTACCAACAAATGTCGTCGCTACCAAGTAGTTCTGCGTCAGAGCAACGTCAAAATTACTGGCCCCACCCACGGGGTTCCACCCCCACTGAATGTCTCGTGACCCACCAGTCGGACTACCAGCAGTGTTTACGCCCGCTGTGTAGTAAGTTGAGTCTGTACGTGGATTACGCACTGCTTGTGGATCATCTACTGGGTACATACCTAGCTGCAACTGCGGCTGATCTGGATCCCAGCACTGAGGACAAACAAGCAGGTTATATATCTTAGTCTTCTGAATTTCCTTCTTCAACACCTTTAACTTGTACTGGAAGCCGCACCTATCGCACATGGCGATACTGTTCTTACCACTGGCGAACCTGTTGCCCATATCAACGTATAAACTGCTGGCGTGGAACGAAACGAATACTTGCCTTCTCTCTGTCCTCGTCAGCGGCTAACTGCCAAGCCTCGTCGTACTGCTGCTTCAGAACAGGCAAACGCTCAGCGCCCCCAACGATCTTCAGTGCCAAGTAGTACGCCAAGCCTGCGGCCAAACAGGGGATAAACCTAAACGGAATGTCCATCACGTTTACACCACCACCTGCATCTTGAGTGCGGCGTAAGCGCCAGTAGACAAACGTGTACTGCTGGGCTGAATCAGGAGTCGGCCAGACCGTAACGGCAGGGACTTGCGCCCAATACACAGTAGCCGTAGCAGTGTGAGCTACTGCAATCGTCTCTTGTTGGCCCCGGAAACAATTAAACAGCGTGCCGGACTTAGCGTTTGCGTTCTGAGTTATGTAGCCGTAGTTAATGATCTCATCATCAATCTTGACAAACCCGGTAGCTGGCAAGCCTGTCACGTCATTCAGCACAATCGTGGTACTCGTAGACGTAATGGTTGTTGTCAACGTAGCGGAAACTGGGGAGTTTTGGCCGTTAAAACGTTGAATCCAGACTTGAATTGGTCTGGCTTGTTGAATCTTATTGGGGATCGTAGCGTACGTAGAAACACTAATACGTGTGATTGTTAAGTCGGCCTGTGTGCTAGCCACATTGCCGCCCGTACGTATAACGTGCTCAATCAAATCCACTGTATTGTCTGGCAGGGCATATGTATTCTGGCCTTGGACAAGAGTAATCTCACCCTGCTCAATCGTCCACATATTGATACCGCGATTGGCCCAATCTGCAAACATAATATTCAAGCTACGGCGGGCAGTGCGCAAGTCATAGCCAGTACGCATCTCACTACCAGCGCGTTCGAACGCCTCCTCAACCAACTCATCAAGTTGGAGGTTAAAGACTGATGCGCCGGAGGTAAGTGCCATTATCTAAATCCCGCTGTTTTCTTTGCGATAGTCTTTGGTTGAGCTACGAATTGCTTCCCGGCGGCTTTTCCTGCTCGTTTGGCTTTGGTTGTCGCAGCGTACTCAGAAGCACTGAGGCTCTTGATAGCAGCTTTTGGTAGGTATCTTTCACCAGTGACAGAAGATTTTTTACCACTCTTAGTTGTCCAGTCTTGCTTACCCCAGTCCTTGAGAGACTGTTGCGGCTTGGCTAATCCACCACCCGCCATCTTCTTACTCGCGCAGTGAGCCTTCTCCGAGAAGCCTTTTGGGGCATCACAGTTTATAGACTTCTTGCGTTTTTCAGACCACTTAGTCACGGTAACCCCCGCCAGCAGCTTTATATCGTTTAGCTAGTACTTGGGATTTACGCCCGCTCCACTGCCCTGCACCCGTACCAACGATTGCCGCAGCTTTGACGCTATTGAAAATACGTTTGCGCAAGTCCGGCTTGGTGTAGTTACCCGCAGAGTTAACTGTAGACTTTCCACCTTCTGCCATTTTTTTGGGCTTTGTTACGGGCACCATACCAATAGGTTTTCCTGTGTCAGAAAACTTCATGTACTTTGCCTTAACCTCGCCCCCCTCTTTGTACTGAGTAAAGTCAGTGTTATCCCGGCGAGCCTTACGCTTGCCCTTGGGCATTTTGCTTGGGGATATATCGCCCATACCACGGGATGACATCATGATTTACACCATCTTTCCACGTGTCTTACCCTTGGTAGCACAGCCATCAGCACGCTTGGAAGCCGTCATACCGCCAGAAGCCATTTTTTTAACTGGCTCGTCAACCGGAACTGAGTCAGGGTATATTGACTTATCAGTAGCTGGTTTAGGGGGCGGTGCTGGCTTCGGCTTTGGGGTAGGCTTTGCCTTAGAGGTAGGCTCATCCACCGGAGTGTAGTCGGGGTATTTAACAGCAGCCATAGTAGCTCCTTAGCAGGCTTTGCCGCCCATGTTCATCTTAACCATCGTGCCTTTGGTCTTACCTTTGACAGCAATACCGTCTTTGCTAGGGGCTGCGGTTTTAACCTTACCCATTGAAGTCATGCCACCGTCGGCCATTTTCTTGGTCATGCCGCCTTTTTTCATAGCCGCACCACCTTTTTTCATGGCCATCATTTGCTTTTTGTCAGACGCCATGTCAGCTTTAGAGCCTTCTTGAGCACCCTTCTTTTTAGCCATCATCGCCATAAAACCGGGATTCATCTTTGTAGCCATAGTAGTACCGCCTTCTTTCATGATTGACATCTTGCCGTGAAGAGTCTTGGGTTTGTTAATCTTTTGAAGATCGGGGCGGGCCATCCCACCAGAACCAAACTTCTTGCCTTTATCCGCCTCGTTAAAGTCTTTTCCAACGCTCTGCGGAATTCCTACTTTCTTGGCAAACGCGGCGTTATTCGCAACTGCTGCCATAAAGTTGTGCTGTTTCTTGCTTGTACTGGGCATCATTTACCTCCGGGTATAGCATGTAGAAGCTGCGTTAAAGCAGCGCCTAAAACGCCACCAGCGCCACCAATCAACATCAGCATTTTCCAACCACCCTTAGCCTCGGAAAGTGTCTTTTCAATATCGCTAAGCGTTTTCTGCATCGCGGCAACACTCGCTACTAACTTGTCCATATCGTTTTGCAGATGGGCAATATCCGAAGCATGTGTAGCCAATTCACGGGCGGTCATGATATCTTTTTCGTCCATGTCAACATTTCCATCTTGCTAAGGCTGCTGCTTTGCGGGTGGGCTTACCCTTCTCGTCTTTCATCGGCCCCGGCATACCCGACATACGAGCGCAGAACGAATCCTTGCGCTTGCCGCCTTGGGGTTGGGGGGCTTTCAGGTTGCTACCTGTAGCTGCGTTGTACTTGGCACGACCTTTGGCAGTCAGACCCGCTCCCTTGGAC